>ENA-UAKS01000381-UAKS01000381.1-human-gut-metagenome-genome-assembly--contig:-NODE-381-length-19185-cov-6.093413_pt1 | contig 19185 bp, 9 predicted proteins | sample MGYA00243692_ERZ654452 | MGnify/ENA primary metagenome ERZ654452 (study PRJEB26926, sample SAMN06164442) | human gut metagenome | biome: ENVO:00009003; feature: ENVO:2100002; material: ENVO:00002003...
GAGACGACGGTTTCGCCGTTCGGCGTGTTTTTCTTTTCTTCCGGAACAGGTCGCAGCTTATGCGTTTTCGCGTAATCGAGCAGCCAGTTCCGACCGTCGCAGACGGAGATGGGGCAGGCCGCCGTAGAATCCGTCGCCGCCCAGATGCGCATGGCGGCGGGCATGGCGAGAAACATCGCGTTTCCGCTGTTTTTCAGCTCCGCGCCCACTTCGGCAGGCGCTCCGGTGCAAAGGAGTCTGCCGCCGTCCATGACCGCCACGCGCGACGCAAAGCCAAACGCTTCTTCCAAGCGATGCTCCGTCAGAATGATCGTCGTGCCAAGCTCGCGGTTGATCTTGCCAAGGGTGGCAAGGAAATCCGACGCGGCAATCGGGTCGAGCTGACTCGTCGGTTCGTCGAGAATCAGGACTTTTGGCTGCAAAACCATCACGGACGCGAGGTTGAGCAGCTGCTTTTGTCCGCCGGACAGCTCCGTGACGGACTTATAAAACCACGTTTGAATGCCGAAAAACGACGCCATCTCCGCGACGCGGCGGCGGATGGTCGGCGTGTCGTAGCCGAGGGATTCCAGGCCAAACGCCAGCTCATGCCAGACCTTGTCGGTGACGATCTGATTTTCAGGACTTTGCTGCACAAAGCCGATCTTCTCGGCCTGTTCGCGCTGGGACAGCTCGTCAAGCGGCGTATTTTCAAACAGGATTTCACCGTTTCTGCGTCCATGCGGTGCGAGGACCGTCTTGAGCTGCCGCAGAAGCGTCGATTTTCCGCAGCCCGAGGGACCGCAGATCACCAGAAATTCTCCCGGTCGGACGGACAGTGTGAGATCGGAGATCGCGTTTTTCTCCTGTTCGGGGTACGCAAAATTCAGATGGTTGATTGTAAAGACTTCCACTGTCTGTCCTCCTTTCGGTCGAGAATCACCGGTGTCAGCACCAGCGCAAGATAAACGAGCATAAAGCTCACGGTCATCGGCGTCCATGCCGCAGCTTTCACGGTGGGATAGTAGCGGAAGTACGTTCCGCCCGCCAACCAGCCGGAAATGAGATACGCGCCGCAGAAGATCAGCCACGCAAGCGCGGCTTTGTCCCGGTCGTCGAAGCGATAGATGGAAAATGCTGTGCGTCCGGGCAGACCGTAGCCGCGTGAGCGCATGGAATCCGCGGTTTCAATGGCGTTCTCCAAGCTCCATGTGACCATGATGGAGAAAATTTTGACGGCGTTCCCGACACGGCGGAACACACTGCCGTTTTTCGTATCTCTGCCGATGCAAGCCTGCGCTTCGCTGACGGTCTGCATTTGCGCCTTGAATTTCGGAATAAAGCGCAGCGCCATCGAAAGAACAAGCGACAGCGCCGGAATGACGCGCCCGAACAGGTAGACAAACTTGTCCGAGGTCATAACCTCGTTGTAGCTTGAAAACCAGAGCACAACGCTTGCCAGCATGACCGCAGCTGCTGCGCCGTAGAGCATGGATTCGAGCGTCAGCGGGTTGCCGCTCGGCAAATAGGTTAAAATCGTCGCGCCCTCATGGTTAAAGGCCGGATTGACGAGCGCGGCAAGCGCCGCCATGGGCAAAAGTCCCATGACGGCAAACCGCACCGCTTTCCGGCCTTTCAGGGTAATGTCATAGGCCAATGCCCCGGCCAGCGAGATCGCCAGATAGGCCGGGTGCATCAGGCACATCGAAAAGAGCAGCACCAGTGCGTAATATAGAAAATTGATGGTCGGATGAAAGCCCGAAAAGGCGTCCTTATTTCTCATTCGCTCCCTGTTGCGTAGCCGCCGCCCACATCGTAGCCGAGGTCGCAGGTATAGACCCACTCGATCACGTCGCCGTCCTTGAGCTGGTAGCGGCTGCACCCATAGTTTGGAAACCAGTCATTGACCTTGTACATCCAGCCGGACAGATTTCCGACGTCAAACTCATAAAGATTGCCGATTCCCTCGATATAGGCTGAGTTATAGACCGGCGTATTGGTGAATTCCATATGGAGCTTCTGCTGCTTGCACGTTCTTTGCAGAACGTTGAACACGCTTTCGCCCTCATAGAACGTGACGGTCATCGGCTCCAGAATCCAGCCGTCCTCCGGCACCAGCTCCACCTTTTCCGGGTCGCACAGCTCCAGATTGTCGAGAATCGTGGCGCAGGAGATGGACAGCGTGCAGGTATATTCCCCGTCGCCGACCGTCACATCCTCCGGCTCGACCGGCAGAGGCTTGCCCTCCGGGACAGGATCGGTCTGGTATTTGTCCTTGCCTGTCTCTACGTTCACGAGCATCCCGTCGCGCCATTCGTAGCCCTCCGGGGCCTCCTCCAGTGCGCCGTCCGGCGTGTCTGTTGTCTCAGCCGATGCTTCCTCCGAAGGCTCGGACGGCGCATCCGGCTTAGAGTTTTCCTCCTCCGAAGGCTCCGCCGTATCCGGTTCGGACTGCGCCGGTTCCGCCGGCGTCTCCGGCTCCGGATCAAGGCTGTCCGGCAGCGGCTCCGCAGGAGCTGCCGCCTCCGGCTGCTGCGTTTGCATCGTCTCCGCACCCGGCTTCTCCCCTGCCGGCGTCCGGTCACCAAGGACGAACGCCGCCGCGAGGACGAGCACGATCAGCACGGGGATGATTATTTTCCATTTGTTTTTCTTCCAGAATTCCACTTAGATCAACTCCGCCGCCGTCAGCATGTTATAGAGCATCTGCGCGATCTCGCAGCGCAGGATGGCCTTTTCCGGTTCAATGTTGAGGTCGCTCTGGTCTAGGATGCCCGCCGAATAGCAGAATGCCAGCGGCTCCTTTGCCCAGCTTGCCGCGCTGCGGTAATCGCCGAACTGCGCCAGCGTATCCCGCGTGGCGGCTGCGTCCATGGTCGTGTCCAGGCCGCAGAGCTTCGCGGCTCTTGCTACCATGGCTGCGGCCTCCTGCCGGGTGATGGTGCCCTCGGGGTTGAATTTACCGCCGCCGACGCCGTTTACAACACCGTAGCTGTTGGCCGTGCCGATGAAGCCCGCGTACCACTTGCCGGACGGCACGTCCGTAAACACCTTCGTATCCTTCGCCGCGAGACCAAGCGCACGGGTGACGATTGCCGCGAATTCCGCGCGGGTCATGGTCTTGTTGGGCATGAAGGTCCCCTTGCCCATGCCGTTGATGATGCCGCGGGAGGCAAGCTCTTCGATTGCGGCCTGATTCGCATGATTTTTCACGTCGGTGAAGGTCGTACCGGGCGCGGTCACGGCGGGAACTTTGACGGCTGCATTTGCCTCGCCCTTCTTGATCTCGCCGGAGGGCTTCTGCGTGCTCTTGGCCGCGTCGCTCATGCTGTAGAGGCTGTTTTTCCCGTTTTCTGCGCGATCGATGGCGACAAGGGCGTAGAAGCCCTGCTCTGCCGACATCTGGTTGTTGCCGTCCGAGCCGTCCAGAACGTGCGTAAAGCCGCCGTCCGACTGCCGGAAGGAAAGGAGCGCCTCCGTCAGGGTGTGCCGGTTCTTGACAAAGCGGCTGTCGTCCAGCGAAATGCCCAGCTCACACAGGGCCACAATGACCTGCGCGACGGATTCCGCGTTCGTCGTTCCCCAGGACGCAAAGCGCCCCTCGCCGTCCTGTGCCTTGGAAAGCCAGGTCAGCGCACTGTCTGTCGCCGCTTTGACGGCCTTCTGGTCCTGATACTTGGCAAGCGCCTGCAAGGCCATCGCCGTCAGATCGACGTCGGAATCGCCGCTGCCGGTCAGATTCCAGCCGCCATCCTTCATCTGGTTTTTCAAAATCTCGTCGATATAGAGCTGGCGCGTGGCCTGCGTTTTGGCCTCGCTGTTTTTGGGGATGTCATAATTGCCGGAATCGAGCGCGATCAGCGCCCAGATGGGGCCGTTGATCCCCTGCCAGACGGTTTTCTCGAAATCGCCCAACGGCTTGAGCAGGTCATAGCCCGCCACGTTCGACGGGTCCTTGCCGATGGCCGTCAGCGCCAGAATGACGCGGGAATATTCCGTATATTTTCTCTCATGCAGCACGCCCTTGCAGTCCTTGACATACTTTTCGACGCGCGCATAGTAGCTTTCAAAGTAATTTGCCGGGACGGAGCAGCCGGAACGTGCCAGTCCGATGACTGCCCACTCGCCGCCGATAGAGCCGACCTCCGGCGATTTGACGGCGGAAAGCATATACTCCGCCGAGCCCTTCATTTCGCTCTGCACGCTCGACGCTGCAAAGGCCGGGGCCGCCAGTGTAAACAGGACGCAGAGCGTCAAAAGCAGCGCTATTAGTCTGCGAATTTGCTTCATAGTAAAATCCCCCATAAACGCCGCAATCAGGGCTGCCCGGAAAACCGGGCAGTCCTGCTGCGGAAGCTGTTATTTTGCGGTCTTGGCGACATTTTCCACAAATCTGTGGAAAATCGCGGCGACCTGCGCACGGCTCGCATCGCCCTTGGGCATGAGCTTGCCGTTCGCGCCGTTGACCAGCTTTTCGGCGACCGCCCACTCGAGCGGCGTTTTTGCGTAGCTGGAAACGCTCTGTGCATCGCTGAAGCCATTCAGGCTCGCGCTTGCCTTGGTGGAATACTTCTTATACTGCGCGTAGCGGTAGAGGATCGCCGCCAGCTGCTCACGGGTCACGTTGGTGTCCGGGCTGAAGGTGGTCGTGCCGGTGCCGTTGACAATGCCATTGTCCGCAGCCCACGTCACTGCATCCTCATAGTAGCTGTTCACGGCGACATCCGAGAAGCCGCTTCTGCCGCGGACTGTGGGTTTGCCCTCCAGACGGTAGAGCACCGTGACGAGCATCGCGCGGGTCATGGATGCGTTCGGGCTGAAGGCCGTGCTGCTCGTACCGGCGAAGAGGCCCTCGCCGTACACGAACGCAACGTCGTCATAGAACCAGTCGTTCGTCGTCACGTCCTCGAACGGCAGCGTGTCGTCCGTGAACTCCACGACGATGCGGGTAAAGATCGTGAGCTTCTTCGCGGTGTAGCTCGTGACTGCGCCGACCGACTTGCCGTTCACCTTCACGTCCTTGACGCGGTAGCCTGCGTCCGGCTTGAAGGTAAAGGTGATCGACTTGCCGAGGTCGGAGACCTTTACACTGGACGGATTGGCGGAGCCGTGGCGTCCGACGGTCAGGATCTCACCGATATGGAGCCGTACATACTCCTCCGGCGTGATATCCTGCGCGCGGAGCCATGCGTAGTAGTAAGCGCCGCTGCCGAGCGAAGGATGAGAAGCGTCGCCCTTCCAGTCCGCGACCTCATAGGAGTAGTCGTTGACATAGTGCCAGACAACGATATCGCCGTCCTGAAGCGTCTTGTCCTTCAAGCCGACATCCGGATGCAGGCCGTTGACCGTGTACATCCAGCCGGAGCGCTTGCCGTTGGTGAACTCGCTCAGCGCATAGCCGCCGAGGATGGTCGGGGCATAGATCGTGCGGACGTAATTGTTCTCCGCGCCGACACTGTAAAGTCCCGCCTCATTGAGCGCCTCTGTGAACAGGTCGTAGACCGTTGCGTCCTCGTCGAGCGTGTAGCGCGTCGTGGGGATCCAGGTCACATACTCGGGCAGATAGGTGCTGTCCGTCAGGTTGACGTCCTGCGTCGCCTCAGCCGCGCCGATCAGGCGGAAGGTCACGCGGATGCTGCCCTCCTTGACGTCCTTAAGATCCTGGAGCGCCTTTTCCAGCAGCAGCTCGACCTGCTCACAGGACTTCGCCGCCGTAATGTCGAGCTGTGCGTTCTGGAAGATGCTCAGGAGCTTCTTCTGCGCAGCCTCGCTGTACTTGTTCTTGTCGATGTCCGCATAGGCCTTTGCCAGCTTGGCAAGCGCCTGCTCCTTCTTTGCCTTCAGGAGCTCTTCATAGCGGGTCTCCGCGGCGACAAGCACATCATAGTTGGTGACCTTTGCCTTATCCTCTGCGGAAAGCGCGTCATACGCACTGCGTGCCTCGGAGATCGCGGAGTAGCTGCGCTCTGTGACCGTGCCGATGGCGTTGATCTTGTCAATGACCTCCTGCACCGTCGCAGGCGTCGGCTCGACCACATCCGTCATGTCGTAAAGGCTGTTCTGCGCCTTCTTGAAGCGGTCATATGCGACCAGCGCATAGGCCGCCTGCTCGGAAGCCATCTGGTTGACCGTACCGGTCTTTTTGTGGCGGAAGCCGTCCGTCCGGCTGTCGGCATAGCTCAGGAAGTTCGACAGCAGGCTCACGCCATTTGCCGTGACAAAGTCGGGATCGGTGGCCGCGTCGCGTCCAAGCGCACTCAGCGCAACGATCACCTGCGCGGCGGTCTCGGAGGAGCCGTAATCGCCGGTCTCCTGGAACTTCTCGCTCAGCCAGCGCATCGCGCTGTTGATCGCGGCGGCAACGTCCGCGCGGCTGCGGTAGGGCGCCAGCGCCTGCACCGCCATGGCGGTCATATCCTTGTCAAGGCCGCCAGTGCCGTCGTTGGAGATCGACCACGCGCCGTTCTGCTGCGTCTTGAGCAGCTGGGCGATGAGCGCTTCGCGGACTGCCGCGCCCTGAGACTTCTTATAGCCTCTGCAATCGAGCGCGATCAGCGCGAAGACCGTGCCGTTCGTACCCTGCTCGGAGACCTTATAGGTGACCTCACTGCTGCTCGAAAGCTCCAGCAGCGGGGCCGTCAGATCGTAGGTCTTGCTGCCTGCCTGGAATGCCGCCGCATCCTCACCCAGCGCGGAAAGCGCAAGGATCAGGCGGGAGTATTCGGTGTAGGTGCCGTCGTTCGTGAGAACGCCGTCCACGTCCGCGACATGCGCGCGGATATTTGCGAGATAGGTGTTGTACCACGCGGTATCCTCGACGCCGCCTCTGGCCTCCGCCAGAACCGCCCATTCGCCCTTCTGGGAGCCATAGGACGGATTGAGGACTGCGACGTCCTTGATGTAGACGAGCAGATCGCGCAGGACCTGCGCATAATCCGCATCCGCCTCGAGCGTGACATGGACCGTGTAGGTCACGGCCGTGCCGTCCTCTGCGGTAACGGTGAAGCTCCAGTTGCTGCCGCTGGCCGTCGGGCCTGCGGTGATGCTCGCCTTTTCATCGGAGAGTACGATCTCGAAGCTTGCCGCCGTGACATTCGTTCCTGCAGGAAGCGTCACGGAGTAGCTGTTGTTTTCACCGGCCTGCGCCGCAGTACCTGCGACCGTGATGGAGGTGACGCCTGCGTCGCTCGATTTGGGCGCTTCGGCAACAGTCACCGTGAGCCACGGGGAAACGATGTCGGTGTATTCGTCGCCCTTTGCAGAGAGCACATAGGTGCCGGCCGCTGCGAAGGAAAGCGTGACCTTGCCGTCCGCGCCGACCGTCTTACCGGTGACCGGAGTCAAAACGCCATATTCATCGACCGTGCAGATCTGCGTATCCTCGGGATCCCAGGACGCGCCGTGCGTCACGCGGTCCTCGGGCTTGAGGCTGCCGCCGAAGGCGTACATATAGCCCTGCATACCGAGCGTGAAGCTCTCGCCTGCCGTGGCATTGAGCATATTCAGGCGGTTTCCTTCTTCATCCACGAACCATGTGTAATAGTCCATATACATGCTGGTGTCCTGATAGAAGAAGAATTCGACGTTTCCGTCCTCGCCGACCGGCGCCTGACTGATGGTATAGCCGGTATAGCCGTACTGGGTGTTGTACTCGCCGTTCTTGTCGCAGGGATATTCGCCGTCCACTGCGAAGCTGAACGCAGAGGTCTTTTCGCCGTTGACCGTGGTGATCATGCCGCTGCTCACAGCAAGGTAGTTCTCCTTGGTCTCGGCGGTAAAATCGTCGCCGAAGGTCAGCTCATGCAGCCGGACAAGCACGTCCAGCGCAGAAACGCCGTTCAGCACCTCGTCCGCGTAGCCGTAGCTCTCGGCAAGACCGCTCGAGACCTCGACGCGCACGGGCTTCTGGATAAACATGTTCTCCGCCTGAAGCGAAAGCGTCACATGCGCAGTCGCCTCGGTGCGGGCCTTGAGCGTGACGGTGTACTCCGGAGAATCCTCCGTGCCGTCGTTTGCCTTAAAGGCAAGCGTCGTGACACCGGCCGCAGCGGGCGTATAGGTGAAGCTGGCGCTTGCAGCCGTCCAGTCGGCCTCGCCGATCTTGACCTGATAGGTCAGTGCGTCATTGTCCGCGTCCTCAAAAATCGTGGACAGGTCGAGCGTCCAAGCCGTGCCGAGCGTGACAGACGCCTCCGCCGGGTTGACAACGCCGCTCTTGATGGCCGGAGCCGTGTTGACCGCACCGACGCGAACCGTGACCGTATAGGTCTTTTTGCCGTCGCTGCCCTCGTTCATGGTGGGCCAGCTGGGATCAGCGCAGACGACGGTAATGACGCTGCCGTCCTGCACGGGCACCATCGCGGTGCGCTTGTACTGCTTGCCGTTGGTCTGCGTACCGAGATAAGTACGGACCTGATAGTTTTTATTGGCCGCCGTCGGCGTGACCAGAAGCGCGGTCGTGCCTTCGGGGACATTCAGGGTGTAGGCGTAGGTCGTACCGGTGAAGGCAGGCTTCAGCGTGCCTTCGCTGAAGGTGAGCGCCTTCAGGGAGGTATCGGTGCTCTCCCAGTCGCCGCCGATATCCACGACAGTGCAGGTGTACATAAGGCGGATCTCGTCGCCGGTCTCCAGCGCGCCGGACGCAGCGGTCACATCGGAGAAGCCGCTGTCGGTGAACCAGTCGTTGAGCGTGCCCATCCAGCCGGACATGCTGCCGCCGTCTCTCTGGGAAAGGCCATCAATGGAGGAAATGTAGCCGCTGTCCGCGCCATCGACCGTGTGGCCGTCCAGCGCCGCGACGATGCTGCTCATCATGGTCGAATCGCTGTTCAGCGCGACCCATTTATCGACCAGCGTACCGTCCCATGCAGCGCCGTTCGCCTTCGGGAAGGTCGTGTTTTCCACAATGACGCGAACCATGCCGGAGAGCGTCAGGCCGCTCACATAGGCGGTATCAGAGCCGCTCTTGGATGCGGAATCCTTGCTGTAGGCAAGGGTCAGCGTATAGCTTCCGGCCTCGAGCGTCTTATCGACGCTGCCGGTGGTCTCGCCGCTGATACCGTTTGCCAGCGTCTCGGCCTCCGAGCCGTCCGCCGTCAATGTGATGGTGAACTTGTCGTAGCCGTTTTCGGAGGAAACGCCGTAGTCAAAGCGCAGCGCGCAGGATGCATTCAGCGTAAAGCTGAAGGAGGTCTTGGAAACGGAGCTGTTCACATCCTGATTGCTGCTTTCAAAACGGTTGGTCTCGCTGTTGAAGATCCAGGGATAGCTTCCCTCGTCCGCAGCGGTGATCGTCGTTACGACCGATTCCGGGAAGGAAATGTGGCCGAGACGGTCGTCGTTCCAAACCGTGTAGCTCGCGCCGCACACGTCGCAGATATAGGTCTTATAGGCCGGGAATACCTGCTCGCTGCCGGCCTTGGGCGTATGGCCCTTCGCCGGAACAACGTCTTCCTTCGTCTCGGTGCAGCCGTCTCTGCGGCAGGTACGGACGATCTTGCCCGCTTCGGTGCAGGTCGGCGGGGTCAGCACGCAGTCCGCGCAGCCCTCGGTGTCCTCACAGAAGTCATGTCCGAGCGCCGCAACATACGCCGTGCGGTAGCTCTCGCTGCACTTGGAGCAGGTGTAGCGCGTATAGCCCTTCACCGTGCAGAGCGCGGCAACGACCGTACCCTCGCCGTTTGCCTCGTGGAAGGTCACGTTCTTCTGCCACCTGAGCGCGGGATAGCCGCCGCAGATCGCGCCGTAGGCGTCGGACAGGTCGGCATCCTTGAGATCCGCCGTGCTCAGCGCCTCGGCGTTCTCGTCCGCTGCCAGTGTGTTCAGATAATAGCACTTGGAAATCTCAGAGGAACTCGCATCCACACTGCCGAACACGGCGGTGTTTGCCTCACCGATGGAATAGCAGCTGGAGATGGAGATATTCCCCTGCACAGTGCCGCTCCAGTTCACATTGCCCTTGACCTCACCCGCAATGCCGCCGCCATTCGCGCCGGTGATCTTGCCGGTGTTGTAGCAGCTTGTAAGAGTCATTTCGCTGCTGGTGCCGCCGATGATGCCGCCGGCCTTGCTGCCGGTCGCGGAAATTTCTGCGGTGTTATAGCAGCCGGTGATGGTCGAGCCGTTGCCGACTGTGCCGCCGATAATGCCGCCGACGCTGCTGCCGCCGGTGACAGCGCCGAAGTTCGCGCAGTTTTCGATCACGGCGTTCTGATAGGTGTATCCCACAAGACCGCCGACGTTGTTGCCGGTCGAGGTAATGACCGCATAGCTGAAGCAGTTTGCGATCTTCGGGGCGGTGCCGCTGGCATAGCCGGCGATCGCGCCTGCGTTGCCCTTGCCGGAAACGGTACCGCGGATGGTCAGATCATGGATGTAGGAATTCGAGCCGATCTGCGTAAACAGGCCGGCCGTGGCGTTCAGGCCGGTGATCTCGAAGCCTGCGCCGTCCAGCGTGACCTTTTTGCTGGAGGTGATGTTCAGCCACGCATATTTGCTGAGGTTGATATCGGCCGTCAGAACGCCGGAAACATCCGCGTCCTTGCTCTTTGCAACGAACCACGCCAGCTCCGCGCCGGTGCCGATCTGATAAACGCCCTCGTCGTTCGTCTGCGGCTCGGTCTGCGCACTGCCGTCCCATGCATCCGCAGAGACCGCTTGCAGCGTGATGGTGAATTCGTTGGGGCCTGCCTCCGTCATGGTGACGCTGCCGGAGGCATATTCCACGCCAGCGCCGGAAACGGTATAGAAGTATTCCTCGGCATAGGACTGGAACGTGCCGTCCTCCGCGACCATAATGGTATTGCCCGCGCTGTCCGCCAGCGTGACGGTCAGGTTCTTGCGGTCGATGGCCGTGCCGTCCTGATTCTGGAACATCAGCTTGCCGCTGAGGAACGTGGCCGGTTCGACCGGAATCGTAATCTCCGGCAGACGGCTGAGAATGCCCGCCGTCTTGGGCGCGTTGAAGCTGGGGTTTGTGCCCTTGGCATACGTTACGCCGCGATGTGTCGGCAGGCCCGCAAAGCCACCCTGCTTGATCGCGCCGGTCAGCGTATAATCTGCTTCCGCCCAATACTTCGGGATCGTAACATGGACCTTCTGGCGCTCCGGATTGCCGCTGAAATCATAAACGCCGAAGTTGCCGCCGGGATCTCCCTTAAAGCAGGTGCCATCCGCACCCTCAAGGTATGCCGCAAAGTTGAAGTTGTATACGCCAGAGAGCTTCTCCTTCGGGCTGATAAGGTTGGTAAATTGGATCGTGACCGTATCGCCCGGCTTGATCGCTGCCTTCTCCTCTGCCGTCAGCTCCGTGCCCTCCGCGTTGACGAGCTTGTAGCTGACGCCGCGTGCGGTCACGACCTGATAGGTGGAGAGGCCGTCCTTCGTGACTTTGATGATATGCCGTCCGGTAGTCAGGCCGCTGACCGTTACCGTGCCGTCCTCAGCGGTCGTAACGCCGGAGGCCGTGAAGCCGCCCGTAAACGTCATTGCCGTCGCAGAAACGCTGGAACGCAGCACCGTCACCTCACAACCTTCCTCGGGCTTGAAGCTGTAGCTTGCGCCCTCGGTGCCGGTGTAGAAGAGAATGTCATGCTCCGCATCGAGCTGAAGCTGCTCACTGCTGATAATATCCGCATCCATGCGATCCAGCACCATGTTCGTCTGAATGGCGCTGCCGTCGGAGCCGACCGTCACGATGAACACGCCCGTCAGTTCCGGCCAGATGGCAGAGAAGCGATGCGAGTCCGTGCTGGTCTGACCGTTCATATGCGTCATAGCATCATAGGTCACGAGCACGATTGCTGTGCCCGCATGCTCCGCCTTCATGACCGCAACGTTGCTGTTCAGCGCATTCGGAGTGATGCTGACGACATCGCTGGGATTGCCCTGTTCGTCGATCACCTGATAGTGCATCTCCGGCAGCGCGACCTTGGCGTTCATAAAGCTTTCGATCGCGAACCAGTTGCGGAAGGAGTTGAGCTCGAACGTATCGCCAACGGCCATGTTTTTATAGCCCTTGGTGTTGATGTTCAGGTAAATGCCTGCACGGTCGTAGACGTTGTTTTCAAAATGATAGATCGTGCTCTTGCTGAAATCACCGGTCAGGCCGAGATCCTCTTCCGTGATCGTGTACGCTGCGTCGGCGCTCAGTCTGACGTAGTTCCAGTATGTTGCACCCTGCGGATGGCGGACACGGTAGAAGTAATCCGTGTTCTTGTCGAGATGGAACGTGGCCGTGCCGTCCTCGACGGAACGCGCGAACGGCTCAAGGAAGCTGAACACATAGTATTTTGCGAGCGTACCGGCGTCGATGGTCGAGCCCTTCGGCGCTGTGACCGTAACCGTGACGAATTCCTTGCAGGTCAGGCTGAGGCTGTCGTTCATCGTCGGGGTCTTGGAAGCGGTAGCCGGGTTGTAGTTCGGATGCGTTTCCGCGTTCGGCGTGGCTGTCACGCTGACTGTATCACCAACGACAAACAGGCAGCTTGTGTAGGTCTTGCCCCAATTTACGGCCGAGCCAAACTCCGCCTTACGCTCTGCACCGGAGGCGTCGGTTACGCGCAGCGAAAGAGTATAGTCTGTGTCCTTAACCCATGAACTGGGGTTGACGGAGATCTGATACATCCGCTGCAGCTTGAAGCTGCTGCTGTCGCTGCTGACGTTGATGGATACACCGCCGTTGCAGTCGCCGTTCGCGTCATAGCCGTCGACCCAATAGGCTCCGGGCGCAAGCTCGACGGTATACTTGCTGTCAGTGGCCTGCGTTTCGGCCAGCAGATCGTCCGCGCCCTTCACGCCGTCCATGTAGGTATACAGCTTCAGGGACTTGACCTGTGCGTCGTGCATACCGGACAGTGTGACGCTGACATCGCCCTCTGCTGCCAGAACGCCTGCGGGCAGCAGGCTCAGCAGCATCACGAGCACGAGCAGCAGGCTCAGAATTCGTTTCTTCATACATTTTTCCTCCAGAATCAAAATATCTATCGCAAGCTCCTTATTAAATAGGAGCGGAAACAGGGGGCGCAGACGGCTTTGGGAGAAACAAAAGTCCGCCATTCTTGACAAAATGGCGGGCGGATCTCCACAGAAACAAAATACGCTGCCTTTCCTGTGAGGAAAAACGGCGCACCTGTTCCGAATGCTACAGGCAGAGCTCGTCCCACGCATTCATCCTTTCCGCCGCGAATGCGGCGCAGACAGCAGTTCTTCTGACTTGCACTCTGGAAACAAACTCTTTGTTTCCGCGCCCGTTTCCTGCCTTCTCGCGGATAAATCCGCAATGACTGGCTTTCACCCAGACAGCTTTCGCTGCTTCGGAACGGTCTTGTGCGCACAGCTCCGGTCGAGTGGTTTTCCCTTTCTCTTGCGCCGAAGCCTGCCCTGCGGCGTGCTTCGGTTACTGTACATCGGATGGCAATATCAAATTGTTAGAAAAAGCAAAATCTTGTGCTTTTCCGTCTGCTACTATACACGATATGGGCGTGATTTGCAAGCGGTTTGAAAAAAATATACCGCATTTGTCCCACCCTCTTGAAAAAAGCCGAAAGCTGTGTCAAAATAAAGAAAACCGCCCCGGCGGTGTTTTGACAGCACAACAGTTAGATGCAACTAACTGATACGGAGGAAGCGATGAAATACCATATTGAGAAGAATACCGTGCAGGAAACGCTCGTCATTCCACTCTACGGGCGGAAAATGTGCTCGGAGCTGTATCCGAACCTTTACCGCGACGAGACAGCCCTGCGCCTGATCGATCAGATCGATTACGATTTTTCACTTCTGTCCCAGAAGTCCAAGAGTCTCATGCAGCAGTTCGGCTTTCTGGAGGCCGCCATGCGCCAGAACGACCTTGCATGGGAGGTGCGGGACTATCTGCGCGAGCATCCGAACGCGGCGGTCGTCAACCTCGGCTGCGGACTGGACGACACGGGCCGCAGCTGCGACAACGGCTCCTGCAAGATCTATAACCTCGATTTTCCCGGCGTGATCGCCGTGCGCGACGCGCTCCTTCCTGCCAAAGAGCGGGAGGAAAACATCGCCTGCGACCTGAACGACACCACTTGGTTCCGCCGCATCGACGCGTCGGGCGGCGCGGTCTTCTTCGCCGCCGGTGTGTTCTATTATTTCCTGACGGAGCAGGTGCGGGCGCTTGTGCAGGCCATGGCCGAAACGTTCCCTGGCGGCAGGCTCGTCTTCGACGCGGCGAATCAGAAAGCAGTGCGCCTGATGCTCAAAACGTGGATCAAAACCGCCGAAATTCAGGATGTCGGTGCGTATTTCGCCGTTTCCGACGCAAAAAAGGAGCTTTCCGCCTGGTCGCCGCGTCTGCGTGCGTCGAGCCGGGGCTATATGCTGGGCTACCAGAGCCTGAATGACCCGTCAGTGTCCGGCTTCTATCGGTTTCTGGCAAGAGTCGGCGACGGCATGATGCGGATGCAGATCGTCCGGCTGGCATTTGCGGAAGGGGAAACAACACTATGAAATATGCCGGAATGCCAATGGGGATGTGGACGCTGTTCGCCGGTTCGTTCCGGAAGGACCTCACGCCCGCCATGTGCCGTCTGGACTACACCATGAGCGACGCCGGCGGCGCGTCCGACTTCGTGCGCGAATACACCCTCGCCTCCGGCGGCCCCTACTGCGACTGCGGGTATCATAAACGAAATAAGCAGAATAAAGGCTCCACCGCGCCAGCGTAGGGGTCGATGCCCACATCGACCCGGCAGAATGCACCGTTTTTACGGAAGTCTTCGGCAAATCCGTAACTTCCCACTGGGCCGACAGAGTTGTTGGCCTCTACAGCGAAACTTCATTTTCTCACGTATCCCGTAGGGGCGGACGACTCTGTCCGCCCGCAGGATGCACTGATTTTTATGAAATCTCCGGCGAATTCGCAGCTTCCCAACGGGCCGATGTGTACCGGCAAGCGGCAGACCCACATCCGTAACGCTCCTTCGTCGCGAACGGCTGTGACCGGCATCGGCCCCTACAAAATGCCCGCATCAAAGCCCTTCCTTGAACGCAAGGGAAGGTGGCTTCGATACGGGCGTTTTATTTTTTATGATTTCTCCAGCAGTGCAATGCCTGCCTTTACACGCGCAATGGATTCCTCTTTTCCAAGCAGTGCGCACAGCTCCGTAGCGCCGCCGGGGGTCGAGGCCTTGCCGGATACGGCTACGCGCAGCGGCCAGAGCACGACGGAGTTCTTGAGCTCGAGCTTCGCCGCCAGCGCGACGAGCGCTTCATACAGACCTTCGTTCGTCCAGACCTCCAGCGATTCCAGCACCGGAAGAATCTCACGCAGGGAGGAGAGGCTGTTCTCCAGCGTCGTCTTGGACTTCTTGTGGACATACAGCTCCGTGGAGTATTCCGGCAGTCTGTCGATAAAGTCCACACGCTCCGGCAGATCGGACAGAATTTCGCAGCGCGGCTGCACCAGCGCGGCGACGGCCTTCAGATCAATCGCGGGATTCGTAATGACTGTTTTCAGGACCGGCTCGGCCTTGGCGAAAAATGCCTCGGGGCTGAGCTTTTTCATATATTCCGCGTTCATCCAGCGCAGCTTGTTGATATCGAACACGGCAGGGGACTTTGAAATGCCGGAAATATCAAAAATCTCGGCCAGCTCCGAGAGCGTGTAGAATTCGCGCTCCGCGTTTTCGCCCTTCGGGCTCCAGCCCAGCAGCGCCACATAGTTCAGCACAGCCTCGGTCAGATAGCCCTCGCGGATCAGATCCTCATAGCTTGGGTCGCCGTGGCGCTTGGACATCTTGTGCTGCGCGTCGCGCATGACAGGGGAGCAGTGGACATATGTCGGGATCTCCCAGCCAAAGGCTTCGTACAGCAGATTGTATTTCGGTGCGGAGGACAGATATTCGCTGCCGCGTACGACGTGCGTAATGCCCATCAGATGGTCGTCGACGACGTTTGCAAAGTTGTACGTCGGCAGGCCGTCGGATTTCAGCAGCACCTGATCCTCCAGCTCCTTGTTTTCTACCGTAATATCACCGAAGGACGCGTCGTGGAACGTTGTCGTGCCCTCATGCGGGATGCGCTGGCGGATGACGAACGGTTCGCCCGCCTCCACGCGCTTCTTTGCCTCGTCCAGCGGCAGATCGCGGCAGGCGCAGACGTGCTTTTTGATTTCGCCCGTCTCGCTTCCAGCGTCTTCCTCGTCGCCTTTCTGGCAGAAGCAGTAATATGCGCCGCCCTTTTCGCACAGCAGCTTCGCGTATTTGCCGAACAGGTCGCGCCGCTCGGACTGCACATACGGCCCGACCGGCCCGCCGACGTCCGGCCCTTCGTCGTGCGTCAGGCCGCATTCGGCCATTGTCTTGTAGATCACGTCGACCGCGCCCTCGACCAGACGGCCCTGATCGGTGTCCTCAATGCGGAGAATGAACTTGCCGTGGTGGCGGCGGGCAATCAGCCATGTATAGAGCGCGGTGCGCAGGTTGCCGACGTGCATATAGCCCGTGGGGCTCGGAGCAAAGCGGGTGCGGACCTCGCCGTGCGGGATGCGCGCTTCCATCTGCTCAAAAAAATCCATGATGCGTGTTCCTCCAATATAAAAGTATGGTTATTATATAGTTTTTTTCAGAAACAGTCAATCATTGATTGCGCATTCCGGCGGTTTGTGCTATGATATGCGCATCTATCGAATAGAAAGAAGGACGTATCATGGACGAAAAAAAACGTATCTTTTCCGGCATCCAGCCCAGCGGCGATCTGACGCTCGGCTCGTATATGGGGGCGATCAAAAACTGGGTCGCTTTGCAGGACGAATATGAGTGCGTCTATTGTATCGTCGATATGCATGCCATTACCGTCCGGCAGGTCCCGGCTGATCTGCGCCGCAGAAGTCTGGAGCAGCTCGCGCAGTATATCGCCTGCGGACTCGACCCGCAGAAGAACATCATGTTCATTCAGTCTCATGTGCCACAGCACGCGGAGCTTTCCTGGGTGCTTGGCTGCTATACGCAGTTCGGTGAGCTGTCGCGCATGACGCAGTTCAAAATGAAATCGCAGCAGCACGCAGATAATATCACCGCAGGCCTCTTTACCTATCCCGTACTCATGGCCGCCGATATCCTGCTCTACCAGACCGACCTTGTCCCTGTCGGCGAGGATCAGCGCCAGCACGTCGAGCTCTGCCGTGACATCGGCGCGCGCTTCAACAATTCCTTCCCCGATACCTTCAAGCTCCCCGAGGCGTTCATCCCCAAGATGGGCGCGCGCATCATGAGCCTCGGCAATCCGGAGAACAAGATGTCCAAGTCCGACCCCGACGGCTGCGTGTTCCTCATGGACAAGCCGGAGGATATCATGCGCAAATTCAAGCGCGCCGTGACCGACTGCGAGACGGCTGTCCGTTTTGACAAGGACAATAAGCCCGGCATCTCCAATCTTCTTACGATCTACTGCGCCGCCACCGGCAAGACCATCGAGCAGGCCGAGGCCGAGTTTGCGGATCAGGGCTACGGCGTCTTCAAGCCCGCCGTCGGCGAAGCCGTTGTCGAGCTTGTCCGTCCCATCCGCGAAAAAACCGAGCAGATGCTTGGCGATAAGGCGTATCTGGAAAGCATCTACAAGGAGGGCGCTGAGCGCGCATCTTATCTCGCCAACAAGACCCTCCGCAAGGTCTACAAAAAAGTCGGCTTCGTCGCGCGGTAACGCACGGAGTCTGCTGCTTCCCTGTAGGGGCCGATGCCCACATCGGCCCGTTGGGAAGCTGCGAATTCGCCGTAGATTTCCGTAAAAACGGCCATATTCTGCCGGGCCGATGTGGGCATCGGCCCCTACATGAGCAGAACGTCGGCCTCCAACAAGGTTAATCAATCATTATGACAACAAAACAAGTCGTTTATATGCTGCTGGCGATGCTTGTCGCTGCTGCTGTGTCGTTCGCGTCCACGCCGATGGTCAAGGCGCTGGCCTGCAAGGTCGGTGCGATCGACGTGCCCAAGGATAACCGCCGTATGCACAAGGTCCCCATTCCCCGCATGGGCGGTCTGGCGATCTTTCTGGCGTTTTTACTGTCGGTTCTCGTCTTTGCGGACATCGACCGGCAGATGCAGGGCATTCTGCTCGGCTCCATCATGATCGTTATTCTCGGCGTTCTGGACGATATCATGGCGCTCAAGGCGCTGCCGAAGCTGTTTGTCCAGATCGCCGCCGCGGGCGTCGCCGTCTGGCACGGCTGCACGATCCAGTTCGTCTCCAACCCCAACGTCTTCTCCGAGGCGACCTATCTCAATCTCGGCTGGCTGTCCATCCCCGTCACGATCATCTGGATCGTCGCCATCACCAACGCCGTCAATTTCATCGACGGCCTCGACGGCCTCGCCGTCGGCGTGTCCGCCATCTCGACAGCATCCCTGATCGTCGTGGCGCTCATGGTGAAGGAGGTCAACATCGCCGTCATCCTCTGCGCGCTCTTCGGCGCGTGCCTCGGCTTTATTCCGTATAATATGAACCCTGCAAAGATTTTCATGGGCGACACCGGCTCGACCTTCCTCGGCTATATCCTTGCCACGCTTTCCATCACGGGCCTGTTCAAGATGTACGCCATCATTTCCTTCGCCGTGCCGTTCCTCATCCTCGGCATCCCGATCTTTGATATCAGCTTTGCCTTCCTGCGCCGCATTGCCCACGGCCAGAACCCGATGAAGGCCGACCGCGGCCATTTCCACCACCGCCTCATCGACATGGGCTTCTCGCAGAAGCAGGCCGTCGCCATCGCCTATATGCTGACCGGCATTTTAGGGCTGGCCGCCGTGCTGCTGACGTCCTCGGGCGAATTAAAGGCGCTGATTCTCATTGCCGCGATCTTCATCGTCAGCGCCATCGGCTTCAAGCTGATCTTCGCGAAGAACGATCGGTCAGAGGACGAGCCGGAAGAAAAACAGGAGGAACCGCATGAATAAGCTGAAAGTCATGTCCGTCTTCGGCACAAGGCCGGAGGCCATCAAAATGGCGCCGCTTGTCAAGGCGCTGCAGGCCAGCGAGCAGATCGAAAGCATCGTCTGCCTGACCGGCCAGCACCGGGAAATGCTCGATTCCGTCATGGAGATCTTTCAGTTGACGGGCGATTATGACCTGCATATCATGGAAAAGCGCCAGACGCTCTCCACCATCACCACAAAGACGCTGCTCGGCATGGACAGCGTTCTGGCTGTCTCTTATACACATCTCCGAGCCCACGAG
>ENA-UAKS01000383-UAKS01000383.1-human-gut-metagenome-genome-assembly--contig:-NODE-383-length-19011-cov-10.818211_pt1 | contig 19011 bp, 20 predicted proteins | sample MGYA00243692_ERZ654452 | MGnify/ENA primary metagenome ERZ654452 (study PRJEB26926, sample SAMN06164442) | human gut metagenome | biome: ENVO:00009003; feature: ENVO:2100002; material: ENVO:00002003...
TTCGTATAGGATCTTCACGGCGTCACCTCCTCCACGGCGGCAGGGTCTCCGGCGTCTCCACGGTCTCGACGATCGGGATCCGCACAGCCTCGCCGCCCTCGAAGATCAGCACGTCGCTGAGGTCGGGGTTGGCCTCGATGATGGTGCTCGCCATGCGCTCCTCGTTATAGGCGACGAGCGCGATGCTGTCGAAGGTGTCGCCGCCCTGCGCCACATAATCAATAAAGCCGACTGTCTGCTGTGACATAGGCGCCGCCCTCCCTTCTGCTGAGTGCCTCGAGGATGAAGTCGATGAACTCCGGCTCGAGGTCGCGGAGCTTTCGGATCAGGGCGTCCTCGTCGGTGTCGCCCTCGACCTTGATCTGAGGTGAGAAGGACAGGCCGCTCAGGTCATAGACCACAGCCGTGCCCGATCCGCTGCTGATGGGCTCGTAGTCGGCCTCGCTGGATGCGCCCAGCATCCGGCCAGCCTCGGCCCAGTAGGACAGGTTTTGCGAGCGGTACGCAGGGTTGAAGCTGATGACCGCCTCGGTCGGATAGCGCGGATCCTCGCCCGCGATGGACGGGCCACTCGTGAAGCCGCCGGTCGCATAGCCGGAGACGTTGGCGCTGCCGCCGCCTCCACCTCCAAACAGGCCCGCGATCTTGCTGATGACGCCGGAGCCGAAGCTGACAATCTTCGATACCCAGCCGACGATCGTGCCGAGCACGCTTGCGATGGGCTCCAGAATAGCCAGCAGGGGCGAGAGGAGCGGCATGATCGCATTGAGCAGGCTCACGACCGGGGGCAGCAGGGCCTCGATCAGTTGCATCAGCGGAGGCAGCAGCGGCATGATGACGCTGTTGACGATTTGCAGGGCAACCTCCAGCAGCGGGGTGATGACCGGCAGCAGCGCGGCGATCAGGTTCGCCAGCACAGGCAGCACAGTCGAGATGATCTGCGTCAGCATCGGGAGCACGGTGGCAAGGATGCTGGCGATCGGCGGTAGAATAGCCTGAACGATCTGCATGAGCGGCGGGAGTAGCTGCTGTGCGAGGTCGAGCAGAGGCGGCAGGAACGAGCCCACGAGCTGAGCCAGTAGTGGCAGGATGCCCGCAGCCAGCTCCGTGACCATCGGCATGACCTTCTTCAGGGTGTCGCCCATGCCGACGAGGAAGTCCTGCACAAACGGCATACAAGCGTTGAGCGTGTCGGTGATGACCGGGCTGATTTCCTCGAAGGTGTCGGTCAGGATTGGGGCCAACGATGTCAGCGTGTTGGCGATCATCGACGCCATAGGCAGTAGGGCCACTTCGGCCGACCTCTTGACCGCCTCGAAGGCAGAGCCGAGGTCGTTGTACTTGACGTCGTTGATCTGCCGGAGCGCGGCGGCGCCGTCATAGGCTGCGGTCTCGATGTCACCGAGCACGGGCAGGATGCCCGCCTCCAGATCCTCGAACTGCGAGCCAAACAGTGCGACGCCGATCTCGTTGCGCTTGAGAGGATCCTCGAGCTTGTTCAGAGCCTCGACGGTGTCGAAAAATGCAGCCTGCGCGGTCTCGCCGCCGGCTGCAAAGGCCGCGAACATTTTGTCGGAGTTGAGGCCGAGGCCCTTGAAGGCTTCGGCGCTGCTGTCGCTGCCGTCTTTCGCTCTGATGTTGAACTCCTTGACGGCGTCGGCCACTTTGTCGATGCTGAACAGGCCGGCGTCAGCGCCTTCCACGAGGGAGCCCATGAACTGGTCGGCGCTCAGGCCGAGGGCCGCAAACTGCGCCGAGTATTCGTTCAGGGTGTCGAGCAGGTCGCCGTTTTTGTCTGCGCCGTTCTGTGCGCCGGTGGCGATTAGGCCGTAGGCTTCTTCGGCGCTGATGTTGAAGTTTTTCATCAGAGCCGAGGCGGCTCTGGCGCTTTCACTGATGTCGTAGTCGAAGGTGTCACGCAGCACGAAGCCGGCCGCGGTGGCCTGCTCCAGCGCTTCGCCGGCCAGATCGCTCGCTTTCTGCGTAGCGGCCAGCCCTTCGGCCACGTCGTTGAAGTCCTCGCCGAGGTTCTGCGCGTAGATGTTTTTTACACTCTCGCCCAGCGCGTCCAGCTCGTCGCCGGTGGCGCCGGTAGATGCGGAGAGCTGGTTCATGGCTTTGTTGTAGTCGTCGCCCAGCTCTGCCAGATACTTCCCGGCCTCGACGACCGCCTTGCCCGTCGCCACAGCGATGCCGCCCACGGCAGCACCGACGGCAACGGCCTTCCAGTTTACTTTGTCGAGGTGTCCCGCGACGTTGTCCATCGCCTTCCCGAGGGAGGGGTCGATGGTGCCGGCGAAGCTGACGACGGCCTGCATGATCTTGTTTTTGCCTGCCATCAGTGTCACCTCCTTCTGTATTTCCTGAAGTTATTCCGGGGCATTGAGGCGGCCTTGTCGCGTTGCCGCTTGGCCTCCTCGGCTGCCTCGTAGTATTCCATCAGGAAGTCGGTCAGGCGTTCCCGTCGGAGCTCGCCGACTGAGGTGTGGAAGGCTCGAGAGTAGTCTCGGACGAGTTCTCCGAGCCGCTTTCCTCGGATTGTGCCGCCGACCTCGCCGTAGTAAAATTTCGGCCGATCCTCATAAGCTCCATGACGTCGGGGCCGCTGATGCGCTCGAGGTCGCTGACGTCGATGTCGCTGTTGACGGCGACGATCGCCATCATGGCGAGATAGGCGTGCAGGGAGTAGTCGAGCTCGCAGGCGCCGGCGCTGCCGCCGCCCTTGTTGGAGGTCGCGCGGAGCTTGCGGGCCTCAGCATCGGCAAACATTCCCACGGTGATCGCGTCGGTGTCGTAGGTCAGAGTCTTGACCTTTTTGCCGTTGATGGTGATGGGGTTCTGGAGTGTCAGCTTTTCCATGTGTGTCTCCTTTCGATAAATAGAGGGCGCCGCCCGGAGGCGACGCCCTTCTTGTTACAGGACGCTGCGGATGTCCTTAGCGTAGTCGACGCCGCCGACGCGCATGATGGTGTTGAGCTGGTCGATCAGCCAGTATTCGTTGCCAGCGACGAAAAGCTGGTAGCGGCTGACGGCCAGCGCGATCTCGTTCTCGCTGGCGTTGCCGGGATCCACGTTCAGGCCGGGGATGCCCTTGGAGACGCAGCGGAGGAACGCCTTGCAGCCTTCGGTCTTGGTGGAGCCGTCGGAGAGTTTGACGTCCTGCGCCCAGCGGATCTCGATGGTCTTGCTCGTCAGCTTGACGAGGCTGCGCAGGCCGAGGTCAATGCCGATCTTGGTGATGGACGCCTCCATCGCCTCGATCTGGCCGGGCAGCGGCGCCGTGTAGGTTCCCATCGCCTTGAAGTCAGCCGTCACAAGGTTGACGGGAGGCAGGGCGATGGTCACGTCCTTGGCGGCGAGAACGCCGTCCACATAGACGGTATCGGCGAGGATGGGGCCCTTCAGGTCGAGCCACAGGTTTGCCATTACTCGTCACCTCCTTCGTAGTAGACGGAGAAGCCCGCGTCGGTGTAGGCGACGTAGACGCTCGCAGACTTGAGGGGCGGGGTCGGGGTGACGGCGATGTCCCAGCGGAAGTCGCCATTCATCACGTCCGTGGTGCTGTTCTCGCTCTCGAGGAACAGGATCACGGGCTCGCCCAGCAGGGCGCCCATGCTCACATAGCCGTCGAGCTTCTCCTGCTCGCGGTTGATGATGCGATCCTTCAGCGCGCGGGTCATAGGGCTGTCGATCTCAGGGCTCCACTCGCGCTGAAAACTATTGGTGATGTGCATGAGCATACGCATGGAGACGTCAAAGATCGCGCGAGGATCCACATCTGCACCGTATGTGTAGGCGGCCGTATGGTCGCCCCACAGTACCCACTCGCCTCCCCATGCGACGGCGGTGCTGATGCCGTTCTGCGTCAGCTCCTTGCCGGTCTGCTGGTCGAAGCCGCGGTTGTTGGCGTTGGCCCCGAAATACTGCTTGATGACGGGGATGGCCTTGTTGCCGCAGGTCTCCATCGGGACACTGTTGTGGCTGAAGTCAGCGCGCATAAGCTCGACCACGGCCAGTGTGCTCAGGTGGAACACGTTGCCGAGGTTGTCCACAGCCTGCGGCCAGTAGACCTTAGAACGCTCGCCGGTGAAGGCGTTGGCCTTCTTCCATGCGATCGCCTTGGTGATCGTGTCGACCGCCTGCGCGGTGCTGTCCACGAGGGGCAGGTCGGCCACGACGAAGGCGTCCCAGTGGCCGTTGATCTTCTTGCAGGCCGTCAGCATGGCGTTGTAGACGGCAGGGCTGTGACTCCAGCCGGGGGCCGCGATCAGATTGCAGACCGCGAACTGCTCGGGATAGAGCAGCGCGATCGCGCTCAGGCCGCTGTACTCGCCGGAGGAGGTGACGCCGCCGATGATGTCGCTGTCTGCGATCTCAGAGTCGTCCACCTCACTGAAGCTGGCCGTCAGGCTGCCGGCGAGCTGCGCGTCGTCCTTCAGGCTGGTGATGATGACCGTGCCCTTGGTGAAGTTATAGTCCACAGCGTAGTCGGTGCCCTCGACGTAGTTGCCGCTGTCATTCTTTGCGATGGTCAGGGTGTCGAGGATGATCTTGTCGCTGGCGAACTCGGCGCGGCCGCCGGTGAAGGTGAGGGTCTTGGTAGTGGCCGTCTCCTTGCGGTGCTTGCCCGCGGAGGGGTCGAGCACATTGATGACGTAGATCGGGCCGATGTTCCCGAGGGTGTTGTTGAAATGCGCGTACACGGCCTCGCACAGGGTAAAGGTGCCCCAGTCGGACGAGTAGCCGATCTTCTTCTGAGCGTCGACCAGACTGGTGATCTTGATCGGCGCGTTGATGATGCCGGCCTCGCCGAAGCCGCGCACGAGGTTGACGGGTGCCGTGCCGATATAGACCGGCGTGGTGCCCGCCTGCACGGCGCTCTGTGCCACGGTCTCGCCGATGTGGCCGTAGGCGCCGTAGAGGTATTCGTTTGCCATCTGCTTATCCTCCTTTGCATGAAATTAGAGCAGCCGAGCGGCTGCCCTTAAAGCAGGTGTTGGTAGCTTTTCGGGTTGCGGGTCAGTGTCTCCTCGACGGAGAACTCAGCCCATGCAAACCAGTACGGGTAGAAGTCGGGGACGGCGTCTTGCTCCGCGACGGGGCCGAAGGTGATGCCCTTCTCCTTGATGACGCGGAGGTCGCCGAGGTACTCGGCGTTTTCAATCAGCCGGAGAGCTGTGTCCACAAAATTCCATGCGTCACGCCAGCCCTCTCCGTTCTTCACGAAGTAGGAGGCCGCCGCCTCGTTGTATTGCTGGATGTAGGTGCCGCTGCCGTCGCCCTTCGGCTTGAAGATGTCGGGCCCGTGGTAGCCGGGATCCCACGCTGAGAAGCAGAGCCGGATCTTGATGTCTCGGGCACTCTGGAGCAGGTCGTCGTCGCCCTGAACGATCTGCACGCAGACCGACGGGATCGGCGCGGCGATGTTCGGGGGCGTCCTGTCCTTCGATGGTACGAAAAGCGAGAACGCGGCCGGGTTTACCAGCTTGTATGGGTAGGAGGCGTCCGTTGCGTTGTCGTCGGGGAGCTTCAGCTTGACCAGAGGGCAGACCTCGGCGGTCAGCCAGTCCCGGACGATTTCGATGCTGTTGACGATGGACATGGGGCACCTCCTACATGGTGACAGTCTGGCCGAGGGCCACGGTGGCGATCCCCATGTCCTCGCTCCAGTCGTTGACGATGTACTCGCGGCCGTCGACGTTGAGCCCTTCGCCCGCCGGGCGCCGAGCGGGCAGATCCTCGACCGCTGCGTAAAGCAGCAGAGAGGACTCCGCGACGCTCAGCTCTTGCCCCCCTTGGCGTTCCTTCAGAGCGTTGTCGTCCAGCACGGCGACGATGGCTCTGCCTTCGACGGTGTGCTTCTCACCGAACTCGTCGAGATTGAGAAACGTGCGCCGACGGTCAGCCTCGACCATCGCCTTGAAGCTGAGGGCCATCAGACGGGATCGGCGGCGCCGATCTGAGGGGGCTCCTCGTCGTCGGCACCGTCATCAGGCTGCTCGGCCTTGGCGGCCTCGATGGCAGCGATGACGTCGGCCTTCTTGCGCATAGCAGAGGCGTCCACGCCATAGCGCGTGGCCACTTCCTTCAGCTCGTCGAGCTTCATGTCCTCGTTGTACTCAGGGGCCTCGTCGGCCGCTGTGTTGGTGCTGGCAGGCTCGTCGGCGTCGTCGCCGGGAGCTGGTGCGGGCTGCTCGGCAGTCTCGCCCAACTCGCCGATGTACTTGGCGACGCCTTCCTTCACCAGACGGGCCTCCAGCTCGTCGTCGAACTTCTGAGGGCCGTCTGCTTCAGTGATGGGGATCACCTTGCGGCCGTTATAGTAGCCGAAGGTGCCCTTGATGATCTGGATCATGCTCTGCTCCTTTCTGCTGCGCTCAGTCCGTCAGGACGTCCGCAACGATGAACGGGTTCTTGTTGTTAGGGATCATCAGCGGGCGGCTGGAGATGGTCAGCGTGCGGCTGTTGCCTTCGGCGCTGCTCACATACTTCGGCACGCGGCGGCCGGCGTAGGTGTGGAACTCGCCGTCGCTCTGCTCGACCTGAGAGACGGCGCCGTAGGCGGTGCGGCCAGCGCCGGGAGCGGTGAGGACGCACTTGCCGGACGGGATGTAGAGCTTGTCGTTGCCCTCGTCGTCGGTGTAGGTCAGGTCGTAGGAGATGACGCTGATGATGCGGCCGAGGACGTTCAGGCGGGCCACGATGGCAGCGCCGTCAGGCAGCAGCTCAGGCTCCACGTTGCCGATCTCGATGCGGCGGTTGTCGAGGAGCTTCTGCACGGCCGCGTCGTTGATGATGGTGTCAGCCACGTCCGGGGAGCAGACCAGATCAGAAGCGCGGAGGCCGCGCTTGGTCAGCATACGGATCATGGCCTCCAGATCCTTCAGAATCTTGCCGCCGGTGGCGTCCCACTCGGCCGTCGGGGTGTAGGTTGCGGGGTTGCTGGCCTCGGAGTAGAAACGGATCTCCATCTCGTCGGCCTTGTCGACGTCGTCGGCGATGTGCTTCATCACGCAGCCATTGGTCAGCATGGTCTCGGCGGCCATCGCTTCTTCGCGGTTGGTGATGAGCTCGCCCAGCTCGTCAGCGTCGCGCAGGATGAGGGTCTGCTGGCGCTGCTCAGGGGTGAGCTGAGAGTAGAGAGCCTCGCCGAAGCCGCGCTTGCGCAGCTCGTCGAGGGTCAGGACGCGACGGGGAGCCACGAAGGGCGGGGTGTAGCGTTCCATATTGTAGCCGGCGCGCAGGACGGTGACGCCGCCCTTGCGAGGGGCCACGAAGGGCGCCAGCTTCTTGCTGCCGTCACGGAACTCGACGAGCACGTCGTCGGTGGCGAAGATGTCGCTCGCGTCGTTGGTGGGGAAGTAGCGGTCACGCAGGAAGGTCGCAGCAGGGGTGAGCTGCTGCACGGCCATGAGCAGCGTGTGGGTGTCGTAGAAGTTAAAAGGCATTTTGTTGTCCTCCTTCTCTTAGTATTCGATGGCGTCGGAGAGCAGGATGCCGGCCTTGCGCAGCTCCTCCTCGTCGGTCGCCTTCAGGGTGTAGCCGCTTGCGACGGCCAGCTTGTTGCGGGCGAAGTGGCCGGTGCGGTAGGCCAGCACGGTCACGTCCGCGGTGGTGTCGACTTCCACGTCCTCGGCGAGGATGCAGTTGGCGGTCAGGGTTTCGTTGGTGGTCGCGGTGGAGCCGAGGATCACCAGCTTGCCGGCGTCGGCGGTGCCGGCAGACAGGGCCAGCACGGTGCCGCGCTTATAGGTGGCCGCAGCGGTGGCCTCCTTGCGGATGGTCACAGTGAGCACGTCAGCGACGGGCTCGTTGGCAACGATCAGGCCGTCATAGCCGACGTTGCCGAGATTTTCGTCCAGTCTCTTGCTCATTACTTCTTACCTCCGTTCTGAGACTTGGTGGAGTTGTAGAGGCCGACGATGGCGTCCACCTTTGCCTTGTCGTCGTTTTCGCTGCCTTCCTCGCCGCCGTTAGGGGCAGCGCCGACGCCGGCAGCGCCGGACTCGTCGTTGTCAGCCTTGGCGTCCTTCAGGTGCTTGGCACCGAGGGCCGCCTGCTTCTGCATAGCCTTGAGCGCGAGCTGCTCAGCGGTGCAGGGGGTCTCGCCGTACTTGGCGTCCCTGACGAGCTGCGCGTCGCCCACACTTGCGGCGATGCTGTCGATGGCCTCGATGCGGGCGCGTTCCTGCGTTCTGGCAGTTTCGGCCGCCTGCTGCTCGATCTGAGCCACGACGTCGGGGTGCTGTGCTCTCATTTCTTCGAGGGTCATGGTCTTGTTGTCCTCCTTCTTGGGGCCGTCGTTCTTGGCGGCCGCGTGTTTATTTCCAGCCGCAGGGGCGGCGTGGATGCTGCTGTCGATGGGGATCGTCCCCGGGATGTGTCTGAAGCCCTTGACGTCGTGCCGGATGCCGGCGACGAGGAGCACCTTCTTGTCGGCGCTCAGGGTGACGTCGGGGCCTTCGTCTGTGAGCAGGGTGTCGGCAAAGCCGTTGTCAATGGCCTCCTGCCCGACCATCCACGTCTCGCGGGTCATCATGCTGCGGAGCTGGTCGACCTCGAGGCCGGTCTTGGCGTGGTAGATCTCCGCGATGGCCCGCTCGCTCGCGTCGAAGTCCTTCTGGAGCTTCTTCAGGTCTGCGAGGGTGTAGTAGTCGTAGAGCAGCCCGGCGACGCCGTGGATCATCACCATGCTGCCGGGATAGACCTGTACCTCGTCGCCCGCGCAGGCGATGACGCTGGCCGCGCTGGCCGCGATGCCTTCCACGACGACGACCTTGTGGCCGGTCAGGCCCTTGATGGCGTTGTGGATGGCGATGCCGGTGTAGAGGTCGCCGCCGCAGCTATTGATCTTGATGGTGATGTTGCTCTTGCCCTTGACGGCCGCGAGATCCTCCATGAAGCTCTCGGGCGCGATGTAGAGGCCGGGCTCGGGCTCGCCCGTCCACCAGTCCACAGGCTGACGGCTCACGACGTCGCCGTAGAGGGTGATCTCGCCCTCGTCGTCGCCGATGCTGGCGACGTTCCAGAACTTGATCGGCGTGCCCGCAGTCTGAGGCCCGGCGCAGAGCCGGGGAGTGTTATGCGTTCTCATGCTTGTCTCCTTCCTTGATGCTTTTGATGGCCTCGGCGATGATCGCCTCCCGCAGGGCTGCGGAGATCGTGCCGCTGGCCGCTGTGCTCTGGTCGACCTGCCCCTGCGCTGCGCGCAGCTTCTCGTTTTCCCGAGTGAGCTGGTCGACGTTGGCGTCCCACTGACCGCCGTTGAGTCGGATGGTCGCCTGCTCTCTGGTCGTGATGCCTTCGCCGATAGCGAGGATCTCGGCCGTGATCTCCTTCGTCGGGTCGAGCTGTCCCTGAGAGGGGCCGATCCACTCGGCGCCGAGGTATGCGGCACGGATCGCCGGATCTGCGAAGAAGCCCGGGGCGCTGATGCGGCCGCGGGCGACGGCTTCAGAGAGCCAGATCTCATATACCGGCGTGCAGAAGTCATCGACAAACCACTTGCGCCTCATGCGGAACGCCTTCCACGCCTCCATCAGGGCGGCGCGGCTGGCGCTGTACGAGCTGTTGAAGCTCTTGAGCAGAAGGTCGGCCGGGATCTCGAGTGCCGCGCCCACCTGTTCACAGATGGCGCGCAGGAATGTGTTGAAGCCACTGGCCGGCCGTTTGGGGTCTGCAAAGGTCACGTCCTCGCCGGGCTCCATGATGTTGATCTGGCCGGGGCCCATCTCGTACTCGTTAGGATCTCGGCTCACCTCCGGCAGGCTGCTCCCGACCTCGTTGAACGGGTTGTCGCCGGCGCCTGCCTCGGTCTTGATGAAGGCCGTGAAAAACGACTCGACGACCGCCGCAGTCAGCTCGCTCTCGGTGTAGCGGCGAAGCTGGAGCAGGGGCTCGATGACCTGCGCGAGATAGCTGACGCCGCGGTATTGATCCGGGCGCTCGCTCTCCATGACGTGCAGGATGTTCGGCAGGCCAGTCCGCTCGCCGTATGCCTGAACACGGGCCCACGTTGTCGTCGTGCTGCCGAGCTCGAAGGGGTAGGTGCTGCGGATGTGGTACGCCTCGATCTGGCCGTCGCTGTTCACCTCGACGCCGTCGTAGATGGTGTTGCCGTTGGCCGCCTTGCCGGTGGTCAGCAGCATCGGGGTGATGATGCCGGAGGTCGTTGGCGTGGCGACTCGGTCGGCCTCGATCAGGTGCAGGCGTAGCGAGTAGGGCGTGAGCGGCGTCGGCTCGTACTGCTTCACGACGGCGAACACGTCGCCGCTGACCAGCCACGAGGAGAGTGCGAGCTGCTGCATGGCTGCGAAGTTGTTGACGCCGGTGGCGTCGCACGCCCTTTTGTTCTCAGACCAGAGAGCGAACTCACGCTCGGCCTGAGCCTGCCATGCGTCGGCGGCCTCCTGCGTCATGCCGAGCGCCTCGCGGTCGATCCGACTCTTGAGCTGGAGGCCGATGCCGACGACGTTGGTGCGGTTGGTGCGGATGGCAGAGGTGGCGATCGGGGCCGCCATGTAAAGCATCCGGGCACGCTGCCGCAGGGTGTAGTTGTTGGCGTCGATGTCCTCCTTCGGGCTGCCGCTCATAGCTCTGAAGCCCTTGGTCGCCTTCTTGTGCCAGCTCGCGCCGGCGTCGCCGTAGCCCTTATTCACAGGGCGCGGCTGCTGCCGCCTGTTCTGTGGGCGGCTTCTGCTTTTTCTTTTGCTGATGGTGCTCACCTCCTTCATGGTGAAGATGGCCGAGTCGGGAGAAAAGGAGCGAAAACTCCCGGCGTCGGCCTATGAAAAAAGCCCCTTTCGGGGCTTCTTTCACCAGTCTCGGGGCACTACTCCCACAGCTTTTCGCGGCTTCTCGCCGTTCAGTGCGGCCTCGAGGGCTTCGATGTCTGCCTCGAGCTGTTTGATGGCGGCCCGGATGGATCCGAGGTCGGTGTTGTAGCGGGCCAGATTGCGCGAGCCGATGCCGTAGCTCTGGACGCCTCCGTCCAGCATCTCGGCCTCTCGCTTCAGGTAGAGCTCCAGCCGGTTCCTCTTGATGGAGAGCTGGTACTCGATTTGTTCGCGGGTCTTTCTCATTGTGGTCTGTCCTCCTTACCAGTCGTCGAAGGCGTCGGCCCGGTTGTGCCGTTGCCGCTGCCGTCGCTGTTGCGGGGCCTTCGGTTTTTCCTCCAGTCCTTGCAGGCGGCGCTCGATGGCGTCCATGTCGGGGTTGATGATCTTGAGGCCGGCGTTGGCGTAGTCGCGGCAGTCGAGGGCCTCGTTGCGGTTGTGCCCGGGCAGCTTCTCCCACGCCCAGCGGTCGCCGCGGCGCGTGTGCGTGAGCACCAGCTTCTCGGAGAGGAGCCCGTTGAAGAAATTGAGGTCATAACCGGCGTCGGGGTGCCGGTTGAAATGGCAGTATTTTGGCCCGGGCTCCTGCACCTTCAGATTAGCCATGATCGTCGCCTTGCCGGCGTCGACGCCGATGGTGTAGAGCCAGCAGGTGATCCGCTTGTTGTCGCGGATCGGCACCTTGCTCGGGGGCGAGACGAAGGGGATGCCGTCGCCGCCCTTGCCCTTGATGGCAAAGACGCGCTTGCCGACGCGGGCCCGGCACGCCTCATAGACCTCTTGGGTGAAGTGGCCGCCGGAGTCGACGCAGGTGATGGAGATCTTCAGGCCGCGGCCGTTTTTGAACTTGTAGACGTGGTCGACCACGTCATCGAGCCGCTGCCAGACCTCCGGGGTGTCTGGCCGGCCCATGATGTAGCCCTTGACGACGCCCCACGTCTCGCCGTACTTCCCGTGACCGACTACCTCGTATTCGAGGCGGTTGTCCTGAGTGTCGACGCCGCAGGTCAGCACGAGCACGCCGTCAGGCAGCTCCACAGGGGTGCCGTCCGAGCGGGTGCCGTAGTCCTCACGGCGGGTGAGCATGGTGTCCTCGTCCTCGAGGTCGCCGCGATCTTCCCACAGTTGGCCGAGCAGGGTGTTGTAGACGACCTTGAGGCGCTGCGGGTCATCCTTGGCGTCGAGGAACTTGAGGACGATCTTCTCCCACGGAGTCCACGGGCTCGAGAAGGCATTGAGCCAAAAAGAACGGACGCCCTTCTTGTAGGCGTCCGGGTTGTCGGCGATCCACTTGGCAGGCTGCTTTCGCATGGTGTCCTCGGGGATCAAGCAGCCGCACGCCGGGCAGCTCCACGAGACGCCGCTCTTGAGGCTCCATGACTTTTTCCCGCGGATCCTCTTGACCTCCGGGTCGAAGTGGATATTGTCGAACACGATCTCGCTGTACTCCCCGCACTCGGGGCAGCGGTGGCACCAGCGTTCCTGCGTGCCTTGGTAAAAACTCGTTTCGATGTTGCTGTTGCCCTTGATGGTCGGGGTGGAGACCTCGACCGCCTTGGCGTTGTAGAATGTGGCCTGACGTGCTTCGGCCAGCGCCCACGGGTCGCCCTCGGTGCCGGCACTGGTCGCCCAGCGGTCGCGCTCGTCGCCGATGATATAGCGGGCAGGCGTGGAGGCCAGAGCCGAGGCGCTGTTGGAGCCGGTCAGGGTGAGCATCCCGCCCGGGAACGACTTCTGAAGGATCGTGTTGCCGCTGTCCTTGGCCTTGACGTCGTGCACCTTCGCCTTCAGGGGTTTGCTGTCGCGGATCATAGGGGCCACGCGGAGGCGGCTGAACTTCCGGGCGTCGTCGATGGTCGGGTGGACGTAGAGGATGCTGCCGGGGTCTTGGTCGATGATGTAGCCGATGATGTTGAGCTCGAGCTCAGACTTGCCGACCTGAGAGGCGGCCACCATGACTATTTTGTGCACCTTCGGATCCGTAAAAGCCCGCATTGGCTCCTCGAGGTACGGGGTGCGCTTGGTACGCCACGGGCCGGCCTCGGCTGAGCTTTCCGGGGAGAGGCGGCGGTGCTTGTCGGCCCACTCGTCCACGGTCAGGCTCTCAGGCGGGGCGAAGCGTTTGACCGCTCCGGCGATGGCGGTATTGAGCTTCGCGGCGGCTTTTTTAGTCGTCCGCGTCATCGGCGAGCTGCTCGCTCCAGCCTTCCCGATCCCTTACTCGCCGGGCGTACACCTCGGGATCGTATTTATAACCGGCCAGCTCCGTCAGGATCTTGTAGACCTCTGTGCGGATGATCTCAGACGCCTCGGCGGGTGTTGCTGCGCCGGTGACGTCGACGGCCAGACGGCCCGGCAGGGCCACGAGCATCGACCTGATATTGTAGACGAGGTCGGTCATCACAGCCTCGACGTCCTCGCTGCGGTGCATGGTGCCCTCGAGCTCACTGAGCTGGAGGGCGGCGATGTCTGCCTTGCTGCGCTTGAGGTCAGCCTCAGCCTCCAGACGTCGGCCCTCGATCTCGCTGTCCTTCTTCGACGGCTCCCGGCCGTTGGCCTTGGCCGTCAGGTATCGGATGTACCTCTGGATCGTCGGCAGCAGGTCATAGCGGTTGGCGTTGCCTTCCTTGACCGCGGCGATGACGCCATCCTTGGTGAGCTGCTGCACTCGGCGGGGCGTCATGTCGAACAGGGCCGCGATGGTCTTGCTGTCGACGAGCTTGTTGTTGGTTGGGTTCGGCATGGCGTTCCCTCCTTTCTGCCGCTCGGGCGAAACGAAACGGCCCGAAAAAAATTTTTCCCGGCTGCGCGTTTTTTGGGCTCGCCAGCACCGCAGGCCAGAGGAGCCCGTCACAGTACCTTGCGGCGCTGTGCGTGGCCGTGGAGGCGTCTGCGCGGCGCTGTGGCGCGCTCTGTGCGCGTCTGGCGGTGTGGGCCGGGCTCGGTGTCGGGTGCGGCTGTGGACGCGCTGTGCGGCGTTCTGGTGGGCTCTGGCTTAGAGGCCGATGGCTCGCTTCATGTGGTGCTCGAGGCGCTTGCTGGTCTCGGTGTTGAGCCGGAGCATGATGGCCTCGTTGGTGCGGTCGTTGGTTATCATCTGCGGCACCGAGATGGTGGTCAGCTTCTTGATGTCGGTGCGGGTCTTGCTCATTCGCTGGAATGGGATCCAGCTCGTGCCGTCGCTCTTGGTGTTGCCTGTCCCCATGAGGATATTGTGCGATCGCTCGGAGTACAGGCCGCCCGGGGTGCGGGTGTTTAGGTAGCGGCCGATGACCTTCTTCTGTCCCTTGAGCACCGACGCCTTCAGCGTGTAGCTCTTACCGCGGGGCGGGGCCTTCGGCGTCATACCGAAGTGCACGGGAGTGAGCAGCCGGCCGGAATAGGTGATGGTCAGCTCCTCGATGGTCTCACCTGAGACGCTGACGCTGCCCTCCATCTTCTTCGGCTTGCTGCTGTTCTTGCCGGACGGGGTGATCTCCGACTTCTTGATGTTGTAGACGGCCGTGACCTCCTGAGCGATCCAGCCCGGGGCTCTGGCCTTGACGTCCTTGATGGTGTTGCTGATGGCCTTCTTGCCGCCGTTCTCGATTGCCTCGAGGTCAGCGACGAGCTGTTGCAGGTTGCTGAGCTGCGCCGAGATGCTGTTCTTCGGCATGGCCGTCGCCTCCTTCCTATACGCAAAAAGAGACCGGCGGGCGTTGGTTCGCCCGTCGGCCTCTTGCCGTCGGTTGTTATTCGTTTTTCCTCTGGTCAGCCGCTCGGAATTGCCACGGCGTTGCCCGTGTGTCCGGCGGTCTTTTGCAGGATATAGAATAGCACGGGTCGCTACTGCTTTTCAATTCCTTTTACTTCCCTTTTGTTCCTTTTACTGCGTTTTACTGCCGCAGCTCAGGCAGGGGCTCCAGCTCGTCCAGCACGGCGGCGAGGTTGAGCAGGGCGCGGCCGTGGATCTTGTATGTCCTGTTCTGGTAGGCGTCCACTCTGTCGACGTAGTCCCGCCGATCACCGAACAGGACGCCGCAGGTGCTCTCCCAGTCAGCCCGGTCGAAGTAGCGCAGCCGGATGACGGCGCGCTCGTCGGGGTCGGAGAGCTGGAGGATCATGCCCTCGATGGCGTTGCGCTCCTGCTTCTCCTCAGCCTTGAGCCGGTCGATCTGTTCCTCGAGCTCCATTTTCCGCTCCACCATCATGCCGGTGCGGTCGGATGGTGTGCCGGATCCGCGTGGCATACCTGTCAGATCAGGGCCGGGCGGTGAGGCCATCGTCATCTCCATGCGGTCGAGGCGTTCGAGTTGGTTGTCGATGTCCCTCAGCATGGCGGTGTAGGCCGCGAGCCTGTCCTTGATCCGTTGTGTGATCGGCTTCTCGCTCATTATGTCAGGACGTCACTCCTGCTCACCTCCTTCCTCGTCAGGCTCGAAGATCGCGGCGATCTCCTCGCGCGGTAGCTCTCGGCCTTGACGGACGCAGCGCACGTTATTGTCTCCAGTTGTTTTGATGTAGCGCCGCACGATCACGTCGCACCATTTGGGTTCGAGCTCGATCATGGCGCAGGTTCGCCCGGTGTTCTCGCAGGCTATGAGCGTCGAGCCTGAGCCTCCGAAGAAGTCGACCACGAGCTCGCCCGGCCGACTGCTGCTCAGAATGGCCCGCTCGCACAGTGCGATCGGCTTCGGCGTTGCGTGCCCGCCTGCGTCGTCTCTTTCTGCTGTGTTTGTGATCGGGAAACGCCACACATCGGTCATTATGTCGTGCTCGTCGCTGTCGTTGTGTGTGTTGTCGAAGAAGGCGCGCAGCTCCATCACTTCTGCTTTCATGCTCTGGTATGCCTCGGACGGCTTGTTGCGCAGTTTCATCACTTGATCGTGTGGAAGGCTGAAGGCTCGGCCCTTAAATGCCTGCTGGAGCTTTTTGTAGTGCCACTCCGGGATCGGCGTGAACTGCGATTTGCTAAACCAGTGCCCCCACATTTGAACGCCGGTGATCTCCGTGAGCTGCTTGGCCTTGAGTCCGACCTTCTGAGCCTCTCCGACCATATAATCGAGGATCGCCTCGTATGCGTCGTTGAAATGGTCTTTGTTATTGTTGAAGCCTTCGACGCCGCACATAACAAAGAGGCATTTCTCGGTTTCCCTCGGGTAGCTCCGCATGAGCTCACTGTTGACGCCGAAGGCTGAGTGCTTCGCCCATGTGATGTAGTTTCTGAACGTGATCTGGTTCGCGGCGATCATCGGCCGAAGGATGAAGGCGTAAATATCCATGAGCGGCTCGTCGATGCCCCAGCAGTACCAGCTCCCGTTTTCCTTCAGGATCGAGAAACTGAGCGCAATCCACTTCTTGTTGAACTCGAGGAGATCGTTCTGGTTCTGGTTGTCATTCTGGACGCCGTCGCTCTCTTTTCCCATGCCGTATGGCGGGTCGGTGAAAACGAGGTCGGCGCGCTTCCCGTCGGTTGCCTTCTGAACGTCGCCCATCTTCAGGCTGTCACCGCAGTAAAGCCGGTGGTCTCCCAGTAGCCAGAGGTCGCCGGGTTCGGTGAATGGTTCCTCTGGCGGCGCCTCGGGCTCGGTGTCGCCGTCCTCCTTTTCCGACTCGTCATCATGCAGAGCTTCGGACAGAGCCGTGACAAGATTGCCGTATTCTTCCTCGGTGTAGCCGCTGAGCATGAACGGGATCTCGCCGGTGTCGATGTCGGCGAAAACCTCGGCGAGCATCTTGTTGTCAGTGGTGGCGAGCTCCGCGATGCGGTTGTCAGCCGTCAGATCGGCCAGCTCCTCGGCCTCGCTGGCGTAGTCCTGATAGTCGACCGGGGCGTCGGTCAGGTCGTCGAGCTGCGCGGCCATGAGACGGCCGTGGCCCTTGGTGACGAGCCCGCTGCGCTTGCTGACGGTGATCGGGGCGCGCCAGCCGGTCGCCCGGATGATAGAGGCGAGGAGTTTGATCTGCTCCGGCGGGTGCTGGTTGGGGTTCTTGGGGTTGGGCCGCAGATCCTTCAGCGGGACGATGGCGTCGTGTGCACAGAACACGGGGACGCTGCCGGCGTATGCCTTCGGCGTGGCCGTGGTGCTGTACTCCTCGATCTCGGGGCCGGTCTGCGGCTGCGGTTTATTCATGGCCGTCACCTCCTGTGGAGAATTGTTTCTCGATCCACTTGTGGAGGCTGGAGCCCTGCCAGTTGTTTCGGCCGTCAAGACGGTTTTTCAGCCGTTCCAGTTTCGCCTCCTCGACCTCCTCGGTGGATCGGTGGAAGATGATGCGGAGCTGGTCGAGCATGATCTGGACGTCGGCCATCTCCTCGATCACGTTGCCGATCGCTGCGGTCACTTCGCAGCCAGCCTGTGCCCGTTTGATTTTGCAGAGGGCTTTGGTCAGCTCGGCCATCTCCTCGACGGCCATGTCCATTTGTGCCGGCGCGCCGTAGGTCGTGATCGCACGATCCAGCAGGGCCCGGCGTTCCTCCGTGGTCATCACGGGCGGCCTCCCTTCGTCAGCTCTCTGACCAGTATGACCACGAGCACGATCACGATGATGGCGAGGGTGATGGCGGTCGGGATCCAGATCGGGGCAAGTACCCACAGCCAGCTCCAGTTGATGACGCCGGTGAGCTTCAGGACGATGAAGGCGACGGCGAGAAGGCCGCAGAAGCCGATCCCGCCGGCCGTTGTGTTCTTTCTTTCGTTGTTCATGTATTACCTCCAGTATTATTTGCCGAGCCCCTTCAGCGTGCAGGCTGTGCAGGCGGTTCGGACGTCAGGCTCCAGTGTGAGGATCCGGCGGGCCGTGTCTGTCTGCCAGCACTCAGCGCCACAGACGGGGCAGGTGGTGAGCTGCCAGTCGTCCGTCGGAGGCTCCGGGACGTTATCGCGCAACGGCATGGTGAGGATCCCGCCGTCTCCGGGCTGGTGGGGCGAGAGGATGGGCTCAGGCTCGTCGGGGATCATGGTGTCGAGGAGCTCGTTGTACTTCTTGAATATGGCCTCCGACGCTGCGCTCCAGCTCTCGCCGTGCTCCGTGTCCTCCGGGGTGGCGACGTGGGCCAGCTCGTGCGCCAGCAGCTCAGGGGCGGCGCTGATGGGCGCCTCGGCCGAGATGCAGACGATCGGCGTGCTGCCGTCGTCGGGAAAGATGGTCAGGCCGTAGGCGGTGCCGTTGGTCTCGTCCCGCAGGTCGGGGACGTACTGCGCGACGTACTCGACGCCGGGGTAGAGCTCAGAGAAGGCCCGGGCCACGATGGCCGTCGGGTCGTTGATGAAGGGCGAGGCCATCGGGCCGATCTTCTCGTACTGCTTCAGGGCCGTGTAGGTCTCGCGCAGCATGGCCCGCACTTCGTCCTTCTTGATGCCGTTGATGGTGGGCCCGTTCAGGATCAGGTCGAGCATCCTGTCGCTCCAGTCCTGCATCAGGTGGGTCTCCGGCATACCGCAGCCGAAGGGCACGACGTCGACCTTCTCACGGGTGAGGGTTTCGTATTCTTTCACGGTGCTGCTCCTTTCAGAAAAGCCGAGCGGGCCGGAGCCCGCCCGGCGCTCCATTTACTGCATGACGACGACCTTGCCGGCGTCGATCAGATCGCCCATGTTCTTCAGGAAGTAGTCGGCGATGTTCTTCTTGGCCTCGAGCTTCCAGATGCCGCCGTCAGCCTCGAAGAAGCCGATCCCCTCGTCGGGATCCACGCGCAGCAGGAACTCGCTCTCGGGCTGCTCCACCTCGAGGAAGGTGCGGAACGGCCGCAGCATGACGCGGGGCTTGATCTCGACGACCGCGTTGAGGGCGACGCCCTGACGTGCCTCGACGGTCTGCGTGACGCCGTTGTCGTTGGTGCTGACGCTGTTCTCGTTGGTCATGCGACTCAGCAGGTCGAGCAGGTAGGCCGTGCCCTCGTTGGGGATGCAGAGACTCCGCAGCTCAATCAGAGCCACCTCGCGTCCTCTGAAGCCGGTGTACAGGCCCGGGGCGTCAGCCTTGGCGCGGTAGAGCGTGTTGCGGGAGAAGTCGCTCAGGTAGGTGGTCATCACCTCGACGGTGTCGTTGCTCTTGACCTGCACCATGATGGTCGTGCCGACCTTCTCGAGCGTGTCCTTCATCGCTCCAGCGATGCACTCGGCCATGATGGTCGCGGTTTTGGTTTCGCTGTTCTTGGCAGCCTGTTCAATGGCTGCGCGGATCTCGTCGGGCT
>ENA-UAKS01000405-UAKS01000405.1-human-gut-metagenome-genome-assembly--contig:-NODE-405-length-18271-cov-5.472167_pt1 | contig 18271 bp, 18 predicted proteins | sample MGYA00243692_ERZ654452 | MGnify/ENA primary metagenome ERZ654452 (study PRJEB26926, sample SAMN06164442) | human gut metagenome | biome: ENVO:00009003; feature: ENVO:2100002; material: ENVO:00002003...
TGACCCGCCAGATGAGCGAAGAAGGGCTGATCGAGGTCGTCGGCAGAGGGGCGGAGAAAAAGTTTAAGCTCCACTGATGCAGAATGCACTGCGGGGGGAAAAATCGAAGATGGGGAAGAAGCTTCGGACATACTATGCAAAATCAGCAAATAGCTTTCATGGGGCGATTACCAATCGAGAACATCTGGACAAGGTCGCAACGCTGGCTCGAAGATTCGGTGCGGAGATTGGGAAGGAGAAAGCGGCAGGAGTCGCAGGTGGCGTTCATGATTTCGGCAAGTACGCAGATCGGTTTCAGGGCGTGCTCAGCGGCACCCATCAGGGGGTAGATCACGCTCTGCCAAGCGCAGCGGAACTGTATCGGTTACTGGATTTGAGAACCACGCAGAGAGTGTGGGCCGATGGTATTTGCGCGGTGGAGGCGGTTGCGGGTCATCACGATGGCCTTATTGGCATGCCGCAAATGCAGGACGGACTGGAGGAAATGCTGAGTAGCGACGATTGGGATGACTGCCCTAGTGGGAAAATGCCCTCGCTGCATGGACAGGAGGAGTTCATGCAGGCTGAGGAAGCGTTTGCGCAGGATTTTCCAGACTTTCACATGCAGCGGATTCAAGGAAAGCGAAGCCGCGTGCAGGGACGTCTGGAAGATATGCTGGACACCCGGATGCTCTTTTCGTGCTTGGTGGACGCAGACTACTGCGTGTCAGCTTCGGATGACGATCCGGCATATCTGGAAAAAAACAGCCGACCGCCGCTGGATGCAGAGGCAATGCTGAAAAAGCTGGAGGTACACTGTGCGCATCTGCGGAAGACCTCCACGGCGGATGTGAGCGTCAATGCCCTTCGAAACGAGGTTTACGCCCGATGCGGCGAGGCTGGAGAGCAACCGATGGGTCTATTTACGCTGACGGCGCCCACCGGTGTGGGGAAAACAATGGCAATGATTCATTTTGCGCTCCGCCACTGTGTGCAGCACCAATTACCACGGATAATTGTGGTGCTTCCGTTTCTTACATTGGCAGAGCAACTCCAGAAAGAATATGAACACATTTTTCCGGAAATTCTGGTGGATCACAGCCAAGAAAACTTACCGGAGGCGGCGCGGGAGCTGGCGGCAAGGTGGGACAGCCCTGTGATTATTACCACCTCTGTCCGCTTTTTTGAAAGCCTCTTTTCTGCAAACCCTCAAAGCTGCCGCAAACTGCACCACATTGCAAACAGCGTGGTGCTCTTTGACGAGGCGCAGAGCCTTCCGGCGTCGCTGGCGCGGCCAACGGTGGCGGCGGTGAACGCGCTGTGCGAAAAGTACCGCTGCACCATGGTGTTTTCCACAGCGACACAACCCGATTTCTCAGCGCTTCCCAAAACGCAATGGCAGCCTACAGAGATCATTCCGGAGTCTGCACGCCTTTTTTATCAAATGCGCCGGGTAAATGCGGCGTGGTGTCACGACGTTCCGCTTGCGCAGATTGCGGAACAGATATGTTTGGAGAAAAATGCGTGCTGTATTGTCAATTTGCGTCGCCATGCCCGCAAACTCTTTGAGCTTCTACAAGAGAGACTCGGTGCGGACAACAGTATCTTCCTCCTGACCACAGACCTTTGTCCGGCACATCGGCTGGCAACTGTTGCAGAGATCAAGCGGAGGCAGCGGGAGGCGGAACGATGTATAGTTGTGGCGACCCAGTGCATTGAGGCGGGCGTTGATCTGGATTTTGACAGGATGTTTCGCGCCATGGCACCGCTGGAATCGGTGATTCAGGCGGCAGGACGTTGTAACCGCAACGGAAGGCTTCCGGGTGGCGGATGCCTAACAATATTTCGGCCGGAAGAAGAAGGGCGTCTCTATCCGGGAGACAGTTACGAACGGGGAGCATCGGTCGTAATGAACCTCTGGGCAGACTGCGACAATCCGGAGTTGAGCGACCCGGCGCTGGTTCAGCGCTATTACGCGCGATATTTTTCCGGAGAAACAGGAGAGGGTAAGTTAGAGGAGACAATCCAAAAGAAAAACTATAAAGAGGTGGCCAAAAACTACAAACTGATCAAAAACGCGGGCGTTTCCCTCATTGTACCGTGGGAAGGAGCGGCAAGGCTTTTTCAAAAGGTCCGCCGCGCAGTCGAGGAGGGCGGCGTCACGGCCGAGCTGCTGCGCGAGGCGGCTCCTATTACCATCACATGCTATGACGAGAACGCCATTCGGGCATGTGCATCGCCCTTGACCTTACGAAAAGGACGTGTGACTGCCGAAACCGGAACATTTCTGCTGAATCACGGCTTTGAGGAGTGGTATCATTCTGTGACCGGCTTCGCGCCGTCGGACAATATAAACGAATGTCTAATGCCGTAATTGGCGAGATTGCTGAAAATATATGCTTTCATTGGAATTTGATTGACAACACTCGTGTTTAGCACTAACATATACTTAACAGAGAATTTAAGCTACGACCGAAGAAGCTCGTTTCTGTGAAGAATTGAAAAAAGTATATTTTAGTGCTGATGCCTCCTTTGCATGGGAGGCAGAACCGAAAAATGGAGGTGAACAATCAATGAACGATGAAGTGTGTCTGGAGGTTTGGGGCGATTTTGCCTGTTTTGCGCCGCCGTATGGAAAAGTTGAACGACTGACATACCCGGTACCTACGCCTTCGGCGGTGCGGGGGATTTTGTCATCGATTTACGCCAAAAAAACGGAGTTCTACTGGCAGGTGACGCAAATCGAGGTGCTCAACCCCATTCGCTACATGAGCTTTCAACGCAATGAGCTCAAGTCCGCGGTCAGCGCAAAGCCGGATATGGAGAAGTCTATTCTGTATACGGATGAGGAGCGCACACAGCGGCAGACGCAGGTGCTAAAAAACGTGCGTTACCGCATCCGTGCCCGTATCTGCCCCCGGCCATCGTATGCTGGAAGTCTGAAGCAACTGTACCGTCAAGCTATGCGTAGAATTCGGAGCGGCAAGACATTTATGCAGCCGTGTCTCGGGCTGCGGGAATTTGTGTGCTACTTTGAAGAAAGCGACGGAAGCCGGCCGCCCATTGATGTCAGCATGGATCTGGGGCTGATGGTGTACGATGTTTTTGATCTGCATGACGAGCAGGTTCGTAAGGTGACGAAGCCGAAAATCTCTCTTTACCATGCAGTAATGGAACATGGTGTGATCCGGGTGCCAGATTACGACAGCGAGGATGTGCTGAAGGGAGGTACAGCGGCATGCTGAAGGCTTTGTATGATTACGGCATCCGTAATCACCTGACGATTCCGCCTGGCTTTCTGAAAAAGAACATCCGTGCGTATATCTGCCTGTCCGATAGCGGGAGATTTTTGGGGATTGAGCAGTGCGGAAAAGAGGAAACACAAATCTGTCCGGATATTGGCTCGCTTGCAAACAGTCCGGATAAGTGCAATCCATTGGCTGAAAAGGAGTCTGTGGTTCTTGGCAAGCCCGGGAAAAAATCGGATTATTTTCGTATGCTTTTGAAGGAGGGCAGTGCCTGTGCGGATCGTCTGCGCGTCTGCCTGTCTGCCTTGGAAGACGAGGCTGTGCTTGTACAAATGCGCCGGGAGGCGGAGCTGCGGAAATTGAAGCCTTCCGACCGCATCAGCTTTCGGGTAGATGACGTTCCGGTGACTTCCGACGCGCAGGCACAGCAGTGGTGGACGGAATACCGAAAAAAACTGGCGGACAATTCGGAGGCAGCAGCTGCCCGGTGCCTGATTACAGGCCAGCCGACGGCACCCTTGGCTACGCTGCCGGTCATCAGCGGTCTGCAGGTCGTTGGCGGTCATTCCCGAGGCGAAGCACTATTTTGCTTTGACAAGTCCGCATTTCAGTCCTATGGTCTCAAGCAATCCGCCAATGCGCCTGTGTCAGAGGAGGCGTTTGCCGTTGTCAAAGAGGCGATGAACGATTTGCTGGCGGGCGCGCCCGCCATGTACGACAGGGATAAGAAACGCGAGTTCCATCCCACCGCCCCGATTTACGCCGGCATGAAGTTCCTGCACTGGTATGATTTCTCTCTCGACCCGGAGGATGATCCTCTGCTTCAAAGTCTTCAAACCGGTGCTGACGAGGAGAGCGTGGATGCGGATGAAGAATCCCCAAGCCTTGAGGAGCTTGAGGAGGATGCACGGCAATATCTGATGGACAGGAAAAATGCGGCAGATGAGGTTATAAAGGCGGTCTTTTCCGGCGATGCTCCGAGAAAGCTGTCTGGCGAATACCACATTATGTTGATTTCCGGCAACAATGGCCGGGCGATGATCCGCCGTTACGAGCATGGAAGCTATGAGACTCTCCGCGAAAACCTACAGAAATGGACGGACGACCTGAAAATCCAAGACCGCTTGGGGACAGGACGTGCGCGAAAGCAGAAACTCAATGCTCGATTGACTCGTCTGGTGAAGAATCAGAATGCATCCGGGCAAAAGCTGTTTGATCAGATGAAAAAAGAATTGGCGGGAATTACGCCTGCCATCGTCATGGCAATCGTCAACGGGACACCGTTGCCGGACACTGTTGCTGTGCGCGCGCTTGCGTACATCCGCTCCAAGCTGCTTTCAACGGCGGATGCGGACAAGAAGCCGCTCCTGTCCGATACCATGGCCTGCCAATGGCTGAAGGTCTGGCTGATTCGGAAGCGAAGAATGAGAAACGAGGAGGAAAACCTTATGGAGTATTATGAGCCCAACTTCCCCAATGCTGCATACCACTGCGGCGCTTGGCTGGCTGTATACGCCAATTTACAGCGGGCAGCCATGGGAGATGTCAACGCCACTTTGGTTCAGCGCTTTTACGCCTCTGCCAGCCGCACACCGGCGCTGGTATTTGGCACACTGGACCGAATGGGACAAGTCTATCTGGATATTCTCCGCAAGGAAAAGCGCGGTTTGGACAGAATCTATGAAGACAAGCTAAACGCCGTGTGCGCCTTTTTTGGCAGCGACTTGGCACACTGCCTGCCCACAACGCTGAACCTCGAAGGGCAGAGCTATTTTGCACTGGGCTATCATCAAATGTGTACGCAGATTACCGGGGAGATCAGAAAGAGAATCGCGGAAAAACAGGAGGGTTGATCAATGGCTATTCAGAATCGTTATGAATTTCTCTACTATGTGGCGTGTACGAACGGAAATCCCAACGGCGATCCGGACATGGGGAATGCGCCGCGCCTTGACCCGGAGACCATGCAGGGCTACATCACCGATGTGGCGACCAAGCGCCGGATCCGCAACTACATCCAGACGGCTTTTGCTGGGCAGCCGGGGATGAACATCATCATCCAGCAAAGCACAAACATCAATCGCCATATTGCTGAGGCCCGGCGGGAAGCCGGTGTGGAGGGCGCCAAGGACAAGAATGCGGTGTACGCGGGGAGAAAAAAGGCGTGCCAGATGTTTTATGACGTGCGCACTTTTGGTGCCGTGATGTCTACAGGACCGAACGCCGGTCAGGTGCGCGGGCCAGTGCAGATCACCTTCGGAAAGAGCCTTGATCCGGTACTGCCGCTGGATATCTCCATTACTAGAATGGCGGCAACACTGGGTGACAAGGATAAAACGCTGGACGATTATGTCAAGGCGGAGGAAAATGCCGATGAGGATTCCCTGCGTACCATGGGGCGTAAGCAGTTGATTCCCTTTGGTCTGTATGAGGTGCGTGGTTTTATCAGTGCCAATCTAGCAGCGGAGACCGGCTTCGATGAGACGGATCTGAATGCGCTCTTCGAGGCAATTTTGAATATGTATGAGCATGACCGCAGTGCCAGTAAGGGCGAAATGGATGTTGTTTCGCCGCTGATCCTCTTTAAGCATGTGGGGACAGACACGGACGAGACACAGCGCGTTCGGCAGGCAAAGTTGGGCTGTGCGCCGGCGCAGCGACTGTTTGAATTGGTGCAGGTTCGGAAAAAGCCGGAGGTCACCGCGCCCAGAAGCTACCTCGATTACACCGCCAGTGTGGAGCTAAGCAAGATTCCAAATGGTGTGGAGATAGGCTTCAAGCGAGATGCGTTCAGTCCCATCGTGTGGAATGCGCTGCCGGAGGATGAGAATTGGTTTACAGAAAATAATGGATGATCGGGAGTATCTTCCGTTGTCATGGCTGTCTCAGTTGGCGTACTGCCCCAGACGGGCGGGGCTGCTTTTGAATGAGCGCCTCTGGGCGGAAAGCACCGACACAGCCAAGGGACGTGCGGAGCATACGCGGGTACACACCCAGCGTGTGGAAAAACGGGGGAACCTGGTGAATCTCTATGAGTTCACAGTGTTCTCCGACAGCCTCCTGCTGCTGGGGAAGTGTGACTGTGTCGAGGCACGCAGAGACGATTCAGGCTGCCGCATTCCGGCAGTGGATTTTCCCGTGAGCCTTTATCCCATTGAGTATAAGCATGGCACGCTGCGAGAGGAAGAAGCATATCAGATCCAGCTTTGCGCGCAGGCAATGTGCATGGAGGAAATGTTCCATACTGTAATCTCCGAAGGAGCCTTGTTCTTCACATCCTCGCATCGGAGAATGACCATTCCTTTGAGTGAGACGCTGCGTACACGGACAGTGACGTTGGCAAAAGAACTGCATCTGCTCCGTGATACACTCAGTGTTCCTTCCGCTAAATACTCCGCAAAATGCTGCCGCTGTTCACTACAGGAGCTTTGTATGCCAAAGATCAAGATGTCGGCAGAAAGCTATCTGCTGCGGCTGCGGCAGGAGGCAGCGGGCATTATTGAGGAGGCTTCGGAATGAAAAAACTGCTCAATACCCTCTATGTTCTCACCCCGGACAGCTATCTCTTTTGCCGGAACGAGAACATCTGCGTCCGAATCGGAGATATGGAAAAGCTGAGCGTTCCAGCACTGAACATTGATTCCATTGTTTGCTTTGGAAAAATGACGGTATCTACGCCGCTGCTGGAGTTCTGCGGCAGTCACGGAATCAGCCTGACGTTCATTCGGGAAAATGGACGCTTCATGGGCAGACTTCAAGGCCCAGTGAGCGGAAATGTTCTCCTTCGCAAGCGGCAGTATGCCTCCATGGAGGATGCGGCTTTCGCGCAGAGAACCGTGCAGTCCATTTTGCTGGCAAAGTTGCGAAACAGTAAGCTTGTCCTGATGCGTGTGGCTCGCACGGAACGAGCCGGTGCCTACAAAGAGGAGCTGATGCTCGGTGTGCAGCAACTGAACGAGGCTGTGGCGAATTTGCTGGAATGCAGCAGTGTAGATTCTATGCGGGGAATAGAAGGCGCTGCGGCAACTTCCTATTTTGCGAGATTTGATTGTATGCTTGCTGGGAATCCGGGAGGATTTCGCTTTGACACGCGCAGCCGCCGCCCGCCCAGAAATGAGGTGAATGCCGCGCTGTCCTTCACCTATATGCTCCTGAGCGGTCAAATGCAGTCTGCTATGGAAGCTGTTGGCCTTGACCCGGCAGCAGGATATTTGCATACCCTCCGACCAGGACGGGCCTCCTTTGCGTTGGATTTGATTGAGGAGCTTCGTGCGCCACTTTGTGACCGATTTGTGCTGTCGCTTTTCAACAAAGGACAGCTTTCCCGAAGTGATTTTGATCAGGATGAGGAAATGGTTTCCCTGAATGAACGCGGGCGCAGAACGTTGCTGTCTGCATGGGAGAAGCGAAAACAGGAACAGATCGTGCATCCTTTCCTGAAAGAAAAGGTGCCCATCGGCTTGATCCCATATGTGCAGGCAATGCTGTTTGCGCGTGTTCTTCGTGGAGATTTGGACGATTATCCGCCCTTTGTCTGGAGGTGAACGCGAATGATGCTTGTGATCGCGTATGATGTGGATACCACTAGCAGCGCCGGATCACAGCGCCTGCGTAAGGTCGCAAGGCTTTGCGAGCGCCACGGGATCCGGGTGCAGAATTCCGTGTTTGAGGTTCTGCTGGATCCCACGCAGTTGGTTGCACTGAAGGCGGGATTGGAAAAAATCATTTGCAAGGAAACGGATTCCATCCGCATCTATCGCTTAGGGAACAGCTATCGAAACCGAATCGAGGTAATTGGCCGCACCGGTCTGATCGAAACCGGTGAGCCGCTGCTTCTGTGAGACCTGCCTGCGCCGATCACAGCCGCGCATAGTTTTCCGGGAGATCGGCGCAGTGAATTGAAGTGTTTTCCTTCAAAATCCGGATAATAATCGCCTTCTGTTGAGTAATTTCAGAACAGAAGGCGCATAAAGCAGCGAAGATGTACAAATGGTTGAATACTGTTTTGTGTATTTTTGCTGTCACCCCCCACGCGGGGGTGCGAATTGAAATTGATTCTTTGAGTAATTTTTGGAATTTTTTCATGTCACCCCCCACGCGGGGGTGCGAATTGAAATTTTTGATTCTGGCTTGCGTGATTTTTTTAAGCTGTCACCCCCCACGCGGGGGTGCGAATTGAAATAGTGTAACGGTAAGATTCGCGCCTGTACCCTTTGTCACCCCCCACGCGGGGGTGCGAATTGAAATTTGTTGCTTGCGTTGGCCGGAGCCACTGTGGCAGGTCACCCCCCACGCGGGGGTGCGAATTGAAATATAGTTCCGTTAACCGTTGCAATGCCTTCAGGTAGTCACCCCCCACGCGGGGGTGCGAATTGAAATGGAGATAATGGAAAGTACCCCCTACGGTGCAAGTCACCCCCCACGCGGGGGTGCGAATTGAAATATATGAAAGCTTCAAATCAGCCGCAAAAACAGAGTCACCCCCCACGCGGGGGTGCGAATTGAAATCGGATCGGGCGGAGAATCCTCGCGCGGAATATCGTCACCCCCCACGCGGGGGTGCGAATTGAAATAAGCCCTGCGGGCCTGGCCATGTTCCAGTAGTGTCACCCCCCACGCGGGGGTGCGAATTGAAATCAGTTCCTTTTCCGTCGCGCTTTCCAGCATCCGTCACCCCCCACGCGGGGGTGCGAATTGAAATCGGTAAGCAATTGCCGCCAGCATCGTTACCCCTGTCACCCCCCACGCGGGGGTGCGAATTGAAATGTTTATCCTGACTCCGAATCGTATAATTGTGTCGTCACCCCCCACGCGGGGGTGCGAATTGAAATAGTAGCAAGGACACGTTTTCCCGGTTCCGGCTTGTCACCCCCCACGCGGGGGTGCGAATTGAAATCAGCACCTTTTTCTCGAAGAACCAGTCGGTGTCGTCACCCCCCACGCGGGGGTGCGAATTGAAATTCCCATCCTTATAAAGTGTTTTTAATGCCATACGTCACCCCCTACGCGGGGGTGCGAATTGAAATCGTCGTCCCCGGCTGGAAGTGGGGGAAATAGCCGTCACCCCCTACGCGGGGGTGCGAATTGAAATTTTACAGAAGCATACGACCGCGCGCTGGAACTCGTCACCCCCTACGCGGGGGTGCGAATTGAAATAAGAGCCTGTACGCAGACCTCAAGGGCCTGCGGGTCACCCCCTACGCGGGGGTGCGAATTGAAATCATCAAGAACGCCCGCGCCAGCTCCGCGTAGAAGTCACCCCCCATGCGGGGGTGCGAATTGAAATATGGAGCGTCTGCGCGAACCACAAGCGCTGTGGTCACCCCCTACGCGGGGGTGCGAATTGAAATTGCCCATTCACGCTTTTAACCGGCACATCATCGTCACCCCCTACGCGGGGGTGCGAATTGAAATGTGATTACGGCGGTGGCTACGAAGGTCGTAACGTGTCACCCCCTACGCGGGGGTGCGAATTGAAATGTACCGTCGGCGTTCTGCATCCGCTCCGCCCAGGTCACCCCCTACGCGGGGGTGCGAATTGAAATGATCATTGCAAAGCAGATCCGCATGTAGTCCTCGTCACCCCCCACGCGGGGGTGCGAATTGAAATAAAGATCAGCGATAGCCCGTCCGCGTACTTGGCTGTCACCCCTCACGCGGGGGTGCGAATTGAAATGGTGTCGTAGGCTCCCATGCGTTTCGGATTGACGTCCCCCCCACGCGGGGGTGCGAATTGAAATACCGTCACATAAAACGTGCCTTTCACTTTGCCAGTCACCCCCCACGCGGGGGTGCGAATTGAAATATGATCACATATATGCAGGGTATGGCAACGGCATCACCCCCCCACGCGGGGGTGCGAATTGAAATAAAACGAGCTGGTATTTCAATGTGACCGGCAGGTCACCCCCCATGCGGGGGTGCGAATCGAAGTATCGCGCATGACGTAATTCTGTCCCTATGTCAAGTGGTGACACGAGAAAACATTTGGAGGTGCATCATGGCACTGGAAAATAAATTGGGACTGACGAGTTCTGCCGACCTTGCGCGGGAGGAAGAGCGCATCAGCAAGAAAAAGGCCGTATGGCTGTTTGAAAGCGGCACGCTGGACAAGCTGCCTGTTGGCACGTTCGCGTCGCTCAAGGCGATTCATAAAGCACTTTTTGAGGATATTTACGACTTTGCGGGCGAACTTCGCACGGTGAATCTGGCGAAAGGCAATTTCCGCTTTGCGCCGCTGATGTATCTGGAAGCGGCGCTGGCCAACATCGAGAAAATGCCGCAGGGTACATTCGATGAAATCATCGAAAAGTATGTGGAGATGAACGTTGCGCACCCATTCCGCGAGGGTAACGGGCGCAGTATGCGCATCTGGCTCGATTTGATGCTGAAAAACGGCATCGGTCAGGTCGTGGATTGGAGCAAGGTCGATAAAGAGGACTATCTGCTTGCAATGGAGCGCAGCCCGATTAAGGACGTGGAGATCAAGGTGCTGCTGAAAGCCGCGCTGACGGATGACGTGGATAGCCGTGAGGTCTTTATGAAGGGCATCGACCACAGCTATTATTACGAGGGGTATACGACGTTCAAGACAGAAGAACTGTAGGTCAATCTAAAGAGTCAGCACGGACAGCGGATGACTTTCCACTTGCCCGTGCTGACTTTCTTATACGCTGATCCGCACTATGTATCGTACCGTCTGCATATGCCCCTCCATGATCCGGTTATTCCTAGTAAATCTCGCGGTTCGTATGGGACACACGTTCTTGACCATCTGGCCGCCGACGGAGCCGGCTTCGCGGGAGGTCAGGTTGCCGTTGTAGCCCTGCTTCAGATCCACGCCGACTTCAGATGCAGCTTCCATTTTGAACTTGTCCATGGCCTCGCGGGCTTCGGGAACGTTGATAGAATTGCTGTTACGGTTCGTCATTTGATTTGTTCTCCTCTTCAAGTGTTGTTGGAAAATCGAATTGTGATTTCCTCAGTCGTAGTTTTACCAGCCACGACGGCATTATGACTGCCAATTTGTGCTGAAACTGACAGGAAAAACAGACAAAATCTGATTTTTCCAAACACAATAAGAAGGACTTGAAATCATCCGGGGAGCTTCGGATTTTTAAGCGCGGCCTGCACGAGACCGACAAACAGCGGATGCGGCTTGTTGGGGCGGCTCTTGAACTCAGGGTGATACTGCACGCCGATGTAGAAATCGTTTTCGGGCACCTCGACGGTCTCTACGATATGTCCGTCGGGCGAGGTGCCGCTTACGACCAGACCGCAGTCCGTCAGAAGCTGGCGGTAGTCGTTATTGAACTCGTAACGGTGACGGTGCCGTTCCTGAATTTCCGTTTTGCCGTAAGCGCGGAACATCTGCGTGCCTTCGAGAATGTGGCAGGGATATGCGCCGAGACGGAGGGTGCCGCCCTTGTTGACATCGTCGCTCTGGTCGGGCAGGAAGTCAATGACCTTATTGGGAGAATCTGGGTTGAATTCGCCGGAATCGGCCAGCGGAAGCCCGGCTGCGTGGCGGGCAAAGGCAATGACGGCGACCTGCATACCGAGGCAGATGCCGAGGTAGGGGAGATTGTGCGTGCGGCAGTAGTTTGCAGTAATGATCTTACCTTCGATCCCGCGATTGCCGAAGCCGCCCGGAACGATCACGCCGGAGCAGTCTGCCAGCGTTTCCGCGACGTTTTCCTTCGTGATGGTCTCCGAATCGATCCACTTGATGTAGATGTGCGCGCCGGTAACATAGCCTGCGTGGTGGAGCGCCTCGGCGACGGAGAGATAGGCGTCGTGCAGCTGTACATATTTGCCGACGAGGCCGATGGTCACGGTTTTGCTGCGGTTGTGGATGCGCGAGAGCATCTCGTTCCATTCTGTCAGGTCGATCTCCGGCGCGTCAATGCCAAGCTCCCGGCAGACGACGGAGGAAAAATTGCTCTTTTCCAGCATGATCGGCGCCTCATAGAGCACGGGAAGCGTCAGATTTTCGATCACACAGTCCGGCTTGACGTTGCAGAACATGGAAATCTTTTTGAAGATCGATTCCTCCAGCGGCTCGTCGCAGCGCAGGACGATGATGTTGGGATTGATGCCCATGCCCTGAAGCTCCTTGACGGAATGCTGTGTGGGCTTGGATTTATGTTCTTCAGAGCCGCGCAGATAGGGGACAAGGGTCACATGGATAAAGAGGCTGTTCTCCCTGCCGACCTCCAGAGAGACCTGGCGAACGGCCTCCAGAAACGGCTGGGACTCAATGTCGCCGATGGTGCCGCCGATCTCCGTGATAACGACGTCCGCGTCGGTCTTTTTGCCGACGGCGTAGACGAATTCCTTGATCTCATTCGTGATGTGCGGAATGACCTGCACCGTCGAGCCGAGATATTCGCCGCGCCGCTCCTTGTTGAGGACGTTCCAGTAGACCTTACCGGTCGTCAGATTGGAATACTTGTTCAGATCCTCGTCGATGAAGCGCTCATAGTGGCCGAGGTCAAGGTCGGTCTCCGCACCGTCCTCGGTCACATAGACCTCGCCATGCTGATACGGGCTCATGGTGCCGGGATCGACGTTGATATACGGGTCAAGCTTCTGCGCGGCGACCTTGAGACCGCGCGCCTTCAGAAGCCGTCCGAGCGACGCGGCAGTGATGCCCTTGCCAAGCCCGGATACGACGCCGCCTGTGACAAAAATGTACTTTACCTGTTTCATAAATTCTCTCCTCCCAAAAAGGAGACGCTCAGCACGGAGGCGGTGAAAACCCCTCCAGATGCTGAGCGTCTTAACGCCGGTATGAAATTCGTTGCTGTCTTGTACGTCTTTTCATATCGTTCCCATTCGTTCTCTTCGCAAAATGGAAAAGGGTGCTTGGGCGGAAGAAAGCTCCCGTTCCAGAGCATCCCTTAATTTTTACTGAGGTATTATAATCGCTGACTCTTCGGTTGTCAATGCCGAATTTTGAGCCTCTGTGCCGTTCCGTGCTCCGTGACCAGCTAATGACAGCCATTCGTTTTGCGAATGACGGCTGTGGGGAAAGGGATTGACAAGGAAAAATGGAAATGCTAACATCATGTTGAAATATTATTTTAATGTGAGGTTTTACAATGCAAGCAAAGCAATGCGTCATTGTTCTGGATTTTGGCGGACAGTACAACCAGCTGATCGCGCGCCGTGTGCGTGAGAATCATGTATACTGCGAGGTCAAGCCCTGTACTACGCCGCTGGCGGAGCTGATGAAGCTCCAGCCGATCGGCTTTATTTTTACCGGCGGCCCGCAGAGCGTCTACGCTGAAGGCTCGCCGAAGGTCGATCCGGCAATTTTTGAACTGGGTCTGCCCATCCTCGGTATCTGCTATGGCTGTCAGCTGATCGCCCATAACCTCGGCGGCAAGGTCACGGCTGCGCAGGAGGATACCGCGCGGGAATACGGAAAAACGGAGACGTTCTTTGACACGAGCTGCGAGCTGTTCCATGGCCTGAAGGAGCAGAGCGTTACATGGATGAGCCACGGCGATTATATGGCGAAGGTGCCGGAGGGCTTCCGCCTCTGCGCGCATTCCGAGGCCTGTCCGACCGTCGGCATCTGCGACGAAGCGCGGAAAATCTACGGCGTGCAGTTCCATCCGGAGGTCAACCACACGGAGCAGGGCGCGCTGATGCTGCGGAATTTCCTCTACCGTGTCTGCAAGGCGGCAGGGGACTGGACGATGGCGGATTATCGCCAGACCGCGATCCGCGCGATCCGTGAGAAGGTCGGCACCGGAAAGGCGCTGCTGGCCCTGTCCGGCGGTGTGGATTCCTCGGTCGCGGCCGCACTGATGGCGGAGGCAATCGGCAATCAGCTGACCTGCGTTTTTGTCGATCACGGCCTGATGCGCAAGGACGAGGGCGACGAGGTCGAAGCGGCGTTCTCCAAATGGGACATTCATTTTGTCCGCGTGAACGCGGAGGAGCGCTTCCTTGGCAAGCTCGCGGGCGTGAGCGACCCGGAGACGAAGCGGAAGATCATCGGCGAAGAATTCATCCGCGTCTTTGAGGCGGAGGCGAAGAAGATCGGCGCGGTCGATTTCCTCGTTCAGGGTACGATCTATCCAGATGTGATCGAGTCCGGTCTCGGCAATTCGGCGGTCATCAAGAGCCACCACAACGTCGGCGGACTGCCGGACTATGTGGATTTCAAGGAGATCATTGAGCCACTGCGGATGCTCTTCAAGGATGAGGTGCGCGGCCTTGGCCGGGAGCTTGGACTTCCGGAATATCTGGTCATGCGCCAGCCGTTCCCCGGCCCGGGACTTGCCATCCGCGTGATCGGCGAGATCACGAAGGAGAAGCTGGATACGCTCCGCGAGGCGGACTTCATTTTCCGCGACGAGGTCGCAAAGGCAGGCTATGACCGCGAGATGAACCAGTATTTCGCGGTGCTGACCTCCATGCGCTCCGTCGGCGTCATGGGCGATGGCCGGACGTATGATTATACGCTGGCGCTGCGCGGCGTTACGACCTCCGATTTCATGACGGCCGACTGGGCGCGCATCCCGTATGACGTCCTCGACCGCGTCTCGACGCGTATCGTCAATGAGGTCCGCGGTATTAACCGCATCGTCTACGATATCACCAGCAAACCCCCCGCGACCATTGAGTGGGAATAATATCCGAAATCCCCGGAGCCCTTGAAAACACAGGGCTCCGGGGACTTTTTTCGTTCTTGTGGCATTACAGTGGCATTACAACATCAAATCATCGAGTTTTTTGACCGCTTCGGAGGTCGTCGTCTTATACAAATGCCCGTAGGTTTGAAGCGTCGTTTCGACGTCCTCATGCCCCAGGCGTTCGGACACCACCAGCACGGGATAGCCGAGGTTTATCAGCAGCGAAGCGTGGGAGTGCCGGAGATCATGCAGCCGGATTTTTTCAAGGCCGCAGGCCTCACACCCTTTCCGCATCTGGTGATGAAAGTAGGACTTCGTAAACGGGAACAGGCGATCATCCGGCGCCAGATTATAGAGCGCAGCCATATACCCCTTGAGCATTTCGGCCAGCTTCGGCGGCATATCTATCGTGCGGCGGCTCTTGGGCGTCTTCGGCTCAGTCACGACCTCGCGGCCGTCGATGGTCTGAAAGGTCTTGGTGACGGACAGCGTCTTCGCGTCGAGGTCTATGTCGGCCGGCGTGAGCGCCAGAAGCTCCCCTATTCGCAGCCCCGTCCAGAACATCACCGAAAAGCCAACCCGGGCCGGAAGGCGCGGAACACACGGCAGGAATTTGTTGAACTCCTCCACCGTCCAGAACTTCATTTCGCTTGCCTTCTTTTTACCGACGGCGCCGGCCACCCGTGCCGGATTTTCCGTGAGCCGGTAATACTTCACCGCATAATTGAAAATTGCGGAGAGCTGATTATGGATTGACTTCGCGTAGGTAGGCGCAGGATTTTCCTTGAGTATTTCAGCCTGCCATTTACGGACGTGCGCCGGCGTGATGGCGTTGAGCGGCAGAGACCCGAAGAAGGGCAATATTTTCCCTTCAATCAAGTATTCTTTGCTGCGCATGGTACTTTCCCGCAGACGCGGCCGCATATCGTCCATATACAGTTTCGTCATGGAGCCGAAGGTCATATCGCAGCTCTGCGCCTCTTTCCGCAGAAACTCGCGCTCGTATTCCTCGGCATCCTTCTTCCGGGGAAACCCGCGCTTTTTCTTGAGCTTACGGTCTCCGCGCCAATCAGTGTAATAGAACGAGGCGTACCAGGTGCCTCGCACCTTGTCTTTATACGCAGGCATCATAGCCTCCTTCCCGCTGCCCGAGCAGCACCAAAAAAATGAGCCAAAATAGCATTGACATTATGGGATAAATCACATATAATGGCCGTAGAGAAAGAAAGTGCGGTGGATATATGGACAAATACGAAGTCATATTCTACGAAACGGAAGACGGCACAAAGCCGGCATACGATTTCATCGAAACCCTATCCCCGAAGATGCAGGCCAAGATATATAAAATAGCCTCTATGCTGGAGATAGACGGAACCCGGCTGCGGCTGCCCTATTCAGAGTTTCTGAAAGACGGCATTTTCCAAATCCGAGCCCAGCAGGAAGGAAATATCTCCCGTGTGTTATATTTCTTTACGATTGGGAAAAAGATTATCCTTACAAACGGCTTCACCAAGAAGACGCTAAAGACCCCGCCCGGCGAAATCGAATTGGCGAAGAAATACCGGGCAGACTACGAGCGAAGGGAGGCTCTAAAATAATGCTTACTCTCAACGATGCTATTGCAAAGAAAATGGAAGACCCCGAGTTCAAGGCCGAATGGGACGCCCTGGAGCCTGAGTTCCAGATCATCCGCGCCATCATCGAAGGCCGCGAGGAAAACGACTTTACACAAGCGCAGCTTGCGCAGGCGACCGGCATCCACCAGGCCGACATCAGCCGACTGGAGAACGGAACCGGAAACCCGTCTCTGCGCACCCTCAAGCGGCTCGCCGCCGGCATGGGGATGAAGCTCAACCTCGAGTTCATTCCCCTTTCCAGCCAGACCCCAGCCAGATAAAAGCAGACGCCTCCCCTCCGTGGGGAGGCGCTTTTTATTTCCCCGGATACTGTGAGCCGCGCAGATTTCCATGGAAGGCACCGCGAAGCTGAACGCGCTCCTTCTGCTCATACGCGGCGATAATCTCGGCTACCCTCGCAGCGGCATCCGGTTCGCCTGCATCAACGGCCGCAGCGTACTGGCGCTGCATGTCGGCCAGGGCCTTCGTGCGGACATAAGCACAAGCCGGGCAGAGCCCGGAGACCATATCGCTGACATTTTCATCGGCCCCGCAGCTCCGGCAATAGGCACGGCCTACGCGGTGCTCTGCACCAAGGGCAAAGCGGCGTTCGTCAAGGTCAATGATTTTTTCCACTTTTTTCACCTCCGGCCGGCCCGGGCCAGCCACCACTATCATCACAAGTTTTCTACCAGTTTATAGAACAGTTTATATATACTCAGTTTATTTATGTCGGCACTTTTTTCCGGGAAAAAATAACCGGGAATTATAACCGGGAATTTTCACCACCTATTTTTAATATTCGTGGTGAAAATAACCGGGAATATCCTTTTGCAAATAGGTGGTGAAAACTACCACCTATTTTATCTCCCAGCAGGTTTTAAGCCGGTCAAGGGTGTCAATCCATCGCGAAGAACGCGGCCGGCAGACCGCTGCCCTATTTCCATACATACCAGCCCATTTAACAGTTTCATCCGCTGGGACAGCCTTTATCCATTCGACCAGGACAACGTATTCTCCGTCTTCATCGTCTCTTGACCGGCAGTATTCCCCGGACAGCGGCAGCGAAAAGAACGGCGTTCCACTGATTTTCACCGACGCAGCCGGCGCGGCTGACGCATTGACGATGCAGCAGCCGACGAAGCCGCACCCGGGCATATTTACCCAGACGCGGTCGCCAGGAGAAAGCAGCAAAAGCGGATGCCAATAGCAGCGCCCACCGCCTGCAGAGAGAAAGCCATACTTCCGCGCATCATCCCAAGACCGTAGCTTTTGCCCGCCGGGGCCTTCACCTTCGGCCTCGAAGAAGTTCGCGTAGTATTCTCCGTTCCATTCTATCTTTTCCACGGCCTATCTCCTTCCGAAATCGACGTAGATTATACGGCCTCCGCATTGTGCGCGGGGGGCTCCGCAGAAGCGGTATCAAGCACAGGTGCGTACCGCTCCTGCAAGCGGCCCAGGAGTAGAAGCTGCTCCCTTTCGGGGAGCTGATTATATATTTCAAGAAGTTCTTGCCCGTTCTCGGAAATTTCCGGTGCGGGCTCTTTTTTTATGCTCATTTCCCGGACATCAGAACGCCCAGCCAAATAGTCAAGCGAGACATCGAAGAAATCAGCGAGGCCAACGGCCTTTTCGAGGGTAGCACCGTTTTCTCCATTCACCCAGGCGCCAACCACGCGGTCGGAAACACCGATTTTTTTAGCCAAGGCGAGCTTACTCAACCCTCGTTCAGCCATCAAACCGGATAGACGTTCGGCAAAATTCATAAAAGCACCCCTTC
>ENA-UAKS01000411-UAKS01000411.1-human-gut-metagenome-genome-assembly--contig:-NODE-411-length-18017-cov-8.481127_pt1 | contig 18017 bp, 14 predicted proteins | sample MGYA00243692_ERZ654452 | MGnify/ENA primary metagenome ERZ654452 (study PRJEB26926, sample SAMN06164442) | human gut metagenome | biome: ENVO:00009003; feature: ENVO:2100002; material: ENVO:00002003...
GTGAAAATTGAGGATGACAAAATATATGTTTTATTAGATATTAAACCGAAAGAAAAATTAACCTATGATGATTGTAATAATGTTTTTTGTTATTCTGGGAAAGGACGAAAAATATGGCAGATAGGAGTGAGACCGAAAGGAAATCCAACCGTATATACAATGATAAATTTTGATGATAAATATCTTTATGCGAATGACTTTATGGGAAGAAGATATTATATTGATAAAAATACAGGAGAAATACAAGGGATGATGATTACAAAATAAAATTGATGAATAAGTAATGCCTGCTGATTAAGAAGATATCTGTAATTTCTAAATTTTATGTTTGCATCGCTTATACCATAATCAGAACAAATGCACAGTGGTATATTATTTTTTTAATATTTAGAGTGACAAAACAATATATTTATAATAAAATGATATTGTTAAATTATTAATAAAAAGCATACTAAAGAGAGGAGAAAGTTATGCAGGACATTAGTATCATTGGAATTATTGTTGCAGTTGTTGTTCTTGTTATCCTGTTGTTTATGGCAATCGGATACGTGAAGGCACCGCCTGATATGGCGTATATCATTTCAGGTGTGAAGAAAAAGTCAAAGGTAGTTATCGGAAAGGCGAGCATACGTATTCCGTTTTTTGAGCGTCTTGATAAGCTGAATCTCAGACTGATACCTATCGATGTAAAGACGAGCAATGCAGTACCGACAGCAGATTATATCAATATCAATGTCGATGCTACGGTAAACGTAAAGATCAGTAATAATCCTGAAAAGCTACGCCTTGCGGCTGAGAATTTCCTTAACAAAAACACAGAGTATATCGCCGGTGTTGCCAGAGAGGTTCTCGAGGGTAATGTACGTGAGATTGTTGGAAAAATGAAGCTTGAAGAGATGGTCTCAGACCGTCAGAAGTTTGCCAATCTGGTAAAAGAGAATGCAGAGCCTGATCTTGCGGCAATGGGACTTGATATCATCAGCTTTAATGTGCAGAATTTTGTGGATGGCAACGAGGTAATAGAGAATCTTGGTATCGACAATATCGTAAAGATTAAAAAGGCCGCCGCCATCGCAAGGGCAGAGAGTGAGAGAGACATCAAGGTAGCTCAGGCTTCGGCTGATAAAGAGTCAAATGATGCAGCGGTTGCAGCACAGACAGAGATTGCCAAGAAACAGAATGAGCTCGCTATCAAGAAATCAGAGCTTCAGATGGAGGCTGATACAAAGAAGGCTATGGCGGATGCGGCTTACGACATCCAGAAGGAGGAGCAGCGTAAGACCATTGAGGTTGCCACAGCAAACGCTGATATCGCAAAGCAGGAGCGAGAGATTGAGTTAAAGCAGAAAGAGGTTGCAGTAACAGAGCAGTCTCTTGAGGCAGAGGTCAAGAAAAAGGCTGAAGCCAATAAATACGCAGCACAGCAGCAGGCAGAGGCACAGCTCTACCAGCGTCAGAAGGAAGCAGAGGCAAGACAGTTCGAGGCACAGCGTCAGGCGGAGGCACAGAAAGCAGAGGCAGAAGCCATGAGATATGCCAAGGAGCAGGAAGCTGCCGGTATCCGTGCAGTCGGAGAGGCAGAAGCATCAGCTATCCAGGCAAAGGGTATTGCAGAGGCTGAGGCTATGGAGAAAAAGGCAGAGGCATATGCCAAGTACAATAAGGCAGCCGTTGCAGAGATGATGATTAAGGTGCTGCCTGATATCGCAGCCAAGGTTGCAGAGCCACTTGGACAAATCGACAAGATTACTATTATCGGTGGCGGTGATGGCGAAAATGGTGTAGGCAAGGTTGCCGGAAATGTACCGGTTGTAATGGCAAAGGTATTTGAGAGTATGAAAGAGGCAACAGGTATTGATTTATCTGAGATTATCAACGCTGATTCATATGACGCAAAGGTAAATCGCAACGTAAATGTAACCGGACTTGATGGAGTAAATCTCGTTGTAAATGCGGATACGGACAAAAACGGTGAAAAGACTGAAAATTAAATAGTGTTATATTAATCCGCTATACGATAGGTGAGTATAGCGGATTTTTAATATTTTCTGAAAAAAGACAAATATTTGAAAATTACAGGATTATATGATATATTTTGTTGCATAAAAGCAGATTGCCTGTACATGGTGACATATATAAATAATGAAGAGGAAAATCTATGAACGATAAAAGAAAGATAATAGCAATATTTATAATTGTTGCGATAGTAGCTGCACTGGCTGCAGTTGCCACATTTTTTGTGATTAAATCAGCAAAAAACGAGGCTCGAGGTTCATCGCTGATGACAGAAACAGCCACAGAGGATAGTTCAGACAAGGAAGACCCGCAGCATACGGGCGACAATGCCGGCTCAATGAGTGTTACAACTGATGAGGGAGCTTCTGCGGATGAGACACAGATACTGTCTGCAAGCACTGTTGCGGAAAATAGTAATCTGACCTTCGGAATTGATGTATCTAAATATCAGGGCACCATAAAGTGGGACAAGGTTGCCGCAGGCGGAATTGATTTTGCGATGATACGTGTGGGCTACAGAACCCAGAAAACAGGTGAGATGTGTGTTGATACAAATGCCAGATACAACATGCAGGAGGCACAGAAAAATGGCATAAAGGTTGGAGTATATTTTTTCTCATCAGCAGTAAATGAAACAGAAGCCATTGAAGAGGCAGACTGGGTTGCAGACTACATCTCAAAATATCAGATTACATATCCTGTGGCATTTGACTGCGAGGGCTTCACAGACTCAGCAAGCAGACAGTATGGCATGTCATCAGAGGCCCGTACCAAAGTAGCTGAGGCATTTTTGCAGGAAATATATAATAAAGGATATACACCTATGTTTTACGCTGCAATGAATGAGTTGTTGGAAAACAGCCAGTGGGATACTAAAGCGCTTGAGAGCAGCTACAAAATCTGGGTGTCACAATATCCGGATACAGCTTACCCGGAAACACCGAAGTCATCATATGAGGGCACACATGCCATGTGGCAGTATACCAATAAGGGAAAGGTGTCAGGAATTGATAAGCCGGTAGATTTGAATGTGGCATACTTTGGATTTGATGAGACAGAGTCTGCAAAAAATGGTGATGCAGCTGACAATGCAACAGCTGACCCGGAAGCAAATATGAAGTTTTCGGATGTAAATGAGACCGTAACTGCCAAGGAGAGCGTCAACCTGAGGGATATTCCAAGTCAGGGCAATGACAGCACAATTAAGGCAACGCTCAATAACGGTGATACGGCAGCAAGAACAGGGGTCAGTGACAGTGGATGGTCACGTATCGAATATAACGGACAGACGTATTATGCCATTTCAAGCTACCTCACAACAGATATGAACTATGTAGTTCCCGGACAGGACGGAAGTGGCAGCGGAGACGGACTGAAGACAAAGTTCAAGGAGTGTAATGATACTGTCACTGCAAAAATAGAGGTTAATCTGCGTGCACTTCCAAGTGTCACAAATCCGGATGCTACAGTTGTTGCAACGATAAAAAATGGGGAAACCGTCACCAGAACCGGAATCAATGAGGAGTTTGGCTGGTCACGCGTGGAATATAATGGACAGACACTTTATTGTGTGACAAGCTATCTGAGTGTGCAGTAATATAATGAACACAGCGTTTTAGGGAATAAAGTCAAAAAAATAAAATGTTATTAATCCAAAATCATGCATAAAGTAGAAATAGTGTAAAAATGTCATGGATATAATGATAGAATTGTTTGAGATAGTGCGTTAAAATACAAAATAACGAAATACGTAAGTAAAGGGGCATTTTATGGAATACTCAGCAATTTTTCATGACATGGATAAAAGATTCTGCTATGCGATAGATAAGGATTTGTTTGTGATACGCGTGCAGGTAAAAAAGGATGATATGAAGGAGGTAATCCTTCACTATGAGGACAAGTATATACCAATCGAGCGCAAGGATACGCGAATGACACTTCCTATGAAGAAGGTAGCCACCTCGCAGTTTCACGATTATTATGAGGCGCAGCTTCAGATGCATCTGATATGTCTGAGATACTTTTTTGAATTTACGGACATGCAGGGTGAAAAGGTATATTACGGCAATTATGAGTTCGATAAGGAGTGCATCACAAACAGGGATAGAATGTTTGACTGCCCGCAGAATCTCAGAGAGGAAGAGATGTTTGAGGTGCCACAGTGGGCAGCCAACAAGGTAGTGTATCAGATTTTTCCGTCGCGCTTTGCCACAACACAGCCGGTGGACAAAGAGCTGTGGTATAAGGCGCCGATTACGCCTATGGATGATTTGCATGGCAATCTCAGGGGAATCATAGAGCATCTGGATTATATTAAAGATCTGGGAATCGATGTGGTGTATCTGACACCAATCTTTAAATCAAATTCATGCCATAAGTATGATACTATTGATTATTATCAGGTTGACCCATCATTTGGAACAACAGAGGACTTAAAGGAGCTCGTACAAAAATCCCACGAGCGTGGCATGAAGGTAGTGCTGGATGCGGTATACAACCACTCAGGAAGAGAATTTTTCGCATTTCAGGATATACTTGAAAAGGGCGAAAAGTCAAAATATCTCGACTGGTATTTTATCGACGAGCTGCCGCCTAGGGGTGAATGGGGAGAAATTCCAAACTTCAAATGCTTCGGCTATTACGGTGGAATGCCAAAGCTTAATCTGAAAAATCCTGAGGTTGAAAAATACATCACGGATGTTGCCTGCTACTGGATTAAGGAATGTGATATTGACGGATGGAGACTGGATGTAGGAGACGAAATCAGTCATTTCTTCTGGAAGAATTTCAGAAAGGCAATCAAGGCAGTAAAGAAGGATATGCTGATAATTGGTGAGATATGGCACTACGCAGGCGACTTCCTCGAGGGAGATGAGTGGGATACTGTAATGAACTATCCATTCTACCTGAATCTGATAGACCTGCTTGCAGATGAAAAGATTAATGTCAGCCAGTTTGTACAGAATCTGGGATATCTGAAGGGGCGCTTAAACAAAAAGTGCTATCCGCTGATGTGGAACCTGATTGACAGCCATGATACAGCAAGATTTTTACATCTGTGCAACGATAATAAGAAAAAACAGCATCTCGCAGCAGCTTTTCAGCTGCTACTGCCCGGAATGCCTATGGTCTACTATGGTGATGAGTATGCAATGCCGGGAGCAAATGATCCGGACTGCAGACGAGGCATGTACTGGGATGAAGAATATCAGGACAAGGAGATGTATAATTGGTATAAGAAGCTCATGCAGGTTAGAAAAACACATGCATGCATTGTAGAGGGCGAAATGATTGAGACAATCACAAATGACGATGATGATACGATTGTTATGATCAGAAAAAACGGCGATGAGACAATCGCAATGCTTTTCAATTGCGGCAACAGTGCAAAGGAATTTAATGAGTATGCCAAGAAATATAATCTGCTTACAGATAGCGCATTTGACGGAAAAGTAGACGGGCTTGACGCTGCCGTAATTGTGCTTTAAAAATTATATGGATTATCTATAAGAAGTCATGGAGCTTTGCACATCAGGTAAACGGAAAGACGGTAGAAGCGACGAAAAATAGGTAAATCGCAGTAAAATAATTTTATATGAGTTTTTATGGACAGGAAATTGCAGGCAGCTGCTTTTTCCTGTCTTTTTGCATAAAATCAATTCTGTTGAGGTAAAATTGAGATTGACATTGTATTGTATGAGTATAAAATACAAGGAATCAGGTGATGTACAATGAAAAGGCATAAGATATGTAAAATTATTTTTGCTATACTGGCAGTTTTTTTATGTGTGGCTTTTTATGAGTTAATCGGAATCTGCGTCACATATAAAAAACAGCCGGCGGTGTCTGATGCTACTATAAAGGAAACACAAAATATTATGAGTGTGGCGGGGAGAGAGAATACGGAAAGAGCAGTAATCATTGAAAAAAATTCGCAGGCTCTTTTAGAAAGAGTTAGATTAATCCAAAATGCAAAGGATGAAATAATCCTTTCTACATTTGCATTTAAATCAGACGAAAGCGGAAAATTGATTTTAGGAGCACTGCATGATGCGGCAGACAGAGGCGTACATGTCCGCATATTGGTAGATGGAATGGAGAGCTGGATTGATATGGAGGGTAATCCATATTTTTATGGATTATCTTCGCATGAGAATGTTGAGATTAAGCTGTACAATAAAGCAAATCCGCTTAAGCCATGGAAGACAATGGGAAGAATGCATGATAAATATCTGATTGCAGATGGTAAAATATATATTCTTGGCGGAAGAAACACATATAATTATTTTTTGGGTGATTTTCCGGGGCATAAAAATTTTGACCGGGATGTGTTAGTTGTCTGCGATGAGCCACAGAAAGATAATTCGGTCAATCAGCTTTGGAATTATTTTGAAACAATATGGGAACAGGAGGACTGTCGGTATTTTCATAACAGTAAAAAATTAGCTGACAGACAATCTGTAAAGAAAGCAGTTTTAGAGCTGCAGGAAGGGTATCAGCAATATTTTGAAGTTAATAAGGAAAAAATTTGTGATACAGATTATGCGGATGAAACCTTTGAAACAGAAAAGATTACATTGTTATCAAACCCAATCCACACCCAAGCTAAGGAACCGGTGGTATGGTATCAGCTGGGAGAATTAATGAAAAATGCAAAGGAACGCGTAAAAATTCATACACCATATATTATTTGCAATGATATGATGTATAATACATGGGAGGAAATTGCACAGAAGGTTCCGGACTTTTCTATTATGACAAATTCTGTTGCAAATAACGGAAACCCATTTGGAGCTGCTGATTATGCCAAAAACAGAAACAGAATTTTAGAAACAGGAATTGATATCTGGGAATATGAAGGCGGTTATTCGTATCATGGAAAAAGTATTCTGATTGACGATGATCTGTCAGTAATAGGTTCATTCAATATGGACATGAGAAGTACTTATCTGGATACAGAGCTAATGCTTGTAATACGCAGTAAAGAGATTAATAAACAGCTGGAAGATGGCATGATGGAGTATGAGAGCGTGTCCAGACAGGTATTAGACGACGGAACATATTATGATCCGTATCATGTAAAGCCGATTGAATTAACAGAAAAACATAAAAGAAAGGTGTTTCTGGTACAGCATCTGCTTGGATGGGCAAGGGATTTGTTTTGATTAAAGGAGAATATAAAGCGTGTTTAAGATATTAATTGTAGAAGATGATAAGGAATTAAGTCTGTTATTCCAAAAGGTGCTTGAAAAGAGCGGATATCAGGTCAAAAGTGCGTCGGATGGAGCACAGGCACTGGAGGTATTGGACAGAGAATATATTGATTTAATCATTTCCGATATAATGATGCCGGTTATGGATGGATATGAACTTGTGTCGGAGCTTCGTTCGGCGGGATATCAGATACCGGTGCTTATGATTACTGCAAAAAGCAGCTTTGATGATATGCGTCAGGGCTTCCTTTCGGGAAGTGACGACTATATGGTAAAACCCGTAAATGTCAATGAAATGGTTTTGAGGGTAGGAGCACTGCTTCGTCGTGCACAGATACTGAACGAACACAAAATTGTGATTGGCTCAACCGAGTTTGATTATGATGCAATGACAGTTGTGACCGGTGATGAAACGCTTGTCCTGCCAAAAAAAGAATTCCTGCTTTTATACAAGCTGGCAGCTTCACCGGGCAGGACATTTACGAAGCAGCAGCTAATGGATGAGGTATGGGGATATGAGACGGAGGCAGACCCACATACGATAGAGGTACATATAGGAAGAATCAGGGAGCGTTTTAAAGAAAATCCGGATTTCGAAATTGTAACAATGCGTGGTCTGGGATACAAGGTGGTGAAAAAATAATGGAACATAAAAAGAAAAAAGAATTGCGTATCCGCTCGTGTCTGACCGGTGCAATCTGGCTGGCACTTGCATGTTCTATGCTGATATCAGCCCTGTTATTTGCGTTTTTGAATCATTTTTTGGATTTGCCCGGGAAAATACCGGGCCTTGGCTGGCTTTTGATTTTTAATACATTGATAGCAGGACTTATCACATCATTTATCAATGCAAGGCTTCTTGAGCCGATTACCAGGCTCGGTAAAGCAATGAAAGCAGTTTCCCAGGGAGATTTTGAACAGCATCTGGAAACAAACAGCCGCATAGCCGAGATTGGAGAATCCTATCAGAGCTTTAATGTCATGACAAAAGAGCTTCGTGCAACAGAGATGTTGCAAATGGATTTTGTATCCAATGTTTCCCATGAATTCAAGACACCAATCAATGCAATTGAAGGCTATACGATGCTGCTCCAGGGAGATGAGCTGTCACAGGAGCAGGAGGGGTATGTAGAAAAAATCCTGTTTAACACTCAAAGGCTTTCAGGTCTTGTTGGAAATATTTTATTGTTATCAAGGCTGGAAAATCAAAATATTCCAATGAAAAAAACCAAATATCGTCTGGATGAACAAATCCGTCAGGCATTTCTTTCATTGGAAGACAAATGGACTGAAAAAGGAATCGGCTTTCAGGTGGAGATGGAGGAGGTCAGATATGTTGGAAATGAAGGGCTTTTTATGCATATCTGGATGAATCTTTTGGATAATGCAATCAAGTTTAGTCCTGAAAATGGGACAATCACCATGTTTCTAAGGCATGAAAATGATTCTGTGCAGTTTATTCTGGAAGACGAGGGACCGGGAATCGCCGATGATGCGAAAGCCAGAATATTTGACAAGTTTTATCAGGTGGATGGTTCCCATAAAGCCGAGGGAAACGGCCTTGGTCTGGCACTTGTGAAAAGAATTGTAGACATCGCCGGTGGAACAATCAAAGCTGAAAACCGGGAATATGGTGGATGCAGATTTGTAGTAGAACTGCCAATAAAGAATTATAATGAGTAGCTATTTAGAACATGATAGTTACAATAATAAAATAATAAGATAAAAGATAGGAGAATTTACATGACATTTTATCAGGAACTGCAGTTAAATCAGGCAGGCTCCAAAAGCCTGTTGAAAAACAGTAAAACAATGAAAGAAAAACTATACCATGCGTTTGTATATATGGTGAAGATAGCTATCACAATGGTATTCTGCTTTGCCTTTGTCACTGCCTCAAGCATCATATTAGGAAAGGATAACAGTATTGTGGGAGTAGTGGTTTTATTATGCGTTATGGTATTTCGAAACGCTGATCTGGGAATCCATACCCGACATTCTACATGGCTTTTGGCATTGTTCTTTGTAATTATGACAGTATGTCCGCATCTGGCAAATCAGCTTTCACCGCTTCCGGCGCTGCTTATAAACATTGCAGCTCTTGCAGTGCTGATTTTGTTCGGATGCCATAATCCATTTATGTTTAATCAATCCACATTGGTTCTTGGCTATTTATTGTTATATGGATATGATGTGTCAGGAAAAAGCTATATGCTTCGAATAGCAGGGATGGCCGCAGGCGCTGTCCTTACATGCCTGGTATTTTACAGAAATCATAAAAACAGAGACTATAAAAGAAATATGAAAGCTGTAATTGAGGAGTTTGACCTTTCTTCATCACGTACAAAATGGCAGTTGTGCCAGATACTATGCGTACCGTTAGTTCTATGTATTGCACAGTTTTGCAATATGCCGCGTGCAATGTGGGCAGGTATTGCAGCCATGTCTGCCATCCTGCCGTTTATGGAGGATATGCAGTACAGAGTCAGAAAAAGGATTGTCGGTAATATCGCCGGTGTTATATGTTTCACGGCATTATACTTCCTGCTTCCGCCATCAATCTATGCGTACATAGGAATCATAGGCGGAATCGGCGTGGGATTATCGGCACAATACGGCTGGCAGGCTGTTTTTAATACATTTGGTGCTCTGGCTATAGCTGCAGAGAGCTATGGGTTAAAGGGCGCAGTCAGCCTCAGGGTGATTCAGAATGTGTTTGGAGTCGTTTTTGCGTTGGTATTTTGTGCTGTATTTTATAGAATTATGTCAGTGAAAGTATCGGTGAAAGAAAAAGCTGTATAATACAAGTGGAAACGTGTAATCAGTCATAAGGAATTGTATTCTTCAGATGAAACAGCTACAAAATCCAAAGTGAAGGAAAAGGTTAAAACAAATATGAGTCAGATAATATTGGCGTCGGCATCACCGCGCCGAAAGGAATTATTAGAGCAGATTGGGGCAGAGTTTGTTGTCTGTCCTGCAAAGGGAGAAGAGATAATCACAGAGGAGGAGCCATCTGCGGTTGTCATGGAGCTATCCCGTCAAAAGGCAGAGGAGGTAGCGTCAGGTGTGCTTACCTACAATGAACAGCATGCAGAGCTTGTGACACCGCAGGATATTCTTGTAATCGGAGCGGATACGGTAGTGGCTTATGAGAATCAGATTCTTGGAAAGCCGAAGGACGAAGAAGATGCCAGGCGTATGCTTTCGATGCTTTCGGGAAAAACGCACAGTGTCTATACAGGGGTAACGTTTGTTTTTATTGACAAAGCCGGAAGAACCGGAGAACACTGCTTTTATGAGAAGACGGATGTCAGCATGTATACATTGACGGAAGAGGAAATTGACCGCTATATTTCAAGCGGGGATCCGATGGATAAAGCAGGAAGCTACGGGATACAGGGACGCTTTGCCATCCACATTAAGGGAATACATGGTGATTACAATAATGTGGTAGGGCTTCCGGTAGCGCGCCTGTATCAGGAGCTTAGAAAGCTTGGAGTTGATGTTTAGCGAAGTCTTTTTTTAATAGCCGGTCCGATAAGCATGGCAATTATCATTTTTATCAGGTCGCCCGGGATAAATGGGAACACACATATTGAGAGCGCACCGCTGACTGTGCTTTTTGCCTCAAAGCAGAACCATGCTGTACCGAGCACGTAGCATATGATAGTTCCGATAATCATACCAATGAGCTGGAGCCAAGGCTGGTGGAAATGATCGATTACAAGTCCTGCAATAATTGCCATGGCAATAAAACCGATGATGTATCCGCCTGTAGGGCCGGCAAGCTTAGCTGGGCCACCGGTGAAGCCTGAAAATACAGGGATTCCGACAAGTCCGATAAGCAGGTAAATCAGGTAGCTTATAGTTCCGCGTTTCCATCCGAGCAGATATAATGAAATATATATGGCCAGGTTTGTCAGTGAAATCGGTACCGGCCCAATCGGGATAGATAATGGTGCAAGAATACATGTGACAGCTGTCATGAGCGCTGTTACCGTTATGGCATAGGTCGTTCCATGCTTGTAGTCTATAGTTTCTGTCTGGTTCATGATAAAATCTCCTTTTTGTAAATTTCATAGTAATTTTTGTACGGTTAACACATTAACATGAAAAGATGTCGATTGTCAACCATAACTGCAATAAAGGTTTACAATTATCGGGGAGTAATGAAAAAATATACTAACATCGGTATATACGTACGCTATTCGGAAAACATGGATACTTGGAAAATGTCTGAAAATCATTAAAAACAATCGACATTACAGCCAATAAACGCTATAATAGATATATTAAGATAAATGTACTGGGACTTGTATTATCCACAGCCGTCACGCGGTACGGCTGTCGCGGATAGCGTCAGGCCCCGGGAAGGGGAATTATATGCAGGATAAAAAGCAAAAAAAGGTAAAAATACAGGTTATATTTCTAATTCTTATTTCCACGCTTGTTATTTTAGCGGATTTTTATGCGATAATTAATTATCCAAGGGAATACATGCTCATTGCGGCAATCACAGTTATTTTTATGATTTGCCTGTGGGGAGTAATAAGTGGATTTTTCTCACTGAATGCTCTAAAGGAGGACAGGAGGGAGGAACAGTATGACAGTATTTTTAAGTCGGAAAAGGCATCTTACCTCATGCTTAGGAAGTACTTTGATGAGATAGAGGAAAAGATTGAGATGCTGCAGAAGGAGTCAAAGATTCCGACTGAGGATATCATCAATGCACAGAAGGGAATCGCAAAGGTTGTCATCAACAGGAATAAGGAAAATGCTGATGCGATTATGAGCTCTAATGAACAGCTTATGGAGACGTTTGAGCATCTTGAGAATAAGCTCAAGGAGAGCAATGATTTCATTATTGAGAGCCAGAAAAATGTGATTTATGATAACCTCAAGGACATTATGGAAAAGCAGCAGGTTCTGTCTGATAGCATAAAGGATATGGAAATCCGTCTGAGTCAGGCAATCACAGCAAATCCTATTCAGTTTACAGCAAATGTTGAGATGCCTAAGCAGACGACCGACGCACCACAATCAGCACCGGCCATGGAGGCGATACCTGAACCGGAACCTGTACAAGCGAATGAGTCAGAACAGATACCTGAGCCTATTCCGGTAAATGAGCCGGAGCCTGTAGTTGAGGCACCACATGTAGCTGAACCGGAACCTGTAAGTGAGGCACCACATGTACCTGAACATGAACCGGTAGTAGAGCCAAGTCCTGTTGCAGAAGAAGCTGTTGCAGATACGACAAACAGCGATCCGAACCGTCAGTTGAGTGCAGATGAAATAGCAGCACTTTTTGCAAGTGCAAACGCAGGTGCGACAGAACCTGAATCAGAGCCGGCAGAGGAAGTGATTACGGAACCGGTCACAGAGGCACCTCAGGCACCTGAGCCGGAGCCTGTAAGTGAACCTGAACCTGTAAGTGAACCGGAACCGGCAAAGTCTCCGGTTGTAGATTTGAATAACACAAATCGTAATCTGACACCGGATGAGATAGCTGCTTTATTTAGCAGTATGTAGTATTTTGTAAAAAAAAATGAAGAAATAATATTTTGTAATTATCTCACAAATATGTTAAAGTGTGCATGTTATAAAAATATGCACACTTTATTTTTTTGAAAGGAAATATAAAAAATATATGGAAACAATCAGATTTGACGAATTAGAACTAAACCCTAAGATTTTGCGAGGCATCAAGGATATGGGCTTTGAGGAGGCAACTCCAATACAGGCTCAGGGAATCCCGGCAGTGCTTTCGGGCAGGGATGTAATCGGACAGGCGCAGACCGGAACAGGAAAGACAGCAGCCTTTGGTATTCCGGTGCTTGAGAGCGTTGATGCATCAAGTCACAAGACACAGGTTATCATCCTTTCTCCTACAAGGGAGCTTGCCATCCAGGTTGCAGATGAAATCAGGAAGCTTGCAAAATATATGCATGGTGTGAAGGTACTTCCGGTATACGGAGGACAGGATATCAGCCGCCAGATTAAGGCACTTAAGGGCGGTGTGCAGATTATTATCGGAACTCCGGGTCGTCTTATGGATCATCTCAGGAGAAAGACAATCAGGCCTGACCATGTAAAGACAATAGTGCTCGACGAGGCAGACGAGATGCTCAACATGGGCTTTAGGGAGGACATCGAGACAGTGCTCGAATACCTGCCACAGGAGCATCAGACAGTGCTTTTCTCGGCAACAATGCCAAAGCCTATTCTGGAAATTACAAGAAAATATCAGCATGATGCCATCAACATCAAGATTGTGAAAAAAGAGCTGACAGTCGCAAATATCGACCAGTATTACTATGATGTGAAGCGCAAGGACAAGATAGATGTACTCACAAGACTGTTGGATTATTATAATCCAAAGCTCTCACTTGTATTCTGCAACACCAAGAAGATGGTCGACGAGCTGGCATATGAGCTTTGCGGACGCGGCTACAGTGCAGAAGGACTTCATGGCGATATGAAGCAGGTGCAGAGAGATCGTGTCATGAAGAACTTCAGAAACGGAAAGACAGATATTCTTATTGCCACTGATGTCGCAGCGCGCGGAATTGATGTGGATGATGTGGAGGCTGTTTTCAATTATGATCTGCCTCAGGATGACGAGTATTATGTACATAGAATCGGCCGTACAGGAAGAGCAGGCCGCTGTGGAAAGGCATTCTCCTTTGTAAAGGGCAAGGAGGTATATAAGCTCAAGGACATACAGCGCTACTGCAAGACAAAAATCTATGCACAGCCAATTCCATCATCTGATGATGTTGCCAAAATCAGGGCAGAAAAGATTATGGACCAGATTTCCACCATTATAGATGAGGAAAATCTCACAAGTGTCATTGATATTATAGAGAATCAGATAAATGAGTCAGATTACACGGCAATGGATATAGCAGCGGCATTTTTATACCAGGCTATGGGTGCTTCAGAGATATCCACAGCTGAATCAAAGGACGACTATGATTTCCACAATACAGGAGCAGAGGATGGCATGGTACGCCTGTTTATCAACGTCGGAAAGAAGGACAAGATAAAGCCGGGTGACATTTTAGGTGCCATTGCAGGCGAGTCAGGCATGCCTGGCAGGCTTGTCGGTGCAATCGACATGTACGACAAGTATACATTTGTTGAGGTGCCGGCTGAGTATGGCAAGGAAGTGCTCAATGCCATGAAGAATGCGAAGATAAAGGGGCGCTCTGTGAACATGGAGCCTGCAAATTCACGTTAGCAAAGTCAGGCTTTTCTGATGACGCATCAGCTTTTCTTGTTCTCAGTGGTTCTGAATAGTTACGATGGTTGTATAAAAAATACCGGGACACAAAATGTGTTGCCCGGTATTTTTGGTTTGCGCGCCATGGGCGCGCTCTAACGGGTGTAAGTCCCGAACATGCCCAGATAGTGGGAAGTGTATAGCCGAACAGCAAGGGTGTCCACCGTGAGGTGGAATCTGAAGGAAGCTGTAAGCAAATCTCTGGTCCGACGGACAGAAATCACATATAAGGCTAGGCTACGAGAGATAAGTTGGCCAAAAGCAACGAAGTCTAATAACTATCACATTTGTAGTAGCAGAGTAAATGTGGCGGATATATGGAGAGAAAGAGCGCACACCTTAAGCGTGGAGGTCTCACAGAGGTTCCATTAGCCTAGTAACAACGAACTGTGAGAAGTCAGCCGAGCCCATAGTAGTGAAGAAGTTTCTGTAATGGAAATGGAGCGAAGGGGCGAACAATCAATAAGTTTGAGTATGTCTCGTATTGCAGAAATGGCAACATCTGCCGTAACCAATCGGGTAAAAGATGGTCAAATCAAGCGAGACGGAAAGGAAAGAACGCATGGACACAAGTAGTCTAATGGAGCAGATTTTATCTAGCGGTAATCTCAACAGAGCATATCTGCAAGTCGTACGAAATAAAGGTGCAGATGGAGTGGACGGAATGAAGTACACGGAACTCAAAGAACATCTTGAAAAGAACGGCGAAATCATCAAGGAACAGTTGAGGACAAGAAAGTATAAACCTCAACCAGTACGAAGAGTGGAGATACCAAAGCCTGATGGCGGTGTCAGAAACCTAGGAGTACCAACAGTAACAGACAGATTCATACAGCAAGCCATTGCACAGGTATTAACACCAATCTACGAGGAACAATTCCATGAACATAGTTACGGATTCAGACCGAATAGATGTGCACAGCAAGCAATCCTAACAGCACTTGACATGATGAATGATGGTAACGATTGGATTGTAGACATTGGCTTGGAAAAGTTCTTTGACACGGTAAACCATGACAAGCTTATGACTATCATAGGCAGAACTATAAAAGATGGAGATGTTATCTCTATCATAAGGAAATATCTTGTCAGCGGAATCATGATTGACGATGAATATGAGGATTCTATTGTGGGAACACCGCAAGGAGGAAATCTTTCGCCGTTATTGGCAAAATGCTCAATGAACTTGATAAGGAAATGGAAAAGCGAGGGCTTAACTTTGTGCGATATGCAGATGACTGTATTATCATGGTTGGAAGTGAAATGTCTGCAAATCGGGTAATGAGAAATATATCTCGATTTATTGAGGAGAAACTAGGTCTCAAGGTCAACATGACAAAGAGTAAAGTAGACAGACCAAGCGGACTTAAATACCTTGGGTTTGGGTTCTACTTTGACACAAGAGCACATCAGTTTAAGGCAAAACCACATGCAAAATCAGTAGCGAAGTTTAAGAAGAGAATGAAAGAACTTACCTGTCGTAGCTGGGGAGTTAGCAACAGTTATAAAGTCGAGAAGCTCAATCAACTCATAAGAGGTTGGATTAATTACTTTAAGATAGGCAATATGAAAAGGCTCTGTAAGGAACTAGATTCGAGAATTCGCTATAGATTGCGCATGTGTATATGGAAACACTGGAAAACTCCACAGAATAGAGCGAAGAAACTTATGAAGCTGGATGTACCAAGGTGGGCAGCATTTAAGATTGCATACTGTGGAGACAAATATGCCAGCCTGGCTCATAATGGATGGGTGCATAAGGCCATAAGTTTAAAGAGACTAACCTCATTTGGATTAGTCTCTATGTTAGATTACTACACCGAAAGGTGTGTTAAATGTTAAGTTGATTGAACCGCCGTGTACCGAACGGTACGCACGGTGGTGTGAGAGGTCGGGGATTTATAAATCCCCTCCTACTCGATTATTGTTTACACTAAAGCGCAGCCGGATTACTGGTTACACTGTTATTTGTGAACAGTAATTGACCGGCAGCAAAATCACGCGTCAGCCAGCATCAGCACATGCTTCACAATTGATTTGATTATATTAACCGCAGTCTCCATGCCCTCCACTGATATGTGCTCAAATGGGCCGTGGAAGCCGTAGCCGCCGGTACCGAGGTTTGGACAAGGAAGTCCCATGAAGGATAAACGTGCGCCGTCTGTACCGCCGCGAACCGGGCGTGATAGCGGCTCTAGACCGTTTTCCTCTATAGCAGCCTTAGCCAGGTCGATAATGTACATGTTGTCCATTATGATTGAAAGCATATTCTCGTAGGAGTGGGTGATAGTCAAAGAAACAGTGCCCTCACCATATTTTTTGTTCATATCTATCTCAAGAGAGCGGAGAGTATCAAGTCTTTTAGCAAAAAGAGCCTTGTCGTGGTCGCGCACAATATATGACAGATGGGCTGATGCTACATCACCGCTCATATCACACAGATGGTAAAAGCCTTCTCTGCCCTCAGTTGTGGCAGGAGTCTCGTTTGCAGGCAGCGCTGCGGCAATCTCGCAGCCAACCAAAGCAGCATTGACCATAATGTCCTTTGCTTCGCCCGGATGCACGTTGACGCCCTTTATGGTAAATTCAGCGCTTGCAGCATTAAAGTTTTCATAGGCCACCTCGCCCTCGTAATCACCGTCCACGGTGTAGGCAAAATCTGCCTCGAAATAGTCCAGATCAAACAAATCCGCACCCTTTCCGACCTCCTCATCGGGGGTAAATCCAACCCAGATATCGCCGTGAGGAGTGCCCTCTGCGATAATCTGCTCTAAGGCGGTCATAATCTCAGCCACACCGGCCTTGTCATCGGCGCCAAGCAGGGTAGTGCCATCTGTGGTAATGAGAGTGCGTCCGGTGAGGGCTTTAAGCTCAGGAAAATCGTTTACTCTCAGGTATTCGCCACTGCCTCTAAGCAGCACATCGCTTCCGTCATAGTGACGCAGCAGCTGTGGCTTGACATTTTCCCCGGAAAAATCAGGTGCAGTATCCATATGTGCAATAAATCCGACCGCTTTTTTGTGCTCCATGCCGGCAGTGGCAGGCAGCAGACCATACACGTAACAATGGTCAGTGAGTACAACCTTGGATAAGCCAAGCTCCTTAAGCTCTGACTCAAGCTCTCTTGCGAGTGCAAATTCTCTGTCACTGCTTGGTATTTTATCACTTGCTTCATCAGATGTGGTGTGATAGCCCACATATTTTAATAATCTTTCTTCTACTTTCATTATCAGTAAATCCTTTCTGAGAGACTTTGGATGGGAAATCTGGAATAAAAAGTCTCTGTATATAGAAAATAATATAGCTTAAAACGGTGTAAAATCAACTGTTTTACAAAAAATCTAAAAAAAATTTAAAAAAATTAAAAAAAAGTGTTGACTTTACATGATTTATGGGATATAATCATTCTTGCGTTGAGGCGTTACCGAGAAATCGGAAAGCAAATCGGGGTGTGGCTCAGCTTGGCTAGAGCGCTTGATTTGGGATCAAGAGGTCGCAGG
>ENA-UAKS01000420-UAKS01000420.1-human-gut-metagenome-genome-assembly--contig:-NODE-420-length-17745-cov-4.831204_pt1 | contig 17745 bp, 17 predicted proteins | sample MGYA00243692_ERZ654452 | MGnify/ENA primary metagenome ERZ654452 (study PRJEB26926, sample SAMN06164442) | human gut metagenome | biome: ENVO:00009003; feature: ENVO:2100002; material: ENVO:00002003...
AGCCTTCGTCGGCAGCGTCAGATGTGTATAAGAGACAGGTTGTATATATCTGTTCCCCTTATGCAGGAGACGTTGAACAGAATACGGCTGCGGCGCAGAAGTACTGCCGCTTTGCCGTAGACAAAGGCACCGTGCCTTTGGCGGTGCATCTGCTTTTTCCACAGTTCATGTCGGAAGAAACCGAAAGGAAGCTCGCCCTCCACATGGGAAAAATCATGCTGACGCGCTGCAAGGAATTGTGGTGCTTTGGCGGCAGGATTTCAGACGGTATGAAGGGAGAAATCGAAGCCGCCAGCAGACGAGGAATGCCCGTCAGATATTTTACGGAGGATTTGGAGGAAAAAAGCAATGCGTGAACTGTCTTTCTGCTTCGGCAATAACCGTAACTCGCTGACATGGCGTCCGGGTAAAATGACCTTTGACGAACTGTACGATAAGGTTAAAACTCCGCTGAGTACTCCCGAAACAGTGGCGCAATACCGGAAAATGACGAAATCCGAAAAACAGGAAATCAAAGACAAGGGCGGCTTTATGACCGGGACACTGAAAGGCGTAAGGCGCAAGAAGGACGAGGTAGTCAGCCGTTCCATGATCACACTCGACTGCGACACGCTCGACCCTTCGTTTTTTGAGGAATACGAAGCGGATCATAAATATGAATCCATTGTTTATACGACCCATACGCATCTACCGGAAGCGCCGAGAGCGAGACTGCTCATTCCGTTTACAAGGGACGTCACCCCGGAAGAGTACAACGCGGTCATCAGATACCTTGCCGCCGGAATCGGCATGGAAAAGGTCGACCCCTGCTCGTTTCTTGTAAATCAGATGATGTACTGGCCGACCTGCTCTTCGGACGGCGAATATATCTGCAAACGGTATGACGGCGATCCGCTTGATCCCGATGCGTTCCTCTCAGCATACCCAGATTGGAAAAACCCCACAACTCTGCCTCTGCACCTCAGCGAAAAGGAACAGCAAAACCGTCAGCAGAAAAAGCAGGAGGATCCGTTAACCAAAGATGGAATCGTAGGCACTTTCTGCCGCGCTTACGGCATGGAAGACGCCATTCGTACATTCCTCTCCGATATTTATGAGGAAACGGCTGTTCCGGGCAGATGGACATATGTCTCCGGCGAGAGTGCGGCGGGTCTGGTCGTTTATGACGACAAGTTCGCATACAGCCATCACGCCACCGATCCGGCGGGCGGAATGCTTCTGAATGCGTTTGACCTTGTCAGAGTACATCTCTTCGGCAATGATGACGGAAAGCAATCGATAAAGGATATGCTGGAGTTCGCGTCGAACGATGAACGGGTATGTGTTCTCGGGCTTGAGGAAAGGCAGAAAAGAGCCGGCGAGGATTTTGCCGATACCGACGATGATGATTCGTGGAAAAGCAGACTCGTCCGTCAGAAAAAATCCACGCAGCTTGAAAACTCGCTGTTCAACATCAAGCTCATCATGCAGAACGACCCGTTTATGAAACACATCGTTTTCAACCAGCTCGCCGACGGCATGGAGATAAAAGGCAAAGTGCCGTGGAAGCATCCCGGCAAATTCTGGCGCGACGCCGATGACGCCCAGCTGATCTGCTATGTTGATGACAACTACGGCTCGTTCTCGCAGCGCAACTTCGATATCGCCGTCACCAAAGCCGCCGACGACAGAGCCTACCATCCGATCAGGGACTATTTTGAATCTCTGCCTGAATGGGACGGCGTCAAGCGGGTCGATACGCTGTTGACCGATTATCTCGGCGCGGCGGATAACGAGTATATTCAAGCTGTTATACGCAAGACGCTCTGCGCCGCTTATGTGAGGGTTTACAACCCCGGCATCAAGTTCGATTATATGCCCGTCCTCAACGGAGATCAGGGAATCGGCAAATCGACATTCATTTCCAACTTAGGGATGGAGTGGTTTTCCGACAGTCTCTCCCTGTCGGACATGAACGACAAAACCGCGGCGGAAAAGCTGCAGGGATATTGGATACTTGAAATCGGGGAACTTGCCGGTATGAAAAAAGCGGATATCGACAAGGTCAAAGCTTTCATATCCCGCCAGGATGATAAATACAGAGCTTCTTTCGGCAGAAGAGTCACGCCGCACCCGAGACAGTGCGTCTTTTTCGGTACTACCAACAGCGAAAACGGGTATCTACGCGACATTACCGGAAACCGCAGATTTTGGAACGTCAAGGTTACGGGAAACGCCAAGTACAGGCCTTGGGATATGACGAAAGAAGTCGTAGAGCAGATTTGGGCGGAGGTCAAGGTGATCGCCGGGAAAGGCGAAGAACTGTATCTCGACGCAGATCTTGAAACCTATGCAAAGCAGGAGCAGCGTGAGGCTATGGAGCAGGATGACCGCGAAGGACTGGTGGCTGAATACCTTGATATGCTTCTGCCGGATAACTGGGCGGACTTGGATGTGTACCGCCGCAGAGACTATGTCAGAGACACGGACGATCCTACAAGACCCGAAGGCAAAATTCCGAGAAGCGAAGTCAGCAATATCGAGATTTGGTGCGAATGCTTCGGCAGAGCCAAAGAGGATATGAAGCCATCGGACAGTTATGCGATCTCCGCCATCATGGCGAGATTGGGCGGCTGGGTGAAGGTTGCCGACAGAAAAAGAATTCCGATTTACGGTCAGCAAAGGATGTATAAACGCAGAAAATGAGACCGGGAATCGTGTCAAGGTTGTCAACCGTTGTCACAGGTTGTCCCGCTTGTCACAATCCAGAAGTCCTTTTATATCAACGGTTAAACCCTTTGTGACGGACAACCTTACAAAATCTATATAAGATAAAAAGGTAAAAAACATATGAAGAAAAGAAAATATCACGCATATTCGCGCGTAAAGGGATTTTTGCCACGTTGTCACCTCAGAATGGAGCGCATATGAGAGAAAAACATATAGAACAGAAACTGGCGAAAGCCGTAAAACACATGGGTGGCATTGCAATGAAATTCGTCAGCCCCGGCTTTGACGGGATGCCAGACAGGCTTGTACTTCTGCCAGGCGGACGCATGGGTTTTGTTGAAGTCAAAACGCCGGGCAAGGCGCCGCGCCCTTTGCAGACTGCCAGACACCGTATGCTGCGAAAGCTGGATTTCAAAACGTTTGTGCTTGACGATGAAAAGCAGATACAGAAAATAATCTCGGAGATCGGAGGTGATGCCGGCTGAAGTTCATACCACACGACTACCAGCGTTATGCAATTGAATATGTTGAAAACAATTCGATTGCTGCGGTTTTCCTTGATATGGGCTTGGGTTAAGGAAAAACAGCTATAACATTGACTGCTTTGAACGATTTGCTGTTTGACCGCTTTGAAATCGGCAAAGTCCTGATTATTGCGCCTCTCAGAGTCGCGAAAACCACATGGAGCGATGAAATCAAAAAATGGGATCATCTAAGCGGGCTGAAATACAGTATCGCCGTCGGCTCTGAGCAGGAACGCATTACCGCGCTGAAAACAAAAGCCGACATCTACATCATCAACCGCGAAAATATCCAGTGGCTTGTTGAAAAGAGCGGACTGCCGTTTGATTACGATATGACGGTGATCGACGAGCTGTCATCTTTCAAAAATCATCAGTCAAAACGGTTCAGAGCACTGATGAAGGTCAGACCGAAGGTGAAGCGCATCATCGGGCTGACGGGCACACCGGCAACGAACGGACTGATGGATCTGTGGGCGGAATTCCGGCTGATGGATATGGGAAAACGGCTCGGCAGGTTTATCGGCGCATACAGAACAGACTATTTCAGACCCGACAAGATGAACGGTCAGATTGTGTATTCATATAAACCGCTTCCCGGTGCGGAAGAGCGGATATATGAAAAAATCTCGGACGTCACAATTTCGATGACGGCAGCCGACCGCCTGAAGATGCCGGAACTTGTTTCTTCGGAATACACGGTTCATCTGTCCGACGATGAAAAACGGCAGTATGACGAAATGCGGAGAAATCTCATCCTGCAGATGCCCGACGGAGAGATCACAGCCGCAAATGCCGCAGCTCTTTCGGGCAAACTCTGCCAAATGGCAAATGGCGCGATATATACCGATACGCAGGAAACGGTTTTAATCCATGAGCGGAAACTGGATGCGCTTGAGGACATTATCGAGAGTATGAACGGCAAACCGCTGCTCGTTGCTTATTGGTTCAGACACGACTTTGAGCGGATCGCCGAACGGCTCCACAAACTGCATATCCCGTTTTCAAAACTCGACTCAGAGAACAGCATACGCAGATGGAACGAAGGCGAAATCCCCGTAGCGCTTATCCATCCGGCGTCGGCGGGACACGGCTTGAATCTGCAAAGCGGAGGAAACACGCTGGTGTGGTTCGGTCTGACATGGAGTCTGGAACTGTATCAGCAGACGGTGGCAAGACTGCGGCGGCAGGGGCAGCAAAGCACAACTGTCATCGTCCGGCACATCGTCACCGAAGGAACAATCGACAAGCAGATTTTAAAAGCGCTTGAAACCAAAGATAAAACCCAGTCCGCTTTGATAGAGGCGGTCAAAGCGGAGCTGGATAAATGAAAACCAATGCCAATCAAAGCCAATCCGAGGAAATCTTATATATTTCGGAGGATTACAATATGACAGCAAAAGAATATCTGCAGCAGGCCTACAGGTTGAATGAACTGATCGATTCGGATGTCGAGGAACTGGAAAGACTCCGCGATCTGGCAACACGGATATCCGGTCCGAATTTCGGTGAGCGGGTGCAGACGTCAAGGAATCCCGACCCGCCGTTCGTCCGCTATCTGGATGACATAATGGAAATGGAAGAGAAGATTCACCGTGAGCTCTGCAGTCTGGTGATCCTGAAAAAGAAAATTGCGGAATCCCTCGAAAAGGTGGAGAACCGTGAGGAGCGGTTGCTTCTGACCTACCGCTATCTTGACAACCATACATGGGAGCAGATTGCCTCCATGCTTTGTGTCTCCGACAGAACGGTACACCGCATTCACGCCTCTGCATTGAGAAATTTTTCGGTGCCTGAATAAAGTTGGCACACTTTGCCGTAGTTTGGCACATGGAAAAGGGCTATAATGGTAGTATGAAGAAGTGCATACAGGCAAAGGCTCATGCGGACAAATCCGTGTGGGTCTTTCTTTATGCGGGGAAAGCGAGGTGAAACGATACCGAGCAAACCGAAACGCCCGTGCAGATACCCAGGATGCAGACGGCTCTCCGATGAACCTTATTGTGAGGAACACAGGAAAGCCGCGCGTAATGCCTACAACAAATATGAACGCCCTCCCGACAGCAACAAAAAGTACGGCAGAGCATGGAAACGTATCAGAGACAGGTACGCTGCGGCTCATCCTTTATGCGAACGCTGTCTTAAGGAGGGCAGATACACGCCCGTTGACGAAGTGCATCATATCCTGCCGATCAGCAAAGGCGGAGATCACAGAGAAAGCAACCTGATGAGCCTCTGCCAATCGTGTCACACAAAGATACATATTGAAATGGGCGACAGGAAGTGACCCCGGGGGCGGTTAAAATCTCCGGGACTGTGAACTGCGGACAGCGGCCCGGGGTCACGTGCGCAAAAAAGGCGAAATCAAAAGGGTAATTAAGGGAGGTGAACTTGGATGCCCACAAAATCGAATAACACAGGCGGCAGAGGCGGCGCAAGACCCGGTGCGGGAAGGAAGAAATCCGCAGTCAAGGATAAAGCCGAAAACGGTAATCCCGGCGGCAGAAAACTTGAAGTGCTGGATATTCCCGAAGTCGAGGGTGTTGAAATGCCAAAGCCCCATGATTTTCTTTCTGCCGAGCAGCGGGACGGTAGCGTTCTGCAGGCGCAGGAAATCTACACGGAAACCTGGCAGTGGCTCAAGGGCATTGGCTGTGCCGCAAAGGTGTCGCCGCAGCTCTTGGAGCGCTACGCCATGTGTTCCGCCCGCTGGGTGCAGTGCGAGGAAATGACCAACCGTATGGGCTTCCTCTCCAAGCACCCCACCACGGGAAAGCCGATTCCGTCCCCGTTTATCAACATCGGCATCAACTACATGAACCAGGCGGTTCGGCTCTGGAATGAGATATTCCAGATCGTGAAAGAAAACTGCAGCACGGAATACGGCGAGTCTACGCCGCAGGATGACCTTATGGAGCGCCTGCTTCGTGCGAGAAAGGGGTAAAAAAAGCAGCCCTCATTAAGAAGGCTGCGGAATAGTCGAAGGAGCAAACGAGAAATCAATGATTGGCGTTTTCAAGGTTACGGTTGAAAGTTTATAGGTTTTTGCGTAGCGAAACAGTTCCGTGATTTCCGTTAAAAAGTTACTCATATGCACTCTCCTTCCTTTGGTACGTTCTTTCTCGTTTGCTGCTGTCCTTGCGGACCCTTGGTCTGGTGGATCGGGAAGGAGTAGACATCGACCCATTTCAATTATACCAGGATTACGAAAAATTTCAATAGGAAGGTACCCATCATGTTTGAAAAAGTAAATCCGTGCCACCCGGACAAGGTGGCGGACAGAATTGCCGGTGCGCTCGTTGACCTGGCATACAGAAAAGAAAACGATCCCCGCATTGCCGTGGAAGTCCTCATCGGCCATGGCGTTTGCCACATCATTGCGGAAACTTCCGTCATGCTGGACAAGGCAGATGTCACCGCCGCCGTCCACCGCATTGCCGGAAATCTCGCCGTGGACTATGTAGAAGTGCCGCAGGACGGTCACCTCGCCGACAACCAGGCAAACGGCGTCCGCTGCGGCGATAACGGCATCTTCAAGGGAATGCCCGTGACCGCAGAACAGAAAAAACTGTCGCAAATCGCAAGGGGCATATACAGAGTGTATCCGTATGACGGCAAATATATTCTGGACGGTGACCGGCTCATCCTCTGTCAGAGCAATGCTGAGACACAGCATCTGCGTGAGATTTATCCTACTGCGGAAATCAATCCGCTCGGCGATTGGATGGGTGGCACAGATGTAGACACCGGCGCGACCAACCGCAAGCTCGGTTCGGATATGGCCGACTCGGTGACCGGCGGCGGTCTGCACGGCAAGGATCTGTCCAAGGCGGATGTGTCCGTCAATATCTACGCTTTCCTCAAAGCCCAGGAAACCGACAAGCCCGTGACGCGCTGCTGTGCCATTGGGGACGACACCGTTGACGGCAGACCGTATGCGGAGATTGTCGAAATCGCTCGAAGATATATCTCCAACCTTGGTGGTTTCGAGAAGTTTGCGGAATGGGGGCTGGTTTGATGAAAACAACGACCGAAATGCAGCTCGTTCCCATTACAAAGCTGGTGCCGTATGTCAACAACGCCCGGACACACAGCCCGGAACAGATCAATAAGCTCCGCTCCTCGCTCCGTGAGTTCGGTTTTATCAATCCTGTCATCATCGACCGTGACTATGGCGTAATTGCCGGTCACGGTCGTATTCTTGCCGCTAAGGAGGAAGGCATCACCGAAGTGCCGTGTGTCTTTGCCGACCACCTTACGGAAGCGCAGAAAAAAGCCTACATCATTGCCGACAACCGCATGGCGATGGACGCAGGCTGGGATGAAGAACTCCTGCGTGTGGAGATTGAGTCCTTGCAGGCGGCAGACTTCGACCCGCTCCTCACAGGTTTTGACGAAAAAGAGCTGTCAAAGTTGTTTGACGATGGAATCGAAGCCAAAGAGGACGATTTCGATGTGGATGCCGAGCTGCAAAAGCCTACCTTCACGAAGCCCGGCGACATCTGGACGCTGGGGCGGCATCGGCTCATCTGCGGCGACAGTACCAAGGGGGAAACCTACACCGCTCTCATGGACGGCCGCAAAGCAAACCTCGTCATCACCGACCCGCCCTACAATGTGAACTACGAGGGCAGCGCCGGGAAAATCAAGAACGACAACATGGCATCGGAGAAGTTTTTCGACTTCCTCTTCGATGCCTTTTCCAATATGGAGAAGGTCATGGCGGACGATGCCTCCATCTATGTGTTCCACGCCGACACTGAGGGGCTGAACTTCCGAAAGGCTTTTGACGCTGCTGGGTTCTATCTCTCCGGATGCTGTATCTGGAAGAAGCAGTCCCTCGTGCTGGGACGCTCCCCGTACCAGTGGCAGCACGAGCCGTGCCTCTACGGCTGGAAGAAGAAAGGCAAGCACCAGTGGTACACTGGACGCAAAGAGTCCACCATCTGGGAGTTCGACAAGCCCAAGAAAAACGGCGACCATCCTACCATGAAGCCGATCCCGCTTCTGGCCTATCCCATTCAGAACAGCTCTATGGCAAACTCCGTGGTGCTCGACCCCTTCGGCGGCTCCGGTTCTACGCTCATTGCCTGTGAGCAGACCGACCGCATCTGCTGCACCATCGAACTGGACGAGAAATTCTGCGATGTCATTGTTCGCAGATACATCGAGCAGGTCGGCACGGATGAAGAGGTCAGCGTTTTGCGTGACGGCAAGAAATACAATTTTAGTGAGGTAGCGCCCCATGACGAATAAGACTTTGACCCTCGGAAGCCTGTTTGACGGCTCCGGGGGTTTTCCGTTGGGCGGACTGCTTGCCGGTATCACTCCCGTGTGGGCTTCGGAAATTGAGCCGTTTCCCATCCGAGTGACCACCAAGCGTCTGCCTTTTATGAAGCACTACGGGAATATCTCCGCTATGGACGGCGGCAGAATCGAACCCGTGGACATTATCACTTTCGGCAGCCCATGCCAGGACATGAGCGTGGCAGGCCGAAGAGACGGTCTGGACGGTTCCCGTTCAAGTCTTTTTTATGAAGCCGTCCGTATTATCAAAGAAATGAGGTGTGCCACAGGTGGCAGATATCCAAGATACATCGTATGGGAGAACGTCCCCGGTGCCTTCTCCTCGAACAAGGGAGAGGACTTCAAAGCCGTCCTCGAAGCGGTCATCGGCATCGCCGAGCCGAATGCCGAGGTGCCTATGCCTGAAAAGGCACGATGGCCCTACGCCGACCTATACATGGGAGATGGATGGAGCGTTGCGTACCGAACTCTTGACGCACAATACTGGGGAGTTCCCCAGCGAAGACGCCGCATCTACCTTGTCGCAGATCTTGCAGGCGGAAGTGCCGGAAAAATATTATTTGAGTCAGAAGGCCTGTCTGGGTATTCTGCGGAGGGCTTCCGCTCGTGGCAAAGAGCTGCCGGAAGTCTTGAGACTTGCGTTAGAGCGACAGGCTATGACGGATACAACGGCTGTCTGACAGACGAGGCCTCCGCTACCCTTGGCGTGAACTGCGGAATGTCCACCGGTCGCAACGGTGTGGTGCTGAATGACCAGGGCGGCGACCGTATGGAGGTGTCCGAGGATGTGGCGGCAACGCTTCGTGCAGAGACACACGGACATCCACCCTGCGTAGTGGAGTCGGCGGGCTTCTGCACCGAGCATTCCGCAAAGAGCCGCACTATCGGCTATGAGGAAGAATGCTCACCGACACTTCGGGCGGGTGTCGTTCCAGCGGCGGTTGCATTGGAAAACTATCCGACCGACAGCAGAGTCAAGCTCTCCGAGGATGGGAATGTGCAGACGCTGACCTCCCGCATGGGCACTGGCGGCAACAATGTACCGCTTGTGATGAAGATCCGCTCCGGCTGCGAAGGCGGCGGCAAGGGTCCGCTCATCCAGGAGAACAAATCCGCGACTCTGTCCTGCAACAATGACCAGACGCTGTTTGAGCCTTGCGGCTGGGACGGCGGGCAGGTTTCACCCACGCTCACCAAGCAGAATGCGGGAGGAAACCAACGGATGCCGGACAAGGACAATTTCACCTGCATCCTTCAACCCTTCGGTATCTGCTCCAAGGACTCCAATGCCATGAAGTCGGATAATCCGCACAGCGGCATCTACGAAGCCGAAACCGCACGGACGCTTGACGGCAACGGCGGCAACCCCTCCTGCAATCAGGGCGGCATTGCCGTTGTTGCTTTCACGCAAAATCAGCGTGATGAAGTGCGTGACCTGGGCGACCGCTCCGCTGTGGTGTGTGCCAACGCAGGAACGAAACAACAGACCTTTGTGCTGCAAGGTTCCATGATCGGCCGTGAGGACAAAAACGGTCCCCAGGGCGACGGCATCAACGAAGATGTATCCTTCACCCTCAATACCGTTGACCGCCATGCCGTTTATGCCATGACCACGGGCAGCTTCACCCAGGTTTCCAAGGAAAAAGCGCCGACCGTCCTCGCACGGGATTACAAAGACCCGACCGCTGTCTGCTACGGCATTGGCAGGGACACCTTCAACCAGGGGCAGAACGCCAAGTTCGCTCCGACCTTTGAAAAGGAGCTTCAGCCGACACTGGTGGCAAAAGGACCGGGCGCTATCCAAAGCGGATACACCGTCCGCCGTTTGACACCCACCGAGTGCGCCAGACTCCAAGGCTTCCCGGACAACTGGTGTGCCGACCTCGGTACGGAAAAACCGTCCGATGAGGAAATGTACTTCTGGCACAAGGTGTTCAAGACCTACTCCGAAGTGACCGGCTGCAAGATGAAGTCCGACAAGCAGGTCGCAAAGTGGCTGAAAGACCCGTATTCCGACAGTGCGGAATATAAGATGTGGGGCAACGGTGTGGCGCTTCCGTGCGTATGGTTCGTGCTCTGCGGAATTGTGTGGTATGCACAGTCCGGCGGCGATAATGCGCCGATATAATCTACACCGGAAATGTGCAGATATAGCTGGATAAGTGCCCAACCTGACGGTAATATGTGACTACCATAAAACAAGGAGGTCACGAACATGACGATTACAATCCATGCACAGGGCGCAGAGCGCAAGCGGCTGGTGCAGACCATCTCCGACTGGCTCGGTGCCCTCGCAAAGTACTGTGGCGCACCCACATTCAACTATGAGGTGGATTACTTCACCATCGACCGAAACGGCAGCCTTTCCTTTGATGACCGTGCCGACAGCGAGGTCATCGAGCGACTTCTTCAGCACATCTACGATGAGGGCTTTGACATCGACCAGAGCCACACTGATGACGTGGAAGAGCCTTGCGCCGTCTGCACTTCCATGCCTAAGAGCCTGTTCACCGACAGCAATCTGGAAAACCTCAAGGCACTCATTGCCGCCAAGGGTGGTCTTATCAAGAAAGCCCTTGGTGTGGACGATCTGCCGTTGGAGATCACGGACACGAAGGTATCCTTCCCTTGGTTCCCGGCGACTCCAACCCCGGACGAGATGAAAGCCTACGACACCTTTATCTGCAAGCTGTGCGAAATGGCACGAAATCAAAGCCGTGTCAATTCTTCCTAAAAACCGATTGAAAATGAGAAGTACGCATTCCGTTGTTTCCTGCTTCGGCTGGGTTTCATTGGTGATGAATACAAAGCTGCTCGAAAAATCCTGCTGAAGAATCTCTCCGGCTCTTCGGCTTTCAGAAACGGAGGTGCGCAGCATGAGATTTCCGAGTAAAGAGACGGTCGAGCGTATCCGTAAGGAATACCCGGTCGGCACCCGTGTGGAGCTTGTTCAGATGGATGACCCACAGGCACCGCCTGTCGGCACGAAAGGCACCGTGCGAGGTGTGGATGACATCGGCAGCATCATGGTTGCCTAGGATAACGGCTGCGGTCTGAGCGTGGCTTACGGTGAAGATTTCTGCCGTAAAATCGACTGATATACTGCTGTAATATACACAATTTTATGCCCGTAAGTTCGTGTAGTTTATGGGTCATAATTAACTGGATATAGTGTGTTTTCAGAGGTAATATGTGACTACCGAAAGGGAAAACAAACCAAAACGGAGGTCACAGCAATGAGCCAAAGAACAGAAAACCAGGTAACAGAAATGAAGAAGCAGACCATCGGGGTCGAGGTCGAAATGAACAGTATCACCAGAGACAAAGCCGCAAAGCTGGCGGCCGCATTCTTCGGAACAGGACGCTATGAAAACACGTCAGGACGCAACGGATACTGCACATGGTCGGCTTGGGACGAGAGCGGACGGGAATGGAAATTCCAAAAGGATGTCAGCATTGCGGGACCCGATTCCGAGAAATGCGAAATGGTCACACCGATCCTTACCTACGCTGACATTGAAACCTTGCAGGAGCTTGTTCGCCGCCTTCGCAAGGCAGGAGCCAAAAGCGATGCAACAAGGGGCTGCGGCGTTCACATCCACATCGGTGCCAAGGGGCACACACCCCAGACACTCCGAAACCTCGCCAACATCATGGCAAGCCACGAAGACCTCCTGGCAAGCGCCCTGAACCTTGACAGAAGCCGAATCAATCGCTACTGCAGAACAGTTGACCCAAGATTTCTGGAACGAGTCAACCGCAGAAAGCCCACCACAATGGCTGCTCTTGCGGACATTTGGTACGACAGTCAGAACGCAGACTACGGCAGAAGTTACCACTACAACGAAAGCCGCTACCATATGCTGAATCTCCACGCCACCTTTACCAAAGGCACAGTCGAGTTCCGACTTTTCCAATTCGACGCTCCCGCAGACGGCAGGCAGAACGGACTTCACGCAGGACAACTCAAGAGCTACATTCAGCTTTGCCTCGCGCTCAGCCAAATGGCAAAGACGGTTAGAACAGCAAGCCCCAAGCCTCAGCAAAACGAAAATCCAAAATACGCAATGCGAACCTGGCTTCTTCGTCTCGGCTTTATCGGTGACGAATTCAAGACTGCAAGAGAACTTCTTACGAAACGCCTTGACGGCGATGCGGCCTTCAGAAGCGGCAGAACAGCCGCTTGAAGGACATAGCCACAGGCCCCCTTACCCGCTACGGCGGGCTTAAGGTGGTAGAAGGCAACTTCAGAAAGGAGCATTTTTATGAAAAAACGTTATTACATTGCCTACGGCAGCAACCTCAATGTCCGCCAGATGCGTATGCGCTGTCCTTCGGCACGAATTATCGGCACATCAAATCTCAAGGACTATGAACTGCTTTTCAAGGGAAGCAAGACGGGTTCGTATCTTACAGTAGAAAAGAAACTCGGCGGTACGGTCCCTGTTGCAGTATGGGAAGTTACTGCAGAGGATGAAAAAGCACTCGACCGCTATGAAGGGTTTCCGACCTTCTACTACAAGAAGGAACTGTACCTTCCCATCAAGGGAGCCCGAACAGGAAAAATCCGAAAACGCAGTGTGTTCGTGTATATCATGCACGAGGACAGACCTATCGGTGTACCGTCCGTCAGCTATATGCAGACGTGTCTGCAAGGCTACAACGATTTCGGATTCGAACGAAAAGTGCTGATTGACGCATATATCAAATGCGGGAGGAACGATCATGAAAGAGAATAATACGATTCGCATAGCTGTATGCCCCAGGTGCGGACGAACTTACCATGAGCCGCCCGCTCTTTCCAGAGCAGACAACGAAACGCTTATCTGCCCGGACTGCGGCACAAGGGAAGCTCTTGACAGTCTCGGTGTAAAATCCGAGGAGCAGGAGCATATCCTTGCCGCAATTCACCGCTGCCACCGCTCGGATTAAAGCTGTAATATACACAATTTTCCCCACGAATGATTGTGTAGTATATATCTCCGAAATGACTGGATATATTCCGAACATGACGGTAATATACACTCACAACAAAACAAACGGAGGTACACGGTTATGTGGAAAGAAGGCAGTATCAAAGTAAAAGGAGACATTTTTCACTACTGGATAAAGCAGTATGAGGAAGGCTCCGAATGGGGCATAGAGGGCGGACGCATTTCCAAGCTGATGCTCAAGCGAGACGGCAAAATCGTCTGCAACTACGACAGAGGCCGGGATATCGAGCCTATCGATGAAAACACACGGTTAGCACTGGAGCTTCTGCTCCACAGCGAAAACCACTGATCACTATAATTTACGGAATGGAGCTGGGAGGCTCTGTTCCTCGTTATTGCAGTCGCTTCGAGCGGCTTTTTTATTGGAGGTAATAATGCGGACGGTAAATATTGACTTGTCACGGGATATAACCGAATCAAGAGAAAAAATATATGTCGGCTATACGGGTGAGCATAACGCCACCGAGCTTGTTGTTAAAATACCGCCGGAAATGGCAGCAGAAAGCGACTGTCTTGTTGCTGTTTTTCTTACGGGAGAAAAAATCATCCGTTCAAGAAAGATTACGGCACAGAGGGGTTCGGGCTTGCCGTACCTTGACGGAAACGAGGTACACATCAGCCTTTCGCAGAAACTCACAGGCAACCCCACTCTCGGCATACAGATTGAAGGCTATGCGAAAGATGAAAACGGTATCAGTATTCTTGTCGGCAAATCGGCATATATTTCAAATCTCACCTTTCGTCTTTCACCGAAGGGTTCAAGTGATGACGGTGTAATGCCGGACTACGAAAAAATTATCGATATGATATGCAAAGCATCCGAAAACGCAAAAGGCGGAATTGAAAAGTATGAAACCTTCGAGCTTTTGCCGGACGAAGCCGATGAAGGAGACCTTGCGTATGTAAAAAACGCAAGCGGCACAGTTATCACGGAGCCGTTTGAATTTGACAAAAAATATGCTCGTTTTATTCCGAAGCGTGAGATTGCCAAGGACTCCTTAAAATCACTGCTTTCTGACGGAAACGATGATGAAATGTCTGCCTCAATCATGTCTGCGGAATTCCGAACTGCGACTGCCGAAAAAGAGGAACTGTGCTATTGCTCCTTACTATATTACGAGCCCATAGGTTCAATCATGGTTTTTGCTGAGTTAGGCTGTCAAGCACAGCTATACGATTACGGCATTGAAGAGAATATTTTCATTTATGTCAGCGGTGAAGGCGATATGTCTCCGCTTCTCGATACGGATAAGCCGGTAATCGTTACGCCCGGCTGGTACAAAATGCTTGAGAAACCGGGCAAATGGTATCTTGACGGGAGCTACCCCGAAAGAGAATGGTCGTTTGAGTTTGAACCAATTGATTTTGAGGACATTTCTGACTTTGAAATTTTTAAAAACTGCACGGCGAAATATGACAGCGAGAATGAATATGAAAATGCTCCGGCAATGGCAAGCATATTCGCCGACTGCTTTGATATTTATTCCGAACCGATTCATGAAAAAGGTCTGTACTTGTTTAAAGACGGAGCATGGAAACGGGCACCGAATTCCAAATTCATCTCCGTTCCTTCGAGAATAGAATTGTGCTTTGCCGCCGGGGACGGTCAAACCGCCGTGGTCGAAGATAACACCGTTATTTTCAACGATTCCGGCAACTACATTTACACAGGTATGCACCTCCGGGATTTGTATATCAACCCGAAACCGCCGGAATATATGTGGCTCTCAGACTGCCGTATAAAAGCCGCTCTCTGTTACATCGATCCTTCAACAGGCGCAGTCGTTTCTGATTCGGAAGCCGGCAAAGGCTTTGATGTAATTTCAGACAAAAGCAGAAAATATGTATTTTTCGGCTTGAATGTCAGTCCGTATGATTCCTTCAAGCGGTATTATCTTTACACTGAAAAAACCGGAGATATTACGCTTCCGGCGGGTATGTTTGACCAAGCCAGAGTAACCGTCATAAAGAATGCGCCGAAGGGCTGGAGTAAAGTGAACGAGAGCAACGGAACATATACTGCAGCTCCGCTGGACGGTTATGTGGATTTGCCGAGGATTTCGTTGGCCGGTTATACAGATCACGAATACTATTTCAATATCACGGAATACGAGTGTGAAATGAATACGCAGTCTTTTATCGGAACGAGAACATTTTACAAATCCGATAACGCAAAAGGTCTGTGGTATTTCAGCCGCGGAAGATGGCAAAAAGTCGGTGATACAGATGCGTAAACTAAAGAAATATAAGCCGACAAGGTTCATGGAGAAAACATCGCACTACGATAAGGATGCTGCGGATTATGCCGTCATGTTTATCGAAAGCCTGTGCCACACCAAAGGTACTTGGGCGAGAAAGCCCTTTGAACTCATCGACTGGCAGGAACAGATCATTCGTGACATTTTTGGAACGCTGAAGCCCAACGGCTATCGCCAGTTCAACACTGCCTACATTGAAATCCCCAAAAAGCAAGGCAAATCCGAGCTCGCCGCTGCTGTTGCACTGCTGCTCACCTGCGGCGATGGTGAGGAACGCGCCGAGGTCTACGGCTGCGCCGCCGACCGTCAGCAGGCGTCCATCGTTTTCAATGTGGCGGCAGATATGGTGCGGATGTGCCCAGCACTCTCCAAGCGGGTCAAGATACTGGATTCCCAGAAGCGGCTCATTTATCAGCCAACGGGCAGTATCTACCAGGTGCTCTCCGCCGATGTCGGCAACAAGCACGGTTTCAACACCCACGGCGTGGTGTTTGACGAACTGCACACGCAGCCCAACCGAAAACTGTTTGACGTTATGACCAAAGGCTCCGGTGACGCCCGAATGCAGCCACTGTATTTCCTCATCACCACGGCGGGCAATGATACGAAGTCCATCTGCTATGAGATACACCAAAAAGCGCAAGACATCATTGCTGGACGGAAGGTTGACCACACATTTTACCCTGTGATTTATGGTGCGGAGGAATCGGATGATTGGACAGATCCGTCAGTCTGGAAGAAGGCAAATCCCTCCCTCGGCATCACGGTGGGCATCGATAAGGTCAAGGATGCCTGCGAGTCGGCAAAGCAGAACCCCGGCGAGGAGAACTCCTTTCGGCAGCTCCGGCTCAACCAGTGGGTCAAACAGGCGGTGCGCTGGATGCCCATGGACAAGTGGGACAAATGCGAGTTCGCTGTCTGCGAGGACGATTTGGAAGCCCGCGTCTGCTACGGCGGTCTGGATCTGTCCTCCACTACGGATATTACGGCGTTCGTCCTGGTGTTCCCGCCGGAGGACGAGAACGACAAATACATCATCCTGCCGTACTTCTGGATACCGGAAGATAACCTGGAACTCCGAGTCAGGCGCGACCATGTGCCATACGATGTATGGGAACGGCAAGGATACCTCCAAACCACCGAGGGCAACGTGGTTCATTACGGCTACATTGAGAAGTTCATTGAGCGTTTAGGCGAACGGTTCAATATCCGTGAAATTGCCTTTGACCGTTGGGGCGCTGTGCAGATGGTACAGAACCTTGAGGGCATGGGCTTCACGGTCGTTCCCTTCGGGCAGGGCTTCAAGGATATGTCCCCGCCTACGAAAGAACTGATGAAGCTGGTACTGGAGCAGCGCATTGCCCACGGTGGACATCCTGTCCTCCGCTGGATGATGGACAACATTTTCATCCGCACCGACCCTGCCGGAAACATCAAGCCGGACAAAGAGAAATCCACAGAGAAAATCGACGGTGCCGTGGCGACCGTCATGGCGCTTGACCGTGCGATACGCTGCGGCAACGACACTACCGAGTCTGTTTACGACAGTCGCGGTCTTTTATTTATATGAAGGGAGCGTTTAATATGGGTATCTTTTCAGGCCTTTTCAAATCCAGAGATAAGCCTCAAAACCGCACGGCAGGCAGCAACTACGCCTTCTTCCTCGGCGGTACGACCTCCGGCAAAGCTGTGACGGAACGCTCAGCCATGCAGATGACCGCCGTATATTCCTGTGTCCGCATCCTGTCGGAGGCAGTGGCGGGACTGCCGCTGCACCTATACAAATATACAGACAGCGGCGGTAAGGCCATGGCCCACGACCATCCGCTGTATCGGCTGCTGCATGATGAACCGAACCCGGAGATGAGTTCTTTCGTCTTCCGGGAAACCCTCATGACGCACCTGCTTCTGTCTCTTATACACATCTCCGAGCCCACGAGACACTGAGCGATCTCG
>ENA-UAKS01000422-UAKS01000422.1-human-gut-metagenome-genome-assembly--contig:-NODE-422-length-17722-cov-8.794928_pt1 | contig 17722 bp, 8 predicted proteins | sample MGYA00243692_ERZ654452 | MGnify/ENA primary metagenome ERZ654452 (study PRJEB26926, sample SAMN06164442) | human gut metagenome | biome: ENVO:00009003; feature: ENVO:2100002; material: ENVO:00002003...
AGCCTTCGTCGGCAGCGTCAGATGTGTATAAGAGACAGATCATGGACAGAGCAACAGCAGCAGGTCATTGATGCACGAGAAAAAAATATACTGGTATCGGCAGCGGCAGGTTCTGGTAAAACAGCAGTGCTTGTGGAACGTATCATTACTATGGTTTCCCAAAAAGAAAATCCAGTTGATGTTGATAAATTGTTAGTGGTAACCTTTACCAATGCCGCTGCCGCTGAAATGAGTGAACGAATTTTGCAGGCATTGGAAAAAAAGGCAGAAGAAGAACCCGAAAATATGCACTTACGCAAACAGATTACGTTGGTTAAAAATGCACATATTTGTACTTTTCATAGTTTCTGTCAAAGTGTAATACGCAATCATTTTAACGAAATTGAATTAGACCCTAATTTCCGTATTGGGGATGATACCGAATTACAGTTGATGAAAAATGATGTGATGGAAGCTTTATTTGAGGAAAAATATAAAGAGTATCGAGAAGAAAAAGAGCAGGCACAGGCAGAAAAGAGAGAAATGACCGAAGAGGAAGAAGCTTTTATTAATCTTGTGGAATGTTATGCAGGAAACAAAAATGATGATGGATTGCGGGAAATTATATTGCAACTGTATCACTTTGCCATGAGTTCGCCTTGGCCAGAGGAGTGGCTGGAAGAGAAAAAAAAGATGTATGAAGTGGCTACGATGGAGGAGCTAAACCAGACCGACTGGATGAAATTTTTGTTACAATATCTTTCTCAAATATTGGAGGGCATAAAAGAAAAGAATCGAACTGCCTTGCGGATTGCTGGGGAAGCGGATGGACCTGAAATGTATCTGGATGCTTTATTGGATGATGAAGAATATTTGGAAGCGTTGTCTCAAAAGAAAAGTTATGAGGAACTGGGAGATTTGTTGGCAGAGCATAAATGGAAACGATTGTCGACAAAGAAGTCGGATCAAGTTAGTGCGGAGAAAAGAGAGCAGGTTAAAAGTATTCGTGATGAAGTGAAAAAGACATTGGCAGATATGAGCAAACAATTTTTCTTTCAAAGTTCGGAACAAATGCTTTCTGATATGCAGGAACAGAAAATGCCTATGTGCGCGCTATTGGATCTTACAATGGAATTTAAGAGAAACTTTCAGTGTGCAAAAGAAGAAAAACGCGTGTTGGATTTTAATGATTTGGAACATTACGCATTAGCAATTCTTGTGGATGGGGAAGAACACGTTTCATCGGCTGTGGCAAAAGCATATAGCCAGCAATTTGTAGAAATTTTGGTGGATGAGTATCAGGATAGCAATGAAGTACAGGAGACGATTTTACAGAGTATTTGCCAGGCAGAAGAAAATGGCCCTAGCTTATTTATGGTAGGAGATGTGAAACAGAGTATTTATAAGTTTCGTATGGCAAGACCAGAATTATTTATGGGAAAATATGCAGAATTTCCACTACAGGCTGGAGCCCAGCAAAAATTAAGAATTGATCTGAGTAAAAACTTTAGAAGTCGTGGTGTAGTACTCGAAAGCGTAAATCGGATTTTTCAGGAGATTATGCGGCAGTCTCTTGGTGGTGTGGAATATGACGAAGCAGCAGCCTTGTATCTTGGAAATAAAGGTTTTCCTCAAGAAGAGGGCGTATCGGACACAACGGAGTTATTGCTTTTCTGTGATGAAGATACTGATGTGGTAGCCGAGGAGGAAAAAGAGGAAGAACAGAATGCGGAAATATTATCGGCTATTGAAGTGGAAGCAAGAATGGTAGCCTCTCGTATTCAGGAATTGGTAGACCAAGAACATGGACTAAAGGTTGTGGATAAAAAGACAGGGCTTTTAAGAAAGTGTGAATACGGGGATATTGTAATCCTTCTTCGTACTATGAATAAATGGTCTGATGGGTATTTGGAAGTATTAAAAAATGCGGGGATACCTGTATATACAGAGACAAGAACGGGGTATTTTTCTACCTATGAAATACGAACGGTACTGCAATATTTAAAAGTATTGGACAATCCAAGGCAGGATATTCCTTTGGCAGCAGTGATGCGTTCTATGTTTGGAAAATTTACGGCAGAAGAGATGGCAGTGATGCGAAACTATTATCAAGGGGAAACGCTCTACGATACAATAAAATATTATAAAGAAGAATATGAAAAGAAAGAAACAGGGCTAGATGCAAACCTAGGAGAACGGATACAATCTTTCTTGTTTCAAATTGAAACGTTTCGTGAAAGGATACCTTATACGCCAATCCATCAGTTATTAGAAGAAATTTATGAGGAAACCGGATATGCAGATTATGTTTCTGTTATGCCAAACGGTGCACAACGGAAGGAAAATCTCAAAATGCTTATCAATAAAGCATTGGATTTAGAGGCAACGAATCAAAGTACTTTGTTTCATTTTAATCGTTATATTGAAAAATTGCATAAATATGAAGTGGATTTTGGAGAGGCACTGGGAGCAGATTCGGCGGGAAGTGCGGTACAGATTATGAGTATTCATAAAAGTAAAGGATTGGAATTTCCTGTTGTAATAGTAGGAGCCATGTCAAAGAAATTTAATAATCAGGATGCGCAAAGCAGGCTTGTACTGCATCTGGACTATGGTGTTGGTGCAGATGTGATCGATTACAAAATGCGAACCAAAATACCTTCCCTAATAAAAAAAACAATTGCAAGAAAGAATACGTTGGATAATCTAGGTGAAGAGTTGCGTGTGTTGTATGTAGCATTAACCCGCGCCAAAGAAAAGCTGATTATGGCAGGTGTTGTGGAAAAAGAAGAAAAATTGGATGCGTGGAAAAACAAAACAGGCGAGATGGATTATTTTACCCGCGTACATGCAAGTAGTTATGCAGACTGGGTAGCACCAATCATTATGAAAGAAGATAGCAAACTGTTTTCTTGTAATGTAGTCGGGATGGAAGGTTTAGTGCAGGCAGAAACGTTGCAACAGATACAAAATGCGGTAAAAAAGAGTGAATTAAATCAATGGAATACCGAAAAAGTGTATCAAAAAGAAATGGCTGAAAAATTGAAGGCACAGACCGAGTATAAATATGCATTTGAAAATGAAAAAGATATAAAAAGCAAAATGACAGTTTCGGAGTTAAAACTTCTGGCAATGCAGGATGTAGAGGAAACAGGAGTGTATCTTTTAGAGGAACAGCAAGAAATAGAGGAAACCCCTCTTCCACAATTCTTAAAGCAGGAGGAGCCTATTAAGGGAGCAAATAGAGGAACAATCTATCATAGAGTCTTTGAGAAAATACGTTTTGAGCAGATAAAGAAAGAGACAGATATTCTGACGGAGATAGAATGGATGCAGGAACAGGCATACCTGACAAAAGAAGAAGCAAATGCGGTGTATCGAAAGGATATTTTCTTATTTGTAAATTCTAAGATTGGACAGAGGATGCGACAGGCAGAAGAAAAAGGAAAGTTGTGGAGAGAGCAACCCTTTGTGATTGGACTTACTGCTGGTAAAGTAAAGCAGGAATGGAAGGGCAGTCAGGAACTTGTATTAATTCAGGGAATTATTGATGCCTATTTTATAGAAGAAGATGAGATTGTGTTGGTAGATTACAAAACAGATTGGGTCAACTCTGCGGATGTGCTTGTTCAAAAATATAAGGAACAGCTTGCTTACTATCAGCGAGCCTTAGAACAGATGACGGGAAAAAAGGTGAAAGAAAAAATCATTTATTCCGTGTCCTTGGGAACAGAAGTACCATTATAATAGTAGAAACCTGCTATAGAATAGGAAAGGTTTTTGCGAAAGAAGCAGATAACACCTGTTTTAAGAGAAAAAGTCCTTGACATCTTGACAAAAGAGTGATAGGATGAAAAATGCACTATTATGGTGTAGTATGCTTTAGAATCTGTCCAAATGACAGAAAAGCATAGGAAAATAACAGTAAAGTGTTTTTGTCCGTAGTGAAAGAAACAATTAATTTTCCCACAAAAAACGCGGATACACATAAAAAAATTCAAGGGGTGAAAACGTCAATGGAAAAAAACAGAATTCGTCCAATTAAAGTTGGTAACAGTGTAAGAATGAGTTTCTCAAGACAAAAAGAAGTTCTTGAAATGCCTAATTTGATTGAGGTACAGACTGATTCCTACAAATGGTTCTTGGAAGAAGGACTAAATGAAGTTTTCAGAGACATTTCTCCAATCACAGATTACACAGGAAATCTTTCATTAGAATTTGTAAGTTTTGTATTATGTGATGATGAGGAGAATGTAAAGTACAGCGTAGAAGAGTGTAAGGAACGTGATGCGACTTATGCGGCTCCGCTTAAAGTACGTGTAAGACTTCATAATAAGGAAAATGATGAAATTAACGAACACGACATTTTCATGGGTGATTTGCCATTAATGACTGACACAGGTACATTTGTTATCAATGGTGCCGAACGTGTTATTGTCAGCCAGTTAGTACGTTCCCCTGGAATTTATTATGCAATTGGTCATGATAAGATTGGTAAGGAGCTATTTTCATCTACTGTAATTCCGAACCGTGGAGCATGGTTAGAGTATGAGACAGATTCTAACGATGTATTCTATGTTCGTGTAGATAGAAATAGAAAGGTGCCAATTACCGTATTGCTTCGTGCATTAGGTCTTGGTACAAATGAAGAGATTGTACAGATGTTTGGTGAGGAGCCAAAGATTTTAGCAAGTATTGCTAAGGATACATCGGACAATTATAACGATGGTTTATTAGAGCTTTATAAAAAGCTTCGTCCGGGTGAGCCTTTATCAGTAGACAGTGCAGAAAGTTTGCTAAATAGTATGTTCTTCGATCCAAGAAGATACGATTTGGCTAAAGTGGGAAGATATAAATTTAATAAGAAATTAGCATTTAAGAATAGAATTACAGGTTTTGTATTAGCAGAGGATGTTGTAGATACAGAGACAGGAGAAGTGCTTGCAGAAGCAGGAACTATGGTTTCTGATGAATTGGCAGACAAGATTCAGAATGCAGCAATTCCATCTGTTATGATTCAGACAGAACATAAGAATGAAAAAGTGCTTTCAAACATGGCAGTTGATGCAAATTGTTATGTAGACTTTGATGTAGAGGAAATCGGTATCCGTGAAAAGGTATACTACCCTGTATTAAAGGGAATCTTAGATGAGTATGCTGGTGATATGGATGCAATTCGTCATGCGATGGAGCGTGATATTGATGACTTGATTCCAAAGCATATTACAAAAGAAGATATTTTCGCTTCTATCAATTATAATATGCACTTGGAATATGGAATTGGTAATGATGACGATATTGACCATTTGGGTAACCGTCGTATTCGTGCAGTTGGTGAATTATTACAGAATCAGTACAGAATCGGTTTATCCAGAATGGAACGTGTTGTGCGTGAGCGTATGACAACACAGGATATGGAAGGAATTTCTCCACAGTCATTAATTAATATCAAACCAGTAACAGCAGCCGTAAAAGAATTTTTCGGAAGTTCTCAGTTGTCACAGTTTATGGATCAGAACAACCCTCTTAGTGAATTGACTCACAAGAGACGTTTATCAGCATTGGGACCTGGTGGTTTGTCAAGAGATCGTGCAGGTTTCGAGGTTCGAGATGTACATTATTCTCACTATGGTAGAATGTGTCCAATTGAAACACCTGAAGGTCCAAACATCGGTTTGATTAACTCATTGGCATCTTATGCTAGAATTAACGAATACGGCTTTATTGAAGCTCCATATCGTAAGGTTGACAAGACAGATCCACTTAATCCAAGAGTAACGGATGAAGTTGTTTATTTGACAGCAGATGAAGAAGACAAGTATATCGTTGCGCAGGCGAACGAAACTTTGGATGAAAATGGATATTTTGTAAATAACAATGTATCTGGTCGTTTCCGTGAGGAGACTTCACGGTTCGAAAAGAAAAAGATCGACTTAATGGACGTATCTCCTAAGATGGTATTCTCTGTCGCAACAGCGATGATTCCTTTCTTGGAGAACGATGATGCAAACCGTGCGTTGATGGGATCAAACATGCAGCGTCAGGCAGTACCATTGCTTGTGACAGAATCACCAGTTGTTGGTACAGGTATGGAACGTAAAGCGGCTGTAGACTCTGGTGACTGTGTAGTTGCCAAAGAAAACGGTGTTGTTAAGAAGGCAGCTTCCAATGAAATTGTTGTTACAAATGAAGAAGGAAAAGACGTTACTTACAAGCTTGAGAAGTTTACAAGAAGTAACCAGGGTAACTGCATGAACCAGAGACCAATTGTAAAGAACGGTGATGCAGTAAAAGTAGGAGATGTAATTGCAGATGGTCCATGTACTGCAAATGGTGAAATTGCCCTTGGTAAAAACCCATTGATTGGATTTATGACATGGGAAGGATATAACTATGAGGATGCGGTATTATTAAGTGAGCGTTTAGTTCGCGATGATGTATATACATCTGTTCATATTACAGAATATGAGGCAGAGGCGCGTGATACAAAGCTTGGTGCAGAAGAGATTACCAGAGATGTCCCTGGTGTCGGTGACGATGCACTGAAGGATTTGGATGAAAGAGGTATCATTCGTATTGGTGCAGAGGTACGTGCTGGAGATATTTTAGTAGGTAAAGTAACACCTAAGGGTGAGACAGAGCTTACAGCAGAAGAAAGATTATTACGTGCTATTTTCGGTGAGAAGGCAAGAGAAGTTCGTGATACTTCCTTACGTGTTCCACATGGAGAATTTGGTATCGTAATTGATGCAAAGGTATTCACAAGAGAAAATGGAGACGAATTATCACCTGGTGTAAATCAATGTGTGCGCATTTACATTGCACAGAAGAGAAAGATTCAGGTAGGAGATAAGATGGCTGGTCGTCATGGTAACAAGGGTGTAGTTTCACGAGTATTACCAGTAGAAGATATGCCATTCCTTCCAAACGGACGTCCACTTGATATCGTACTTAATCCACTTGGTGTGCCTTCTCGTATGAACATTGGACAGGTGTTGGAGATTCACCTTTCCCTTGCATCAAAGGTACTTGGTTTCAACGTAGCAACACCAGTATTTGATGGTGCAAAAGAAAATGACATCATGGATACGTTGGAATTAGCAAATGATTATGTAAATACACCTCTTGAGGATTTTAAGGCTAAGTATGAAGATGTCTTAGATCCAGAGGTTATGGAATACTTATTGACAAACGAAGAATACAGAAAAGAGTGGGAAGGTGTTCCAATCAACCGTGACGGTAAAGTAAGATTACGTGATGGTAGAACAGGAGAATACTTCGATGGAGCAGTTACAGTCGGTTTCATGCACTATCTGAAACTTCACCATTTGGTAGATGATAAGATCCATGCACGTTCTACAGGTCCTTACTCATTGGTAACACAGCAGCCACTTGGTGGTAAGGCACAGTTCGGTGGACAGCGTTTCGGAGAGATGGAGGTTTGGGCACTGGAAGCATACGGTGCAGCATATACTCTACAGGAAATCCTTACAGTGAAGTCCGATGATGTAGTTGGTCGTGTTAAGACATACGAAGCAATCATTAAGGGTGAAAACATTTCGAAACCAGGTATTCCAGAGTCCTTTAAGGTATTGTTAAAGGAATTACAGTCATTGGCATTGGATGTTACTGTTTTGGATGAAAATGGTAATGAAGTGCAAATGTCCGAAAATATCGAGTACGGTGATGAGGACTTAAAACCAATCATTGAAGGAAATAAGACAGCCGTAGATGAAACAGAAGATTTCAAGAATGCGGGATACAGAGAGGCAAAATCTGTGGCAGAGTTAGATGACGAGATTATGGATGGCATTTTAGAAGGCGTCACAGAAAATAGTCTTATGGACGATTTAGATGAATAATAGAACGTATTAACAATAGATTATCAGTTGCACAGAGGTGACTGTGCAACTGACAGACGAAGGGAGCGCCAGGTATGCAAGAAGTCAGCAATACAAATGCAGAACCAAGTTTGACATATGATGCGATAAAGATTGGTCTTGCTTCTCCAGAGAGAATCAGAGAATGGTCTAGAGGTGAAGTAAAGAAACCGGAAACTATTAACTATAGAACATTAAAACCAGAGAAAGACGGTTTGTTCTGTGAGAAAATTTTTGGACCTAGTAAAGACTGGGAGTGTCACTGCGGTAAATACAAGAAGATACGTTATAAAGGTGTAGTTTGTGATCGTTGTGGTGTAGAAGTAACAAAAGCAAGTGTTCGTCGTGAAAGAATGGGACATATTGAACTTGCAGCACCAGTATCCCATATCTGGTATTTTAAGGGCATTCCAAGTAGAATGGGATTAATCCTGGATTTATCTCCAAGAACATTGGAAAAAGTATTATATTTTGCTTCTTATATTGTGTTAGATGCTGGTTCTACTGATTTACAGTACAAGCAGGTACTTACAGAGCGTGAATATCAGGAAGCAGTTGAAAAGTTTGGAAGAGATGCTTTCCGCGTTGGTATGGGTGCAGAATCCGTTTACGAATTATTGCAGGCAATCGACTTAGAAAAAGAATCAACAGACTTAAAGAAGGAACTTGTGAATGCTACTGGACAGAAGCGTGCTAGAATTATCAAGAGATTAGAAGTGGTAGAAGCCTTCAGAACTTCTGGAAATAAGCCAGAATGGATGATTTTAACAGTAGTTCCTGTTATTCCACCGGATATTCGTCCAATGGTACAGTTGGATGGTGGACGTTTTGCAACATCAGATATGAATGACTTATATCGTCGTATTATTAACCGTAACAATCGTCTGAAGAGATTACTTGATTTAGGGGCACCTGACATTATCGTTCGTAATGAAAAGAGAATGTTGCAGGAGGCTGTCGATGCATTGATTGACAATGGTAGACGAGGCAGACCGGTTACTGGACCTGGTAACCGTGCACTTAAATCTTTATCAGATATGTTAAAAGGTAAGCAGGGACGTTTCCGTCAGAACTTGCTTGGTAAGCGTGTTGATTATTCTGGACGTTCCGTTATCGTAGTAGGACCAGAATTAAAGATTTATCAGTGTGGTTTACCAAAGGAAATGGCAATTGAATTGTTTAAACCATTTGTTATGCGTGACCTTGTGAAACAGGGAACTGCACATAATATTAAATCTGCAAAGAAAATGGTAGAGCGTTTAGAGCCAGAAGTTTGGGATATTTTAGAGGAAGTAATCAAAGAGCATCCGGTTATGTTGAACCGCGCCCCTACACTTCATAGACTTGGTATTCAGGCATTTGAACCTATCTTAGTAGAAGGTAAGGCAATTAAACTTCATCCATTGGTTTGTACAGCCTTCAATGCCGATTTCGATGGTGACCAGATGGCGGTGCATTTACCATTATCTGTGGAAGCACAGGCAGAGTGTCGTTTCTTGTTACTTTCACCAAACAACCTGTTAAAACCATCAGACGGTGGTCCTGTTGCAGTACCATCACAGGATATGGTATTGGGTATTTATTACTTAACAATGGGTAAGATGGTTGATTACTCGGATGATAAAGAATTAGATGCCAGCATTGAAAAAATCTATGAAACACAGGAAGAGGTTGTAGCAGATTTACCAACAGCCAATAGTGAAGGAAAGATTAATGTAGATACTATGATTAAGTTCCGTGTTAGTGATGACAGATATGTTATCTGTACTCCTATGGACTTAATGGGACATTATTTCTATGAGAAAAACGAAGCATTACTTGCTTATGAAAACGGAGATATTACATTACATCAGAAGATTAAGGTTCGTATGTCGGCTGAAAATGAAGATGGAACTGTAGAATACAAGATTATAGAGACAACAATGGGACGTCTTATTTTCAACGAGATCATTCCACAGGATTTGGGATTTGTAGACCGTACAAAACCAGAAAACCGTTTTGCATTGGAAATTGATTTCCACGTTGGTAAAAAGCAGTTGAAGCAGATTTTGGAGAAATGTATCAATACACATGGAGCAACAAAAACTGCAGAAACATTAGATAACATTAAAGCATTAGGATATAAATATTCTACAAAGGCTGCCATGACAGTTTCGATTTCTGATATGACAGTACCAGCATCTAAGAAACAGTTGTTGGAAGATGCAGAAAAGACAGTTGAAAAGATTACAAAAGACTTCCGTCGTGGATTGACAACAGAAGAAGAACGTTATAAAGCTGTTGTTGAAACATGGAAAGAGACAGATGATGAACTTACAAAAGCCTTGCTTGGTGGATTGGATAAATACAACAATATCTACATGATGGCGGATTCTGGAGCCCGTGGTTCTGATAAGCAGATTAAGCAGCTTGCAGGTATGCGTGGATTGATGGCAGATACATCTGGTAGAACGATCGAATTGCCTATCAAGTCAAACTTCCGTGAAGGACTTGACGTATTGGAGTATTTCATTTCTGCGCATGGTGCTCGTAAGGGTCTGTCAGATACAGCGCTTCGTACAGCCGATTCAGGATACTTAACACGTCGTCTTGTTGATGTATCACAGGATTTGATTATTCGTGAGACAGATTGCTGTGAAGGAAAAGCCATTCCAGGAATGTGGATTAGCGCATTTATGGATGGAAAAGAAGTAATTGAGTCATTAGAAGAACGTATTACAGGAAGATACTCTTGTGAGACAATCTATGATGACAATGGCGAAATGATTGTAAAAGCAAATCATATGATTACTGCTAAGAGAGCAGCAAGAATTTGTGCAACAAAGGCAATCATTGAAGCTGGAAATGATGCAAAAGTGAAGATTCGTAACGTGCTTACTTGCCGTTCTCATATTGGAGTTTGTGCAAAATGTTATGGTGCAAACATGGCAACAGGAGAACCTGTACAGGTAGGAGAAGCCGTTGGTATTATTGCAGCTCAGTCAATTGGTGAACCTGGTACACAGCTTACCATGCGTACATTCCATACGGGTGGTGTAGCCGGTGATGATATTACACAGGGTCTTCCTCGTGTCGAAGAGTTGTTTGAAGCAAGAAAGCCAAAGGGTCTTGCTATTATCTCTGAATTTGCAGGTAGAGTAAGTATCAATGATACAAAGAAAAAACGTGAAGTTATCGTAACAAATGAGGAAACAGGCGAGAGTAAAGCTTACTTAATTCCTTATGGTTCACGTATTAAGGTATTTGATGGCGATGTTTTGGAGGCTGGTGATGAGCTGACAGAAGGTAGTGTAAATCCACATGATATCTTAAAGATTAAAGGTGTTCGTGCTGTACAGGATTACATGCTTCAGGAAGTACAGCGTGTATATCGTTTACAGGGTGTTGAAATCAACGATAAGCACGTAGAAGTTATTGTTCGCCAGATGTTAAAGAAGATTCGCATCGAAACAAACGGAGATTCAGAATTCTTACCAGGTACAATGGTAGATACACTTGAATTTGATGATGAAGTGGAAAGACTTACAGAAAACGGTTTAGTACCACCAGAAGGAAAACAGGTATTGCTTGGTATTACAAAAGCATCCCTTGCTACAAATTCCTTCTTGTCAGCAGCTTCCTTCCAGGAAACTACTAAGGTATTAACAGAAGCCGCAATCAAAGGAAAAGTAGATCCATTGATTGGTATTAAGGAAAACGTACTTCTTGGTAAGTTAATACCGGCTGGTACAGGTATGAAAGAATATCGTTCTGTAAAATTGGATACAGATGAAGAAATCAGACGTGCAAAGGAAGAAGAAGAACGTAAACGTTTAGAAGAAGCTGCTGCAGAAGAAGCAGATGAAATTGTTGTTACAGAAGAAGAAAATTCTGACATTGCTTTTTCAGAAGAGATTCAGGCAGATGAAGAAATAAACGTAACAGAAGAATAAAAAGATTACCATTGTGTAAGCTATTAAGTACAGAGGGGAAAGACATTATACCGGAACAAAAGGGAAGGTATAATGTCTTTCTTGCTTTTAAACTGCATTTGAAGTTCTTTTAAACTGCAATCAGGTAGGTTGTCTTAAAAAATACAATAGGAATACTTTGTAAAAAAGGGATTGACATTTACGGAAAAAAAAATTATAATCAAATAGCACGCGTTTCGTGTGTGTAGTTTTCAAAGGTGCAACCTCACCAATGAAGACAGTCACTAGATGATAATAACCACAGGAGGTGAAAATTAATGCCAACTTTTAACCAATTAGTAAGAAAAGGAAGAAAGACATTAGAGAAGAAGTCAAATTCTCCAGCTTTACAGAGAGGATACAATTCTTTAAATAAGAAGGCAACAAACACTTCTTCACCACAAAAGAGAGGTGTGTGTACAGCTGTTAGAACTGCTACACCTAAGAAGCCTAACTCAGCTCTTAGAAAGATTGCCAGAGTTCGTCTTTCAAACGGTATCGAAGTAACAAGTTATATCCCAGGTGAAGGACATAACTTACAGGAACATAGTGTTGTTCTTATCAGAGGTGGTCGTGTAAAGGACTTACCAGGTACAAGATACCATGTTGTTAGAGGTACACTTGATACAGCAGGTGTTGCTAACAGAAAACAGGCTCGTTCTAAGTATGGAGCTAAGAGACCTAAAGACGCAAAGTAATAGGTTAATTGAAACTAATTCAATACACTAATTCAAAAAAAGTGCCGGATTAATTTTTACTATAAGGAACGAGATTCCAGTTCCTGAGGTTGCAGGAGATAGATTTATTAAGTCGAGCGCGAACACAGTGAATTATTGTGAGTACCTAAGAATCTTACGAAGGTTTAACCTTCACAATTGTATTCTTTTTAAGGAGGGAAGCAACGTGCCACGTAAAGGACATATTCAAAAGAGAGACGTATTAGCAGATCCAATTTACAACAACAAGGTTGTAACAAAGCTAATCAACAATATCATGTTAGATGGTAAGAAGGGTGTTGCCCAGAAGATCGTTTATGGTGCATTTGATCGTGTAGCTGAGAAGACAGGCAGAGATGCTATGGAAGTTTTTGAAGAAGCTATGAACAACATCATGCCAGTACTTGAAGTAAAGGCTAGACGTATCGGTGGAGCAACATATCAGGTACCAATCGAAGTAAGACCAGATAGAAGACAGGCTTTAGCTCTTCGTTGGTTGACTGTTTACTCTCGTAAAAGAGGAGAGAAGACTCAGGAAGAAAGATTGGCAAATGAAATCTTAGATGCAGTAAACAATACAGGTGCTGCAGTTAAGAAGAAAGAAGATATGCACAAGATGGCAGAGGCAAACAAAGCATTTGCACACTATCGTTGGTAGTATCGCCATAGTTCGCATATGTGTAACTACGAGCTACTAGCAGGATGAGATACATTTGCGAATTGACCGCCTGCCAGATGCGCAGGCGGTTTTTTGCTTTATAGTTCGTTTTTCTATAGAGCAAACTGCTCTGCGAAATTTACAGAGAAGAACGAATTGTTTCGCAAAACTGCGAAATGGATTAGAGATGAATAAGTGCAATAGCGCTTAAAAATAGAAATATATATGCAAAGCATAAATATAAAAAAGGAGGAAAAACCGTTGGCTGGAAGAGAATACGCGTTATCAGAAACAAGAAATATCGGTATTATGGCACATATTGATGCCGGTAAAACAACAACAACAGAACGTATTTTATACTATACAGGTGTAAACCATAAAATTGGTGATACACATGATGGTAATGCAACCATGGACTGGATGGAGCAGGAACAGGAAAGAGGTATCACAATTACTTCTGCTGCTACAACATGTCACTGGACATTACAAAAAGAGGGTAAACCAATGCCAGGTGCAAAAGAGCATCGTATTAACATTATTGATACACCGGGACACGTTGACTTTACTGTAGAGGTAGAGCGTTCCCTTCGTGTATTGGATAGTGCAATCGGTGTATTCTGTGCTAAGGGTGGTGTTGAACCTCAGTCAGAAAATGTATGGCGTCAGGCAGACACATACAATGTACCACGTATGGCATTCATCAACAAGATGGATATCCTTGGTGCAGATTTCTACGGTGCAGTAGAACAGATTAAGACAAGATTAGGAAAGAATGCAATCTGCCTTCAGTTACCAATTGGTAAAGAGGATGACTTCAAGGGAATTATTGACTTATTTGAGATGCAGGCTTACATCTACAATGATGATAAGGGTGATGATATCTCAATCGTAGAGATCCCAGAAGATATGAAGGACGATGCAGAATTATATCATACAGAATTAGTAGAGAAGATCTGCGAATTAGATGATGATTTAATGATGGAATATTTAGAGGGTGAAGAACCTTCTGTAGAATCTATGAAGGCAGCTTTAAGAAAAGCTACTTGTGAATGTAAGGCAGTACCTGTTTGTTGTGGTTCTGCATACAAGAACAAGGGTGTTCAGAAACTTCTTGATGCCGTTATCGAATATTTACCAGCTCCTACAGACATTCCTGCTATTAAGGGTGTTGACGAAGATGGTAATGAAGTTGAGAGACATTCATCTGATGAAGAACCATTCTCAGCTTTAGCATTCAAGATTATGGCTGACCCATTTGTTGGTAAGCTTGCATTCTTTAGAGTTTACTCAGGAACAATGAACGCTGGTTCTTATGTTCTTAACTCTACAAAGAATAAGAAAGAACGTGTTGGACGTATCCTTCAGATGCATGCCAATAAGAGAGAAGAGTTAGATAAGGTATACGCTGGTGATATCGCAGCTGCAGTAGGATTTAAGATTACTACAACTGGTGATACAATCTGTGATGAAAAGGCTCCAGTTATCTTAGAGTCTATGGAATTCCCAGAACCAGTTATCGAGCTTGCTATCGAGCCTAAGACAAAGAATGATCAAGGTAAGATGGGTGAAGCTTTAGCAAAACTTGCTGAAGAAGATCCTACATTCCGTCAGCATACAGATGAGGAAACAGGTCAAACAATCATCGCTGGTATGGGTGAGCTTCACTTAGAGATCATCGTTGACCGTTTGTTACGTGAGTTTAAGGTAGAAGCTAACGTTGGTGCTCCTCAGGTTGCATACAAAGAAACATTTACTAAGACAGTTGAAGTAGATAGTAAGTATGCTAAGCAGTCTGGTGGACGTGGTCAGTACGGACACTGTAAAGTTAGATTTGAGCCAATGGATGCCAATGGTGAAGAGTTATTTAAGTTTGACTCTACTGTAGTTGGTGGTGCTATTCCTAAGGAATACATCCCAGCAGTTGGTGAAGGTATTGAAGAAGCTGCTCAGGCAGGTATCCTTGCAGGTTTCCCTGTACTTGGTGTACATGCTACTGTATATGATGGTTCTTACCATGAAGTCGATTCATCTGAAATGGCATTCCACATTGCAGGATCTATGGCATTTAAGGAAGCTATGCAGAAAGCAGGAGCTGTACTTCTTGAGCCTATTATGAAGGTTGAAGTTACTATGCCAGAAGAGTACATGGGTGATGTTATCGGTGATATCAACTCACGTCGTGGACGTATTGAAGGTATGGATGACTTAGGCGGTGGAAAGATCGTTAGAGGATTTGTACCTTTGGCTGAAATGTTTGGTTATTCTACAGACCTTCGTTCAAGAACACAGGGTCGTGGTAACTACTCAATGTTCTTTGAAAAGTATGAGCCTTGTCCAAAGTCTGTACAGGATAAGATTCTTTCTCAGAAGAACGCGTAGTTATAGGAAAATCATAAAAAAGTGCTTGAAAAAAGCACAAACATGAAATATAATATAGAGTATGTGGCGTCAGGTCGTTCAGGGCTTGACGCATTGAAACAAAAAATAATTCCCAATAAGGGAAAATATGCATATGCATATAAATAAAAGGAGGATATAAAAATGGCAAAAGCTAAGTTTGAGAGAAACAAACCACATTGTAACATCGGTACTATCGGTCACGTTGACCATGGTAAGACAACATTAACAGCTGCAATTACAAAGACTCTTGCTGCAAGAGTAGAAGGTAACGCTGCTGTAGATTTTGAAAACATCGATAAGGCTCCAGAAGAAAGAGAAAGAGGTATCACTATCTCTACAGCTCACGTTGAGTATGAGACAGAGAAGAGACATTACGCACACGTTGACTGCCCAGGACATGCCGATTACGTTAAGAACATGATTACTGGTGCAGCTCAGATGGATGGAGCTATCCTTGTTGTTGCTGCAACTGATGGTGTTATGGCTCAGACTAAGGAGCATATCTTATTATCTCGTCAGGTAGGTGTACCTTATATCGTAGTATTCATGAACAAGTGCGATATGGTTGATGACGAAGAATTATTAGAGTTAGTAGAAATGGAAATCACAGAGCAGTTAGCTGAGTATGACTTCAATGACTGCCCAATCATCAAGGGATCTGCTTTAAAGGCATTAGAAGATCCTAACAGTGAGTGGGGAGACAAGATCATGGAGCTTATGAACACTGTTGATGAGTATATTCCAGATCCACAGCGTGATACAGATAAGCCATTCGTAATGCCTATCGAAGATGTATTCTCAATTACAGGTCGTGGTACAGTTGCTACTGGTAGAGTAGAAGCTGGTGTTCTTCATATGTCTGATGAAGTTGAAATCGTTGGTATTAAGGAAGAAGTTCAGAAGTCTGTTGTAACTGGTATCGAAATGTTCCGTAAGCTTCTTGATGAGGCTCAGGCTGGAGATAACATCGGTGTTCTTCTTCGTGGTATCAACAGAACTGATATCGAAAGAGGACAGGTTCTTGCTCAGCCAGGTACTTTAACATGCCATACAAAGTTTACAGCTCAGGTATACGTTTTAACAAAGGATGAAGGTGGACGTCATACTCCTTTCTTCAATAACTACAGACCACAGTTCTACTTCAGAACAACTGACGTTACTGGTGTTATCGAATTACCTGCTGGTACAGAAATGTGCATGCCTGGTGATAACGTAGAAATGACTATTGAGTTAATTCATCCAGTAGCTATGGCTCAGGGTCTTACATTCGCTATCCGCGAAGGTGGACGTACAGTAGGTTCTGGTCGTGTTGCTACAGTTATCGACTAATTAAATCTTTATATAGATTCGTTACCATAAGGTAACATTGTATTCAAGCGCAAGATACCCCGGAAACAGTAATGTTTCCGGGGTTTTCTGTTAATGAACTTTTGGCTCTTTGTCAAGAGTAGGGTAACCTAATTTTATAATGCAGCAATAGCATTTGTATGTTGTTGCTGTATTTTGCTTTAAGAGCAAGTTAACAGTATTCGTTTTCTAAAATTCTCAAAGTTTCTATATCCATTTCGTTTTATTACTTTGATCTTGTTGTTGTTGGTCCCTTCCGTGTATCCATTTGAATAAGGACAGTCAAAAGCAGTTTGTATATATTTAGACCAGCTTGTCAGCATAGTGAGTGTAGCATGGACCAAAAGTTATTAGATTATGGAGACAGAGTAAATTTGGTAGCTAAACATGGAGAGAAGGAAGATGCCTCAAGGATAGAAGATTTCCAGTGGGGTACTAATTTGAAATTACATTATAAGAATATGATAGATATGAAATATTAAGGCAAAGAGGGAGTAATTTGAAGAAGGAAAACAAAAAAATGCAAGAATTGGTTCTATAAAGCATATGAATTTGTGGAGAGAGTTGAGTTAATAGAATGATTTCGTTAAGTACTTTTGGATATGCTGAAAGAAAGCATAAAAAGTATGCTTGTAGATAAGATTAGGTAAGAAAAAAGAAATTAATATAGAGTTGTTATAATATATAAGAGGTATAGAAAGGAATATGTTAGAAAAAATATTTAGTATATTCAGAAATTATTTATATGTATCTGTCTCTTATACACATCTGACGCTGCCGACGAAGGCTTAG
>ENA-UAKS01000431-UAKS01000431.1-human-gut-metagenome-genome-assembly--contig:-NODE-431-length-17573-cov-5.782966_pt1 | contig 17573 bp, 15 predicted proteins | sample MGYA00243692_ERZ654452 | MGnify/ENA primary metagenome ERZ654452 (study PRJEB26926, sample SAMN06164442) | human gut metagenome | biome: ENVO:00009003; feature: ENVO:2100002; material: ENVO:00002003...
CGCCGCGCGGCTGCCCGCCGGAACGTCCTTCAGGTTTGCAAGCAGATAGCCGATGCGCTCGGCATCGGAGTTTTTGTGGCCGTAGCGGGCGGAATAGACGCCCGGTGCGCCGTCCAGGCTATCGACCATGAGGCCGGAATCGTCGGCCAGGACGGGCAGGCCGCTGGCCTTCATGACGGCCTCGGCCTTGAGAAGGGAATTTTCCTCAAAGGTCGTGCCGGTCTCGTCCACGTCGATGTCCAATCCCAGCTCGGATTCCATCACGACCTCGACGCCGAGGCCGCTCAGAATCGCCTGGATCTCCGCCAGCTTGTGCGGATTTTTGCTTGCCAGTACCGCTTTCATTGCCGTCCCTCCGTCAGCCGAGCAGGGCCTTTACGAACGCATCCGCGTCAAACGGCATCAGATCGTCCATCTTTTCGCCCACACCGACGTATTTGACCGGGATCTGGAGCGCGTCGGCGACCGCAATGACGATGCCGCCCTTGGCGGTGCCGTCGAGCTTGGTCAGGACGATGCCCGTCACGCCCGCGATCTCCTGGAACTGCTTTGCCTGAATAAGGCCGTTCTGGCCGGTCGTGCCGTCCAGCACCAGCAGCACCTCTCTGGACGCCTCCGGCAGCTCCCGGGAAAGGATGCGGGAGATCTTGCCAAGCTCGTTCATCAGATTCTGCTTATTGTGGAGCCGTCCGGCCGTGTCGCAGATAATGACGTCCGAGCCGCGCGCCTTGGCCGCCGCGATGGCGTCAAAGACGACCGCCGCCGGGTCTGCGCCCTCGTCCTGCCGGATGATATCCACATGTGCACGCTCCGCCCAGACCTCGAGCTGATCCGCCGCCGCCGCGCGGAACGTGTCCGCCGCGCAGAGGAGTACCTTCTTGCCCTGACTGCGGAGCTGATTTGCGATCTTGCCGATGGTCGTGGTCTTGCCGACGCCGTTGACGCCGATCACCAGCACCACGGACGGCCGCGTATCGAGCCGCAGCGCCGGATCACCGACGTTCAGCATCTCCGCGAGGATCTCGCGCAGGCAGGCGCGGGCGTCCTCCGCCGTTTTCAGGCGGCGTGACTTCGCCTCCGCGCGCAGCCGCTCGACGGCCTTCGTCGCCGTCTCCACGCCGATGTCGGCGAGGATCAGGCTCTCTTCCAGCTCGTCGTAAAAATCGTTGTCCAGCTCGGAGGCGGTGAACACGCTTCCGATGGAGTTGGCCGTTCTGGTCAGGCCCTGCTTCAATTTTTCAAAAAATCCCATGTAAATTTCCTCTGTCTGTTATATTTCAGCCCGTGATCCCGAGCTGCTGTTCCATTTCGCCGAGGCGGATGTGCAGGATCTTGGAAACGCCCTGCTCCTGCATCGTCACGCCGTAGAGCACGTCCGAGGCCTCCATCGTGCCGCGCCGGTGCGTGATGACGATGAACTGCGTCTTGTCGCACAGGTTGCGCAGATAGAGCGCGAAGCGCTCCACATTCCGGTCGTCCAGCGCCGCGTCGATCTCGTCGAGCATACAGAACGGCGTGGGCCGCACCTTCAAGATCGCAAAGTAAAGCGCGATGGCCACGAACGCCTTCTCGCCGCCGGAGAGCAGCGTGATGGTCTTGACCTGCTTTCCGGGCGGCTGGACGCGGATCTCGATGCCGCATTCCAGCGGCTGCGACGGGTCCTCCAGCACCAGCGACGCCTTGCCGCCGCCGAACATTTCCGTAAAGGTCTTTCCGAAATATTCGTTGATCTTTTCAAATTCCCGGACAAAGATCTCCGTCATTTCTCCGGTTATGGACTGGATGATGTGTTCCAGCTCTCCGCGTGCGTGGAGCACATCGTCGCGCTGGCCGGTCAGGTAGGTATAGCGCTCGTTCACGCGGGCGTATTCGTCGATCGCGCCGAGATTCGGCGTTCCAAGCGCAGAGATCTTCCGGCGCAGCTCCGTGATGCGCTTGTTCGCGGCGGGGATGCTCTCTACCTCCGCCGCCTGCTCCTCCGCCGTCGAGGGCGTCAGCTCATACGATTCCCAGAGCTTGTCCAGAAGCTGCTTTTCCTCCAGCTCGCTGGTCGCCTTTTTCTGCTCCAGGCGGGCCGACTCGCGCTCCATCAGCAGGATGCTCTGGTTCTTCTCCTGCGCCTGCTTTTCGGTCTGATTGCGCCGGGCCTCAATGGCGGCGCGGTGGTCTGCGGCCTCGCGCAGTGCCTGACGGCGGCGCTCGGTTTCCTGCTCCAGCTGCGCGATCTTCTCCTGCGAAGCGGCAAGCTGCCGCTCCATTTCGGCGCTCTGCGCCTCGTATTCCGCGATCAGCTTCTCCTTCTGCGTGCGGTCGCCCTCCATGGCGCTGCAAAGCGTCTGAAGCTGGCGCACATTCTCCTGCGCAGACTCGCGCTCGGCCTCTTTGGAGGCCGCGTCGAGCCGCAGCGCCGTGATCTTCCCGGCCAGCGCCTCCGCCTGATCGGAAACGGCGCTCTGGCCCTGCTCCAGCGACGCGATCTGCGCGCTCAGCGCGGCAGCCTTTTCCTCGGTCTCCTTCGCCAGCCTTTCAAGCGTCTGCACCTTCGTCTCGTCGCTTCCGGTGCGGCTTTCGATGCGCGAAAGCTCCGAGGCATAGCTCGCAAGGCTTTCCTCCAGCGCCTGCCGCAGCAGCTGTACCTGCTTCTGCTCCTCTGTCCGGCGCAGCGCCTCGTCCTCCGCCTCGCGGAGCTGGCCCTGCACCGTCGTCAGCTCATATTCCGTTTTCGCGGCGCTTTCCGCCGCTTCTCCATACGCCTGCAAAAGCGTTTTTCGCTGCGACTCGAGCGCGCTCTTCTGCTTTTGCAGGCGCTCGATCTCGTTGGCGCGGGACAGCACGCCCGCGCTGCGGGAGGCAGAGCCGCCCGTCATGCTGCCGCCGGGATTCATGACCTGCCCGTCGAGCGTGACGATACGCGCGCGGCTGCCGGAGGCTCTCGCCATCCGTACCGCGTCGTCCAGCGTCTCGGCAATGACCGTCCGCCCCAGCAGATTTTCCACGATGCTCTCGTATTTTGCCTCAAACGTGACCAGCGCCGACGCGATTCCGACAAAGCCGCGCTGCGTGCGGAACTCATTGTCTGCCATCCGCTTGCCGGAGATGGAGCCGAGCGGCAGAAAGGTCGCGCGGCCGCCGTCGCGGCGCTTGAGGAACTGAATGGCGGCCTTGCCGTCGTTGTCCGTGTCCACAACGATGTTCTGCATCGCTGCGCCAAGCGCGGTCTCGATGGCCGTCGTGAATTCGTCGTCCGCATGGATGAGCGCGGAGACCGGCCCGTGTACGCCGCGAAGCGCACCGCGCGCGGACTCCTGCATCACGAGCTTGACCGCCTTGGAAAAGCCCTCGAAATCGCGCTCCATCTCGCGCAGCATCCGCAGCTTCGAATCCGCCGTTCCCAGCTGGATTTCGGTATCGCTCACCTGCTTTTTCAGCCCGTCGCGCTTTTCCGTTCGGGCCTTCAGGCGAAGCGAATAGCCGGCGATCATATTGTTCGCCGCCGTGACGTTTTCCTTCGCCTCGGCAAGACTTTTTTCGCACTGCGCCGCCTGCTTCTCCACATCCTCCCGGCGCGCCAGCGCGGATGCATGATCCGCTTCCAGCGCCTGCTTCCGTTCAAGGATGTCCGAAAGTGCCGTCCGGATGGAGCTGATCTCCGCCCGCCGTCCGGCTGCCTCCGAGGTCAGCAGCGCATGATTCGCGCGCAGACTGAGGAGCTTTCCCGCCGTCTCGTCGTTCGACTCCGTCAGCTTTTTGCTCTCTTCGAGCGCTGCGCGGAGCTTTTCGTCGATCTGCGCCAGCTGGACGCCGATCTCCCCGATGCGCGCCTGCTGGGCCTCGATCTGCCCTGCAATGCCGCCGCTGCGGCTCTCCTGATCGGCCAGCTCCTGCCGCACGCGGTCGATATTCGTTTTGTTGTTGTCGATCGATGCCTGTAAAACCGTCTGATCCGCCTGCGCCTGCTGACGCTCCAGCTCTGAGGCGGAGATCGCGTCGCGCTTTTCCTCGAGCACGAGGCTTTCGCGGTTCAGCTCCAGCGAGAGCTGCTCCGAGGCGGCATAGAGCGAGCTGAGCTCACTGTGCGCCTGCTCCAGAATGAAGGCTGCGGAGGCATAGTCCTCCTCCGCCTTTTTCGCGTTCGCGGCGATCTTTTTGAGCGAATCGAGCCAGACCGTGATCTCCACGCCCTTCAGCTCGTCGCGCAGCACCAAATATTTCTGCGCCTTTTCCGCCTGCTGCCGGAGCGGCTCGACCTGCATTTCCAGCTCGGAGATTTTGTCTCCGATGCGCAGCAGATTGTCCTCCGTCGCCGCAAGACGGCGCTCCGTTTCCTCGCGGCGGTAGCGGCATTTGGAGATGCCCGCCGCCTCCTCAAAGATCTCGCGTCGGTCGGTGCTTTTGACGGCAAGGATCTCGTCGATCCTGCCCTGCCCAATGTTGGAATAGCCCTCACGGCCGAGGCCGGTGTCCATCAGCAGCTCGTTGATATCGCGCAGGCGCGCCGACTGCTTGTTGATATAGTATTCACTCTCGCCCGAGCGGTAATACCGGCGGGTAATCATGACCTCCGGCGTTTCGATCTTGAGTGCGCCGTCCTGATTATCCAGCACGAGCGTCGCCTCGGCAAAGCCGACGGCCGGCCGCTTCTGTGTGCCGCCGAAAATAACGTCCTCCATCTTGGCGCCGCGCAGCGCCCGGGAGCTTTGCTCGCCCATGACCCAGCTGATGGCGTCGGAAATATTGGATTTTCCGCTGCCGTTCGGGCCGACGATCGCTGTGATATCGCTCCCGAATTGCAGCACCGTTTTATCTGGAAAGGACTTGAAGCCCTGAATTTCCAGTGACTTAAGATACACGTTTTACCTCTTCCCTCTTATATCTTATTATAAGCTATTATTTCATATATTTTCTGTACTTTTCAGAACTTTTTTGTCCATAAGTTTTTACAACTTATTGTATCTTTTCTGATGATTGGTGTAAACTTTGGTGTAAACACGCTTTACTTGAGTAAAAATTGGTGTAAACTCATTTGATCCGGAACGTGCTCTCCAGCACGGCAAACTCCTTTTGCTTGCGGCTCTCAGTTACATCGGCGTAAATCTCCATTGTCGTGCGAATGTTTTTATGCCCCATAACATCTTGAATAAGTCTGGTGTCCTGTTCCTGTTCGCACAGTCTGGTGCAGAATGTATGGCGCAAAATGTGCGCGCTGAAACGCGGAAGCAGCTTTGCGTCCCGTCCTTCTTTCTGGGCCGCAAATGTTTCAGCTCGATTGATTGTGCGCATACCGGATCTGGTTTTTGGTTCAGAGATACGATAAATGAAGCCCGTAGTGGTCGTTGGTTTATATAGCAGCGCATGCGTAACACGGATCAGATTGTTTTGAAAATCGCAATCCGACCATGTAAGTCCGAGCGCTTCGCCAATTCGTAAGCCAGTGCCGAGCAGCACTGTAATCAGCGGCCCCCATCTGGAGAACCCATTGGTCGAATAAACAAAATTCAATAGAATTTCTGTTTCTTCAATTGTGAGCGCGTTGCGGTGCTCACTTTCCAGCGACAATCGCTTACTCACGTTTGCAAAAGCGTGCTCGGCCGGGTTGCTTCTGATCAGATTGTCCATAACTGCAATCGCAAACGTTTGAATCAGGATGGAATTGATTTTCTGGACGGTGCTTGGTCGAATGGCCGATGCAGCGCACAAGGATGTGTACAATCTCTGGATGTCAGAATAGCGAATGTTGTCGAGTGTTCTCTTCCCGAGCACAGGTGAAACATGTTTTTTGTACAGCTCAATATAGGCGACGCGCGTTGTTTCTTTAAGATCCGCGCGAATCTCCATAAAGGTTTGGAACTCGTCATCCAAGGTGATTGTGTTGGCGCTGCCGATGTGGATCCTGTCATCAAGATCCTTTTGGATTTTCTTTTCGAGCTCTCTGAGTGCCTCAGAATCCTTCTTCCCAGCTGGCGTTCGGTCGGATGCAACCAGTCTCCAGCTATATACAGTCCTGCGATTTCCGTCGCAATCTGTATAGCGGTACATGTATTGCCCGTTTTCGCGCTGCGATTCGCCGCTTCGGAGCGCCCTGCCCTTGCTATCTCTGTGTTTTCCCATTGTTTGAACCCCTTTTCATGATGAAAAAGAGATCCGATATAGTTTTATATATTACCATACCAGTGTCGCTTTTTCAAGTTTCAGACCACATTATGTTGGTCTATGTATTTTTCAAACAGTGTGCGCTTAATCTGCGCTTTGCGGCCGATCCATAAAAGATAGTCGGCATGCGGATCATCGGCGACAATTTTGCGCAGGGTGTTTCTGCCGATGCGAAAATACTGCGCCGCTTCATCAATGCTGAGCGTGTATTGCTCCCACAACGGGATGCGATCGTATAATTCCATGAAATACCCCCATATAAATAGAGAAGCCGCCCTTGCGGGCGGCTGTCGTTGTTAGTCACACTTGCTGTAGCCGCAAGCCTTGCAGATATTGCATCCGCCCTCTTCGACGAGTTCGGCGCCACACACCGGACATATGCTCCAGATAAAAGACAAGATCCGATGCTTCGGTCTTGGTCATTTTCGCCTGCAAATAGATGCCGAGCTGCCCACTTGGTTCAAGCGATCGCTCAAAGGTTTCTTTCTCTCGTTTGCAGAAAACCTTCGGGCGGAGGGTATAATATGTTTTCTCTCTCACTTTCTCACCTCCCAGTTTGGTTTGCGCCAGGGATGAAGAAACGACCATGATAAAAATCATGGTCGCTGATCGCTAATCAACTTGAAAAGACTTAAGCCCAAAATCCAAAACAGCGTGTGTGCTGTATATGCCTTTTGCCCAGTCCGGAACGTCGCCGAATAACTTCTCTTTAAGTGGTTCATACGGGCATGGCTCCGCTGCCGGTTCGCTGTATAAAAGCCCGGAAGCTTCGTCAAAATGCAGGTGCAGGATCGTATCGCAGAAATCATGATAGCCAAATTTCTCGGCAACCTCATTCAAATTGCGGATTTGCTCCTGGTAGCCGGCGCCGTTTACAATATATGTACTGACCACAGTGCAGGCCGGCTTCGGCCACTCCGCGCGAACCGTATACTGATGGCGTTCCGGGTATTTCCATGGATCATAGGACGGGAAATACTCCTTCAGGTACGGGTCGGATGGCAAATAGCCTTCTGCGATGACCCGTTCGCGCGCCTTACAAACTGCGATGCTTTCAAGGTCATACGTCCAATGATTGACCGTTAAAACCTCGGCCCTCCAGCGTTTCGCAATTTCCAAAGCCCTCGGGTCTGGTACCAGCGTCTTCGTATTGTCCAGAGGCGGATATTGCTTAAACTCCTGAAAAACCGGGAGCAGCTTCTTGAGCAGCTCCAGGAAGTAGAACTGCGCATAGTAGTATTCCCGCGACGTTTTTTTACGCTGACGGGATTTATACTCTTCGTACTGTTTGTCTTTTTTGCGCTGCTGCGTGGATGAAGCCGCGAAAATGATCGCAAAAAGTACGATCGCAACTACTAAATACATCGTTCTACCTCCTGGCTGAATTTGGTTTCTCTCAGTATATCACATTGTTTTTTGGATTGCTAGGTTTCGGAAGGAATTCGTCCTCGATCACAACAACATTGACAACGCCGGACGCGGCGGTGCAGCCGTCGATGGCGATGACCCCGTTTGCGTAGAAGGGCGAAAAATCTGCGCCATATCCGAACTCCGGTTTGTCCTCCATCTTCGCATGACCGTAACTGCAATGCCAATGGCCGCAGGCAACGGTTTTATCGATCGTCAAACCACGAAGCGCACAGTCGATGCCGTTACGCCATCTTGCTTGGTCCCATTCATAGGCAAATGCGTGGGGATATACGACAACGCCGTCCCGCATCGGCAGCCAGCCGTGGACAAATACATAGTTCTGCGTCTCAAAAGAATCCACCATCTGGGAAGTGAAGCGCAAAACCATCGGCTCGATCTCTGCGCAGGCTTCCCGAAAATAGCGTGGTTTGTGCGGAAGCGTGGAAAGGTCGAACACCGTATCACTCGTCCGATTGCGCTTGTCGTAGTCCATGGGGTAGCAGCGATCGATCAACTGCTCCAGAAGATCTTCGTGGTTGCCGCGGATCAAGACCTTGCGCTCCAAGGAATTCAGGAAGCGAAGAACTTCTTTCGGCTTAGAGCCGCGGTCGAAATGATCACCGCAGGAGATCAGCCAGTGTTCCGAGTTATCCGTGTCGAATCCGGCGGTGTCGAGTGCCGACTTGAATTCGTCATAGAAACCATGGATGTCGGAGACGCAAAAAAGCTTAGGCATCGTTCTTACTCCTTTTCATATGGATCGCTCTCCCACTTGGCGCCGCATGTTTCACAGGAATAACAATCAATCTGCATATACTTTAGGCGAAAGAGACCTTTTGCCCATGATTTGCAGGTCAGCCCTCCGAAGATGCCCTTATGAAGAACGCCGTCATTGAAATACTCCATCACTGTTTTTGTTTCACCGCAGCACGGGCATACATTGCATCCGCGATTTGCGATTGCTTTGCGTGTCATACGATCCGCATAATCCTGTGGCGTTCTTGTTACTTTCATAAAACCTCCGTTTGTCAGGCGCCACGATAGTCGATCAGCTCGATCTCGTCCCAGAACGGTGGGACGAACCAGTTGAGCCACGGGCTGCGGCGGCAGTATGCATGAAAGGCAATATCCTTCTTTTATCGCCCTGATTTGACAGTATACGATTTGATGTTTAAAATAAGAACGAAAGGGATCACAGCGTAGGAGCAGCACAGGAGGGCTTACAGATGAAGGTTTTTGACTCGCTGAATCAGGCAATTTCAAGCGGCCGTGAACGCAGAAAAAAAGAGATGGCGGTATTAAAGGACAGCCGGCGAACATATCTGACATTGCGGCCGTTTCCGGACGCCTCGGAAGGAGGCGCAGACAAGCAGGCGCGGCTTTTGTGCCTGACGGATGCGCTCATTGGCAGCATGATCCTGACGGCACTGTTTTTGGTTATGGATTTGGTAAATCAGTTTGCTATTACATGGGTGTTCTATCCTGCCTTGTTCATCGCCGTGTCCGTTACCTTTTCAATCCTAAACTGGAGACGCTATTCTTTGCAAAGGTTCGAGAAAAAGGTGGAAATCCATGAGAATTGAGCAACTTCGCCATGTGGTTGAGGTCGCCCGCTGCGGGAGTATGCGGCAAGCCGCTTTGAATCTCTATATCTCTCAGCCGAATCTGTCTGTTTCCATACAGAATCTTGAGGAAGAGGTCGGGTATCAGATATTTACCCGTTCTTCCAAAGGCACACAATTGACAAAGGCCGGAAAGGCATTTGTCGACTATGCCGCGCCAATCGTAGCTCAGTTTGAAAGGCTGACGAACCTGAAGCAGGATATCGGGCAGCTGCAATCCAGTTATTTTTCGGTCGCTATTCTGCCTTATCGATATCTGACAGAAGCGGCGATCCAGGTATATAACCATCATTTGGCCACGCCGATCCACTTGTCGATCATGGACGGCGACCGTTCCAGTATCATTGAGATGATTGCAAACGACGAGGCGGAATTAGGCGTGCTGGGCATTTTCTCTCCGTTTTACGAGGAAATGGTGCGCCAATTGGAGGCAAAACAGCTCCGCTTCGTTCGATTGGGGCAGATCAAGGTGTGTGCGCTGATTGGAAAGGCCCATCCACAGTTTCATTCAAAAAATGATTACATAACCTGCGATCAGCTCAGAGGAAAAACTTTTGTTGGCTTTGATGAAATGGAATCCGGGCCATTCTCTCCGCTCCCGGACATCTTGGGACTGGGAAACGAGGTATGTCCGCATCGGATCTATACAAAATCATGGTCCATCATTCTGGATATTGTGCGAAGTACGGATAGCTTCAGCATCGTTGCGACCAATCGAAAAGCATATTCTGCCATCCCGTATTACGACGGTGTACGGTCTATGGAGATCCTAGACTGCGACTGCTATAACATCATGGGATGGATCACCAAGAAAAATGCTGCACTGTCGGATCTGGCTATGGAGTTCCTGTCGATCCTGTCCAGCTATTTCTGAACAGCATATCGGTGATGGGAGGACACCCGAAAGGGTGCCCTCTTTTTTAACTTTTTTATTCTGGCGATAGTTTTTGTTTATACTGTCTATATAAAATAATAAACAAATGCTTGCCGCCCCATTTGTGCAATTGTTAGAAGAGAGGAAATAAGCCGGCTTTTCATGAGAAAAAGTGGCACAGATTAGCGCTGAATTTCCAAAAGAATGATAAAATAAGAATACTTCTCATAGAAAACATGCTGTGGTAGATTAGAAATACAGCCGGAGCAAACGGCAAATCGCTTCAGTAAAAGAAAGGAGAGTTTTGTTATGGAAAAGAAAAAGAAAAAGTACAATCTAACAATCGGCGTCATCCTCGGCGCGGTGCTGGGACTTGTAGTCGGTCTGATTTTTAAGGAAAAATCGGACAATCTGGCCTTCCTTGGAAATCTCTTTATGCGCCTGATCCAGATGCCGCTTATTGCTTTGGTCATGTGTTCTGTTATGGAGGCCGTCGGCGGTCTGAAGCCCGCCGAGCTGGGCAAGCTGGGTGGCCTGACAATCGCTCTTTTTGCTGTTACCAGCGCAGTCGGTGGACTCTTTGGCGTGATCCTCGGATTTGTCTTTAAGCCAGGCATCGGTTTGGATATGTCGATCTTCGCCGTCGACACGAGCTATGTTGCCCCGGATAACGGCGGCGTCATTGATACGATCATGGGCTATTTCTCCAATAATATTTTTGGCTCCATGTCCTCCGGCAACAATCTGCAATGCGTGATCGCCGCGATCTTCCTCGGTGTTGCACTTTCCATCTACGGAAGTAAGCATGAGAAGAACCCGGTCCTGGATGGGATTCGCGCGATCAACAAGATCGTTATGCAGTACATCAGCATTGTTATCCAGATCCTCCCGCTTGCGATCTTCTCGTTCGTGGCACAGGCTGTCGGTGTGCTGGGCAATCAGCTTTTCAAGGCGCTCGGTCTGCTCGTTACCGCAGATTTTGTGGGCATGATCGGCATGACGATCATTTTCGGCGTCCTGACTGCGATCTTCTGCGGCGTGAACCCGCTGAAGATCTTTGGCAAGCTCGGTCAGACGGCAATGGTCGCTGCGGTATCCGCTTCTTCGGCGGTGACCCTACCGACGAAGGTAGAGGATACACAGGCGAAGCTTGGCGTATCTCCCAGAATCGCAAAATTTGTCTGCCCCATGGGCATGAGCATGAACTGTGACGGTGCGCTGATGTTCTTCACGCTCTCCTGCATCACCGTAGCGCAGGCATTCGGCATCACACAGACTACCGGTGATCTTATTCACATGGTGCTGTTCTCCACTGCGTTCTCCTTTGCGGTCATCACCGTTCCCGGCGGCGGACTTGTTATGCTGGCGATCATTTTGCAGGCCTGCGGTCTTCCGGCTGCCGGCATGGTCATCATCTCTGCCGCAGATTTCATCCTTGGGCCGATCCGTACCGTTAACAATAACATTGACGACATGATGGTCGCCATGGTCGTTGCGAAGGTAGACGGCGAGTTCTCGAAGGAGATCTATGACGGAACAAAAGAATTCGATCCTTCTGTGGAATCCTATAAGTAAGGCGGGCTGATCCTTTTTGGGATCGCCGCCGCGACAGGTGCTGCGTCACGAAAATGCCGCAGCACCTGCTATGCGGATCAGTTTTGAAAAGGAGCATTCCATGAAATTACCACACATCCATATTATTGCAACGGGCGGGACCATAGCTGCGCATGAAACGAGCGCGATGCAGACCACCGGTTATCGTGGAGATAATTTACTGCTGGCCAACGAGCTGATACGCTCTATCGAAGGGATTGAGGCCCACGCAGAGATCACAGCTGAGAACATTTTCTCATTGCCGTCTTCGGCGATGGATGAAGCGCATTTATTACAACTGGCCCGGCGTGTGAATGAATTGCTGGCCGATCCAGCGGTCGACGGCCTTGTGATCACACATGGAACGGACACGCTCGAGGAAACGGCATTTTTCCTTTATCTTACGGCTAAAAGCCCCAAACCTGTGGTCATAACGGGTTCTATGCTTCCAGCTTCCGCACACAGCGCTGATGGCCCGGGAAATCTGATCAATGCGATCTGCACTGCGGCCAGCAGGGAGTCTTGGGGAAAAGGCGTTATAGTGTGTATGTGCAATCGTCTGCTCTCAGCAAGAGATGCCGCAAAGACATCCACCTACCGTCTGGATACATTCAAATGTCTGGAATATGGTACACTTGGACATGTCGTCGGAGGAGACGTCCGCTTCTATTATGCGCCGGTCCGCCCGCATGGAAGCCAGTCTCAATTTGACATTCAGGCGCTCGCAGAGCTGCCTCGTGTAGAGATCATCATGACGCATGAGAATTGCTCTGAGGTGCTGCTGAAAGCCGCCGTAGAAAGCGGCTGCGACGGTGTTGTCGCAGCAGGGATGGGCTCCGGAGCGATTCCGCCGCGGATGCGGGCGTATTACAAGGCGCTGGAGAAGAAGCCATTTCTGGTACGGGCCAGCCGTGTTTATTCCGGTTACGTCGCAGCACACAGCGCTACGCCGGATCTGGAATACGATACGATCTGCGCAGGCGACTTTACGCCGATCAAGGCGAGGCTGCTGCTCCAGCTTGCGCTGACCGTGACCTCGGACCTCGATGAAATCCGAAGCATTTTCCAGAAATACTAAGGAACCTCTGAATAAATCCCCGACCGCGGACGACGGATCTTTTCCGTCAATCCTGTGGTTTGAAAAACGAGAAATACATACAGTATTCCCACGTTTTTCAAACCTTGTCTTGACGAAAAATCTCTCGCCGTCCACAGCCACTGATTTAATCAGAGCTTCCCTAACAAAATCAGCGCCGGATGAGCGCGTAATTTTTAGGGAGCATGCGTAAAACTAAGGGCAGCAATGCATATGGCGCAGCGCCTGCATGTAATGCCGCGTCTGGTGAGCGCCGAGTATTACAAAGGCACAGGAGGTGTCTATGCAGTATCAGGAACGATGGGATCGTAAGATCCGTGAATTGATGGACGCATACAAGATCGCCGGTCTGGCTGTTGCGGTCTCCGACCGCGAAAAAATTCTATGGCACAATGCTTACGGCGTGACAAGCGTGGAGAAGCCCTGGGACAAAGTCACGACGCAGACGCTGTTTCGTATCGCGTCCTGCACAAAGATCACACTGGGCATTTTGGTAATGCGTCTGGTGGAGGAAGGCAGACTCGATTTGGACGAGCCGATCACCAAATATGTTCCATGGCTTCAATTTCGGGATAATTCCACGCGCGACCGGATCACAATCCGCAGGCTGCTGAGCCATTCGGCGGGACTTCCTTCGGAATATACGCCGGATGGCCCGCGCGATGAGGATAAGCTTGAGGAAGTACTGAAAGAGGGGCTAAGTACGCTTGAGCCGGTTGCCCGGCCGGAGGATCGGCTTTATTATTACTCCAACTGGAGCATCCGGCTAGTGGCCTACGCAGTGCAGAGCATCATGGAAAAGCCTTTCACGCAGCTGGAACGGGAGTATATCCTTCAGCCGCTTGGGATGGATCATACGACCTTCACACTGTGCGAGGCGGCGACATTTTCTCTCGCTGTGCCGCACAGAGCCGGTCCGGAAGTGCTGCATTATATTCCGGTCAACGCGACGAGGCATGCTGTCGGCGGCTTGTTTTCGACTGTGGACGATATGGCCAAGCTGGCGAGAGTCCTGCTCAACGACGGTGCGCCTTTGATCAGCCGTGCTTCTATGCAGGAAATGATGACGCCGCAGACGAGCCTGTATCTGAATTACCGGAATGAATACGGCATCACCATGCGTCTGAAGCAGTACAAAACCATCGCGCTGGCTGGACATGACGGACAATCGCCACCCTATTTCGCCTCGATCTGGACTGTTCCAGAACGCGGCATTGCCGTCACACTGACGCTGAATACCGAGGGCGGCGATATCCTGAGCACTGATTTGATCCCAGGGCTGATCCTAGACGATCTGTGCGCTCTGCCAGAACGTGTTGAGCTCTGGAAAAGCGGCAGCTACTGTCCCGAGAAGGAACGGCTTCACGAGGGGACCTATCTTGGTGACGCCAAGGGCCTGTTCAGCCTGAGAATGGTGGACGGCAAGCCTGTTCTGGCGGACAAGGACGGCGAGCATCTGCTTTATCCGCATAGCCGCTGCGGTGTTTATTATTATGAAGCAGATGGGGAGAAAGTTTGTGTAGGTCTGCCCGCAGTCAACGGCGGTTCTTCCGGACACCTGATGGTGCAGTCCCTGCTGTGCAGGCGCGTCGATGCACAACGGTTTCCCAAGGATCTGGATCTGCGCGAATACGAGGGCGCATACGGTACGGTGTTGGAGCACTATACTGTCAGGTGCTCCGAAAGCGGACTGGGCATAGAGAAAAACGGGCGTGCGTATGCCTGTACCTATGTTTTCGGCGACACCTTTGCCTGTGAACTCGGTGCAGTCATCTTTGTTCGGATGAATCAAAAGATCGTGGGCGTTCGTGTCGGCAGCTCGACAACACATAACAAAAGATAAATGCAGTGCCTTTCCGCGCTGCTTCGCATGTGTGGACAATGGCCGAAAAGGGAGATATAAATATGGCACTAAGCAAAAAAATGGCGGATTATGTATGCAGTACCGATCAGGAAGCTATAGAGCTTTTGACAACACTGGCGAAGATCCCGGCGCCCTCCAATCACGAGGAAAAGCGTGCGGAATTTTGCCGGGACTGGCTGCTCAGAGCAGGTGCGGAGGATGTCTACATAGACGACGCATGGAATGTGGTTTGCCGACTGGGGCCATGCAGCGGTGAGGTGGATGTATTCATGGCGCACAGCGACGTCGTGTTTCCTGATCTGGACGAGCTTCCCCTGCACATTGAGGATGGGCGCATCTGCTGTCCGGGTATCGGCGACAATACGACCAGCATCGTTGCGCTGCTGATGGCTGTCCGGTATGCGATTCGCGAACAGCTCCGCCCCCGAATGCGCGGTATTCTGATCGTCATCAATTCCGGCGAGGAGGGATTGGGCAATTTGAAGGGCAGCCGTAAGATCATGGAGGACTACGGTGACCATATCCACCATTTCTATGCCATTGACGGTTGGAACGGCAATATGACAAACATTGCCGTCGGATCGAGGCGCTTCCGGGTCACGCTGGAGACTGAGGGCGGCCATTCGTACAATGCTTTCGGCAATCGAAACGCCATAGCCTATATGGCGTCCATGATCGATGCGCTATATACGATCAAGCCGCCTGTGGGCACGAGCTATAATGTGGGTGTAATCCAGGGCGGTACATCTGTAAACACCATCGCGCAGAGTGTACAGATGCTTTATGAATTCCGTTCCGACCGAATGGAGGCCATGGAGCAGATGCAGGCGCATTTCGACGCATGTGTCTCTTTCTACCGACAGAAAGATGTCAGGCTAGAGGTAGAACTGCTCGGCGAGCGTCCCTGCACCGGCGATGTGGATACGGCAGAACAGCAAAAAATGATGGATATGGCAAATCAGGCATATCTGGACTATTTTGGACGCGAAGCGCGGTTCGTTGCTAGTTCGACTGACTGCAACATCCCGCTTTCGCGGGGGATCCCGTCTCTGTGTCTTGCCTGCTACAATGGCGGCGGCGCGCATTCTAGAGAAGAATATGTTCTGATCGACAGCCTGCTGCCAGGAAGAAAGCTGGTCATGGATATCCTGATGAACTACTTCGCTTGAGGTCGGAGTAATTGTTCCTGTGAAACTGGCAGGAAGGAAAGAGAGTATTATGTCAAAGACGACAATCATTGCGACCGGCGATTCGTTCATGACACGGAGACTGCCGGAAAACGGATACGATGGATTTGAACAGATTCGGGAGATCCTTTCTCAATACGATGTTCGTTTCAGCAATTTGGAGATCACGACCCATGACCAAGAAGGCGTTCCCGCTGCCTTTTCTGGCGGCACATGGGCGATGGCCGAGCCTGAAATACTGGATGATCTGAAAAAATACGGATTTAATCTGTACAATACCGCGAACAATCATTCCTTGGATTATAGTCACAGCGGCCTGCTTGCGACCATCCGTCATCTTCGGGAACGGGATATGATTTTTGCCGGGACCGGAAAGAATATGGCGGATGCCTGTGCTGCTGCCTATGTGGAAGCTGCCGATGCGCGGATCGCTATGATCGGCGTCTGTTCCACCTTCCATGATTCAGATATGGCCGGTAATCAGAGCATCGAATTGAGCGGGCGTCCCGGTCTCAACGGTCTGCGCTTCCAAAAAACAGTCCATGTTGAGAAAAGCTACTACGATATGCTCAGTAAGCTCAGCGCGGATACGCACCTGAATGCGATCTATGAGCGAAACGTTCAGAACGGATACGCCCGTCCCATGCCAGAGGGAAAACTGTATTTCGATGGTATGCATTTCCAACTGGATGAGCGCAATTATATCACCACCGAGCCGAACGGCAAGGACATGGTGCGTATTTGCAGTGCCATTCAGGAGGCGCGCCGTCAGGCGGATCATGTTCTCGTCAGCGTGCATTCCCACGAGTTTGCGGGCACAGAGCCGACAGAACCGGCGGAATTCTTGAAGACCTTTGCACATCAGTGTATTGACGCCGGTGCAGATGCGATCATTGGACACGGCCCACATGAGCTGCGCGGCATCGAGATATATCAGAACAAACCGATCTTCTACAGTCTCGGCAATTTTATCTTTGAGACCGATACGGTCCGGGTACAGCCTGCGGATGCCTACGAAAATGCGGATATGCCAAACACCACGACCGTCGGTGCATACATCGGTATGCGCAATCACAACGGTACGACCGGCTACATTGTGCAGAAAAACATCTGGCGCTCCATAATGGCCGGGTTTACGGTGGAGAACGGAAGGATCTGCCAGATTCGCCTGTATCCTATCGATCTGCATATGGAGAAGCCTCGCGCCAGAATCGGCGTTCCCAGCATTGCGGAGAATGACGATGTCCTTGAATACCTCGCAGAATTGTCTCGACCGTTTGGTACCGAGATCCGGATAAGTAATCATATGGGCATGATCGAGCTTTGACGCGGAGGCTAACGACAGCATTCAAACAAAGGGGGCTGCCTCAAAAAGATTTTCCAAACTCAATTGAGGCAGTCCCTCTTTTTTGGAGAAATTGGAATCCAAACGGTTGAAAAACGCAAAAAGCAGCGCACCAAACCTGAGAGGCAGGTCATTTGCCTCTCAAAAGTGCGCTGTTTCTTTGTTTTTATACTATTTTTTAATGTGCTTATCGGCTTAACACAGCAGAGCACAAGATGCAGCGACGGCTCTTCCCAGGCGCATGAAGATCTGATCGCCGGTTTTTCTGCGATTGAAGCGGAAGCAGAACTCGTCCAGGTACGCCTGAAGGTAACCGTCAAACCTCCCCGCGCATCTGCGTGACCCGGTACAGAGTATTCCGGATATTCAGAATGCGTCCGTGCGCGTTGTGAAGCAGGCGGTCGTGAATGATCGCAAGAAGGAAAAATCCTG
>ENA-UAKS01000435-UAKS01000435.1-human-gut-metagenome-genome-assembly--contig:-NODE-435-length-17462-cov-7.412133_pt1 | contig 17462 bp, 13 predicted proteins | sample MGYA00243692_ERZ654452 | MGnify/ENA primary metagenome ERZ654452 (study PRJEB26926, sample SAMN06164442) | human gut metagenome | biome: ENVO:00009003; feature: ENVO:2100002; material: ENVO:00002003...
CAGTGTCTCGTGGGCTCGGAGATGTGTATAAGAGACAGGCCTGCAGCGACCTCAAAGCGCTCCCCCGTTTTGCCGAGGATCCGGCCCTCGGCGGCGAAAACCGTCACGCCATGCGCCTTCATTGCCGCGCCCACACCCCGGACGAGTGTTTTGACCACGCCGTCCTTCCGCGCAACGACCTGCGCGTGGTCGATGGAGACGTTCTGCGCCGTCACGCCGTATTCCGCGCCGTGCAGCGCCGCCTGATACTGCTTGGCGCAGTAAAGAAGGCTCTTTGTCGGGATGCAGCCCTCGTTCAGACAGGTGCCGCCCAGCGCGCGCTTTTCGATCAGCGCTGTCCGCAGCCCCGCCTTTCCCGCGCGTTCCGCGCAGAGATATCCGCCTGGCCCGCCGCCGATCACGATCAGATCAAATTCCTGCATTTCAAGTTCCTCCTGCTGTATTTTTCCTTAGTTTAGCATACCCGGCAGCAGATTGGAAATGCTTATTTGTGATGCGTGTATTCCGATTATGTCGTTTTGCGTTGTTTTTATTGTAAAACAGGGTACGTCACGCCGCACACGGTGACGGAGGCCAGCTCGTCCAGATCGATGATCTGCGAGAACAGCCATGTATTCTTTACCTCGTTGCTCTCCCAGCTGCCGGCGTAGGAGCTGCCCCATGAACCGTAGGTTCCATACGGGCTGTCCTCGTAGCCGTTTTCCGCGCTGGAAAGCGCAAAGCTGGTCCCGTCCTTGAGTGTGATGGAGACCGCCTCGTTGCTCGTCTCGCCGCTGCCATATATCCCATCGAGCTGGAAAGAGATCGGCGAGATCGTCGCCGTCTGCCAGCAGAAGCGGTCATCCGGGCCGGATTCGCCATCCAGCTCGATCACCAGTTCCTGCTCCAGCTGCTCCGGAACCGGGATCTCGAACAGATCGACATTCTGGTCATGGTGGCTCATATCGAACAGGATTCGGTCGCCCGGTTCGAACTCGCCGCCGATGTTGGTCAGCAGCGCATAGGCTGTGCTTCCCTCCACCTGCATGATCTCCATGCTCATGCCGCCGTTTTTCCATTCCAGCCGGTGATCCGCGCCAAAGCCACCGAAGTTTGTGTTGTTGTGCGCACCAACCCACAGCATCCGGGCGAGCTCCTTCTGGTAGCCGTCCGTTTCCGGGATCGCGGCAAGCTCTGCCGCCGCGTCGTCGTTTTTCGCGTCAATGCGCATGATGGCATAGAACGAGTTTCTGGAAACGAGCATGGATTCGAGCGTGAACGTAAAATCATCCGTTTCTGCCGATACGCCCGTATCCGCCAAATCGGCAGTGTCGGGCACCTGCATCGTGCCCTCGGCGATCATGGCCTGCTCTTCCTCGGTGTACGTCGGCTGTGTGATATCCGTAGTCGTAGTTTCGTCGTAGCTGGTGACATGGTCCTTGACCAGCGCGGCTTTTTCGCCAAACAGCTGGTCGAACCAGCCGAAGGAGTGCGCCGCAAACGCACTGCCGCACAAAAGCGCCGCGATTGCCGCCGCGATCAGCACCGTCCGGACAGGCCGGGCGGGCTTCCGCTTCGTTTCTTTGATTTTTCCCATCGTCTTGCTCAAAATCCGCGCACCCTCGCCGTCCTGCATCGGGGGCAGCGGAATCTCCTGCTCCGGCGCATAGCGCATGAGCTCATCCCACGTCGTTTTCACAAAACAGACCTCCTTTTTCCAAAGCCTCGCGCAGCGTCCGCCGTCCGCGCATCAGGCGCGAACGCACGGTCGACGCGTTCAAATGTAAGTCCTCCGCGATCTGCGCGGCTGTCTGCGACAGATCGTAAAACCGGTAAAATATTTCCCGGTCCTCGTCCGGCAGGGCGCGCATGGCCTGCGCAATGGCTGCGCAGCGCTCCTGTTCCACCATCTGCTCCCAGAGCCGGTCGAGCGTGATGAGCGTATCGTCCTCCAGCGGAAGAAAGACGTTCTGCTTCCGCATGGCCTCCGCCGTCCGGTTCCGCGCCACCGCGCCGAGCCATGGCCGCAGCTGCCCGCGCTCGATGCGCGCCGCGCCGTTCCAGAGCGCGAAAAACACGTCTGAGGCAATTTCCTCATGGTCCTCCGGCGTCAGAACGCCGCGGCTGCGGTTGCGGATGATGGCCAGAACGTATGCGCCGTACTGTGCGACCGCCTGCTCCAGCGCACCCGTGCGCTGCTTTTGCAGCTGCCGCAGCAGCTCCTTTTCGTCCAAGCCGCATTCCTCCTTTTGTAACCGCTGATCGGTTACTTGCATTGTGTTCAGCATACTGACGTCTATCATGTCGGGTGTTTGGCCGATTTTGTTGCAGCCGCACGGAAATTTTCCCTGTTCCCCCAGAGTTCTTGCTTTTTCTGCCTGCGGCTGGTATGATAAAGCTATGAAGAAAAGAGTTGCTTACTATGTCAGCCGGAAGAATCCGCTTATCTGGCTGGCCGCGCTGGTCATGCTGGCCTCGGCAGCGCTTCGCATCGCAAATGTCTGCGGGAAAGGCGCAGACGCAAAGACGGTGTGGTTTTTAGTCGTGCTGCCGGTCGTGGGCTGTGTGCTCTATGTGCTGAATATCCTGTGCAATGGCAGCGACCGGTTCTACCGTTCATCCGTGCCCGTCATTCTGCTTGCGATCTATTACGGCATCAAGATCACGCTCGTCTCACCGTATCTGTGGCTGACGTTCGTGTTCTGGATCGCCTATCTCGCCATCGCCGCGTTTTACGCCGTGACCGTCTCCGGCCACATCAAAAGCACGATCCCGCTGCTTCTGCTGCTGATCGCTGCGCTCGGCATTCTGGCCGGGATGCACGAGAAGGAATTCACGCGGGAAAACTGGCCGCAGCTGCGGCAGATTTTGCCTGATATGCTGTTCCTGCTTGCCGGGATTCTGACGCTGCTCGGCGCGAAGGTCTATCTCGACGGCGCGTACCACCCCACCTGGGGCGACCGGCCCGACGGCCGCAGGCTGCGCACGCTCGATCCGATGGCGGTCGTAGCCAATTATATCATGCCGACGCGCATCGGATCGTCCAATTTCATCCGCGAGTCCGTAGACATCGGCCCGATGGAGCGCTATATCCGCGAAAAGCGCAAGCAGGGCTATACGAATCTCGGCGTGACGCACGTATTTCTGGCTGCCTATGTCCAGTGCGTGGCGAAATATCCGGCGCTCAACCGCTTCCTGTCCGGGCAGCAGGTCTATTCGCGCGACGACGATATCCAGTTCTGCATGGTCGTCAAGACCTCAATGGACACCTCCGCGCCGGAGTCGATCACGAAGCTTCATCTGAAGCCGACCGACACCATCGACGATATCTATGAAAAGCTCAACAAGGGCATCGCCGGTATTCAGGGGCAGGCCATCGGCGGCAGTGACTTTGACAAAACCGCGAAATTCCTGTCGTTTATCCCCGGCGTGCTGTTCAAATTCGTGATCTGGCTGCTCAAGACCATCGATTATTTCGGCTTCCTGCCGAAGTTCCTGCTGGAGGTCAGCCCGTTCCACGCCTCGATCTTCTTTACCTCCATGGGCTCGCTCGGCATCCCGCCCATCGTGCACCATCTGTACGACTTCGGCAATATGCCCGTCTTCGTCTCCTTCGGCTGCAAGTACCACAAAAACGAGGTGCTCGACGACGGCACGGTCGTGCGCCGCAAGTACATCGACTACACCGTCAACACCGACGAGCGCATCTGCGACGGCTTCTATTACGCCACCACGCTCAAGCACCTCAAGCGCCTGCTGTCCCACCCCGAGCAGCTCGACAAGCCCGCCCCCGTCGTCAACCACGACATTGAGTGATCCGCTTTCTATGCAGAACCCGCCCCGGGCAGCTGCCCGGGGCGGGTCTTTTATCCCGGCATAGATTGACAGGTTTCGACTGATTTGGCAGAATAGGTACGGTTCTTCTGAACCCCTGAGGCTCCAACACAGCGATAGGCGGTTTTGTCTCACCTCGTAAAGGAGGTGATAAGATGCCGATTACGATCACATTCCATATCTTTGGATTCACGGTCACCATCCGCATCAAAGGCAGAAACCGCCACTCTGCACAGTGACGGTTTCTTGAGTTTACTCTTGATGCTTTCCCCTAGCTAGAGTCAAAACCGCTTGTCGCGGAGCCTTGGGCTATTTTTATTATAGCAGGTTCTTGCGGTTTGTCAAGTGTGCAGAAAAGGGGGCCCCTTGCGGGGCCCCCTCTTTGCTTTGGGGTTTCAGAGAGGAAATCTCAAATTAGTACGGAATGGTCTTGTCGAGGACGTAGATCACCGCGTACGGAGCATTATCCTTGCTGGAAACCTTGGAGTAGATGATGTAGTCGCCCGCAGCGATGCAGGAAGCATCAGCCTTGACAACAGTGCCGTCAGCCAGAACGTTGTAGATCACAACGTCGGTCAGGCCGATGGTCTGCGTGTAGCCGGTGGCATCCTTGACCTTGATGGCGGTCGCATCGTTGCTGTAGGACTCAACAGCTTCGCCCATCCAGTTGCTTGCGTTCTGGTCGATCATGTAGACCTCAGAGTAGGTCACGCCATTGGCATCGACCTGCGTCTTGAAGGTGTACAGGCCCGGACGCAGCGCTACGCCGTTGGCATCAACGTCAGTCACGATGGTTTCGTGCTTGACATTGACCGTGACAGGCTCACCGTCGACGTAGACAGTGATGAGGTCATAGCCATTTGCCCAGTTGAACGGCGTCCACTTCAGGACCCAACCAGTGACATTGTCAGCCGCGAAGACTGCCTTGCCGATGTAGACGATGTCAGCGAAGCCGTCGCCGTCGTTATCGAGATAGTCAACGTAGGAGGCAGTCAGTGCGGGCAGAGCGGTGTAGCCGGTGTAGGACGTGACAGCGCCGCCAGCGCTCTTGACCACGAACTTGGTGGACTCGGACAGGGAGAGATCGTTGCCGCTGTATACCTTATCGTTGGTCTTCATCATGGCTACGCCATTCAGGGAAGAAACCTTGATGAATGCCAGCTTTGCAGTGTGGACGAAGGAGCCTTCCAGACGGCCGAATGCATGGCCGTAAGTGACGTTATTGGCAACATCAGCTGCGGTGGATGCAGCAACTGTGGTAGCCGTAGTCGCATCACCGACCCAAGTCAGGGTGTAAACGTCCTTGTCGTTCTTGGTGTAGGAGTACAGCGCGTTGGTCAGCTTCGAATCGTTGTGCGAGGCAACCATGTAAACGAAGTTGTCATACGGATAGCTGTCGTTGCTGTAATAACCAATATTGTCGTAGCCGTCCTTGGCAGAAGCGAAGGAGCCGGCGATCGCAACAGTCGCACCCTCGATGGCCTTGCCGTCCAGATCGAACATGTCGGCCTTCAGCGCGAACTTGCCGTTCTCATGGACGCCGTAGATACGGTCGAGAACCACATAGCTCTTGGCATCGGTGTTCGCAACACGGCCGATGACGTTGCCGTAGGTGTCGAGGTAGAACGTGAAGACCTTGCCATTGTTCGCAATGTTCATGGCTTTATCCTTGCCAAGAACGAAGCGGCAGTTGGTGGGATACTTGGTGCCGTCGATGGAAACAGTTTCCGGATAGTTTGCATCGGAAGCACCGGTCAGAGCGCCAGTCTTGGCCTCAGCAACAGCGACAATACCAACATTGCCGTTGACATAGTCAGAGTTGTCAAGGTTGACAGTCTCGCTCTTCTTCAGGGAGACCTGAACCAGAACCTTGGTGCCGACAGTGTAGTTCATGTCGGTGGTGGTCATAGCCGTAGTCGTTCTCTCAATGTACTGCGGCTCATCATTCACCATTTCCTGCCAGAACTTGAGTTCCGCAGTCTCGCCGGTGGCGTGGCTGTACTTGTTGTTCTTGTTGAGCTTGGTGATCTCGCCGAGGAAGGTGTGGATGGTGGTGATGACCCAGCCGTCTTCGGTCTTGAAGACCTGCGTCAGATCGCCCTGGCCGCCGAAGACCGGAGACTTCCAGCCATATGCAGCTTCCCACCAAGTCTGGCATTCCTTGGCCTTGTCATGCTGAAGCTCCATGTAAATTCTGTCATTGGCAGCAGCATACTTGAAGCCGTCGACTGCGTAGTAGTTCAGAGCGGTGTCGGCATCGGTGAACAGCAGACCGGTCGTGGTAGCGCCGGTGGCAGTGGGATCAACGCCCTTGCGGTAGCCGTTCAGAACAACCGCCTCGGAGGAGGTTTCGGGAACCTTCATGTCGTTCTTCAGGATGTCGCACATGGTAACAGCGGTGGTGTAGCTGTTGACCGGCGCGTCCATGTAGAACTTGCTCCAAGTGCCATAGCTCCACTTGTAGCCCGGACGGCGGAATGCGTCAGTGGTACGGGTGATGCCGACGCCCATCTTGGCGGCGAGCAGAACACCGGTGGACACAACGGACTCGTTGGCGACGAACGCCTTGGTGAGGAAGTTGCCAGCCGCAACCGTGGGATTGTAGCCCTTGATGTTCTGGCCATACTCGACAAGGCTCGTGGTCAGCGCGTTGTAGAGGATCTGAGCAGCTTCGCCGCGCTTGATGTTCTCGATGGCTTTCCAGCCAGTGGGAAGACCAGCAAGCAGGCCAAGCTCATTGGCGCGGTTCAGGACGTTGATGTCCCAGCCGGTGCCGGTGTAGCCTTCCTTGGCGGTGTCGAAGTTCAGGGTGGTGAGCATCAGCTTCAGCCACTGCACGCCGGTCAGTCTGCGCTCGGGAGCGTAGGTGGTCTTGGTCATGCCGTCAGCCAGACCAGTGATGCGGCAGTAGTTGATGAAGGGCAGCGCCCAGGAGTTGTTGCAGTCAACGAACGGGTTCTGTGCGTTGCTGTACAGGCTGGAGATAGCATCCTGACCCTTGATCTTGCCGTTGGTAGCCGCGTTGTGGACGATCGCCACGATCTTGGCTGCCTGAGCACGGGTGAAGTAGCCATCCGGCTGGAAGTTGTACGTCTCACCAGTCTTGAAACCATCAAGAATGTTGAGGTTGGACAGGACATCAATTGCTTCGGCGTAATCGCTGTCAGCCTTGATATCCGCGTAGTCCTTTGCGCTGGCGACGGCGACGGTGCCCATGATCATGACAACGGCCAGAACCAGCGCGAGAACCTTTTTCAGATTCTTCATTTGGATTTCCTCCTGTTTAAATTTTACACATCGGAGCAAAGCCCCCTGTGTAATTTGTATCTGCATCTTACCGCACTGCCCCCGTTTCGTCAAGCATTTCGGGGGGTTTGTAATTTAACTGTAACATTGCGCGTAACATAACGAAGCAGGAAATCCATATATGGTAGGTGTAAAGAATAGGGGACACAAGAAGGCGTCCGCTTACCGGGACTGCTGCTCTCCCGCCTCCGTCGACAGCTCGTTGAAGGCCGCCGTGTCGAACGTGACGATCAGATGATACGTCTTTTTTCCGTCCTGCAGCTGCGCTTCGATCTGCCGACGCAGCTGCTCGGCGGTTTGTGCATCCTCCGGCGGGAGCACCATGTCGAAAATGACGTTCACATGATGCTGCCCGGAGACCATGCGGAAATCATGAAGGGACAGGCGCGGGTCAAGCCCGTGCATGATCTGCAGAACGCGCGTGCGCACGGCGGCGACCTCCGGGTCGTCGGTGACGATGGGGTCATAGTGGATGACGAGATCAACGTGCAGCTCCCGCTTTGCCTGCCGTTCGATCTCGTCCAGAATCTCATGGGCAATAAGCGGGTCGATGCGGTGGTCGATCTCGGCGTGGACGCTGGCAAAGCGGCGGCCCGGCCCGTAATCATGCACCATGAGATCGTGGAAGCCGAGAATGTCCACATGCGAGGTCATAAGATACGCGATGGCGCGCACAAGCGCTTCATCCGGCTTCGCGCCCAGCAGCGGGTCGACGGTGTCCTTCACTACGCCGACGCCCGACCACAGAATAAACAGCGCCACCAGAAGCCCAGCCCAGCCGTCGATCATCAGCCCCGTCAGCCGCCCGATCACGCAGGCAAGCAGCACCGCGCCGGTCGCGATCACGTCGCTGCGGCTGTCGGCAGCGGCGGCGATCAGCGCGGCAGAGCTGATCTTCCTGCCGAGCTTCCGGTCAAACAGCGCCATCCAGAGCTTCAGCAGGATCGAGCCTGTCAGCACGGCGGCGGTCAGGACGGAAAACTCCACGGCCTCCGGGTGCAGGATCTTCTGAACCGAGCTTTTGACCAGCTCCACGCCGATCACAAGGATCATCACGGCCACAGCAAGGCCGGACAGGTATTCCATCCGCGCGTGGCCGTAGGGGTGCTTCTCGTCGGCAGGCCGGGCGGCCAGACGAAAGCCCAGCAGCGTCACGAGAGAGCTTGACGCGTCGGAGAGGTTGTTAACAGCGTCCGCCGTGACGGATACGCTGCCGCAGAGCGTCCCGGCCAGAAGCTTGCCCACGAACAGCAGCACATTGCAGATGATGCCCACGATCCCGGCAAGATTGCCGTATTTTTCGCGCACGGCGGGGTCGGCGGTATTCTGATAATCCGGAATAAAGCGCCTCAGCAGGAAATTTGTCATAGCGTCCGCCTCTTTCAAAGTGTTTAAGGTTTATTATACCGCGCATTCCGGACGGAAGCAAGCGAAAAAACGCCCTCTTTTTTCCGGGAAGGGGATTGGAAACGCGGTGAAAATATGATATGATTAAAAAAATTGCGATTTTCGCCAGAACATTGAATGAGGAAGCGATCTCTATGGAACAGAACTTGACTTTTGCCGACCTTGGCCTGTCGGAGGAGATTTTGCAGGCGCTGGAGAAGAAGGGCTACGGATACCCGACCCGCATCCAGGCCGAGGCCATCCCGGAATTCATGCAGTGGAAGGACGTCATTGCCAAGGCCCCGACCGGCACGGGCAAGACGTTCGCCTTCGGCATCCCCATGATCGAGCATATCGACGCGGAAAGCGAGGACTTACAGGGTCTGATCCTCGCCCCGACGCGTGAGCTTGCCATCCAGATCTGCGACGAGCTGCGCGGGCTGCTTACCTATTATAAAAATATCCGCGTGGCCGTGGTCTACGGCGGCGCGAAGATCGAGGGGCAGATCAAGCAGCTGAAGAATCATCCGCAGATCGTCGTGGCCACGCCGGGACGGCTGATGGACCACTATAAGCGCCATACGCTCTCGTTTGACAAGGTGCAGACCGTCGTGCTGGACGAGGCCGACCGGATGCTCGACATGGGCTTCTTCGACGACGTGACGAAGATCATCGAGAAGGTCAAGAACCGCCGCAATCTCGGTCTGTTCTCCGCGACCATCTCACAGGAGGTCATGACCGTCTCGTGGATGTACCAGCGCGACGAGGTGGAGATCACCGTCCCCGCCGATACGGACAACCGCCCGGACATCACCCAGTATTCCATCACCTGCCCGCCGCTCGAGAAGATCGAAATGACGAGCAGGCTCATCCGCACGCTCCGGCTGGAGCGCACCATCGTCTTCTGCAACACGAAGGTCATGTGCCAGCGCCTGCGCGACGATCTGGTCCGCATGGGCCTTGACGCCGACTGCATCCACGGCGATATCCCGCAGCAGAAGCGCGAGAAGACCATGCGCACGTTCAAGGACGGCAAGCTCCCCATCCTGATCGCGACGGACGTCGCCTCGCGCGGCATCGACGTCGACGATGTGGACTGCGTCATCAACTACGACGTGCCGGAGGAGAACGAGTATTATATCCACCGCATCGGCCGCACGGGCCGTGCCCGGAAAAAGGGCATCGCCGTGTCCATCCTCGGCACGTTCCCGGAGCAGGCGAAGCTGGCGGAAATCGCGAAATATTCCCACTATGCCATACAGCCCGTGAAATTCGCAGAGGACGGCTCCCTCGTCGAGGAGGAGCCGCCGAAGCCCAAAAAGGCGCCGCCGCGCCGCCGCTTCCGTTGACGGCGGCAGAAACCGGCCTGCTGCTTCTGTGCTGCGCGCTGCCGGAGGCGGAGGACAGGCCGCTGACCATGGCGCAGTTTCAGGAACTTGCCAAGCGGGCGCGCGCCCTCGGCCCCGGCGGAGAAAACCCGCTGCGGGAGCTGACGGCGCGCGATCTGGAACGGCTCGGCTATTCGCAGGAGCAGTGCGGGCGCATCGTGCGGCTGTTGTCGCGTGAAACACAGCTGGAGCGCTATCTGCGCGCGGCAGAGCGGAACGGGATCGTGCCCATCACGCGCTTGTCGCCGCGCTACCCCGCACGCCTGCGGCAGACGCTCGGCCAGCGGTGCCCGGCGGTGCTGTTCGCGAAGGGGGATGAAACGCCGCTTTCCATGCGCTGCATTTCCGTCGTCGGCTCGCGGGAGCTGACGGAGGGCGGACGCGCGTTCGCGGAGGCCGCCGGGCGGCTCATTGCGCGCTCTGGGTACGCACTCTGTTCCGGCGGAGCGATGGGTGCGGACCGCGCGGCGCAGGAGGCCTGTTTGACGGCGGGCGGCTCCGCCGTGGTTTTCCCGGCCGGGCGGCTTCTGGACTGCCCGGCGCAGGCGCACGTTTTATATCTGGCCGAGCAGGGCTATGATCTGCCGTTTTCCGCACAGCGGGCGCTGTCGCGGAACCATTTTATCCACGCCACGGGCGAAAAAACGCTCGTCGCGCAGTGCCGCGCCGGAGCAGGCGGCACGTGGGACGGGACGACGGAGAATTTAAGGCGCGGCTGGAGCCCGGTGTTTGTAAGCGACGACGGCTCCGAGGGCGCGCAGGCTTTGATCGCGCGCGGTGCAGTCCCGGTGCGGACGCTGTCCGGACTGGATGATCTGCAGCCCGCGCAGCTGCAGTTTTGAGGTTCTATGCGATATTATTACGGACAACTTTCCCGGCCGCTGCAGGGCGTGTATGACGCGCTTCTGGGCGGCTTTCGCGCGCTTGCGCCCGGCATCCGCATTCCGATGCTGGATGAAAAGCAGCTTGCGGACGTGTATCTGCGGCTGAAGCTCGACGAGCCGCTGCTCTTTTACGTCACCGGCTACCGCTGCCGGTGGATGACCGGCGCGGCGCATATGGAGCTTCTGCCGGAGTATCTGTTTGACAAAGCAAAAATTCGCACGCACCAGCAGGCGGTCAGTGCACGTCTGGCCCGGCTGACGAAGCCGCTCGAAGGGAAGACGGAGGCGGAAAAAGAGCTTGCCGTGCACGATTTCATTCTGGAAAACGTGCGCTACGACAAGCTCAAAAAGCCGTATTCTCATGAAATTCTCGGCCCCATGACGCAGGGCGTCGGCGTGTGCGAGGGCATCGCGAAGACCGTCAAGGCACTGTGCGACCAGCTCGGCCTGTGGTGCATCGTCGCGCTCAGCGAGGCGGACCCCGCGCGCGGGATCAAATACCGCCACACATGGAATGTCGTGCGCGTCGGCGGGCAGTATTACCACCTCGACGCGACGTTTGACAACTCGCTCCAGCGGGGCGAAAAGCGGTACGATTATTATAACCTCGACGACGGCAGGCTCTTCCGCGACCACGAACGGCTCGTCCTGCCCGTCCCCGCCTGCACGGATGGGAAGGGCTTTTACTATCGAAGCGTCTCGTTCACAAAGCCGGAGGAGCTGGAAAAGCGGCTTGCGCAGGCACTGCGCAAAAAGCGGACATCGTTCGTGTTCCACTGGCGCGGCGGCGGCCTGAACCGGGACACCCTGCAGCAGCTGCTGGCGCTTGCCGGGCGGCTTGCAGCCGAACGCGGAAAACGCGCGTCCTGCTCGGTCAATTTCCCGCAGGCCGTCATCCAGCTCGAATTCTCCGAAGCCCCGCAGGAAAGCATCACCATCCAGCAGGCGAATGAGGCGGAGGCCCCTGTCAACGAAGCTGATTGAGCGCGCAGCCGGGCGCGGCCAATGGCCGCGCCCGGTGCGTTTCGTTATACCATCCGGCAGCAGGACTCGCAGTCTTCCTTTTTGGGGAATTTGCTGTGGTCGTACTCGATGTGGTTTTTCTCGTAATAGTCCTGAATGGCGGACTTGACGGCCTCCTCGGCCAGAACGGAGCAGTGCAGCTTGTGCGCAGGCAGGCCGCCCAGCGCGTCGACGACCTCCTGATTGGTCAGCGCCAGCGCGTCCTCCAGCGTCCGGCCCTTGATCATCTCCGTCGCGATGGAGCTTGAGGCGATCGCGCTGCCGCAGCCGAACGTCTCAAACTTCACGTCCTCGATTTTGTTGTCCTTGATCTTCAGGTACATCTTCATGATATCGCCGCACTTGGCGTTGCCGACCTCGCCGACGCCGTCCGCGTCCGCAATCTCGCCGACATTGCGCGGGTGCATGAAATGATCCATGACGGTTTCGGTATACAGTGCCATGATAAAGCCCTCCTTACAGCGTAAACTGCCGTTTGCCGCTCATCAGGTCCTTCCAGACCGGCGACATATTCCGCAGATCGTCCACGATCGGCGGAAGCTCGGCAAGGATATAGTCGATTTCCTCTTCGGTGTTGTCCTCGCAGATGGTCAGGCGCAGCGAACCGTGCGCGACCTCGTGCGGCCGTCCGATGGCCAGCAGCACATGGCTGGGGTCGAGCGAGCCGGATGTGCAGGCAGAGCCGGACGACGCGCTGATGCCCTTCGCGTCGAGCAGCAGCAGAAGACTCTCGCCCTCGATGCCCTCAAAGCAGAAGTTCACATTGCCGGGCAGTCTCGGCTCCCGCGCGCCGTTGAGCGCGCAGTGCGGGATTTTGGAAATGCCGTCAATGAGCTTGTCCCGCAGGGCCGTGACCTTCTTTGTGTTCCCGTCCATATTGGCGCAGGCTTCCGTCAAGGCTGCCGCCATGGCCGCGATGCCGGGGACGTTTTCCGTGCCGCCGCGCTTGCCGCGCTCCTGCGCGCCGCCCTCGATGAGGTTCGTGAGGATGATGCCGCGCCGCGCGTAAAGCATACCCACGCCCTTCGGGCCGTGGAACTTGTGCGCGGACAGGCTCAGCAGATCGATATGCATCGCGTTCACGTCGATCTTCACGTGGCCCGCCGCCTGCACCGCGTCGGTGTGGAACAGCACGCCGCGTTCATGGCAGACCGCGCCGATTGCCTCGATCGGCTGAATGGTGCCGATCTCGTTGTTGGCGAACATGATGGTCACGAGGCAGGTATCATCGCGGATGGCATCCGCGACCTGCTGCGCCGAGACAAGGCCGTCCGCGTGCACGTCCAGAAGCGTCACCTCAAAGCCCTGTTTTTCCAGCCGCTTCAGGGTATGCAGGACGGCGTGATGCTCAAACGTGGTGGAAATGATGTGCTTTTTGCCCTTGCGCGCGCCGAGATAGGCGGCGGAGGTAATGGCCTGATTGTCGGCCTCGCTGCCGCCGGAGGTGAAATAGATCTCGCGCGGCTGGGCTCCGAAGCAGGCGGCCATATCGGCCCGCGCCGTCTCCAGTACCTCCTTGGCCTGCTGGCCGATGGTGTAGAGGCTCGACGGGTTGCCGAAGGTGTTGTTCAGGTGATAGGTCATCGTGTCGATGGCCGTCTGGTGCATTCTGGTGGTCGCTGCGTTGTCCGCATAGACTTGCATCAATATCAGCTCCTTTGCAGGGAATTCTTTCTTATGTCCTGAGCATAACACATATTACCCATAAAGTCAATAGGTTTATAGGCTGTACGAATTCAGAAAAAATTAAGGCTTTCTTCTGCCCGATTTGGTTGTTTTTCCGGTAAAATTTGTGTATGATGGGTACACTAAACTCCGGAGGTATTTCCATGGCAAACATTCTGGATTATCTGGACTGGCGCGGCGATCTGACGCTTGCCGAGCGCGGGTTCAACGAGGTCGACAATCTGCTGATGGCGGAGCTTTGCTTTCTGGACTTTTCCGGTATCGTCCCGGCGGACTTTTCCGCGCCCGTTTCTCTGCCGGAGGCCATGCAGAAGTACGGCGCGGCAAGGCCGCAGGAGACAATGGGCGTGCTCGTGCCGGAGCAGATCCCGGAGCTGGGGCACAAAATGGCCGCGAGCCGCCGCTTTTCCGATCTGACGCTCTGCGCCTATGTCAGCCGTACCGATGAAGAAACGCAGACGCAGTTTTCCGCGCTGACGGCGCTTCTGCCGGACAAGACGGCCTATATCGCCTTCCGGGGCACGGACGACACCATCGTCGGCTGGAAGGAGGATTTCAATCTGGCCTTTCTGCCGGTCGTCCCGGCGCAGAGGATGGCGGCGGAGTATCTGGCCGCGGCAGCCGCGGCGCTTCCGTCGCACCCGCTTCGCGTGGGCGGGCACTCCAAGGGCGGCAATCTCGCGGTCTACAGCGCGGTGTTCTGCGGCGAAGCCGTGCAGAACCAGCTCATGCGCGTGTACAATAACGACGGCCCCGGCTTCCGCACGTCGCTGCTCGGCCTGCCGGAGCACAGGCGCGTCGCGGATAAGATCACGACGATCCTGCCGGAATCATCCGTCGTCGGAATGCTTCTCGAGCATGAGGAGCGCTATGAGGTCGTGCGCAGCACGCAGAGCGGTCTGTGGCAGCACGACGGCTTCTCGTGGCAGGTGCGCGGGGAGAAATTCGAGCATCTTCCGGATCTCACCGAGGGCGGCAAGCTCGTCGACGAGACGATCCGCACGTTCATCCTCTCCCTGAGCCCGGAGCAGCGCGTGGCCTTTACCGACGCGCTGTTCGACATCCTCACCTGCACCGACGCCGGGACGCTGACCGACCTCAAGGAGGGCGGACTCAAAACGGCGGCGGCCATGCTCAAAAAATACCGGACGCTGGACAAGCCCACGCGCAGCGCGCTGGGCAGCACGCTGCGCCTGTTCATGGCGGCAGGCGCGAAAACGGCGGCCTCCGAGCTCAACCCCGTCAGCCTGCTCCTGCGCCATCTGCCGCTGCAAAAGCTGGCAGACGGTCTGGAGAAGCCGTAACAGCTGAAAGCAGTCCCGCAAAAAACAGCCCCCTGTGCTGAACAGGAGGCTGTTTTTCAAATCGTCCGCAGGACCGCTTCGCGGTCTGCGAGCTGGCCGATGGGGCGGATCGGCTCCGGCACGCCGTCAAACGAGCCGATGTGCTTTTCGAACCAGACCACATCGCGCCAGCGGCCGTTTTTGTAGCCGGTATTGTGATACGTCCCCAGCAGTCCGAAGCCCAGCTTCCGGTGCAGGGCAGCGCTTGCATCGTTCGGCATGGTCACAACGCCGTAGGCCGTGCGGACGCCCTGCTCTTTAAGCAGCGCCAGAAGCGCCCGGTAGAGCCTTGTGCCGAGGCCCCTTCCCGCCGCGTTTTTCGAAACGTAGACGGAAAGCTCCGCGTTCCAGTCATAGGCGGCACGCTCCTGCGCGCGGTGGGCGTAGGCGTAGGCGAGGATTTTTCCCTCCTCCTCCGCGATCAGCCACGGGTAGACCGCGCCGTAGCTGCGGATGCGCCCGGCAAACTCGTCTTCGGACGGCAGCGCCGTCTCAAACGTGATAGAAGTGTCGATATACTGTGCGTAAATGGCGAGACAGGCGGCTGCGTCGTGCTCGTCTGCAAAGCGAAGGTTCATACTGCCGCCTCCCTTACGGAACTACGATGTCGATCGCGCGGTGCTCGTTGTGGATCTCGACCTCGGTGACGCTGCCGCCGAATTCGCCGTCGACCGTCCAGGAAACCGGCTCGTCGAACTCAAAGCGCAGCGCGCCGGTCTGCGTGGAAATAAACGAATCGTTGTCAAAATCCAGCCGCAGCGCACGCGTCGCGGCCAGATTGAACTCTGCGAGATTTTTTGTCGCGCGCACGAGGATCATCTCATACAGCCCGTCGTTGAGCGAGATGCCGAGATCCTTCGTGGCCTTGAAGCCACCGACGGAGGTCGTGCTGGTCACGAGGCCGACGAGCACGTCGGCCTCCTCCTTCCGGTCTTCATAATAGACGCGCACGTGCGTGGGCTTCAGCCGTCCGAGCGCGCCCGCGCCGTTCATGATATACGCAAGCCGGCCCCAGATGCGCTTGTCCTCTTGCGGCGTCTCATACGGCACGTCCGTAAAGATGCCGAAGGCGGCGACATAGGTAAAGTACCGGTCGGGGCCGAACGAGCCGATGTCCAGCGGGTATAATCTGCCCCCCACGATCTCCTGCGCGGCGCGGATGGGGTCCTTGGAAAGGCCCAGCGTGGAGGCCACGTCGTTGACTGTGCCGCCGGGGATGTAGCCCAGCGGGGGCCGCTTTTCATACGGAAGCGCCATGAGGCCGGAGACGGCCTCGTTGAGCGTCCCGTCGCCTCCGGTGCAGACGATCAGGTCATACTGCGTCCCGCGTTCGGCGATCTGCCGCGTGATATCGCGCGGCCCGGTCGTCATGTGTACGGTCGGCTCATAGCCGCCCTTGCAGAAGATCGCCAGCACCTCCATAAGCGAGCTGCGGATCTCGGCGTGGCCCGCGTTCGGGTTGATGAAAAACAGTAAGCGTTTCATGTGCGGACTCCCTCCCGGCAGCTTGTCAGTTCTGCTGCATGATGTCGACGATGGCCGCGTTCTGCTCGGATTCCGTGACCTCGAACTTTGCCGCGACCTCCTGCAGAACGCTCACGGACAGCTCGTTCAGATAGTCCTCCTCTGCGCGGACGTACCAGTACGCGTGTTCGCCCGTGGAGGAGAAGTACATGATGTGATAGCCGTAGCTGGTCTTGACGATGCCGGTGTCGCCGGGCTGACGGGCGGGATCGAAGCACCAGGCGTCAAACTCGTCGACCATCTTGCCGGGATAGATATCCTCGTACAAGCCGCCGTTTTCCACGCTGCCGGGGTCCTGAGAGTTCTCCGCGGCCATAAACGCGAAGGAATCCTCGGTGTGCTCGCCGTTTTTCCACTCGGTCAGCAGGTCGTTGGCCTTCTTTTCGGCCTCGGCCCATGCTTCGTCGGTGTAGGTGCCGTCGTCATTCTTGCCCTCAGGCTGGATGAGGATGTGGCGCACGTTCACCATCTTCACATCGGACTTTTCAATGCCGCTTCCGGCGTAGGAATCGGCGTTGTCGTCATAGTATTTGCTGATATCGTCCTCGGTGTAGGGCTTCTCGTCGACGAGCACCTGCAGATAGGCCGAGGCCGTGATCTGCCGCTCGACAAAGGCGTGGTACGACGTCAGCGTGGCTGCCGGGCCATAGGCCATCTGGAGATATTCGTCCGCACTGCCGTAGCTGTAGCTTGCGGCGGCTACGGTGATCTGGCCGTCAAGCTCGTCGAGGTAGTCCTGATCCTCCTGGCTCAGCTGGAAGCCTGCAAGCCGGGCCTCCTGCCAGATGGCGGTGACGTTTTCATAGTTCGTGATGGCCGCCTGCAGGAAATACTGCTGCCAGGTGCGCGTGTCGTCAAACATACACATCTGCTGGTCAAACGGCGTGCTGGTGTCGATAAAATATGAAGCGTAGCTGCCGTAGTTGTTCATGAGCGTATAATACTGCTGCCAGTAGTAATACGGAAGCTCCCGGTTCGTCAGATGGTCGTCGCCGCAGACGGCGATCTCGCGGTTCAGGACATCCTCGGTCAGTGCGTCCGCTTCCACGGTGTAGCTTATACCTGTCTCTTATACACATCTCCGAGCCCACGAGACACTGAGCGATCTC
>ENA-UAKS01000453-UAKS01000453.1-human-gut-metagenome-genome-assembly--contig:-NODE-453-length-16836-cov-9.264287_pt1 | contig 16836 bp, 13 predicted proteins | sample MGYA00243692_ERZ654452 | MGnify/ENA primary metagenome ERZ654452 (study PRJEB26926, sample SAMN06164442) | human gut metagenome | biome: ENVO:00009003; feature: ENVO:2100002; material: ENVO:00002003...
CCTTCGTCGGCAGCGTCAGATGTGTATAAGAGACAGCCGCACATACACGGAAATCTCTTATTTTCCAAATTACCTGATTTTACGGCTTATGCCATCAGCTCCTAAATAACTTCCGTCAGGAGCAATACAGTTTCTCTGCATTTTACCCTGTTTAAAGTAATACCATGAGCCGTTATAACACAACCAGCCTACATGACCCTGACTGTCTGCATCTGTATAAAACCATTCGTCATAATATGTATTGCCTTCTCTGAGTTCAACCTTATGATACCAGCCTGTTACCATTGCACCGTTACTGTCAAAGTAGTAACTATAATAATTTATTGTCTGCCAGCCGGTCACCATGTATCCGCTTTTGTCAAAATAATATGTCTTACCATTAATTTCTGCAAATGTATCTTTTGGATATGTACCATCAGTATACTGATACTACCATCCACCTCCGTGAAGCCATTTGCCTGACTTGACAGTTGTTGCTGTAGCTGTTGCAACAACTGTAGTTCCATCAGCTGCTTTAGTTGCTGCTGTCGGTATGATAACCAAAATAGCCGCAGCCAGAATTGCTGTAAACAAAAGCTTTTTCTTCATAAATATTTGTTCTCCTTTAAAAATTTTACATTGAATGTATTACTACCAAACACGTTTTAATCGTATCACGTAAAATTTTACTAAACACTATACATTTTAGCGAAATATAGCATCCTATTTACGAAAAAATAGCGTTAATTGAAATAAAGGGTTCCACAATCGGCTACCTCATAGCTCCATTAGAATCGAAATAATATCTTTTTCCATTAATTGTCTTCCAGCCCGTCTGCATTATTCCATTACCGTCCATGTAGTACCAGTTCTTTCCTATATATTTCCAGCCGGTCTGCATTACTCCGTTGTTGTCCATGTAGTACCAGTACCTGCCTACCTGTTTCCAGCCCGTCTGCATTGAGCCATCACTATTAAGATAGTACCAATTTTTGCCAAGCTGTTTCCAGCCTGTCTGGACAACACCATTACTATTCATATAGTACCATTTATTGCCTACCTGTTTCCAGCCTGTCTGTAATGCACCTTCGCTGTCAAAGTAGTATGTTGAACTGCCAACTTTTACAAACTGTCTTGCCATTGAACCATCCGGCTTGCAATAATAAGTCTTACCATATCTTGTAAACCAGCCTGTTCTCATATCACCTGATTCATTGAAGAAATACCAGTTGCTGCCTATGTATTTCCATCCCTTCTGCATCACTCCATTGTTATCCATATAGTACCATTTGCTGCCTATATACTTCCAGCCGGTCTGCTTAATATTCTGGCTATAGTAATACCATTTACCATTATCATATACCCAGCCGTTTTTTATTTCTTTTATCGTAAAATTAATTACCCTGCTTCCGGTGTAATAACCTTTTCCGATTATGGTTACTGTTGCTGTTCCCGGATTAACATGGTTACTGTATGAAACTTTATAATCCGTTCCGTTAGTAAGTGTAATTCCGTTATACTTCACGGTAACAGAAGGTGTTATTCCTTTTCCGGTATAAGTCTGTGCCGCAATATTGGCTATTGTTGCATGGCTGAGAGGGGTTGTTACTCTTACTTTTGCACAATTTGTTGTTGTAGTTTCGGTATATCCGTTCTTAGAGACTGTGACATTGCAGTAGTAGTATTTTTCTCCGTTTTTGCCTGTTGCAGGTACATATTTTGCGGATGTGGCATTGGCTATTGGGGTTCCTAATGCGGTCTTTGAAGATGCTTCGTACCACTGGTATGTGTATGTTGCTGCCGAATCTATATTGGTTACTTTTGCAGTCAATTCAACTTTGCTGCCGATTTCTATATTTTTGTCACCGATAGACGATAATATTGGCTTATCAGGTTTTACGATGACTTCAGGTTCCTTGCCTATTATCAATGCCGGTGACTGGAACGCTGTCAATTCCCTTCCCGTACCCTGCAACGGATTTCTGGCATAAGCTGTTACCCTGACATAATATGTCTTGTTCTCATCATAATACGGCATATTAAAAGTATTGGTATATGATTTATAATAGCCGTCATTTACATCTTTTGATTCCGATATGTACACATGATACATTGTATCTATATGTTTATCAGGGAATGTATAAGCATCCCACTTAATTGTATTGGTATCTTTATCATATGTAAGATTAGCAATTGGCTCACATCTTACATACATTGGGTTAAACGCTATTCCCTTTCCCTGTTTATAGACATTATCTTCTATCACGTACGGAATTATCTGATATGTCACCTGAGTGTTTTCTGCAATCGATTCCACATCATCAATGTATGAATCTACATCTTTGGCATCTATTGTAACTGTATCCTGATTTGTTATTATACGTTTTACATAATATCCTGATGCATTTTCAACTTTGTCCCATGTAAGTTTAAATTTCTTGTATTCATCATTATTAATGTGTCCGTTTGTTGGATTATTAAGTTTTTTATTACCAACATAACGCGAACTTTTTGAAGATTCTATATCCTTACTTCCATCATTAAATACCGTAATGATGGAATAATAGTATGCCTTGTTATACTTTGGCACATTATTATCTGTATATTCATTTGTAACCGCGGATGCTATTTCAGAGTAATTTTCTCCATCTTCCGAGCGTAATACTTTATAGCCCTTTGCACCACTGATTTTTTCCCATTTAACAGAAATTCCTGTTCCTGTGGATTCAACATTAGTTATTCTCGTTCTTGGAATGTCTATTGATATTTTCTTTACCTGCGACGGAGAAATAGTGTCCATGCCATGGCTGTTGTTATAGGCTTTCACATAATAGTAATATGTCTTTCCAAAAGCAAGACCGGTATCGGTGAAGGTCACATCCGTTCCATTATATACAAGTGAATAGTCCGCGTCTCCCTCAGCTTTTCTGTAGAGTGCATACCCTGCTGCATCACTTGTCTTTTTCCATGTAATAACTGCTTTATCAAGCCCCGACTGTTCAATACCCGTTATTTCCGAAGCCTCTATATCTTTTTTAGCAGTAGTAAATGCTTTAATACAAAAGTCCGCATCCGGATATCTGTCATAACTGTTTTCATTAATATCCACCCATCTGTTGTAATAATACAGATAACTGTGTCCCGGTGCTGTGGAATTAACCACATCCCAATATATATGATCATTATCTGCGGTCTGATATTCACTTATTGAATAATTAATTCCTGCGGCATTATCAAAAGTAACTACAACGGAGAAAGTATCTCCGCTATGTAACGTAATGCTTTCAGGAAGCTCCGTTGTATAATATCCGGCATAAGTTGTTTTTCCTGTATAGGATGTAAGTAAGGTTCCGTTCTCCGGAGTTATGGTACCTGCTGTAGTGTTTACTTTGTAAATGTCAATCGTGTATGAAAGATTAGAATTGCCAACAGCAAAAGCCACACTTCTAAGGATCTCGTCGGTGGTTCCGTTTACCTTGAATATATTGGCAAATTTCTTCTCGTTCTTATAAGACGAAGCATTATTCTGGATAAAATGATTAAAAATCGTGCTTCCGTCATACTGGTAATTATAATCATAAGTATCTGCCGGAACGATTTCATATATAACCGCATTCATATTCTGGATACTTGATTCGTAGTATGACATCCAGAAATATCCGTTATTGCCGGTGTTGCTGCCCCAGCTGTTCTTAATTAACCATGCTCCGTTTCCCGGAGGTGTCTCATAACCATTCGCTGCAAACAGGGATTTATCAATATTGTCATCCCAGCCTACAATGGTTACTTCATGTCCCGAACCTGTGGGTTCGGAATAGTACACATATTGGGCAGAAGGCAACTGATTGGTGGTATATATTGTACTTACGGCACCGTTTTCAATAATTGCCTGCTTGACAAGGTCACGTTCCTTCATATTGATATACTTCTGGCCGGTTAAAATATATGACACATCTTCTGCCTTAAAGGTATATGTTGTTTTCTCCTGATCAAGCTGATACGGATATGATGCTTCAGGAACACTTTTCTGATTCATAACACCCGCCCACTTACTAAGGGTCTTAAAAGCATACTGGTCATTGCCACCATTAGCAAAAGAATATGTCATGTTATAATTGGTTGACTTATCGCCCGTTGTACCGCCAAGTGGGTCTGTAAATGTGCTGTCATTGAATGTCATATATGCAAGTCCGAATTCCGACAAATCTATATCATCCGGGGATGACACATATCCGTGGGATAATGCGTAGGATTCCATCGCAGCACACGCACCGTATGCCCAACAGATTCCAAGGCCTCCCTGATCCTTGACACTTGTCACATAGCCTCTGTCCACAGATGAATATGATGACGGAATAGCCGTGCTCATTGCTAATCCATAAAATATTGCCGAATTTGCTACATATCTGCTTATATTGCCTGAATTACCTACTAAAGGTGCTTCAAAGCTATGCAGTACTGCCCCCGAACTGCCACTCCTCGTATCTGCTTCAACAGTCTCTTTTACATTATTAACACCATCTGCCGCTTTCGTTCCCATTGCGGTGAAATTAACCGATGATGTTACAGTAACTGCGGAAATAAGGACAGCTAATAATCTGTTCATTCTTCCTGCCATAAATTATCCTCCATATTCTGTTTTCTCTTGTCCCGTCCCTTAAACTGATATTATTATACAATAATTCCGGCAGGATGTCACATACTTCTTAACCTTTTTATTAGCTCTTTTGCTGCAAGTGATTGTGGTTTTCTCCCATCATATAAAAGACATATCAGACGTTTTGGCAGCTTATCTTTTAATTTTATAACGGTTACATTCCCACCCATCATACTTTCCGGTACAAAACCTATTCCAAGTCCTGATTTTACCATTGGCATAACCTGGTCCGTGGTTGCCGCAATTACATTAGGTTTAATATCCATTCCTTTTTTTCTGAAAAGTTCCTCATAATACTCCCTTGTTGCCGTCCCTTTTGAAAGAAAAATAACAGGATATTTTTCCAGTTCCTTAAGGCTTATTTCTTTATTATCAGGTATTCCAAACATCTTATGTGCTACGGGATATTCCGTGAATTCACATAGATTTTCACAGGATAAAGAATCATTTTTGTTAATATTTATAGGTGTGGTTACAAGTGCCAGCTCCACCTCATCATTTTTAAGGCTTTTTATCGCAGACGGTGTTGACTCATTGGTTATCTGGACCATGACATTAGGAAAATCTCTCCTGTAGGCAGCAAGCACCGGCAGAAGGACTTCGTGTAATGCTATCTCACTGACTCCGATTTTGACACTGCCGCTATCCATTCTCTTAGTCTGTTCCAGTTCATGTTCCGCTAAGGATATCTGTTCAAAAGCAATATTTACCCTTTTAAAAAGCATTTCACCCTCCCTTGTAAGCTTAATTCCCTTTCTCGAACGGTAAAACACCTGTACTCCAAGCTGTGATTCCAGATTGTTCATAGCCCTTGTTATATTGGGCTGGCTGTTATCCAGAGCCTCTGCCGCCTTTGTAAAACTTCCGAACTTCACAACGTAATAAAATATCCTATAATAGTCATAAGTAATATTCATAAATCTCCTATATATCATTTTGATATGTTAAATATTATTTTTATACCTTTTACATATAGATATGTGATTATTATAATCTATTTCTAGAAATAATCAATGGTTCAGTTTTAAGTAGAAGGAGAAAAATTATGAACAAAGATTTAACAGTGGGAAATCCCGAAAAGGTGCTATGGAAATTCTGTATTCCGTTGTTCGGAAGCATTATTTTCCAACAGTTATACAACATAGCCGATTCATGGGTAGCCGGAAAATTCATCGGTGAAAATGCTCTTGCGGCTGTTGGTAACAGTTATGAAATCACTCTTATTTTTATTGCATTTGCATTCGGCTGTAACATAGGCTGTTCCGTAATTACGGCAAGGTTTTTCGGAAGCAAGGAATACGGCAATGTCAAAACATCTGTTTACACATCAATGGTAACAAGTGCAGCTATATGTCTTATACTTATGTTTATCGGAATATTTGCAGGTGGTGCTTTGCTTCATGCCATAGGTACACCTACCAAAATTTATGATGATTCCAAATTATATCTTGATATATATGTATATGGTCTTCCTTTTGTATTTTTCTATAACATAGCCACAGGTATTTTCTCTGCTCTCGGTGACAGCAAAACGCCTTTCTATTTTCTTGCTGCATCCTCGCTTTCAAACATCGGCGTAGATATCCTTTTTGTAAAGGTATTCAATATGGGTGTTGCAGGTGTTGCATGGGCAACTTTCCTTTGCCAGAGTATAAGCTGTATACTTTCGCTTGTTGTAGTTCTTCGTCGTCTTCACAAAATCGAAACCGATGAGAAACATTACATATTCAGTAAAAGCATTTTCGTACAGTTCATTATTATTGCAATTCCAAGTATTTTACAGCAGAGCTTCATATCAATCGGTAATATCGTTATCCAGAAAGTCATCAATGGATTTGGAACAGGCGTAATTGCCGGATATTCCGCAGGTGTCAAACTTAACAACCTTGTAATCACATCATTTACAACACTTGCAAACGGCGTCTCCAATTTTGCTTCCCAGAATATCGGTGCAGCAAAATTCGACCGTGTCAAAGCCGGTTTTAAGGCAGGTGTAAAATTAGTATGGTGCCTTTCACTTCCGCTTTGTCTATTATATGTCATATTTCCGAAGGCTTTACTTACCTTCTTTATCGATAATCCATCCGCTGAGGCTATAAGTTCAGGTTCAATATATCTGAGAATCCTTGCCCCATTTTATTTTGTAGTATCGGCTAAACTTGTAGCCGATGGTATCCTCCGAGGTGCAGGCCTTATGAAGCAATTCATGATTGCAACATTTACAGACCTTATATTAAGAGTTGTTCTTGCTATAGTCTTATCAAAGACAGCTCTTTTAAGTACCGGAATCTGGTGTGCTTGGCCAATCGGATGGACGGTTGCCACTGTCATATCTATCTTCTTCTACAGGCAGGGCAAATGGAAAGAATGTTAAAAATTTCTATGACGTTCTTTCCCTGATTACCAAAAAAGAGTTCCGTGCATATAAGCTGCGGAACTCTTTTTTATTTTTTTGCATTTTCTATATCTATCAAACACCCACCGCCAATTGGTTTTTCAGGACAATATATAATCTTTGATTGCTTATCAGATGAATTTATTGACAATAATTTACGTCTATCTTACAATTAGTACATCACACAAAATAAGGAAGACAATTACAATGGCTAAATTAAATTGTTTTGTTGCACAGTCAGGCGGTCCTACTGTTGCAATCAACTCCAGTCTTGCGGGAGTAATTAAGGGTGTCGCAGACTCGGAAATATATGACACAATCTACGGTTCGGTTAACGGTATTCTGGGTATTCTTGATAACAGGATCCTTAATCTTTCAGAAAAAGTTCCTGATGATAAAGAACTTTTGTGTCTTAAGCACACACCTGCCATGTATCTTGGTTCATGCCGTTACAAATTACCGGATTACCACAGGGATGACAGCGATTATAAGAGAATTTTTGAACAATTCAAGCGTTATAATATAGGAGCATTTTTCTACATCGGCGGCAATGATTCCATGGACACTGTGCTTAAGCTTTCGGAATATGCTTCTTTAATAGGCAGTGATGTAAAAATAATCGGTATACCAAAGACCGTTGACAATGACCTTATGGTAACAGACCACACACCGGGATTTGGTTCCGCTGCAAAATATGTTGCAACCTCCCTTCTTGAAATTGCACATGACACATTTATTTATGCGGTAAAAAGTGTAACCATAGTTGAAATAATGGGAAGGGATGCCGGATGGCTTACCGCCTCATCCGCACTTGCAAGAAATGGTTATAATACCGCACCTCACTTTATTTATCTGCCTGAGGTTCCTTTTGACAAAGACAAATTTATCGAAGATGCCAAAGAATTTCTTAAAACCAATAATAACCTTATTGTTGCAATTTCCGAAGGTATACGAGATAAAGCCGGCAACTATATAAGTGCCGGAGACTGTGTAGCCGACCATTTCGGTCACAAGATGTTAAGTGGTGCCGGACAGGCTCTTGCTGAAATCGTAAAAGAAGAAATCGGTGTTAAAGTCCGTTCTGTAGAAGTCAATGTATTACAGCGTTGTGCAGCCCATGAAGCTTCAAAGACAGACCTTGACGAAGCTTTTAATTCCGGTCATAAGGCTGTAGAGCTTGCCGAAACAGGTGTTACCGCTTCAATGGTTACAATGACCCGTTCAAGCAACGCCCCTTATACCATTGAGTACGGCTATGCCAGAATCGCAGGAATTGCCAATGAAGCCAAGTCCGTTCCTGTTGAATGGATTAATGAACGCGGTAATGACGTAACCGCTGAGATGATTGACTATTTAAAACCACTTATTGAAGGAGAAGTTACACTCACATATAGAGACGGAATTCCTGTATATATGGATGTAAGTCATCTTAAACCGGGAGTTCTACCTGTAGAAAAGAGATAAATTTACACAAAAAGGGCGTTACCACTATTTGAAGTGGTAATGCCCTTTTCTATATTCTATTTATTAAACAGGCTCTCTGCATAATACACCGATTGCATGGCGTCTTTTCCATAAAAATCTGCTCCAATCATATCTGCATATTCCTGAGTGAGAACTGCACCGCCAACCATTATCTTACAATCGGGACATTTTTCCCTTAAAAGTTTTATTGTTGCTTCCATATTGACTACAGTAGTAGTCATAAGTGCACTAAGTCCTACAAGTTTGGCATCGTTAGCTATTACAGCATCAACAACATCCTCAGGCGGAACGTCCTTTCCAAGGTCTATTACATTATAGCTGTAATTCTCAAGGATAACCTTCACGATATTTTTTCCGATGTCATGGATGTCACCCTTAACGGTTGCAATAACAACTGTTGCTTTCTTTTCTTCAGAGCTTCCGCTCTTTTTCATATATTCCTTAATTGCCTCAAAACCGGCTTTGGCAGCTTCAGCACTCATAAGTAACTGAGGAAGGAACATTGTTCCCTTTTCAAAACCTTTACCCACAATATCAAGTGCAGGCACAAGATCTCCGTTAATTATATCCATTGGTGCTTTAGTTTTAAGGAGTTCAACGGTTTCTGTGTATGCATTTTCTTTAAGTCCCTTGACAATACAATCCGAGAGACTGAAATTTGCCGTTGTCTTAGGTTTTGTTTCTGCTGTTTCAGGTGCCACTGCGTATTTTTCAATATATTTTGTGCACTGGCTGTCATTACCTGAAAGAACCATATATGTATCGTAAGACTGCATCATCGCCTTTGCATTAGGATTAATTATACCTGCCGACAATCCTGCCTGAAGTGCCATGGTAAAAAATGTTGAAGTAATGAGTTCTCTTTGTGGCAGTCCAAAAGAAATATTTGATACGCCAAGAACCGTTCTTCCGCCTCTTGCTTTAATTTCACGGACAGTATCAAGGGTTATATTAGCCGATTCATTATCCGTACTCATTGTCATTGTGAGCGCATCTATAACTATATCTTTAGCTTTAATTCCGTAAGTTGCCGCAGTTGCATATATCTTTTCGGCAATTTTAATTCTGCCCTCTGCGGTATCAGGTATTCCATCCTCATCAAGGCAAAGTGCAACAACCGCACCGCCGTATTTTTTTACAAGAGGAAATACCTGTTCCATAACTTCCTTCTTGCCATTAACAGAATTAACCATAGGCTTGCCGTTGTAGATTCTCATAGCAGTTTCCATTGCATTCATATCAGTTGTATCAATCTGAAGAGGAAGATCAAGAATACTTTGCAGTTCAAAAACAGTATCTTTCATCATTGCTGTCTCATCTATTTCCGGAAGTCCGACATTAACATCAAGAATGTGTGCTCCCGAATCAGCCTGTTTAGTTCCCTCTTCAAGGATATATGTCATATTGTGGTCACGTAATGCCTGTTTAAACTTGGATTTACCTGTAGGATTGATTCTTTCTCCGATAATTACGGGCACTTTTCCAATTTCTACCGCATGGGAATATGAAGACACAAGCGTAATATCTTTTTCCACAATAGGAATCGGCTTTAAATCCTTACATCTGTCGTATGTTGCCATGATATGTTCAGGTGTTGTTCCACAGCATCCGCCGATAATCCATGCTCCGTCTTTTACAAGAAGCTCCATATAACCGGCAAATTCTTCAGGTCCTACATCATAAACCGTCCTGCCATTTTCAGATCGTGGAAGTCCGGCATTAGGATTGATAATAAGCGGTACAGAAGCGTATTCTGCCATTTCTTCAAAAATCGGTTTCATCTGTTCAGGTCCGAGTCCGCAGTTCATTCCTATAGCATCAACATTAAGCCCTTCAAGAAGTGCTACGACTGCTGCCGGAGTTGCTCCTGTAAGCATTTTATAGCTTTCATCAAAAATAACAGTCGCAAAAACAGGAAGATCTGAATTTTCTTTTGCGGCAAGAACAGCCGCCTTAAGCTCATAGGTATCACTCATTGTTTCAATAAGGATGAGGTCCGCCCCCGCTTTGTCGCCTATTCGTACAATTTCCGCAAATACATCAACCGCATCAGCAAAATCAAGGGTTCCCATAGGTTTTAATAATTTGCCGCAGGAGCCTATATCAAGTGCCACATAAGCCTTTTTACCTGTTTCGGCAACAGCTTTCTTAGCATTGGCAATACCCGCTGTAATTATCTCTTCAAGATTATCAAACTTAAATCTGTTAGCGCCGAAAGTATTGGCATTAATAATATCCGCTCCGGCATTGATATATTCCTTATGAATATCTATCAAAATTTCCGGTCTGGTAAGGTTCCAGGTCTCAGGAAGCTCTCCCGGTTCAAGACCTCTTTCCTGTAAAAGGGAGCCTAGTCCGCCGTCAAAAAATAATATTCTTCTGCCTAATTCATCAAGGATGTTCATAAATATTCTTCTTTCTTATCTTCTATATTGGCATTCGGCATTACCACAGGCTTCACAGCCCTCCAAATGGCATTTTGTATCTATTTTACTAAGTCCCATAATGGCGGATACCGACTTTTCAGGAATCATTATTCCCCCTTCAGACAAAGTAATCCCTATTAATTTGGTGGCATTTATTGCATTAAGGAATTTTCCCTGATGACTTAATGCAAAATCTCCATATCCCGGACTGAATCTCGGTCTGACGTACAATCCCTCTTTTTTAACCTTTGCGGTTATGTCATTCTGACAGTCATTACAATAATCTTCGATTGCAGCTGCCGCCGCAGCCTGAATTACTGCAGCTTTGGCTATGTCAAGTTTAAGTGCTTTATTAAGAAGGCGGTCAACATCTGTTCCTAACGTTGCCGCAAAAAGAACGGCCTCACTACAGCCTCTTAAATTTTTTGCAAGATTATGGCTTTCAATGGTGAGGCCTGCTACAGATATCACGTCATCTTTTGATATAAAAACATCAAAGCGCCTGTAAACATTTTTGGGTTTGGCAGCCGCTTCAACTTCCTTTATGCAGTTATTAATTAATTCCATTACCTTGTCATCAGGAATATTCTGTCCGTATCCAAGGTAACGGATTACTTCTTTTCTGGTTATCATTTATTTAATAATCTCCGAAAGATTCTTCTGGATTCCCGCTGCTACTTCCGGCTTATTCATTGAATATACATGAATATGATTTATTCCATTGGCGATTAAATCAATAATCTGGTCTGTGGCATAAGCAATTCCCGCCTGCTGCATTGCCGCAGGATTAGTCCCGAAATGGTCCACAAGATTTCTGAATCTCTCAGGCATATTACTGCCTGAAAGCTTAAGTGCATTGGCAACCTGCGTAGCTCTTGTAATAGGCATTATTCCGGGTACCACAGGTACGACGATACCCTGTTCCCTTATCCTGTAAAGGAAATTATAGTAGATATTATTATCAAAAAACATCTGTGTTGTAAGGAATTCACAACCTGCCTCAATCTTTTTCTTAAGGTTACCGATATCTTCCTTCTTATTAGCGGCATCAACATGTCCCTCAGGGTAGCATGCTCCTCCTATGCAAAAACTATCGCCGGCGTATTCTTTTATTTCTGATATAAGCTCTGACGCATATCTGTAATGTGCAAAAGGGTCTCCGTCATAATCTTTAGGTCTGTCGCCTCTTAATGCAAGAATGTTCTCAATTCCTTTAGTTTTCATGGCATCAAGAGATCTATGTATATCATCTTTATCCGCACCTGCACAGGTTAAATGTGCAATAGTGCATACATCATATCTTTTCTGGATATCACCGGCAATATCTAAGGTGCTCTTACTTGTGCTTCCTCCGGCTCCGTAGGTAACACTCATATATGCAGGCTTCAATGCGGCAACATTCATTGCAGCATTATAAATTGATTCATAATTGGCTTCTGACTTGGGCGGAAAAACCTCAAACGAAACCGTTACTTTATCTGATTTGAGCAAATCAATAATCTTCATTGGTTCTATATCCTTTCAGGTAATGACAGATTATCTTTTTCTTCCAAGTATTCTGAGCAGATGAAGGAAAAGATTGGTTATATCAAGATAAATTGATATTGCACTGTCTACCGCATTATCCACTGTCTTGATATATCTTTGTGCAACGTAATAATCATATCCGATGTAGAGGCTGAAAATTACTGCTCCAATCCATGAATAAATGTAAGAATCAATACCAAGGAATGTCATTACTATTCCGGATAAAACAAACCCAATCAGTCCTGCGAACAATAAACCGCCGATTCTTGAGAAAAAGTTAGGATATATTATGCTTAAAGAAATCATACATCCTGTGATTATCGCGGTAAAAAGAAATGCAAGTCCTACTTCTTCCGCTCCTATTCCGCCGTAATATGAAACAACGGAAGCCACAACAAGCCCTACCGGCACAACTACCATGTTATATCCGATAAAACTGACAACCGGACTCTTACTCTTATATGAAATTACCTGACCGCCAAATGCCAATGCAAAATATGCAATAAGGAAAATAAACGGATTAACGCTTGCAACAAAATCACCGCAAAAAGCACAAAGAACAACGTTCATTGCCACTCCCCATAACACTGTTGCTCCCAGTGTAAGGTTGTATATTCTGTCTGAAACAATTACATCACCACTGTGAAAAACCTGCATCTCGGCTTTTCTTTCACTTGCCATACTCATATCAATATCCTCCTGATTTTTTAAAGATTATAACATAATTATTTTATCACTGCTATAGAAAATTCTTCCATTATACCGTCAAATATCTTATCGGATAAAAGATTACTCCTGCCGGCAAACTCTTCCATGGTCACTCTGTCACCTTTTCCATGCAGAATAACAGTCACTTTGCCATCACCTTCACCACAACAGTATATAATTATATTATTCTCATCATCTGTCCTGTATTCGGTTATTGTGCCCTGTGCTATATCTTTATATTCCTTACGGATTGCAATAAGCTTTCTGTACAGACTGTATGTATCTTCATCCTGATATTTGGAATCCCACAACATTCCACGTCTGTTGTCAGGGTCATTTCCCCCTCCGATTCCATATTCGTCCCCGTAATATATAAAAGGCATACCAGGTAAAAGCAGCGACATTGCCGCAGCAAAACATTGTTTTTTCCTATCATTACCGCACATTGCAAGAAAACGCGGAGTATCATGTGTATCAATCAAATTCCACAACACATTGAATATCTGTGATGGAAACATTCCTCTTATATGTCCTATGTCTTCAACCGCTTCGCTTGCAGTTATACTGCTGTCCATAACATAATCTTTTACCAGACGCCAGAAGCTGTAATTCATTATGCTGTCCCATTCATCACCGTCAAGATAATCCCTGCCGTGCTGCCAGTCTTCTCCAACAATAAGGGCATCTTTTTTGACACTGCGGATTGCTTTTCTGAATTTTTTCATAAATGAATGGGAAATCTCATCTCCGACATCAAGTCTCCAGCCGTCTATGTCACATTCCTCAATCCAGTACTTGCCTACGTTGGTAAAATATTCTGCCGTTTCCTCATTGGACATATTAAGTTTTGGCATTCCGCCATAATATGCAAACGTAAGATATCCCGGAATTTTAGTTCCCGAACCCATATTGATGGGATATTTTTCTATATAATACCAGTCATAATACCTGGAACTGCTGCCATTCTTCATTACATCCTGAAAAGCAAAAAAATCGGTGGCTGTATGATTAAAAACTCCGTCAAGTATAACCTTCATACCCATTTCGTGGCATTTTTCCACAAGCTCTTTCAGGTCTGCCTTAGTTCCCAGATCAGGAGATATCTCATAATAATCTACAGTATTATATTTATGTGTTGACGGAGATTTAAAAATCGGTGTGAGATATAATATATCTATTCCAAGTTCCTTAAGATGGTCCAAAGTATTAATTATTCCTCTTAAATCACCTTTAAGGTCTGTTTTGTCTCCTATCGGTGCCTTATACCAGACATTCTCCGGTACATGCTTTGTTGTAGCATATCTTGCAGGAAAAATCTGATATACAACCTTACCTGCCGCCCAATCAGGGACATCAATTCTTTCTTCTTCCCTTAACTTGCATGTGCAGTTATACATTCTGTCAATGTCTGTTATCTCATTTCCGGAAAAATATTCACTTCCGATGAATACTTTTTCTCCGTCATTTCCTGTTATTTCAAAATAATATCTTATACATCTTATGCTGTAATCAAAGTACACCGTTGTCTCATAATAATCGCAAAGTCTGTCTGTTGCGATTTTTTTCATCATATGTGCCTGCTTCGTATCTTTTACTTCAGGCTTCATATACTTATCCAATGTATGAAGTACAATTTCCGATACATCGCTTTTTTTAGTCTGTATTCTAAATAAAAAACCGTTATTTCCAACTGATAAGCAACATCTTTTATCTGCTATATGTCTTATTGCTGAAAGTTCCATATCTACTCCTTAAAAAACATTCTTTAGGACAGCTTATTTCCCGCAAAGATATCTTTTTTCAAAAAATCTTTGATTAACTCCACATATCCAAGGCCCGTTTCTCTACCTATCATATATACCCTGTCTATCTCTTCGGTTCTGGTCTCCATACTTCCTATATTAAGAGCTTCCGGTGGTCTGATTACCAGCACTTTTCCTTCTTTTTCCCTGCTCTCAATGTAGCTGATTGTGTCATTATATCTGAAATGTCTGTCTCCCATTGATTTTACCATATTAGGATACTTGTGTAAAAAGATTTTTGCTATCGGCATAAATTTATTTTTTTGTTTTACATAATGCAGGGGTTGGGTCAGTATTACAACATTCCGGTCAAATCCCTGCTCTTCCATAAATTTAAGTGGTATTGAATCTCCTATTCCCCCATCTAACAGATTATGCCCATTAATATTCACCACTTTGGACACAAGGGGCATGGATGCAGATGCTCTGAGCCATTCAATATCTTCCCGCTCTCCGTCACTGCATTTATGATATACAGCTTTTCCCGTAACAACATCCGTTGCCACCGCATAAAATATCATTGGATTAGCCTTAAAGGCTTCCTTATCAAAAACGTCCAGTTTTTCCGGTATTTCATGGTAACAGAAATCCACATCATAGGCATTTCCCGTTTTTCTGAATGATTTCATGCTTCCGTATCTGTAATCTTTGCAATACTGCCTCGTATACCTATAGGCTCTCCCAATCTGTTCCGACTTATAATTACATCCAAGCACAGCTCCCGCCGATACGCCGATTGCCCCATCAAAGGTTATCCCTGCCTCCTGCATCACATCTATAACTCCGCAGGTAAACATACCTCTCATTGCTCCGCCTTCCATTATCAATCCTGTCTTCATTGATTCTCACCATCCAATTTATTTTAGTCCTAAAAAGTCTAACAGTCCCTCACATCCTTCTACCACATCTTTATAGGTCTCGTCAAATCTGCCCGTATACCATGGGTCTGCAATGGACCTGCCCGGTTTTCCTGCAAAATCCATCAGGAGCCTAATTTTATTATCTTTGTCGGGTCCCGTTATCATTATTGTATTTCTTATATTATTACCATCGGCGCACAATAAATAATCATAATATCCGTAATCTTCTTTTGTTACCTGTCTTGCCCTTTTCCCGGTAAAATCAGTATATCCCGTCTTTCCTATCCCGTGCTTCAAAAGTTCCTTCTGTGCCGGTGGGTAAACCGGATTTCCTTTGCCGTTCCATATTTCTTCCGTGCTGGTGGCTGCTGATGCTATCTCCAGAATGTCTTTCAAGCCCCGCTTCTCAGCCATATCTTTTAATATATATTCTGCCATGGGGGAACGGCAGATGTTGCCATGGCAGATGAAAAGTATTTTTATCATGATTGTAATATCCTTTCATATTTTTGTATAACTTTGCATATCTTTGCAAATACCCATTAATACACTAATTTCACTTACGTTAGTATGCCACGCATCAGATTACAAGTACATATAATCTGGCATATTTCAGCATATATTGGTATATCTTGTCATATTTTTGTCTGCAAAATCGGTAAAAAAATTGGTAAATTTCCTTCCACTATCACATATAATCAATATAATATCCACAAACTTATCATAAGATAATCCATCATCCGATAGATTGTAAGTTATCGTTTTTAATTATTTTTCATCATCACAAAATACTGTGTATCTGAAAGTCCCATTGCATTTTAATATACTTCTTATATAACAATCTCAAGGAGCTTGATGATAAGAGATGCTTTTTAGATGGAATTTTGATGGAAATACTATTTCATTGAAATCTAAAATAAAGTTTATCTCTTCTTTACAGTCAAGATACTGTCTCTTATACACATCTCCGAGCCCACGAGACACTGAGCGATCTCGT
>ENA-UAKS01000461-UAKS01000461.1-human-gut-metagenome-genome-assembly--contig:-NODE-461-length-16710-cov-6.853197_pt1 | contig 16710 bp, 13 predicted proteins | sample MGYA00243692_ERZ654452 | MGnify/ENA primary metagenome ERZ654452 (study PRJEB26926, sample SAMN06164442) | human gut metagenome | biome: ENVO:00009003; feature: ENVO:2100002; material: ENVO:00002003...
TTCCTGCGAAAAAATGTCTTGCGCAACGCAAAAATCCCTCGCTGCCGGTCACATCGTGAGTTTTCAGATACACCCTAATCGTCGTTTTCCTGCATCCAGTATAACAGAAAACCGCAAATTGCGCTATAAAAACATGGAAGCGCTCGGATTCTTTTTGACGCGCTTTTTTCGAACGTATAGTGGAAATATTTTTGAATCTGTGTTAATATAAATTGGTATGCCGACCGGTGCGGGCGGCGACTTTCCAGACGGAGGAACTGGTATGACCTATTGGACAGCCATTTTACTTGGGCTCATACAGGGGCTTGCGGAGTTTTTGCCGATCTCCAGCTCCGGACATCTTGCGATCCTGCAAAACTTCCTGCGCATCGGCGATCTGGAAAACCAGATGCTGTTCGACGTGCTGCTGCATCTGGGGACGCTTGGGGCGGTGATCTTCGCGTATCATACGGAGCTGCGCGGGCTTTGCCGCGAGGGCCTGATGCTGCTGCACCTGCAAAAGCCCAAGCGCGGCGCGCGGCAGGACCCGGCAAGGCGGCGGCTGCTGCTGTTTCTCATCGCGGCGACGCTGCCGCTCATCCCGGCGGCGTTCCTGAGCGACTACCTTGACCCCCTGTTCTACGATACGTTCTTCATCGGCTTTGCCCTGATCGCGACGGGCTTTCTGCTGCTGGCCGCCGACCGCTACGGCCACGGCAATAAGACGGAAAAGGCCATGACGCTCTCGGATGCGCTGGTCATCGGCCTTGCGCAGATGATCGCGGTCGTGCCGGGCTTGTCGCGTTCCGGGACGACGATCTCCGCCGGGATGCTGCGCGGGTTTGACCGGACGTTTGCCGTCAAATTCTCGTTCTTCCTTTCCATTCCCGCCGTGCTCGGCGCGAATCTCCTTTCGCTCGTAAAGGCAATTTCCGCCGGGATCAACTGGGCGGAGGTCCCGATGTATCTGTGCGGCGTCGCCGCCGCGCTTGTCTCCGGATATCTTGCCATTTTCGCGCTCAACCGCATTGCGCAGCGCGGAAAATTCGGCGGCTTCTGTTATTACTGCTGGGGTGCGGGTCTGTTGACGCTGATCCTGTCCCTGATCTCGTGAGGTGTTTTGGTCACATGGCTTCTGCGAACAAAAGAAAGTCCACGGCCTCCCGCGGACGGAAAAAAACAACAAAAAAGCAGTCTGCGCCCATCCGGCGCGAGATCGGCGCGACGGTCTGCGGCCTGCTTGCGCTGCTGACGATCTTGTGCTGCTTCAAGGTGAACGCGGCGTTTCTGGATCTGATGACGTCGGTGTTCCGGGGTCTGATCGGCGCGGGCTTTTACATCCTGCCGTTCTCGTTCATCATGAGCTTTTTGATCCTGATCCTGCACGACGGCAGGCCCGTCGCGCTGCGCGTGACCTGCACGTTCCTGACGGCCATGCTGATCGGCAGTCTGGTGCAGCTGGTCGGCGGAAAATTTGACGCGGACTGGGATTGGAGCGTCATTTCCGCGCTCTGGGACGGCGGCATCGACGGCACGGCGGGCGGCGTTCTGGCAGGCGGCCTTGCAAGCCTCCTTGAAGCGCTCATCAGCCGCATCGGCGCGGCTGCGGTCGTGATTGTGGGGATGCTGCTGAGCCTGATCACAAGTCTTAACATGACGGTGGCAAGCATCGTGACGGCTATCAGGAACCGGCCCCGCGCGGAATATGCCGAGCCGCAGCGCGAGCACAAGGACCCGGCGCAGGTGCTCGTCGATGCCGTTGCGAACAAGCACATCGAGCACGTGCAGCGCACGGAGCAGCGCCGGGCCTCCCGCGCAAGCGACTTTGACCTTCCGGTCGACGATCCCCCCATGCCGGAGCAGCCGGAGAAGAAGACCGCGGGCAGAAAAAACGCGCCGGTGCGCCCAGACGTTTTTGTGGAAAACAGCCGCCGTCAGGAGAAGGCCGCCGAAGCGGCCCGGCCCGAACCGCAGCAGGAGCCGCAGGCGCCCGCCCCGGAGGAGGCGGAGCAGCCGCCTGTCCATACGGATTATAAATCCCAGTTTGATGCGCTGATCGCGGACACGCAGGAGGCCCCGGCGGAGGAAGCGCCGCCCGTGCCGAATGTCATTCCCATGGAGCTGCCGCACCAGATGCCGCCGCTCGTGATCGACCATTTTGACGCGCCGAAGCTGGCTCCCGCCGCACAGCCGCTGCCGCCGGTCGAGATCCCGGAGCAGCCGGAAAAGCTCAAAAAGGCGGACGTGCAGCTCGAAGCGGCCCAGATCGCGCAGGAGATCGGCCAGCAGGAGCCGCAGAAGCCGGAATACGAATTCCCGCCCGTGTCGCTCCTGAAGGCCGGAAGCGGCCAGTCGCACGACGGCACGGAGGAAATGCGGCAGAACGCCGAGCGCCTGAGCGACACGCTCCAATCCTTCGGCATCGAGGCGCATATCATCAATGTTACGCGCGGCCCGTCGGTCACGCGGTACGAGCTGGAGCTGCAGCGCGGCGTGAAGCTCTCCAAGGTCACGAATCTGGCCGACGATATCGCGCTGGCCCTCGGCGCGTCCGGCGTCCGCATCGCGGCCATCCCGGACAAGATCTCCGTTGTCGGCATCGAGGTACCGAACCGGATCGTCTCGGTCGTCATGGCGCGCGAGGTCATCGATTCGCCGGAATTTGAAAAGTGCAAGTCCCGCGTGTCCTTCGCTGTCGGCAAGGACATCGGCGGCAACCGCATCATCGGCGATATCGGCAAGCTGCCGCATCTGCTGATCGCCGGTACGACCGGCTCCGGCAAATCGGTCTGCATGAACTCGCTGATTATCTCCCTTCTCTATAAGGCAAAGCCCGAGGAGGTCAAGCTCATCATGATCGACCCGAAGATGGTCGAGCTTGGCATTTACAACGGCATTCCGCACCTGCTCATCCCCGTCGTCACAGACCCGAAAAAGGCTGCGGGCAGCCTGCAGTGGGCCGTGACGGAGATGATGCGGCGCTACCGCATGATGGCGGACGCAGGCGTCCGCGATCTCGAATCCTACAACAAACAGGCGCGGGCCTCTGCGGACGATGAGCTGGAACCCATGCCGCAGATCGTCGTTGTGATCGACGAGCTGGCTGACCTCATGCTGGTCGCGGCCAAGGAGGTCGAGGAATCGATCTGCCGCATCGCGCAGATGGGCCGTGCGTCGGGCATCCATCTGGTCATTGCCACGCAGCGTCCGTCCGCGGACGTGATCACCGGCCTGATGAAGGCCAACATCCCCTCGCGTATCGCGTTCGCTGTCGCCTCCGCGATGGAGTCGCGCATCATTCTCGATACGGCGGGCGCGGAAAAGCTCGTCGGCAAGGGCGATATGCTCTATGCGCCGCTCGGACAGGGCAAACCCAAGCGCGTGCAGGGCTGCTTTATCACGGACGACGAGGTGCAGGAGGTCGTCTCCTTCGTCAAGGCATCCAGCGAAGCGGAATACTCCGATTCCGTCATGGCCGAGATCGACAAAAAGGCGGCCGAGAGCGGGAAAACCGGCTCCGGCAGTTCTGGCAGCACAGCCGCAGAGACAGACGGCTCTGACGGCGACGAAATGCTCCCGGCGGCGGTCGACGTCATTCTGGAGACCGGACAGGCCTCCGTCTCCATGCTCCAGCGCCGTCTGAAGCTGGGCTATGCCCGCGCGGCGCGCATCATGGACGAGATGGAGGAGCGCGGCATCGTCGGCCCGTTCGAGGGCTCGAAGCCCCGTCAGCTGCTCATCACGCGCGAGCAGTGGCAGGCCATCAAGGACGGCGCGCCCATTTCCAGCGAACCCGTCGAGGAAGAAATTCCGTAATTCTGTTATCAACGGGCTTTGCCCGTGATAAAATATGTGCGTTGCATCCGGAATATCCGGAGTGACAGCAGGAGGTACTTATGAATCGCAAAAACCATGCATCCGTCGTCCGTTTGACCTCGCTGGCCCTGCTGGCCGCGCTGGTCGTCGTCCTGCAGACCGTCGCAAGCGGCATCCGCATCGGGCCGGTCCCGATCTCGCTGACGCTGGTTCCCATCGTCGTCGGCGCGATCCTCTTTGGCCCCGGCGCGGGAGCCGGTCTTGGCGCGGTGTTCGGGATCGTCTGTCTCATTGCGGGCATCACGGGCGCGGATGAATTTACAAACGTCCTGTGGGTCGCAAGCCCGTTCTGGCTCGTCGTCGTGTGCGTCGGCAAGGCCGTTCTGTGCGGACTGTGCGCGGGACTTGTCGCAAAGGCGCTGCGGCACAGGCAGACGATCAGCTGCATACTCGCCGCGCTGACGGCCCCGGTCGTGAACACCGGCGTGTTTGCCATCGGGATGCTCACGGTCTTCAAGCCCGTTCTGCAGGACTACGCGGGCGGCACGAACATTGTCTATTTTCTGTTCGTCGCGTTCATCGGCGTGAACTTCCTCGTGGAATTCGCTGTCAATGCGGCTCTGAGCGCCGCGATCGCACGCATCGTGCAGGTCGTGCAGAAGCAGCTGGAAAAATAAACAGCACCCCCTCCGAATGGCAGTCCGCCGCCCGGAGGGGGATTTCCTTATATCCCCAAAACAGCAATCGCCGTTTCAAGCTTCCTGTGCTTGTAATAAAAAAAGCCCCTTGTCATGCGCTGCATGACAAGGGGCGTCGGTATGGGAATTATCGCACCAGCTCTGCTTCCTCGTTTTTGCCGAGGCGGCGGAGCATGGTTTTTTTCACGGCGCGGAAGATGTTCTGGTAGCCCGTGCAGCGGCACAGGTGGCCGGAGAGGAGCTTGCGCAGTTCGTCGTCGGTGTATTCCTTGCCGGAGTTGACGATCTCGGTCGCCGTCAGAATAAAGCCAGGGATGCAGAAGCCGCACTGGATGGAGGTTTCGTCCATGAAGGCCTTCTGCACGTCGGAAAGCGTCCCGTCAGGGTTCATCAGGCCTTCAAGCGTGATGATGTGCTTGCCCTCGGCCCAGACAGCCAGATACAGGCAGGTGTTGATCGCCTCGCCGTCAATGAGCGCGGTGCACGCGCCGCATTCGCCGACCTCGCAGCCCTTTTTCACCGACGTGAGCCGGAAATCATTGCGGAGCATATCCGTCAGGCTTGCGCGGACGTCGACGATCTTTTCCACGTCTTTGCCGTTGATATTGCATTTGACAAGAGCGTACTGTGCCATCAGATCTCACCTCCACAGCGTTTGACAGACTCAATGAGCGCGCGCTTGGCCATTTCCACGGCGATGTGCTTGCGGAACGCCTTGCTGGCGCGCCAGGAATCACGGGGATTGATGTCCTCCAGAACGGCCTTGGAGAACGCCTCAACATTTTCCATTGTGACGGGCTGGCCGTTTACAACGGCCTCGGCGCTCGGTGCGCGCATGGGCACAGGACCCGCGACGCCGTAGGCGATGCGCACACGGTCGAACGTTTTCTTGTCCGCGGACAGCCGCACATTGACGGAGCAGCCGGTCGTGGCAATTTCCATAGCGTTGCGCATACCGTATTTGATGTAGAAGCCCTTCGTGTTTTCCCACGAGGCCTTCGGGATCAGGATCGCGGTCTGAATTTCGCCCTCGGCGACGTTGATGTCGACCGTACCGGCCTTGATGTAGAAGTCCTTGATGGGCAGGTACCGCTTGCCGTTCACGCCGGTCAGCTCGATGATGGCTTCCCATGCGTGCAGCGTCGAGGCGGAGTCCGCCGAGGTCACGCCGTTGCAGGTGTTGCCGCCGATGGTGCCGGCGTTGCGGATCTGCGGGCCACCGACCATGTCGACGGCTTCGCCCAGCACGTTGATCTTTTCGATGATGATGGGGTTGCGCGTAATATGGGAGAAGGTTGTAAGCGAGCCGATGCGGATGTTCTCGTCTTCATCCATGCTGATGCCGCGCATGGAGTCGATCTTCTGAATGGAGATCAGCTCCTTGCCCGCGCGGCGGCCTTCGCGCATCTGAACGAGCACGTCCGTGCCGCCTGCGATGATCTGCGCTTCGGGATGCTCCAGACGAAGCTTGACTGCTTCTTCTACGCTGTACGCTTCATAGAGCGCTTTCATATCATACATAGTCTGTTCCCTCCCTCAGTCCTGAATCAAGCCCGCTTCGGTGAATTTGGCGAAGAGGACGTGCGGTGTGATCGGCGCCTGATTGATGGCGACGCCGGTCGCATGATAAATGGCATTGCGGATAGCAGGGGCCGGGGAGCAGGCGGGCGGCTCGCCCAGCGCCTTGGTGCCGAACGCAGAGGTCGGCTCATAGTTTTCCACAAACTCGGCTTCGAGGTTCGGATGATCCATAAAGGTCGAAAGTTTGTAGTCAAGCAGGTTATTGTTGAGCGGCCGGCCGGTCTTCTCATCGAACAGCAGCTGCTCGGACAGGCCGTAGCCGATGCCCATGGACATACCGCCGTGCACCTGCGCCTCAGCCAGCGCGGGGTTGATGAGCTTGCCGCAGTCGTGGACGTTCACGATGTTCAGCAGCTTGACTTTGCACATCGGGATATCGACTTCGACCTCGGCGAATGTGCAGCCGAAGGAATAGGCGTTGTTGCGGATGGTGTAAGTAGATTCCGCTGTGAGGTGCTCGGAATGGACGGGGTTATACTGCGCGGTCATGGACAGCTCGGACAGGCTCATCAGCACGCGGCCGTCGGTGATGCGGACGATGTTGGAGTCAATGATGTCCATGTTATAAGTAGCCTGCCGCGTGAGCTCGCAGGCGTATTCGAGGATCTTCCGCTTCAGCATCTCGGATGTCTGCCGGATGGAGAAGCCCGCCGTAAAGGTCTGACGGGAGGCGTAGGCGCCGAGGCCCGTCGGGGTCACGTCGGTGTCCTGACAGGACAGAACGTGTACCTTTTTATAATCGGACAGGCCAAGAATCTCCGCGCACATCTGTGCGTAGGCTGTGTCTGCGCCCTGACCGATCTCGGTTTCGCCGACCTGCAGATTGACCGTGCCGTCGAGGTTCAGCTGCAGACGGCAGGAGGAGGTTTCCAGCGAAATGGGGAAGACGGCGGTGTTGTACCAGAAGGTCGCAAGGCCGATGCCGCGGCGGATGGGGCCGGTCTGGTTGGCATAGGCCTTCACCTTTTCCTCATAGCCGATGGCCTTCATACCCTTTTCCATACACTGTCGGTAGGAATCCTCATAGAGCTCGTTTTTCGAGAAGCCGTCGACGTAGCCGGGCTTCATCAGGTTCTGCCAGCGGTAGGCCAGCGGCGTCATGCCGACAGCCTCTGCGCACTGCTCCGCGTGGGACTCGTCCGCGAACGACGCCTGCGGCATACCGTAGCCGCGCATGGCGCCCGCCGCCGGGCGGTTGGTGAAGACGGTGTAAGCGTCGCCCTCAAAGTTGGGACAGGGATAATGCTGGTTGAATGAGCCGAGCGCCTTGGCCACGATCGAATGGCCGTGGGAGGCGTAGCCGCCCTGATTGGAGAAGCACTCGACCTTCTTGGCGGCGATGGTGCCGTCCGGATGCAGCCACGAGATGATGTGCGTGCGGATGGCGTGGCGGACGCGGTTGGAGACGAAGGTTTCCTCACGCGAGCAGTCGAGCTTGACGCAGCGGCCTCCGACCTGCGTGCAGCACCAGGCGCACAGCGGCTCATACAGCGCGTCCTGCTTGTTGCCGAAGCCGCCGCCGATGTACGGCTTGATGATGCGGATATCGCCCCACGGACGGCCCAGGGCCTGTCCGACGATGCGGCGTACGATGTGCGGGATCTGCGTGGAGCTGGTCACGACCAGACGGCCGTTTTCCTCATAGCAGAAGCAACCGTGGTTTTCAATGTGGCAGTGCTGCACGGTGGGCGTTTCGTACCAGCCCTCGACCTTGATGAGGCCCGGCTCCTTGATCGCCTCGGCGTAATTGCCCGCCGCTGCGGTCGTATGCTTGAGGATGTTGTTGGGGAACGCCTCGTGCAGCTGCGGCGCACCGGGCTCCATGGCCTTCTGCACGTCGAGCACGAACGGCAGCTCCTCATACTCGACCTCGATGGCGCGCACGGCCTGCATGGCCGCGACCTCGTCCTCGGCGATGACAGCGCAGACATCGTCGCCGTAATAGCGCACGTGCCGGTTCAGCAGGTGCCGGTCGGCAATGTCCTGATGGGACGGGTCCATCGACCACGGGTGGCCGGCCGTGGGGAACGGGATATCCGGTACGTCGAAGCAGGTCAGGATCTTGACAACGCCGGGAATTTTCTCGGCCTTGCTGATGTCGACCGACTTGACGAAGCCGTGCGCAATGGTCGAATGCTTGACTCTGATGAGCAGCGCATCCTTCGGGGCCAGATCATCATAGTATTTTGTCCGGCCGGTCGCCTTGTCAAAGGCGTCGACACGAACCTCGCTTCTGCCTACGATGTTCATTCGGTTACCTCCATTTGCCGGATTACAGGCGGGTTTTGCGCGTCCGTGCACGAAATCCGCCATTTTTCCACTTTTATTTGTTCCTATTGTAGCATATTCGGATTTGAAGAGAAAGTGAAAGCATTATCCTACTTTCTGAATAACGGATTTTTTCGCGAATGTCGAAAAAACTGTATGATTCTTGCGCAAATATGCAAAAATAGCTATACTGTTTTGTAGAAAATCACAAGGAGCACACAATATGGCTGCAATCTCTGCACTTCCCGCCGGCTGCCTGCTCATGGCTGCCGGAAATGCTTCCCGCTTCGGGGAAAACAAGCTGGCCGCGTGCTTTGACGGGCAGAGCCTGTTCTCGCTGGCGCTTGCGGCGATCCCGGCGGAGATGTTCGCCCGCGTCACGGTCGTCTCGCAGTATCCGGCGCTTCTGGAGGAGGCTTCGCTGGCGGGCTTTGATACGATCCTGAACGACCGGCCGGAGGACGGCATCAGCCGCACCATCCGCCTCGGCACGCAGGCGATGGCGGACTGCGCCGGTATTTTATATATGGTCGCCGACCAACCGCTGCTGCGGGCCGGGACGGTGCGGCGCGTCGTGGACGCGTGGCGGGCGAACCCGGACTGCATCGCCGCTGCGGCGCACAACGGAAAGCGCGGCAACCCGTGCCTGTTCCCGGCGCGGTTCTTCCCGGAGCTGTGCGCATTGGAGGCTGACCGCGGCGGCTCGTCCGTCATCCGGCGGCACGAGGACGCGCTGCTGCTCGTCGAGGCAGGGGAGCGCGAGCTGTTCGACTGCGACACAAAGCAGGCGCTGGAGATCCTGAAGGGAAACGCATAGCGCCGCTCATTCCCGGCGCGGCAGGAGGAGCATGGCGAGATCGTTGACGTTGGTGCCGGTGGGGCCGGTGTGGATGAGGCCGCCGATGCGCTCCAGCGCGGGATAAGCGTCGTTGCGCCGCAGAATGTCGGCGGGGTCAAGCCCGGCGGCGCGGAGCGCGGCGAAGCTGTCCTGATCGACAAAGCCTCCGGCGGCGTCGGTCGGGCCGTCGGTCCCGTCGGAGCCGAAGGAGAAGACGGCGGCCTGCGCAAGCCCGGCAAGTCCTTCCGCAGCGGCCAGCGCAACCTCCTGATTGCGTCCGCCGCGTCCGGAGCCGGTCAGATGCACAACCGTCTCGCCTCCGGCGAGAAACGCAAGCGGCTCAGACGGTGACGCGTGCGTCCGCGCGACGGCGGCAAGGAACCGCCCCGCCTCCCGCGCCTCGCAGCTCAGACAGTCGGTCAGCCGGATGCAACGGTAGCCGAGCGTCTGCGCCGCCTGCTCTGCCGCATCGCAGAGGGCGCGGACGCTGCCGGTCACGCGGGAGACTGCGTTCGGCAGTGCTTTCGGCGTTTCTGTCTGCAGGCAGGCCAGCGCCCGGTCAGACAGGCGCAGTCCGTATTTCCGCACGACGGCCAGCGCCTCGGCGCACGTGCTGCTGTCCGGCGCTGCAGGGCCGGAGGCAATCATGTCGAGCGGGTCGCCGAGAATATCCGACAGCACGACCGAGAAGACCGGCGCCGGACGGCAGTGCAGCGCGAACCGCCCGCCCTTGACGGCGGACAGCCGCTTGCGGATGGTATTGATCTCCACAATATCCGCGCCGCAGGAGAGCAGCTGGCCGGTGATATCCTCCAGCTCGGCAAGCGGCACCAGCGGAGACTCAAACAGCGCCGAGCCGCCGCCGGAGATGAGAAACAGCACGCAATCCTCCTCCCGCAGTCCGCGCGTCAGCTCCAGCGCAGCCTGCGCGGCGCGGAGCCCGGCCTCATCCGGCACCGGATGCCCGGCCTCAAAGATCTGAAGCGGGCCGATGGGGCCGCGGCTATGGCCGTATTTGGTGATAACCGCGCCGGAGGTGATGCGCGTGCTGAGCGTGTCCCACGCCGCGTTCGCCATGGCCCACGCGGCCTTTCCGATGGCGATGAGCACGACGCGCCCCGCGCAGGAAAACTCCTGCAGCGCGCGCTGCACGGCGGCGTCCGGCTGCACGGCGCGCAGACTTGCGCGGATGATCTGGTCAGCGGTATCGCGAAGCGTCATAAAATCTGTCCTTTCCGATCAAAAGCATTCTGCCGACAGTGTATCACATAACGTACCCTTCCGCCAAGTATGGCGGAAGAAAAAAAGCGGCCTGCGGGCCGAGGTTGCAAAATGGGCGCGTTTGTGGTAAATTGGATGCAAATGAACATAAGAGGTGATCGCATGAAGCGGCTGCTGCTCCTGCTGGCGTGCCTGCTGGCGCTCTGCACAGGCGTCTGCGCGGCGGAGCCCGTTATTTCCGAAATGAAAACAGACTGTACCCTGACCGGCAGCAGCTCTTGTCAGGTCACGCAGAGCTTTACGCTGGAGATCAGCGGCGCGCAGACACAGCTGCGCTTCCCGCTCAGCGCCGGCGCGAAGAAGGCCTCCGTCGCGGGCTATCAGACGCAGAAGCAGACCGACGGCGACTGCCCCGTGCTCGTGCTGACCGATGCAAACGGCTTTACCGGGACGCGCTCGTTTACCGTCATGTATACGATCTCGGGCCTTGCAAGCGAGGCCGACGGCGTGCAGACGCTCAGCCTTCCGCTCATGAGCGCGAAATGGGACTATCCCATCTCCAAATATGTCTTTACTGTCACGCTGCCCAAGCCGTTTGAAAGCTATCCGGCCTTTACCAGCGGCTACCACGGCGACGTGATCTCCGACTATATCGATCTGGATGTCTCCGAGTCGCGCATCACGGGCGTGATCGAAACGGGGCTGAAGGACCATGAATCGCTCGAAATGACCCTCACGCTGGATAAGTCCTATTTTTCCGGCGCGCATACCACGCTTTCGTTCGGCTGGGCCGGCACGGCAATCATTCTGCTGCTGCTCGCGCTGGCGTTCCTTTACTGGTTCTCGTCTCTGCGCAGTGCACGGGTGCGCGTATCCTCACGGATGCTGCCGCCGGATGCGGCGCTGCCGTGCGATATGCCGTTCCTGCTGGCGGGCGGACCGATCCAGTTCAATATGCTGGTCTGCCACTGGGCAAGTCTGGGATATCTGACCATCTCCTGCGGCAAAAATGAGCGGGTGGTGCTGCGCCGCCGCGTCGATATGGGCAACGAGCGCCGCCCCGCAGAGGTCAGGTTGTTCCAGATGCTGTTTTCGCAGGGCGACGTGTGCGAGGGCGTAAGTCTTCTGTACAAGCGCACGGCGGAAAAGGCCGACGAGGTCCTGCGGCGCTACTGGGTCAGGCGGATGTACCGCAAAACCAGTGGCAATCCGCTCATTATGCGTGCGCTCGGCATTCTGGCCGGAGCGCTGACTGCCGCCGAGGCGGCAAGCCCGATCCTGCCGTCAGGCTTCGTGCGCTGGCTGCTGCTGGCCGTGATCTTCGTGCTCGGCGGCGTACTGTTTGCAGTGATCCAATATGCGCCTGCGGCGTATTATCAGGGAAAATGGCCGCTGGCAGGACTGGCTGCGGCGTGTGCGGCGGCGCTTCTGGCAATGGCGCAGCTCGGCGAGGGCGTTCTTGTGATGCTGCTGGTGATCGCCTGCGAGGTGCTGATCGGCGTGCTGACGCTCCACGGCGGCAGGCGCACCGCCTTTGGCGACGAGATCGTCGCGCAGACGCTTGGCTACCGCAAGTTCCTCCGGCGCGTCACGCAGAGCCAGCTGCAGTCCCGGCTGGCGCAGGACAGCCAGTATTTTTACCGCATCCTTCCGTACGCCGAGGCGATGGGCCTCGGCAGGAGCCTTGCCCGGACGCTCGGCGACACGGCGCTGGAGCAGTGCGACTGGTACCAGGGCGCCAAGCCTGTGCCGCGCACGGCGGCAGGCTTCTATTCCAGCCTGCGCGAGGCGCTCTCTCTGATGGAGATGTCCATCCGAAATTAATGCATACATAAAAAATTCAGCCGGCGGAACGCATCGTTCCGCCGGCTGTTCACTGTAAAAGCAATGTGTCAGAACAGGCTCTGCTGGGGCTCGTCCGGCTCCGGCTGGGACAGGAGCGCTTCGATCTCGCTCTCGCCGTAGACGGCGATGCCGTTTTCCTTCAAAAGCGCCGCCGTTACGCCGTCTCCGGATGTCAGGCGGCCGGAGAACGTGCCGTCGTAAATGCGCCCGCTGCCGCAGCTCGGGCTGCGCTCCTTCAGAACGGCTGCCTTGCAGCCGTACAGCCGGGCCAGATGCAGCGTCTGCTCCGCGCCCCGGCGGTACTGCGCCGTGACATCCGTGCCGCTCTTCATCACAACGGCGCAGCCCTGCCGCTCCGACGGCTCGCGCGGCGTGGGCAGTCCACCCAGCTGCTCAGGACAGACAGGGACGAGGTGGTAGCGCTCCATGAGCGCAACGGTCTGCATGATGGGCTTCGATTCGCCGTCATACCGGCAGCAGACGCCGAGCAGACAGGCGCTGATCAGAATGTTTTCCATAGTATCGGGTCCTTTCTCCGGCACGTACCGGCAGCAGCTGCGTCGCTTCGCAAAGCGTTTGAGGGTTCCTGTTTCCCTCATTATAGCAGACGCACATTCAAAACACAATCACAGCTTCCGAAGACGGCCCGATTCTGAAGTGCAAAAAGCTCCCCTTGCCAGGCTGCTGCGCGGCAAGGGGAGCGGTATGCTTTTCATCCAATCAGGCTGCAAACCAGATCGGTGTATTCGCCTGCGTTTTCGACCGGCAGACCGGCCATGAGCAGTGCCTGCGTGTAGAGGATATTCACCAGATCCTCCGCCTTCTTCTCGTCCTGTGCAACTGCGATCTGCAGCTTCGCGAAGATCGGGTGATCGGCATTCAGCTCGAGGATGCGGTCGGCCTTCATACCGGCTTCTGGGTTCATGCGCTTGAAATACTTCTCCATTTCAAACGTCATGCCGCCGTCCGGGACGACGCTGACGGGGTGGCTGCCCAGATTGTCGCTCAGGCGCACGTCCTTGATCTTGTCGCCCAGCGTCTTTTTGACGAATTCGAGCGTCTGCTTCGATTTTTCGCTCTTTTCCTCGGCGGTCTTCTTTTCCTCTTCCGTTTCGAGGCCCAAATCGCCCGCCGTGATGGCCTTGAGCTCCTTGTCCTGATACTTTGCCAGCGTCTGCGGTACGAAACCGTCGACCTCGTCGGTCATGAACAGCACGTCGCAGCCCTTCTGCTGCAGCTTTTCCATCTGCGGCAGCTGGTGCAGCGCCTCGCGGCTCTCGCCGTTGGCATAGTAGATATACTTCTGATCCTCCGGCATGGCGGCGACATATTCCTTGAGCGAGATCAGCTTGCCCTCCTTGCTCGACCAGTAGAGCAGCAGATCCTGCAGCGCATCCTTCTTCGCGCCGTAATCGGCCAGAACGCCGTATTTGATCTGCGGGCCGAAGGCCGCGAAGAACTTCTCGTATTTCTCTCGGTCATTGTCCATGAGCTTCTGCAGCTCGGTCTTGATCTTCTTTTCGAGATTGCCCGCGATAAATTTCAGCTGACGGTCATGCTGGAGCATCTCACGGGAGATATTCAGACTCAGATCCTGCGAATCGACCACGCCGCGCACAAAGCGGAAGCAGTCCGGCAGCAGATCAGCGCAGTTTTCCATGATCATCACGCCGGAGGAATACAGCTGCAGGCCCTTTTTGAAGTCCTTGGTATAGAAATCATACGGTGCTTTCGCGGGGATGAACAGCAGCGCCTTGTATGTGACCGCGCCCTCGACGTTCGCGTGAATGACGGCCAGCGGGTCTTCAAAATCGAAGAATTTTTCCTTATAGAAATTGTTGTATTCCTCGTCGGTGACGTCCTTTTTGTTCCGGTTCCAGATCGGGACCATGGAGTTGAGCGTCTCGACCTCGGTATACGTCTCGTATTCGGGCTTGTCGCTCTTCTCCGTGCCCTCCTTCATGCGGCTTTTTTCGACCGCCATGCGGATGGGGTAGCGGATATAATCGGAATACTTACGGACAAGGGATTGCAGCTCCCAGGTCTTCAGGAAGCGGGCGTATTTCTCGTCGTCCGTGTCGGCCTTCAGCTGCATGATCACGTCCGTACCGGCGGCAGCGCGCTCACACGGGGTCATGGTATAGCCGTCCGCACCCTCGGACTCCCATTTCCATGCTTCGTCAGAGCCGTATTTCTTCGAAATGACGGTCACCTTGTCCGCGACCATGAATGCCGAATAGAAGCCCACGCCGAACTGGCCGATGATGTCGGTATCGGCGGCCTTGTCCTTGTCCAGCGCCTGCTTGAACTGTAGACTGCCGGAGCGGCAGATCGTGCCGAGGTTGTTTTCCATTTCGTCCTTGTCCATACCGATGCCGTTGTCGCTGACGGTCAGCGTGCGGGCGGTCTCGTCGGGCTTGAGTTCGATCGCAAAATCGCTGCGGCTGAGGCCGACTTTCTCGTCGGTCAGCGCCTGATAGGCCAGCTTGTCGATGGCGTCGGAGGCGTTGGAAATGATTTCACGCAGGAAAATTTCCTGATGCGTGTAAATGGAGTTTATCATGAGATCCAGCAGACGCTTGGATTCCGCCTTGAACTGTTTCTTTGCCATAGTAAATGTCACGTCCTTTGCAGATTAGCACTCATGCTATCTGAGTGCTAACTGTATTCTAGCACACTTTTCCTCGTTTGCAAGGGGTTTTTGCAAAATTCATAAAGCGTTCACAAGCGGCTGGATAGGGCATGGTCAGGCTGCCCGTGCTTCCCATGCCAGCAAAAGCGCTTCCAATTCCGGCGTCAGCCGTCTGCGGCACTCTGCTTTTAAGTTCTCCGGCACACCATAGAACGCCTCGGCGATGCTGCCGGTGATGGCGGCCAGCGTGTCGCTGTCTCCGCCGAGGGACACCGCAGTGCGCAGCGCGTCTTCAAAATCTGAGCTTTCCAGAAACGCGGTGATCGCCTGCGGGACTGTCTCCTGACAGCTCTCCACATGATGGTAGTCAGGACGAATTTCATCGCAGCTGCGGCTGAGGTCGTAGCCGAACTCGCGTTCCACATACGTCCGGATATCCGCCTTGCTGCTGCCGGTGCGGGCGAGGAACATTGCCGCGGCGGTCGCCTGTGCGCCCTTGATCCCTTCGGGGTGATTGTGCGTGACCTCGGCGGTGAGCTTCGCCAGATGCAGCGCCTGCTCCATATCCTCCGCCAGCTCCGCCGCAGCGGAAACCCGCATGGCGCTGCCGTTTCCATAGCTGTTGTAGGGCCGCGGAGCATCCTCATACAGCCAGCCATTGAAGTGCGCGCCATAGCCCTTGTCCGGATAGGCGCGGCCAAGCCGCTGCATCTGGTGCACAAGCGCTGCTTTGATGGCTGCGTCGTCCTGCCCGCACGTGTCCAGCAGCGCCTTTGCCACTGCCAGCGTCATGACCGTATCGTCGGTAAATTCAGAACGCTGGCAAAAGAGCGGAAAGTCCTTCGACTTGTAATTGTTGAAGTCGAATTCATAGGGGCTGCCGATGATATCGCCCAGAATTGCGCCGTACATATTTGATTACCTCCCACGTTTTTTTACATCCGCGTCGATTCGCGCCTTCCATCCGGGACTGAGCGGTCTGGACGCGCGGACGGTGCAGATCGCTTCACTGATCACGTCATAGTTGAGCGCCGTGCCCACCTCGTCGCACTTGTAATCCACCGCACGTTCGGCGCTGATGCCGAAGCGGGCGGCTTCCTTTGCCGCGTCGATGTTCGCGCCGAGGAACAGAAACTCCCAGCCGTATTTTGTCTTCTGCCGCTCGATCATCCGCTGCACCGTCTCATAGCTGTAGCGGCGGCTGGCGTTTTCATAGCCGTCGGTGGTGATGATGAACAGCGTCTTTTCCGGCACATCCTCCCGTCGGGCGTACTTGTGGACATTGCCGATATGATGGATGGCTTCGCCTACCGCGTCGAGCAGCGCTGTGCAGCCGCGTGCGAAATAGTCCTTCTCCGTCATGGGCGGCACCTTCTCCAGCGGCAGCCGGTCGTGAATGACGGTGCTGTCGCGGTCAAACAGGACCGTGGAGACAAGCGCCTCGCCCGCTTCCTTCTTCTGCTTGGCGATCATGGAGTTGAACCCCCCAATGGTGTCCGCTTCCAGCCCCGCCATAGAGCCGCTGCGATCGAGAATAAAAACCAGTTCTGTCATTATGAATACCCTCCTGTGTTTGTTTGTGTCCTGATTATACCGAACACAAAGGAGGATTTGGTCGCTTGGAAAGCGACATATTTTAAGCTTCGATTTTTTCTGCATGATTTCCAAGTCCTGCGTAGGGGCGGACGACTCTGTCCGCCCGCACAGAATGCAGCATTTTCCGGAAATCTATCATAAACCCGCAAGAACCTGTTTTTGAATGTAGGGGCCGATGCCCATCTTCGGCGCTAAGAGCCGCGCTATGCGCGGTTGCGCCTCGAAACTAGCCTGCG
>ENA-UAKS01000466-UAKS01000466.1-human-gut-metagenome-genome-assembly--contig:-NODE-466-length-16581-cov-7.868571_pt1 | contig 16581 bp, 18 predicted proteins | sample MGYA00243692_ERZ654452 | MGnify/ENA primary metagenome ERZ654452 (study PRJEB26926, sample SAMN06164442) | human gut metagenome | biome: ENVO:00009003; feature: ENVO:2100002; material: ENVO:00002003...
CGAGATCGCTCAGTGTCTCGTGGGCTCGGAGATGTGTATAAGAGACAGGCGGAAAGCTCGTCCAGCATGGCCTCGGCGGCCCGGTCAAGCAGCTCTGTCTGCCGCTCGGGGCGCACGCCGCTGTTCAGCTCCTGAATGACCGGGGCACAGCCAGTCTCATATGTCTCAAACGCCTCAAAAAACGCGTCGCGCAGGATCTTTTTCTGGTAGCCGCGGAAGTTTTGCACGCACCAGCCCAGCCTCGACACGGCATGGTCAAAGCTCACCGCGCAGTCCTCCTCCGAACAAGACGCTTCCTCCGGCTGCGTAAGGAGCTGCCGCTTCGTCAGCCGTTCGCCGCAGTACATACACGAAAAGCGCTCCAGCTCCGCCGGAATTTGCAGCGTATGCCCGCATTTCGGGCACAGACCGGTCGTCATTTCTTCCATCAAAGGCACCTGCTTTCGTTGTGTTGCGTTTATTCTTTCATATTTTCGGGCTTCTGTCAAGCCCGGTCACGGCAGCACCAGCACGTATGCCGCTTCCTTTTCCGGCAGATCGGAGAATACGTCGTCGGGCGAATAGGCTGCCGTGATGTATCCGTCCAGAATTGCCTGTGCCAGCTGGCCGGTCACGCGGTACAGCCGTGCGCCGTTCTGCGCCGCTTCATACGGCGTTGTTTCCAATTCGGCCGGAACGCCGCTGTTCCACACCAGCAGCACGTCCAGCCCTGTCTCGGCGGAAAGCTCCGCCGCCTGCTGTGCGGCGGCTTCGTCCGGCGTTTTCGCGCCGGTCTGCGCGAAGATCTGCTCGACCGCCGAGCCGATATTGACCGAGATCACATCGGTCTGCTCAAATCCGGGCAGCGCGATCAGTCCCGCCCGGCCTGCCAGCAGCACGAGCGCGGCTGCCGCCGCGATAGCCGCAGCGGGAACCCAGGCCCGGCGCGGCTTCCTTTTCTGCTCCTGCCGGATCGCCCGCATCACGCCGTCGTGCAGCGCCGCAGGCGGCTCCAGCTCGCTTTCCTGCAGCAGCGCGTCCAGCTCGTGCAGCTGCCGCCATGTTTCCCGGCAGTCCGGACAGGCGTCCAGATGGGCCTGCAGCGCCGCCGATTCCTCCGCTGTCAGCGCCTCGTCCAGCTCCCGGTTCATAAGCTCCAGCGCGTTTTCACAGTTCATGGCGCACCCACCTCCTGTTTATTCCGAGCGTTTAGACGCGCCGGTTTCAAAAAAGTTCCCGGCGTCCAATCTTTTTTTCAATTGGAGCCGCGCACGCGCCAGACGCGACTTGACCGTTCCGACCGGAAGATCCATGATCTGCGCGATCTGCTCATACGGCAGCTGCCGCACCACGCGAAGCTCCAGAATTTCGCGGAAATCGACCGGGAGCGCGTTCATGGCATTCCGGATGGCCTCCTGCTTTTCGTTGAAGATCACGCGTTCCTCCGGCAGCGGTTCAGGGTCTGGAACGGACAGCTCCTTCCCCTCGTCCTCATCATCGGAAAACGTGAGCGAAACGTGCTGCTGCCGCTTCTGCTTGCGCAGAAAGTCGATGCAGACGTTCTGCGTCATCCGGTAGAGCCAGGTGGAGAACGCCGCGTCAAACTGATACTGCGCCAGCGTCCGCCACAGCTTCAGAAACACCTCCTGCGACAGGTCGAGCGCGTCCTCGGCGTTTCCCGCCATGCGCCAGCAAATATTATAGACCGGTTTCTGATGCAGCAGCATCAGCTGCTCAAACGCAGCCGCGTCCTGCGCGGCCGCTCTGCGGATCAGGCTGTCATCCTGCAAGAGCTTCACCCCAAATCTCTCTTGATCCCGTCTGCGATCCGTTCGATCTCGTCCATCGTCGAGATCGCCGAAATTTTTTCCTTATAATAGCCGCTGTGCGCAACGCCGCGCAGGTACCATGCGAAATGCTTCCGCGCCTCCAGACAGGCGATGTGTTCGCCCTTATCCTGCGCCGCAAGGCGGAACTGCCGCAGAGCCGTATCGACGCGGTCGCATAGAGGCGGCGTTTCCGGCACGGCCTCGCCGCGCAGCGCGGCCTGCGCCTGTTCGAACACCCAAGGGTCGCCGAACGTCGTCCGGCCCAGCATGAGCAGATCCGCTCCCGTGCGCGCCTTGCACTTCACCGCGTCCTCCGCCGTAAAAATATCGCCGTTGGCGATCACGGGGATCTTCACGGCCTCCTTGACCGCGCGGATGCAGTCCCAGTCGGCAACGCCGGAATAGAGCATGGTCTTCGTCCTGCCGTGGACGGCGATCGCCGACGCGCCCGCCTGCTCGAGCATTGCGGCCAGCTCCGGCGCGTTGCATGAGCTCTTGTCCCAACCCTTGCGCATCTTGACCGTGACCGGCACCGGCACGGCTTTCACAACGGCCTCGACGATCCGCGCAGCCTTTTCCGGGTCCTTCATCAGCGCGCTCCCGTCGCCGTTGTTCGCGATCTTCGGCATGGGGCAGCCCATGTTGATATCGATAAAATCCGCGCCCGACGCCTCCAGCGCCAGCGCCGCGCCGTCCGCCATGACGGACGGGTCATTGCCGAAGATCTGCGCGCCGCAGACGCCGAGCGGCGTTTTGTGCAGCAGACTTCTGCTCTTTTTATCCTGATAGATCAGCGCACGGGACGAGACCATTTCCGTCACCGTCACCGCCGCGCCCAATTCCGCGCAGATCGTGCGGAACGCCAGATCCGTTACCCCCGCCATCGGCGCAAGCACCAGATCGCCCATGATTTCCAAATTTCCCAGTTTCATGCTTACAGTTCCAAGGTATCGTCCTGATCGATCCAGTCCTGCACCGGAACGACCGTGAATTCTGTTTTCGTATTGCGGATGACCACACGCCGCAGTCCCGCGTTAATGATCATGCGCCTGCACATCGAGCAGGAGGTCGCGTCGGACAAGATCGCCCCTGTCTTCGCGTCGTGGCCGACGAGATAAATGTCGCCCCCGATGCACTCGTTGCGGGAGGCGGAAATAATGGCGTTCGCCTCGGCATGGACGCTGCGGCACAGCTCATACCGCTCCCCGCGCGGCACGCGCATCTGTTCGCGCACGCAATAGCCGAGATCGGAGCAGTTTTTCCGTCCGCGCGGCGCGCCGTTATATCCGGTCGCGACGATCTCATCGTTGCGGACGATGATCGCGCCGTATTGCCGGCGCAGGCACGTCGAGCGTTCGAGCACCGTCTCGGCGATGTCCAGATAATAATTCTCCTTTACGATCCGTTCCATGGCGCGTCCCTCCCGAATGTTCTGGTTTCTGATTAGTATATCATACTCTTTTTTCCGGAGCAACTGAAATCCTTGCTCTTATCCGCGATTTATGGTATACTGTGTAGGAATCTCAGGAGGAAAGGCGGCGAGGGAATGAAACTGCGCAGATGGATCTGTTTTCTGTTGTGTCTTGTGCTGACCGTGTGCCTGTGCGCGTCTGCGCTGGCCGACGGCGAGCTGTTCTTCGTCGCCGTCAACGACACCATTCCCCTGACGCTGAGCGTCTTCCCGACCTACTCCGGTGGCACGCTCTACGTGCCCTATCAGGTCTTCGACAGCCAGCCGTGCGGCGTTACGCCGTCGTACAATCAGGCCAAGCAGACCTATGTTCTGCTCAGCCGCACCCGGCAGATGATCTTCGATCTGGCCGCCGGAACCGTCAGCGACGAAAGCGGCAGCGTCTCGACCGCGAACGTGCTGTACCGCAGCGGCATCCTCTATCTGCCGCTCACGTTCTGCGCCTCGCATTTCGGCCTCAAGACCACAATGCTCGAATCCGCAGGCGGCTATCAGATCCTGCGCTTCACAGACGGCAGCGAGGTCTATGACGATTCGCTGTTTGTAGAAAAGGCCGAAAATCTGATCGCCTACCGCGTCCGGCAGAGCCAGAGCGGCTCGCAGTCCCCGGAAAGGCCCACCGACCGCCCCAACAGCGGCTCACAGGGCACGCAGGAGCCGTCCGCCGCGGAAAAAAAGCCGGCAACCGTCTACCTCGCCTTCACCGGCAGCGAGACCATGCGCGCCAGTATGGCTGCGCTGGAAACCTACACGCTGCACGGAACGTTCTTCCTGACGGAGGCGGAAATTCTCGCCGACCCGTCGCTGGTCTTTGAGCTGCTCGCCGCAGGCCACTCCATTGGCATCACAGCAGGAGAAGACGATGCGGATCTCTCCGGCGCGCTCACGCGCGCAAACGACGCGCTCTGCGCCCTCACCTGCCAGAAAACGCTTCTCGCGCTCCTGCCCGCCGAGGCAGAGGCTCCAGACAGCTACTGCGTCTTCCACGCGCCGTCCTCCCCTGTCTCTGCAGCGGACGCCGCCGCGTCCGAAACAGCGCACCTGCTCGTCTGCTCCGAGAACACAGAAGCTGATCTCTACACCCTGTTTTCCGCCGAGGCCCGCGTCCTCCAGCTGCTCGAAAACGCCGACCGTACATAGCCTCCGCCCGCCCACGCAGATTTTTTTCAAAAATCCGAAAAAAAGACTTGCAATTTCCGAAAAGATCTGATAGAATAATTCCGCCGATGGGGGTATAGCTCAGCTGGGAGAGCGCATGACTGGCAGTCATGAGGTCAGCGGTTCGATCCCGCTTATCTCCACCAAATGATTAAGACTGGAAATCGAATGATTTTCAGTCTTTTTCTTTGCTTTTGCGAATTTTTATCACCAAAACAGGCAATCTGTCCGGTGTGCTGATTTTCTGCATTTTTTGAAAAACCCGCACCAAAACCCACACGGGGCAAAAAACAGCGCAGCAAAATCATTGTTCTCCTGCGCTGTTTCTGCATCTGTGGTTAAGAGAAATTTCCGAGGTTGTGCGCAATATTCGCAAGCTTTTCAAGCGTCAGCGCATGGGCCTCCTGCGGGGAAACCTTCATGCCGTTGATGGTGCAGTTGATCTGCTTTGCAATCATCGTGCCGATGTTATGGCTGTCATAAGAGGCGTTGTGGACTTCGTTCGCACTCGTACCGTTGCTTGCCATCATCCATCTGATCTGATCCATGTTCTGGCCGAAGGTCTTGTCCTCAATGGGTTTCAACAGCCGCTTTCTGAGCAGCGCCGTTACATCCGGTGGGGTGATTCCCTCATCCTGCATCGTGGCCTTAATGCCGCCCATGCCATGCAGGATACCGCCCTTATCGTAGACCGTAAAACCGACGCCGTACTTGTTTGTGATGGAAGTCGTTCCGTCCGCATTCTTAACCCAATACGAACCATCGCTGCCGGTCATAGTCGCACCGGCCGGTTCGTTGTTCAGGAAATCAAGGCCCCTTGCACTGGATATTTTGTAGTCTACGCCGTTGCCGTCATTCCGTTTCGCCCAGACGGTTCCAGTGTATTTTTGACCGCCGCCCGTCGTATTTCCGGAATTATTTCCCGAAACAGTGTCATACTGCCCGTCATAGTTCCAGATTGTCTGGTTCGCATCAACGAGCTTGGACGTATAGCTTCCATCCGGATTGACACCGGTGATTTCATACGTACCGCCGCCTGTGACAACGCGGTCTCCGACGCTCAGACCAGACGGAGCATTCCCGCCTGCGCCGACTCTGACGATTTTGTGCGCGGTGTCATTAACCGCATCAGAGAGTTGGGAAACGTCAATACCGAACTGCCGGAAAAGCTCTGCGTTTTCCTGAATGATCTGACGAAGCTCCGGCGTGGCATTCTTCCAGATATCCTGCAAGATCTCGCCAATGCCGCGTGTCTTCTCCTTGATGGATTTCAAAAAATCTTTGTAGGCCGTTTCCAGATCGTCATACCGCTCGTTGATCGTTTTCTTCTGCGCTTCCAGTTCGGCCAGTGCGGCCTCATAAGCCATGTTCGCCTTGAAGTCTTCAAGGTCTTTCTTGGCCTCGTCCAAGGATTCCTGTACGCTGTCAACCTCCTTCTGGTCAGCCACCCACTCCCATTGACCGGTACGGGCATTAAATTGCCGGACGGTCCGCTCGTTCTGCGCGTTAGCAAGCTTGGCCTGTGCCTGTTGGACTGCGAGAATTTTTTCCTCTAGCGTAAGCTGCTCGTCGCGAGTTTCCTTCTCCAGTTTAAACGACTCGATCTGTTTGTCGATTTCGTCCAGTTCATTTTGTCGCTGCTCAGAAAGGTCGGAAAGCTTGTCCGCCATAACGTCTTGCAGTTCGTTCAGCAGATCATCTGTGCTTTTCAGAGTGCCATTGATTTTTTCCTGCCACTCCCACCATTCAGCAGAGAGCGCGTTGATGTCTGCTTGACTGCCGCCGATGGACCGCAGATACTGCGCCTGCGCATGGAGTGCCTGCTGAATCTGCCGCATTTTGTCCTTCTGCGTGTCTTCGCTGGCATTCTGCTTTTCCAGCAAAGTCAGCTCGGATTTCAGAAGCTCAACCTTTTGCTTATGCGCGTCGAGATTCGCATCGGATGAGCTGCCTCCGCCGCCACCGGTTGAAGTTCCGGTATAGTCGGAGGTGTACTTTGAAAGCTCCTCCATCTGCCTCTTGTACTCTTCCTGCTGTTTTTTGTAGTACTCAGAGGACTTCTTCAGCAGGTATTGAGAAGACCACTGTGCATAGTCTTCCGCGTCCTTCTTCCAGTTTTTTCCCGTCTGCTGATTGAAAAGTCGGCGCATATTGAATTCCTGATTCTCAGCCGACCATGTGTTGGAGGTCATACCGGGAATCAGGCCGATCATCTGTTGAATCTGTTGAGACGTAATAATTGCCGAGGAACCGACAGCCTGAATCTGCGCGATCAGGTTATTATAGTTTGCCGTCGCAGCCGCATTTTGCAGTTCCAGCTCTTTTTTCGCCAGATCTGCAAGGGCCGTATTTGTGGTGAGTGCCTTTTTCGCGTGCTCGGTCAGTTTCCCGTTCGCATCGAACAGGGACTTCGTAAGTTTTGCAGCGGCGGTGTTTGCGTCATAGGTCGCGACCTCGACATCTCCAAGCGCGCCAGTCATATCGTCTGCGCTGTCGGCGGCCCCATCCTCTGCGTTTTTAAGCTTCCATGTACCGTCCGCCGCTTTTTCGCAGGCACTCCGATATTCCCACGTTCCGTCTGCAAGCTGTACAAAGCCCTGCGCAAGTCTGGTGTTTGCGCTGTCGATATATCCGAGTTCATCAGCCAGTTTTGCGGATTCCTCAACCGTCAGCCCGGTATTATTTGCAATGAATTGAATCGCGTCTCCGGCGGACAGTGATGAAACTTCAATTTCCTGCGCAGCCGCGGCGAGGCGCAGATAAGCGTCTGCCTGCTCGTCGCTCACTTCCTTTGTCTGAATCATGTTTTGCAGGTCGGCAAGATACTGCTGGGCATTTTTCTTCTGTGCATCCGTCAGCTTGTCGTAAGACGAAGCCCATTCATCCACCTTTGTAAACGCTTCATCGGTACTTTCCACTACAGCGCTGATCTGGATTCCGAAGGTTCCCAGCATGGAAAGCATTTTCTCCAAAGCCTGAGATTCCGTCAAGCCTTCAAGCTTGCCCCAGTCGAAATTCGGGATCGTCTTTGCAATCGCGTTGGCTGCGGCGAGTTCTGAATTGTAATTTGCCCGCGCGGCAGATACCGTTTCATTTGAAATTGCCGCACCGCTGATTTTGGAAGTATAGTATTTCTTTCCTGTATCATCATAGTTTTCTATGACCGAGTTATTCCCTGAATATCCGGTAATATGACCGGCTCCATACAGCTTTTTTCCCGTATGCTTTGCAATTTCTTCAAGGGTATCCAGATAAGCCTCCGCGATTTCCTTGTTGTTGGAAAGCTGTGCATACTCGTCCTGCCACTGCCCCGTCCTGTCCGCAGGTTCGACCTGTTCGAGTGCCCGAAGCTTATCCGTATATTCCTCCAGCGCTTCCTTCGTTTTCTGGATCGCCGACCGGTTTTCTTCCCAGTCCTGATTGAGTTTATCAATCGACGGATGTGCTGCGGCATAGGCCTTCTGAGCCGCCTGAACCGCGACGACGATGCCGGTAATGGCCGCGCCGATTCCAAGCAGCCACGGACTGAGCGAACCGAGCTGGAGCACGGAGCCGACCCGCTGAAAGCTTTTGACAGCCGCTGCAATGGCGAATACACCGGTTTCAGCAGCAGCAAGCGTCAGGATTATATGGCCGAGGTCCGTGTCCAGCAGCTCCACCAGTTCGGTCACAGTCTCAAGCCCGCCCTTCACAGATTCTGTCTCGATCATGTGGTTGACAAGCTCCGTCCACTTGTTGTCAAGGATATTCGCTTTACTCTGCCATGAATCGAGCATGGTGCCGATCTCGCGGTCGGCGCTTCCGGCAGAAGTTGTCACCTTGTCCAGCATTTCAAGGTACATATCGTAATGCTGAATCAACGCGTCGAGCTGATTTGTGCGGAGCTTGCCGCCGAGATCAGATTCGAACTGTGCAAGCTCGGCCTGCGTCAGAACGCCCTCTTTGTATGCCTTTGCAAGACCCGCGACGGCCTCCATGGGATTTACAATGCTGCCTGTAGCCTGCGCCGCTTTCATGGCGTCTTCCGAATACGTCCAGAGGATCTGGCTCAGACTCTCGATCTCATCCTTTGTCCATGTGATGCCGTCTTCCAGTTCGGTTTCGGTATCGCCCATGATATTCAGGATCAGTGCACGCATGGCGCGGGCCGCCATAGAACCGGATTCCTGCGTTGCGGCTGTGATCGTGCCGAGTGCCGCCGTCAGCTGCTCTGCGGTCATGTTTGCCATCGATGCAACGTTCGCGACGAGCGGGAAGCCCTCGGCGATTTTCTGAATCTCGGTCGCATATTCGTTCTCGATTGTATTAGCCGCGTCCAGCACCTTCGACAGCGCCGCAACATTGCCCTCCAGTTTGAACGCTGCATCGGCAGACAACAGGAATTTATTTGCAGTATCGGCATTCACATCTCCGACAAGCTGCGTTTTTGTCGCAAGTTCCGCCATGTCCTCCGACATTTCTTTATAACCGGCTTTGGAGAATGAACCGACGCTGCTTAGATAGTCCGTAACCGAGACGCCGTATTTGGATGCTACGTCATAGCCGTGTTCTCCGATCTTCGACATCTGCGCATCGGTATTGTTTGTGACCTTCTGAATGGCCGTCAGTTCGGTATCAACATCCTTCATGGTTTCCAGCGCAGCCTTCAATTCCTGCACAAGCGCGTTCACAGCATCCCGTGTAAACTGCCAGACCGTAAGCTGCGGGAACAACCGCCCGAAGGAATCAACCAGACCGTCGCTCTGCGTCACGGCCTGTCCGGTCGCGTCTGCCGCATCTGACGCCGCGCCTGCATACTCCCGTGCACCCCGCGCAGCATCTGTCCAGTCCACGTCGATCACAGACCCCTGCGCTACCGTTGGGCCGTGTGACGTTCCCTGACCAAACACCTCGTAATCGCCCGCCTCCAGCATGGGGACGCTCTGCCCGGCCGCACCGGAAGCACGGATTCGCTGCATCTGCGCATACAGATCGATCAACTGCCGAATCTGGCCTGCGCGGTCTTCCAACGCGCTGTTTCCGGCGGTCAGCCGCGCAAGAAACTGTGCGTCAGCGTCCGATTCCTGTCTCTGCGCATCTGCCATCTGTGAAACCGCCTGCGCAGCAGTCCCCGCCGCAGAAGCCTGTTCTTCCGTCGCAGCCGTTGTTTGCCTGCGGACAGCCAGCGCCTGCATTTCTGCCGAAGCAGCCTGATTGACCTGCGAAATATACTGCAAAAGCGCCTGCACCGCCGCCTGCGCAGAATTGCCCATGCCAGAAAAGGCCGCTGCATTCTGCCCAAGCTGCGCGTCAAGTTCCTGCAAGCCAGTGCGCATCTGCTGAACGGCATCAGAAAGCTGCTCCAGCGCTGCCGCGCCCGCCGTGTCTACCTTTACAGAAATATTCTGATTTTTCAGGCTGTTTATGTCCGCAATAAGCTTATCAAGCTGTGCACGCAGAACCTCTACCTGAATCTGTACTGTGTTTTCATTATTTGCCATTCTTATATTACTCCTTCACCTTGAATCCGCTTTCCGTCAGAGACTTTGCCAGTGCCTCCCGCACAAGCCCGGTTCCGATTGCAAGTTCCTGCGCTTTCTGATGGAACGGGCGTGCCTGCTTTGTTTTGTAAATCGCCAACTTTTTCCATTGATAGCCCTTGCCGCTTTCCACGACCGGCACGATCAGCCGTCCGCTGTCCCGGTCCCGGCTCCTGTCCTGCACCTCCAGCGTCATGGTTGACGGGTCATATTTTGCTTCCATCACGTTCCAGTCCTGCAAGCCGCCGGGTTCGCCGGTGTCATCCCGTCGGATATACGGATGATCTTCACTGCGCTTATAAACCTTCTCGCTGTAGACCTCGGACTCAACCGCTGATGCAATCGCCGCGCGGACAGCATCGGCTACGTCGCCTTCCATTGCCCTTCCGATTGCATCGTCCAGGCGTCGGTTAAAATCCCGGACAAAATCTTCGATTGCCATAAAAAACTCCTTATAAAAGCAGAAGCCCGGCACAGTGCCGGACTCCTGCGGTTTCCGCCCGACTTTTCGGGGGTATTTGAATTTTTCGTTCAATACGAGTCCCGCTCTTTCAGAGTTCGTACCGTTCCCCGTCCTGCACCGTACAGAGCGTTGCGCGGTTCAGAAACGTCTGGCTCAGCGCTTCCCGTGCCACCGTCTGATTTGCGGCCCGTACCCGAACCGTTGTCCGTGTACCGTCTTCATTTTCCCGTGAAAATGTGTAGATCGCCGTTTTTGCAGTCTGCTGCCGGGCCTGCGCCGCAATCTCCGTCCGGTGCCGCTCTGCTTCCTGTTTCAGCTCGAACCATGCAGGCGGCTGTCCGTCGTCTTCGTCTCCGGGCTTCCAGCTTTCCGGAAGGCCCAAATACCCGGCATCGTGCAGCATATTGAGTGTGATCCGGAGCATTTCGCCTGTCTGCGCGTTGAATGAGCCGTCCCATTCAAACCGTTTTTTAAAATTCGTCTTCCAAATGAAGTGTTTTCTTTGCCCGCCGATGTCCAGTCTGGCAACGGCAAGGTAGTGCCATGGCATATGGTTGAACGCGATGCAGACCGGCGTGGATTTCTTCAGCATATCATGTGTGACCAGCATCTGTGCCCTCCGCTTTTTCAAAGCCGTTTCTTGCGGCAATCTGCTGGCCGCAGCGATGAGAGAATTTGCACATTATTGCACACCCCATCTCTGAAAAAGTTCGCCGAGCGTGTTTCCACATTCTGATGCACCCAGCCCAATTTTCTTGAGCAGCGCTTTGATATCATCCGGGACAGGCCCGTAAATCTTTCGCCCGTATGTGCCGTCATATGTGCCGTCATTCTCTGCCGTTGCAGGCGTGACCCCGTTCCGCCGGAGAAATGCGTCAATATCGCTCTCTGCGGCCTCCCGGTGTCTATACTGGACATTGTTGAACGGCGCATAGAGTTCGCTGGGAGCCAGGTTCTTCGCCTTGAGTTCGGCCGTTTTTTTTGCTTCTTCGACGGCCCAATGAAATTCTGACTCATTCGGGCAAACCACATTGATCCACAAAATCGTATCAAGGCCGGGGAGTTCGGGGCGCTCGATCATAAATGCCGGACTTGCGCTGAGCGGGTAAGAAGTGCCGCCCTTGACAAAGTAGCCGCACATCGACGCGTTGCCGATGTAAGCGCAGGCCCGCGCCTTGTCTGCCTCGTCCTTCCATTTTTCCCATGTCGGGAAGCGCTTTGCGTCCACATAAATCCGCATGACCTTCCCCGCAGAGATTCCGTCCTCTGCCACGTCAAAGTATGGCTCGTCACCGGATTTTCCATGAAACTTGTTTCTCCAGAAACTCAAACAATAGACTGATTCACCTGGTTTTCTCATTTACATTTTCCTTTCCGCCGCTTGCTGCGGCCTGCATTTGATCGAATTTTCGCAGCCAATAACGGTCACGGCTTTCTTTTTCCCGTTCCCGCATTTCCTGACTGCTTCGACGGCGTTTTCGCGCATAGTCCCGCATGTACGCCGCACGGGCAGCCCGTATTTTTTCGGTCTCTGTCAAAGGACATTCCTCCCGTCAAAAAATGTTGCAGGGTGCGGCCAACAAAACATAAAGAAAAAGCGCCGGTTTGATACATCTCCTCCAAAAGGAAATCGCACCAAACCAGCGCATATGCTTCTCTATTCTGCTGACCGCACCCCACCCTTTGTTAGCCGGTCTGGTCCGGCGCAGGGGGGTGAGTGAAAGATTTGAAAAGGCGTTCCGCCTTATTTATATTATACCACAAAAACAGTCAAAAGTAAATAATAAACATCAAACAAATTTTCGTATTTCATACTTGGTCCTTAAAGCTTGCCCTCTTTCCGCAGCTTCTCCTTCAGGATCGGAATGACAGCTTCGTAATATCGGAACGTTTTCACGATCTTTGTTGAATGCGCCGCTACATCCAACACCCATTCACCATATTCAGGCTGTTTCAGGTCATATTGGTTTGCGATCCGTCCGACGAGATTCGATGTGATCCCGATTTTCTCGCCGATTTCTCCCGCCGTACACAGATCATAGGGCGACTTCGGAGGAGGGATAATCTCGCTGCCGCAGATAAGCTTTGCAGCGCAGGCATTCAGCGTCTGCTCAAACGGCCCACCCTGATATTGCTGCTGTTCTCCCGCAGAAGCTTCGCACTCAGAAAATCGGTCTGCCGCTCTGCCATCGCCGCCTCGCGGCTCACCAGCAGCACATCGGGCAACAGATAATTTGTCCCGCGCTCCTTGTTTACGGCCTCCAGCGTGAACTGTGCGCCGCCAAGCGCGTCATACAGGCTGAACGGCTCATCGGCCATTGTGGAATCGACAATGCCGTCAATGACGATATGCACTTGGTATCCATGCCCGTGCTTCTGATTCGCTTCGATATAAAGATGCGTGTCCTGATTCATAAAATCCCTCCGTTTTTAATTTTGTGTGGGTTTCTGTTCTGATTTTGTTTCTACACCAAAAACGCTTTTTGTCCCAGAATCGAAAAAAGGGTTGAGGGGAATTTTCCCCTCAATCCGTGACAATCGACGTTTCTACATCCGGTTCCACAACGACCTTTCCGTTATGTACGTCCGGGTAGATCGTCTTTACACGATATTTCCCAATACCGGCGAGAATGGCCGGGTTGCCAAGATCGACTTTCGACGCGTATCCATCAATGCCAAGAATCCAGCCGTCAACGTTCTGGCTGTGCTCGAAAATTTCTTTGATCGTCATGTTTAAAACCTCCATCCTGATTTTCTGAACCGCCGGACAATGTCCAGCGCTTTGATCTTGTGTTCTTTTGTCGGGCCATTCAGGGCTCTCGTTTCGGCCTTCTCCCGTTCTGCGTCCGTGCATCTGCGAAGCAGCAAATGCCGGAACAGCACCTCCGTCGATTCCTCCTTATTTTCCATGGTTGTTTCCCTCTCTATGTCAACTAGTCGAAAGTCCCCGTCGGAAAATCAGAGTCCGGATTGCACCCATGCGTTCCAGATGTCCGAAACCTCTTCACCGCGCTCCAGACGCTCCATGCAGAAGAGCATGAATTTTCCAAAGCGGTCAAGATCTTTGACCTCGTGCAGGATTTCCTTGAATTCTTTCAGTTCCTTGTTTTCCATATTATTCATCCTTTCTATTATGCGCTTGCCAGAAGGCGGGCGCGATTTCTGATGTGGTCAATGCGGCGCTGGACTGCCGATTTGCTCATACCCAGCGCGGCGGCGATTTCCCGGACCGTCAGACCCTCGGCCATGCGTCCGGCAATGCTGCGGTCTTCATCCGATTGCAGAAGCCGGGCGAGAAGATCCCGCTGCACGGCGTTTTCTTCCGGGTCTGGTGCGGGCAGAACATGAACGGCGTTCATATCAAAAAGATCCGTCATTTCGCCGTCTTCCATGGTCAGGCTGGCCGTGGCGCTGAAATAGCGCTTTTCTCTGCGGGCGATGGTATTTGTGGCCTGCGCACAGGCGCTGTACAAGATCAGGTTAAGCGGGCGCGGTTCGTCGGCCCGCTCGTTGCGTTCCAGCGCTGCGCCCATTCTGAGCCATGCTTCCGCCGCGACGTTCATTGCATCGTCCTGCGTCTGTATCCACTCCGCACCACGCTTGCTGCCGCCCCTGCGGACTGTCCACGCCATTTTCTGCAAGGCGGTATATTGTTCCTCGTCGCTCATGCCGCGCCACGCAGCGCTGACGCTGGCGGCTGTTGTGATCTTCTCCATAGTCAATTCCTTTCCGGCTCACAAGCCTGTCCGATGTGCGGGCGGGAAGTCCCGCCCGCGTTCTTCTCTTACGCCACGATAAACCGGCGGCTTGTGGTGGACTTGGTGAAGCGCTCGGCCAATTCCGGCATGGCTTTCTTGAACGCCGTGCTGTCAAACCGGCTGCTCGTCACGGTCTTCCAGGTGATCTTGTAATCCGCACCCGTCAGCGTGTCGGCGTCAATGGCGGTCATGTGCGCCTTGATCGCGTCCTGAATGTTCTCGATCTCAGCAGTGAGTTCGTCGGCCATCCGGCGAAGCTCGCGAAGCTCGTTGACCTTGCTCTGAATTTCTGTGTTGCTCATTTGTAAAGCCCCTTTCCTTTTTCGGCGGGCTGTGCTATACTGCAATCAGCCCTTTTCGGCTGCGCTTCCTGTTCACTTTCCACGGCGGCAGGAGGCGTTTTTTTGTTAGCGTCCGCTTTTTAATATTCGCTTTCGCTGATATTATATTAGCATACGCTTATTTATTTGTCAATAGCTAACGCAAATATTTATTAGCGTATGCTTGTTTATTTTCTTGACAGTTTACTTATATTAGTGTATGCTAATGGAAAAAGGGGGCTAGAACTTTGGCGATAAAGTATTATCGGTTATTTGACCTTCTGCAACGAAGGGGACTCAAAAAAACAGATTTATTGACGCTTGCGGGGATTTCCGCGCCAACGCTTGCAAAACTTTCAAAAGGTGCAACCGTAACCACAGAAGTCATTGAGAAAATCTGTGACGCATTAGGTGTACAGCCGGGAGATATTATGGAATACGCTCCAAATAGGCTGGAAGGTGACGCAGAATGAAAGTCTATACCATCATCGGCGGCGTGAACGGCACAGGCAAGAGTAGTCTGACCGGTGTTCTGCGGGCGCAGCGCAATGATCTGGGCGTGATCGTGGACGTTGACCGCATCACGGCGCTTGCAGGCGTCAGCCCGCTTGAGGGCGGCAAAATGGCGATCCGGCGCATTGACGATTGCCTGGACAAAGGCATATCCTTTACGCAGGAATCCACGCTGTCAGGCTTCCGCACGGCGCAGACAGCAGCCAGAGCCAAGCAGGACGGCTATACAGTTCGACTGTACTATGTCGGCCTTGACACGCCGGAGGAAAGCCTTGCACGCATCGCGAACCGTGTGAAGCGCGGCGGGCATAACATCGGGACAGAAGACGTCCTGCGCCGTTTTGCGGGCCGCTGGGAGGCTGTGTCGAAGGTGCTGCCATACTGTGACGAGGCACATTTTTTTGACAACGACAACGGCTTTGTCGAGGTCGCAGAGTACAAGAACGGTGAGTTACTGCTTGTTGGCGATCTTCGCCCGGCATGGGTGCTGGAATTGCAGCAGTATCTTCTTCACGCCGAAGGCTCAAAGGACGGTGAATCGGAATGACCTACGCTGACCGATACCACCTGACACCGGAGCAGAGCCGCTTCCTTGCAAAAAAGAAGTGGGACGAAAATGTGTACTGCGGAATGAAGATGGAAAACCGTGCCGTCACATTCCCACAGACAAAGACCATTCTGGAAGGCGTCAACGTCCCCGGCGTACAGATCGACGATATTCAGGCCATTCTCAACATGCGCGACGCTTGGCGCTTCCTGATTGGCTCGATTGACGAAGATGTGACCTTGGAGTATGTCTGCAAGCTCAACGGCTTCATCGCCCGCAACGAGGCTCTGGAGTGGGGCAAGCTGCGCACGGGAAGCGTGGCCATCTCCGGTACGGACTACACGCCGCCTGTGCCGCAGGAAGCGGCTGTCCGGGCAGAGCTGGCCGCAATCCTTGCCGCCGATACTTCGGCAACAGAAAAGGCGCTGACGGCCTTCTGCTGGGGTACGCGCGGGCAGCTTTTCTGGGACGGCAATAAGCGTACCAGCCTGACGCTGGCAAACAAGATCATGCTGCAAGCCGGAGCGGGCGTTCTGACCATCCGAGATCAAAACATGGAGCAATTCAACGAAGCGCTGCTGAACTACTACGACACCGCCGAGGCCGAGCCGCTGAAAGCGTTTCTGTATGAGAATGCGATACAGGGGTTGGAACTCCATTCATAAAAAAGACCGTGAGAGGCCTGCAATGGGCTTTCTCACGGTTTTTCTTTTATAGCAGGTGGTTTTTGCCGGACGTTTCGTCCTTCTGTCTACCAGAGGCGGCGCAGGCAGAGAGCATCAGCCCGTCACCGGTCAGCGCATAAACGCCAGGCAGCGCAGAAACAGGCGAGGGGTGGTTTTACAAACCTGAATGAAAAAATAGTTTCAGAACCCTATGGAGCACATCTCCAGCCGTAGATGTTCCGCCTATCATTCCTCCCACAGTCCGCAGACCGTACACTTGATACGCAGCCTGCCGCCTGCATTAGACAGTGATACACTGTCGCTGAGTTCCATGAGCATGGAAAAATGTTTCCGCACAT
>ENA-UAKS01000476-UAKS01000476.1-human-gut-metagenome-genome-assembly--contig:-NODE-476-length-16279-cov-6.909640_pt1 | contig 16279 bp, 14 predicted proteins | sample MGYA00243692_ERZ654452 | MGnify/ENA primary metagenome ERZ654452 (study PRJEB26926, sample SAMN06164442) | human gut metagenome | biome: ENVO:00009003; feature: ENVO:2100002; material: ENVO:00002003...
ACGAGATCGCTCAGTGTCTCGTGGGCTCGGAGATGTGTATAAGAGACAGAGCCGGGCCATGTCGCCGTCCGGCGGCAAAGAGAGATCACGGATGCGGATCATCGGGGGGACCTCCATGTGTGGGAATTTTCATTATCATATCACAGAACCGGCAAAAACGGAAACCAAAAAACTGCCGCGCCGGATTTTACAAAATGTTCACGCAAACGCAGGGAGCGGCAGTATAATATTCATTATATTGTATCAGAAGGGAGCGCGCTTCTCCTATGGCAAAAACGATCCTGATCGTCGAAGACGATCCGAATATCTCCGAGCTTGTGCAGATGTATCTCGAAAAGGAGGGCTACAACACCCGCATCGCCTCCGACGGCGGACAGGGACTTGATCTGTTCCGGCAGCTCCGGCCCGATCTGGTGCTGCTCGATATCATGCTGCCCGTGATGGACGGCTGGAGCGTCCTGCGCACCATCCGGCAGGACAGCAAGACCCCTGTGATCATGCTCACGGCCAAGGGCGAGACGAACGACAAGGTGCAGGGCCTGAAGCAGGGCGCGGACGACTATCTCACCAAGCCCTTCGAAATGAAGGAGCTGCTGGCAAGAGTCGAGGCCGTTCTGCGCCGCGCGGGCGGCGAGGACGACAAGACCAAGCCCCGCCGGCTGGTCTTCGACAAGCTCATTATCGACCTTGACTCGTTTGAGCTCATCGTCGACGGCAAGCGCATCGAGACGCCGCCCAAGGAAATGGAGCTTCTGTTCCATCTCGCGTCCAGCCCGAACCGCGTCTTCACGCGCAACCAGCTGCTCGACGAGGTCTGGGGCTTTGATTATTTCGGCGACAGCCGTACCGTCGATGTCCATGTCAAGCGCCTGCGCGAAAAGCTTGAGGGCGTGTCGGACAAGTGGAGCCTCAAGACCGTCTGGGGCGTCGGATATAAATTCGAGGTCCTGTAACCATGAAAACAACGTTCAGCCGGCAGTTTGCCCTCATTGCGGCGCTGCTGCTGGTCTGTATGATCTTTACGGGCGTCTCGTTCCGGTTCCTGATGCTGGGGTATCTGAAAAACGACAAAAAAGAGACGCTCAGCGCCGACGCGGCCGCCGTTGCCTCGCTGGCCGAGGCGTATGACTCGACGGGTGAGCTGGAGGAAAACTGGGACTTCCGGCTGAGTCTGTCCCTGTTTTCCGACGTTGGCGAGGCCGAGGCACTGGTCTGCGACGAAAACGGCTTCGTCGTGCTTTGCTCGTGCGACGAGTTTAACTGTGAACATATCGGCCAGCAGGTCGATGCGAATCTCATCACCGAAATTGACGCCAGCGGCGAAACGTTCCGCGTCGGGACGCTGGCCGGCATCCACGACGGACGGCGATACATTGCGGGCAGGCCCATTGTCGCCAATGATACGGACGAGACGATCGGCTATGTCATCATCTCCTCCGACATGACGCAGATCACGGATTTCATGCAGCGCAGTTCGTCCCTGTTTTTCTATGTGGCGATCATCGTGCTGGTGCTGGCGCTGGCCGCGGCGACGTTTTTGTCGCACCAGCAGGCGCAGCCGCTGGCAAAGGTCGCGGACGCGGCCCGGCGCTTTGGCCGGGGCGAGCTGGATACCCGCGTGACGGTCCCCGAAAGCTGCGGCGAGGAGGTCGTCGATCTGGCGAACGCCTTCAACACCATGGCGGATTCTCTGGAAAAATCCGAGCAGCGCAGACAGGAATTCATCGCAAACGTCTCGCACGAGCTGAAAACCCCCATGACCACCATCGGCGGCTACATCGACGGGATGCTCGACGGGACCATCCCGCCGGAAAAGCAGCAGCATTACATGCAGATCGTCTCCGGCGAGGTGCGCAGGCTCTCGCGGCTGGTGCGCAATATGCTCGACATCGCGAAGCTGCAGGCCATGGGCGTGGAGGAGAGCCGGAAAACGCGCTTCGATCTCGGCGAGGAGCTGAGCGACGTGCTCATCACCTTCGAGCAGAAGATCTATAACAAGCATCTCGACGTGCGCGTCGATCTGCCGGACAAGCCCGTCTGGACGCGGGCCGAGCGCGACAGCATCACGCAGGTCATCTATAACCTGATCGACAACGCCATCAAATTCTGCCCCGACGGCGGCAGGCTTGCCCTGCGGGTGCAGGTCGACGGCGGCAAGGCCCGCGTGAGCGTTGAAAACACCGGCCCGACCATCGACAAGGATGAGCTGCCGCTGCTGTTCGACCGCTTCCACAAGGCCGACAAATCCCGTTCGGCTGACCGCGAAGGCTGGGGCCTCGGCCTCTACATCGCGAAGACCATCGTCGGCGCGCACGGCGGCGATATCTGGGCCACGAGCGAAAACGGCGTGACGCAGTTCAACTTCACGCTGCCCACAGTCCGCTGACGGACTGCACGGAAGATTTACAGATCGTTCAATGTCTGTTCAAATCCGCGGGATATACTAAGTGCATAACCAAGCAAGAGGGTGTCTGATATGAGCTTTGACAACAACAGCTTCTATGACGACAATTCCACAAAGAACTGGCAGCCGCAGCCGACGCCGATGGAGGATCGCAGGCGCAGGCACACCGGAAAATGGATCACGGTGATCGTGATCCTGGGTCTGCTGGCGCTGGCCGTGACCGGCACGGTGCATCTGGTGCGCGATGTCGGCGTGACGATCAACCGGTCGGATACCGGTTTTCTTCTGACCGTCGGCACGCAGCCGGCGCAGACCGCTCCAACCGAGCAGACGCAGACAGCAAAGGAAACGGAACCGTCCGTTCAGACCGAAGCGCCTGCGCAGACGCAGCAGGCCGCCGAGGAGCTGCCGCAGCTGACGATCACGCAGTCGCCCGCAGGCGTGCCGACCGTCGCCTCCGATGAAGCGGGCGCGCTGAGCCTGCAGGAGATCTACCGCCGGTGCATCGGAAGCGTCGTCTCCATCGTGACCGTCACGCCGTCCGGCAAGGCCAGCGGGACCGGCATTATCATGTCGGAGGACGGATATGTCATCACGAACCATCATGTGATCGAAAGCGCGCAGGCCGTGAGCGTCCTGACCGTTGACAGTCAGGAATATACCGCATCGGTCGTCGGCAGCGACGAGACGAGCGATCTTGCCGTTCTGAAGATCGAGGCGGACGGGTTGCAGGCCGCTGAGTTCGGCGATTCGTCCGTTCTGCAGGTCGGCGACAGCGTCGCCGCCATCGGCGATCCGCTCGGAACGGCGCTGCGCGGCACCATGACCGACGGCATCGTCTCCGCGATCAACCGCGATCTGACCGTCAACGATCGCACCATGAGCCTGATCCAGACGAATGCCGCGCTCAACAACGGCAACTCCGGCGGGCCGCTCATCAACTGCTACGGGCAGGTCATCGGCATCAACACGATGAAGATGAGCAACTTCTATTCCTCGTCCACGACCGTCGAGGGCATCGGGTTTGCCATCCCGATCGACACGGCCAAGCCCATCATCGACGAGCTGATCGAAAAGGGCTATGTCTCCGGCCGTCCGGCCATCGGCATCGACGGCGAGACGCTCCCCGCGACGTACCGCATCTATTACCGTCTGCCGCAGGGCATCTATGTGACGCGCGTTTACCGCAACAGCGACGCTGCCGCCAAGGGCATTTCCGAGGGCGACATCATCACCGCCATCAACGGCGTCTCCGTCACGACGATGGAGCAGCTCAACCGCGTCAAGAACCAGTTCACTGCCGGCCAGACCATCACACTCACCATCTACCACGGCGGCGTTTCCTCCGACGTGGAGATCATTCTCATGGACCGCGCAAACGCATAATAGCGCAAAATACGCCCACGGCGCTCCCGGCGCCGTGGGCGTTACACTCTGTCGAAGAAGCATTATTTTCCTATTTTGCACAGGATTTCTGAGACAGGTGTAGGGGCGGACGACTCTGTCCGCCCGCAGGATGCTGTGTTTTCACGGGAATCTACGGCAAATTCGCAACATTTTTGGGCCGACAGGGTCGTCGGCCCCTACAGCTACGTGGAGAAATGCAATTCGGATTTGCCGAGGGGATTCCCCTTTTCGCTGCTGCCTGCTGCTCGGACTTCCGGGCGCAGCGCGGCGAAATCAAAGCCCATCAAATGTCGTGCCCGTCTGGCGGCGGGCTTCTTCGATGACGGCGGCGGTGAGGATGCTGTCGCGGTTGCGCTTTTCCGGCTGCGTGCCGGAGGCGATATAGCCCGCGAATTCGCGCAGCTCGTACATCATGTTGTTCGGCAGCTTTTCGCGGTATGGCAGCTCGACCGTCTCTCCGCTGCGGCGCACGAGCCAGATGCGGCGGATGTGGTTGATATCGTCGAGCAGGATCGAGCCGTCCTCGCCCATGAATGTGGTGGGCGCGGCCTGTTTGCAGACCTTTGACCAGATCGCCTCGCAGACAAAGCCGTCATAGCGCAGCAGCGCGATGCCGCCCGCCTCAAACCCGCTTTCCAGATGGTATGCCTCTGCCGATACGTGCGCGGGTTCACCGAACAGGGAGATAAGCGCGTGGATGGGATAACAGCCCATGTCCAGGATCGCCGCGTTGCACAGCGCGGGGTCAAAGGCGTTGATATGCAGCTCTCCTGCGCGGACGCGGTCGTAGCGGGAGGAATACTGCGTGAACTCCGCTGTGACGCGGCGAAGCGTTCCAATTTCGGGCAGCGCGTCCCGGATGATGGGCAGCGCGTCGTCAAACACCAGCCGCATGGCCTCCAGATAGACCACGTGATTGGCGTTTGCCGTCTCGACGAGCGTCTCCGTCTGCTTTCTGGTCAGAACGCCCGGCTTTTCCAGCAGCACGTGCTTGCCGTGCCGCAGCAGGCACATGGCCTGGTCAAAGTGGCAGAGGTTCGGGCTTGCGATATACGCCGCGTCGAACGCGTCCGAGGCTGCGAACGCCTCCAGATCGGTGAACACTGCGTCCAGATGGTATTTTTTCGCGAATTCCCTGCCGGTTTCTTCGTTCCTGGAATAAATCGCCGCCGGGCGCAGCTCCGGCACCTGCTCCATCGCCGCCAGCATCCAGTCGACGACAAAATTCCGTCCGATGATCCCCACGCGAATGGCCATGCTGTATCCCTCCATAAATGCGCATCCGTCCGGCAAGCCGGGCGGATGCGATACTTTTATCGATCGAGCCTGCCGCCCTCATGCAGCAGCCGGTCCTTGATGTCCCACAGCTTCTGCGACAGATCGACGTAATAGGTGTGCGGGTTGTCAAAACGCTTGACCTCGTCCCAGAGTGTGTCGACCTGCTCGGCGCAGTATTTCTGAATGTCGTCCAGCTTCGGCAGCTTGTAGACCAGCTCGCCGTTTTTGAAGATCGGCACGAGCAGCTCCTTCGCCGTAAAGTTATAGACCCTCTTGCGCTTCCACGTCGCCTGCGGGTCGAAAATCTCCAGATCACGGCTGTCATCGACTGTCTCATCATAGACACACAGATAGTCCGCGATAGCCTTGCCGGTGTCGTTGCCGAAGAAACGGTAGACCTTTTTGAAGTGCGGGTTCGTGATCTTGCCCACGTTCTCGCTGATCTTGATCTTGGGGATGATAGTCCCGTTCTCGTCCTCGATGGCCGTCAGCTTGTACACGCCGCCGAACACGGCCTCGGATTTGGCCGTGATGAGCCGTTCGCCGACGCCGAACAGGTCGATCTGCGCGCCCTGGTTGAGGATGTCCTCGATAATATACTCGTCGAGCGAGTTCGAGCACGAAATTTTGCAGCTCTGCCAGCCTGCCTCGTCGAGCAGCTTCCGCGCCTTTTTCGTCAGATACGTCATGTCGCCGGAGTCGAGCCGGATGCCGCATTTTGTAAGTCCACGGGGCTTTAAAACCTCGTTGAAGACGCGGATGGCGTTCGGGATGCCGGATTTGAGCGTATTGTACGTATCGACCAGCAGCGTGGGGTTGTCTGGGTATGTTTCGCAGTAGGCCTTGAACGCCTCGTATTCCGACGGGAACATCTGTACCCACGAATGGGCCATCGTGCCGCCGGCCGGAACGCCGTAGAGCTGGTCGGTCAGCGTGCAGGCCGTGCCTTTGCAGCCGCCGATGTAAGCGGCGCGCGCGCCGTCGACCGCCGCGTCGACGCCCTGCGCCCGGCGGGAGCCGAATTCCAGAACGGTGCGGCCCTTCGCGGCCCGCACGACGCGGTTGGCCTTCGTCGCGATGAGGCTCTGGTGGTTGAGCGTCAGCAGCAGAAACGTCTCGACGAGCTGCGCCTGAATGGCGGGCGCGCGGACGGTCATGATCGGCTCGCGCGGGAAGATCGGCGTGCCCTCCGGCACGGCCCAGATATCGCCCGTGAAGCGGAAGCCGCGCAGATATTGCAGGAAGCCCTCGTCGAACATATTCCGGCTGCGCAGATACGCAATATCGTCCTCGTCAAAATGCAGCTGCTGCACGTACTCGATCGCCTGCTCCAGACCCGCCGCGATGGCAAAGCCGCCGTTATCGGGCACGGAGCGGAAGAAAATATCAAAATACGTGATGCGGTCCTGCATACCCTGCACGAAATAGCCGTTGCCCATGGTGAGCTCGTAATAATCGCAGAGCATACTCAGATTGGCGTTTTTGTTGATATCCATGATCGTTTTCCCTCGTTTTTCTGCCGCATGGGTACATGGGCGGTTTATTCTGCAAGCGCCCGTGCGCGCTGCAGTTTGCTGAGCGGCTGCTCGGACAGATGATAGGTGTCCATAAGCGCCCGCGCGAACGCGGAAAGCGCTTCCTCGCTTCCCTGCTTTAATTCCAGCTCCAGCTCGCACAGAAGCGCCGTCCTGCCCCCACCGGTCAGATCGCCGACGTCGCCGCAGATCATGCAGCTGGTGTTCTCCGACAGCCGCAGCTCCGCCGTGATGCGGGTAAAGCTTGCCCCGCAGATGGGCGCAAGCGCGTCCGGCTGCAGGGCGGCGATCTCCTGCGGCGCGCCGAGCGCGGCCAGCTTTTCAAGCGCCTCGTCGAGATACGCACTCTCGACCTCCCATTCGCCGCGCGTATGCCCCTCGCCGGGGGTCTTCATGGTGACGACGCTGCGGCCGTCCTCCGTGCGCAGGCGGAGCATCCAGCGCCGCTGCGCAAGAAAGCCGTCCTCCGTATCGTAATACGTTGTCCGCATCCGGATATAGGCATAGGGCGCGCACAGCTTTTCCATAACCATCCGGCTGCACAGAATGCAGTCGAGCAGCTGCAGATCGCCGACAGCCAGCTTGTATTCCGTCTCCTTACCCAAGTCAAGGCCCCCTCCGGGATTTTTTATTATTCTACGCTATTTTCCCCATAAACGCAAGAAGAAGGATGGCTTTTCTTTTTGCCGCCGTGCGCTGGGGCCGTTCCGGCGTTTCCCGCGCCATTTCCCGACGGGTTTCCGCCCATTCCGGGTGGTACACTGCGCAAAGGAACAAAAGGAGGCGGCGCGATGGGAACAGCAGGAGCGGAGCAGCTGCGGCAGCGGCTGGCGCAGGGATTGGCGGCGCGGCCCGTGCTGCGCGAGGCGCTGCGCGCGCTCGGAGCGGGCGGCTTCAGCTTTGTGCTGGCGGGCGCGGGGCTTTTATCGGCGCATGTGCCGCTGGCGCTTGCGCCGATGTGCGTGCTGCCGTTCGGCCCGGCGGCTGTGTGCGCGTATCTCGGGGCCGTGGCGGGCTATGCCGTGTTCTGGGGCTTATCGGCTGCGCTGGAGCCGGTCGCGGCGGGCTTTCTGATGCTGGCGGGCAGCTGCCTGTTCCGCGATCTGCTGCCTGCGCAGAGGCGCGGCTTTGTCCCGGCGGCGGCGGGCGGGATCTACGCACTGCTGGGGCTGATTTTCGTTTTGCAGGCCGACGGCGGCATCCGGGCGGCGCTGCTGCTTGCGCTGCGGCTGACGCTGCTGGTCGTGAGCATCCGGGCGCTCTGCCCGGCGGAGGAGGCTGCCAGGCTGCGGCCATACGCTGCGGCGGTGTGTCTGCTTGCGGGACTTGTGCGCGTGGAGCTGCCGTTCGGCGTTCCGCTGTCCGTGGTCGGCGCAGCGGCGGTGTGCCTGCTGGTGCAGGACGCGCAGGACGCGCTTCTGATTGGCGCGGCCTGCGGGCTGGTGCTCGATCTCGGGAGCCTTCCGTCTCCGCCGCAGACGGCCTGCTTCTGCCTGCCGCTTCTTGTCTGCCGGATGGCGGACCTTCGCCGGACGGCGCGGGCGGCGGCGTTTGCGGGGCTTTATTTTCTATGCGTGCTCGTCTGGGGAGGGGAACACGCGGGCTGGACGCTGGGCGTGCTGGCAGGCGCGGTTTTCTCGTGCCTGCTCCCCGGCTTTGCGCTGCCGGATGCGCGGCGCGACGCGCCTGCTGCTGCCAGCACGCTGGTGCAGACGGCGGATGTCCTGCAGCGGATGGAGACGAAGCTGTCTCTTTCCGGGCAGGAAGCCCAGACGGCCCCGGCGCTGATCTTTGACAGCGCGGCGGACGACGTCTGCCGCAGCTGCGTCAAGCACCAGCAGTGCTGGCAGGAGCGCGCGGACGATACCTGCCGTCTGCTTTCGGCCTGCGCCGGGACGATCCTGCGGCAGGGACAGGCGAACGAGGGCGACCTGCCCGCGGGCTTCTGCGCGGTCTGCATCCGGGAGGAGGCGTTTCGCGCGGCCATCAACCGGGCGCTGCGCGCCCAGCAGTCGCAGCTGCTGGCCCTCCGGCGCAGCGAGGAGGCGCGGGAAATTTCCCGCGCGCTGCTCGGTCAGCTTGCGCGCTTTTTACGCGCGGCGGGCCAGAAGCGCCCCGCCGGGGGCGTCCCGCGCTATCGGCTCTCGCTCGGCGTCCGGGCGGTCGGGCTGCGGGGCGATACGCTCTGCGGCGACTGCGGGACAAGCTTCCAGTGCGGCGTGACGCAGTATGTCCTGCTCTGCGACGGCATGGGCACCGGCTCCGGCGCGCAGTCCGACGCGCAGGAGGCGATCTCGGTCCTGCAATCGCTCTTAACGCTCGGCTTTGACGCGATGGACGCGGCGGCGATGCTGAACGAGCTGTATGTCCTGCGGGGCGACGGGTGCTTTTCCACGGTCGACCTGCTGGAGATGGACCTTTGCACGGGCGAGGGGGCGCTTTATAAATGGGGCGCGGCCCCGTCCTATCTCAAGAAGGGCGGAACAGTCAAAAAAATAGGGACAGCCTCGCCTCCGCCGGGGCTGGGTGTGGGAGAGGAACACCGGGCCGAGCGTGTGGGGCTGTCCTTACAGAGAGGAGAGCAGCTGGTGCTTACCACCGACGGCATACCAGAAGCCGCCTGCGAGCAGTATCTGCGCGCGTGCGGGCCGCTTTCGCCGAGGGAGCTTGCCGCCGGGGTCGTCGCGTGCGCCAGCGAGTCAGAGCCTGATGACCGGACCGCGGTGATCGTTCAGCTCGATCCGGCCTCCATGCAGCCTCACCATACCACACGCCGCGCGCGAAGTATGTCGAAAACGGGCGCGGAACCCCACATTTAGGAAATATTTTCTGTCGAAGCACAAAATACCGGCTCGAATCAGGCCGGATAAAGACGCAGCCTCACCCTGCCGCGGCAGGGTGAGGCTTTGCGCTTATGTTCCGAACAGCAGCTTCATCATCAGCGGGATCGTCAGCAGGCTCAGAAGCGTGCTGACAAACACGCCGGAGGAGGCGGCCGTCTCGTCGGCGCCGTATTGGTAGCTCAGGATCGTCGTGTTGGTGGCGATGGGCATACACAGAAGCACGGTCAGCACGCACAGTGCAAATTCATTCGTCAGCACGTGCCGCAGCACGGCATACGCCAGCAGCGGCACGGCCGCCAGCTTGAGCGCGGACAGCGCGTAGATCCGCCAGCTTCCGAAGATCTGCTTAAAGCGCATCTGCGCAAGCGAGCAGCCCACGATCAGCATGACGACGGGGCTTGTGATATCGCCGACATATTTGACGGTCTGGTGCAGCAGCGCGGGCGGCTGCCAGCCGGACAGATAGACCGCGAATGCCGCAAGCGACGCCGCGACGCACGGCTGCCGCAGCACCTTCCACTGAAACCGGAAGCGCGCCGCGCCGCGCATCAGACTTGCGCCGTAGCTCCAGCAGAAGAGCTGGAAAAACAGCACGAAGATCGTGACGTAAAACGCCGCGCCGCTGCCAAGCAGAGACTCGACGACGGGATAGCCGAGAAAGCCGGTGTTGGAGAAGATGAACATGAACCGGTACAGCCCGCGCTCCGCGTCCCTGACGCGCAGCAGCCGCACGGCCGGGAAGCTCAGGGCGATCAGCGCAAGATAGATCAGCGCGATCAGCCCCGCCAGCCGGAGCGTCTGCCCGGTCGAGAGCAGGCGCTCCCCCGTCAGTGCGGAGGCGAGGATCTGCATGGGGTTTGCAACGTTTACGACGAGCGCCGAGAGCTTTTTGTTGCTCTGCGTGTCCATCACGCCGCCCTTTGCGGCGCAAAAGCCGCAGGCCATGCAGAAAAACAGCATGACCATCCTCCGGCACAGGGAGAGAATATCCATCCTGCCCGCTCCTTCCTGCTCCGCCGGGATCTGGTTTACAGCGGGCTTTTTTTGATTTTCGCGAACGCGCGGGGGTATTTCGTCGGCGTGGGCCTGATTTTGCGGATGACAACAGCCTTATGCAGCGCGTCCTGAATGGGATATTCGTACACCTGCTCGATCATTCCGCCCAGCAGCGCCACGGCGCGCTTTGCTTCTTCCATCTCCTCGCCCGCCAGCGCGCCCTTCATTGCCAGAAACGCGCCGCCTACCTTTACATACGGCAGGCAGAGCTCTGCGAGGATATTCAGCCGCGCCACGGCGCGGGACGTTGCAATATCATACTGCTCCCGGCGGGTCTGGACAAATTCTTCCGCCCGGGCAGTGACGACCTCGGCCTCCACGCCCAGCTGCGGCAGAATTTCCCGCAGCCATGTCATGCGCTTGGCCAGAGAATCCAGAAGCGTCAGCTCGATCGACGGCTCGGCGATCTTCAGCGGAACGCCGGGAAAGCCCGCACCGCAGCCGATATCGATCACGCGCTTTCCGGAAAAGTCCTCCGCCCGCAAAAGCGCGATGCAGTCGAGAAAATGCAGCTCGGCCACGGCCTGCGGCTCGGTGATGGCCGTGAGATTCATGACCTTGTTTTTTTCGATCAGCGCCTGCCCGAACGCGCAGAGCGTGTCGATCTGCTCCGGCGATAAGCCGGAGCGCGCTTCCAGTGCTTCCCTCATTGATCTGCCTTTCGGATATACAGCACGCCGAGCGTTCCCGGCCCGCAGTGGCTGCTGACGGTGCAGCCGGCCCGCGTGACGCAGATCTCCTCAAACGGCTGTAACTTTTGCACAGTTTCCACAGCCTTTTGCACCGATTCCTCCGACACGCCGGAGTGCGTGATGAACACGCGGCGCAGTTCCAGATCGCTGCGGTTTCCAATTTTATCGGTGATATACTCGCAGACGCACTTGTCAAAGCTGCCGCGGTATTTTTTGCCGACGCCCATTTTGCCGTCTCTGACCTCGATGCATGGGCGGAGCCTTAACAGATTCGCGCCCAGAAGCGTCACGGCGGAGCACCGGCCGCCCTTTTTCATGTAATCCAGCCGGTCGAGAATGAAGCTGGCCTCCACGCGGCCCGTCAGATCGTGCAGCGCCGCGACGATATCGTCCGGCGCCATGCCCTCGCGCGCCATGCGCTCGGCCTCCAGCACGACAAGGCCGTGACCTGTGGATAAATTTCTGGAATCGACGACGTATACGTTGTCAAAATCCGCCGCCGCCAGCTTTGCGTTCTGGTAGCAGCAGGAGAAGTCCAGAGAGATACAGACGTGGATGACGAAGTCGTTTTTTTTCGACAGCTCCGTGAACGCGCGGACATAATCGGCCAGATTGACCGCCGCCGTCTGCGGCAGACTTCCGCCGGCGGAGACGTGGGCATAGATATCGTCGGGCTTGACGTCCACGCCGTCGCGCAGCGTCTTGCCGTCCATGCTCACATAGAGGGGCAGCAGGCGGATATGATACTGTTCCAGCTGCTCCGGGCTGAGATCACAGGTAGAGTCAGACGTGATCTGATATCGCATAGAGAGTCCCTTCCTTTTTTTCATCTGCATCCTTGCAGGATGCGCGTGCTTGGCGCAGCGTTCGGAAAAAGTCGCGCAGCGCCTGTGAACATTCCGCTTCCAGTATGCCGCCGCTGACCTCCGGCTGAAAGCAGCCCGGCAGATGCAGCAGATCGACAAGACTTCCCGCCGCGCCGGATTTTGGATCTTTCGCGCCGAAGACGACGCGCGGCAGATGCGCGTTCAAAATCGCACCTGCGCACATGGGGCATGGCTCCAGCGTCACGTACAGCGTACACTGCCACAGCCGCCAGCCGCCGAGCGTCCGGCAGGCCTCGCCGATGGCCTCCAGCTCTGCGTGGGCCAGCGCCGTTTTTCCCTTTTCGCGCCGGTTGCGTCCGCGGCCGACAATGCGGTCTTCCAGCGTGATCACACACCCCACCGGAACCTCGCCGTCCACCGCCGCCTCCCGCGCAAGCAGGAGCGCTTCGCGCATCATTGCCTCATCCAAATCCGTACACACACCTCCACGGCAAGAGTTATTCTATCATACCCGAAAATGGAAGATTCGTCAACACCCGCTGTGCGGCGCTTTCCTTGGGAAAACGGGCTTTTTGCTTGCTTTTAACAGGCGGACGCGATATACTGAATATATCAGGCAGCGACGCTGCAAAGAATGGATGGAAGAAAGGATCACGACGGTATGAGTACTACATATCAGAATCTGACCCCCGCACAGCTGCGCGAGGAATACACAGCGGTCAAAGCGCAGTTCGACGCGCTGAAGGCGAAGGAGCTGAAGCTCAACATGGCAAGAGGCAAGCCCGGCAGGGAGCAGCTTGACCTCGTCTCCGGCATCCTGAGCATCCTCAAAACCCCGGAGGACTGCATTTCCGGCGGCGTCGACGCCCGCAACTACGGCGAGCTTTCCGGCCTCAAGGAAGCGAAGGAATACTGGGCGGACGTACTCGGCTGCAAACCGGAGGAGTGCTTCATCGGCGGCAACGCGTCGCTGACGCTCATGTACGATCTGGTCAGCAAGGGCTATACGCACGGTCTTGCACGCTCGGAAAAGCCGTGGTGCAGGCTGGACACCGTCAAGTGGCTCTGCCCGGCCCCCGGCTATGACCGCCATTTTAAAATCACCGAATCGTTCGGCTTTGAACTCATTACAATTCCCATGACCCCCACCGGCCCCGACATGGACAAGGTCGAGCAGGCCGTGAAGGACCCGGCGGTCAAGGGTATGTGGTGCGTGCCGAAATACTCCAACCCCGACGGCATCATCTATTCCGACGAGACGATCGCGCGCATCGCGGCATTGAAGCCCGCGGCGCCCGACTTTGCCCTCATGTGGGATAACGCCTACTGCATCCATGAGTTTGACGGCGAGTTCGTTCCCTTCCGGGACATCCTGACGCTCTGCCGCGAGGCGGGAAACGACGGCATGGTCTATGAGTTTGCTTCCACGTCCAAGGTCACGCTCCCCGGTGCGGGTTTCTCCGTTATGGCTACGAGCGAGGCCAATCAGGCGTATCTGCAGAAGCTCATCGGCATCCAGACCATTTCCTATGACAAGGTCAACTCTCTGCGCCATGTGCGCTTTTTGAAGGACAAGGCCCACACGCTGGAACTTATGAAGAAGCACGCAGCCATTCTGAACCCGAAGTTCCAGTGCGTCCTGCGCCATCTGGACACCGAGATCGCGCCGCTCGGCATCGCCTCCTGGCAGCGGCCCAAGGGCGGTTATTTCGTCTCGGTCAACACGGCTCCGGGGCTTGCCAAGCGCACGCTGGCGCTGTGCAAAGAGGCGGGCGTCGTCATGACAAGCGCAGGCGCGACGTTCCCCTATGGCCGCGACCCGCAGGATTCCAACATCCGCATTGCCCCGTCCCTGCCCCCGGTCGAGGAGCTGGAGCAGGCCATGGAGATCTTCTGCACCAGCCTGCGCCTTGCCGCACTGGAGCAGCGGATGCAGTAACAGGACCAAGAGCACTTGTAGGGGCGGACGACTCTGTCCGCCCGCAGCAGGCAGCGCCTTTTACGGAAAACTGCACAGAAATTGTACATATTCCATACCACGCACCCCAAGGAGCAGCACATGAAGGTTTTGATTCTCGGCGGCGGGGCCAGCGGGCTGATGGCCGCGCTTTCCGCCGCGCAGGACGAACGGAATACCGTCACCGTTCTCGAACGGCAGTCGCGCGTCGGGCGCAAGCTGCTCGCCACCGGCAACGGCCGGTGCAACCTGACGAACCTCGACTTGTCCCCGGTGCACTATCACGGACAGGACGCGGGCTTTGCCCGCGCCGCGCTTTCGCGCTTTGGCGGGACGGCGACGCTGGACTTTTTCCACGCGCTGGGCCTTCTGACCACGGCAGAGCCGTCCGGGCGGGTCTATCCCCTGTCCGATCAGTCCAACAGCGTTGTGGACGTGCTGCGGTTCGCCGCTGCGCAGGCGGGCGTGCAGCTCGTCTGCGGCTTCGACGCGCAGAGCGTGAAGAAAAAAGCGCGCGGCTATCAGGTCACAGGCGCGGACAGCAGCGCGTATTTTGGAGATAAGCTGATCATTGCCTGCGGCGGCTGCGCGGGAAAGGCGCTGGGCGGAACGATGTCCGGCTACGAGCTTCTTGGCCAGCTCGGCCACAGCCGCACGGCGCTGCACCCCAGCCTCACGCAGATCCGCACGGACCCGGCCCCTATCCGGGGGCTGAAGGGCGTCCGGGCCGACTGCCGCATCCGTCTGCGCGCAGACGGCAGAACGCTGCTGGAGGACGCGGGCGAGGTGCAGTTTACCGAGACGGGCGTTTCCGGCCCGGCTGCGTTCACGCTTTCGCGGGCAGCGGGACAGGCGCAGGGGGGCGAGCTGCTGCTCGATTTTTTGCGGGAGTATCCCGCGCCGCAGGTGCGGGCGCTTTTGCAGGCACGGCGCGAAGCGTTCCCGGCGCTGGCGGGCGAGGAGCTGCTTTCCGGTATGCTCCATCCGCGCCTCGGCAAGACGCTCTGCCATGCCTGCGGCCTCGGCGCGCAGCCGCTTGCGTCCGTTTCCGACGCGGCGCTGGACGCACTGGTAAATGCAATTAAATATTTTTCTCTCCCCGTTACAGGTGTTTCCGGCTTTGAGAGCGCGCAGGTGACGGCTGGCGGTGTCCGGACGGCGGAATTCCGCGCCGACACGCTTGAAAGCCGGCTTGCTCCCGGTGTGTTCGCCTGCGGCGAGGTTCTGGATATCGACGGCGACTGCGGCGGATACAACCTGCAATGGGCCTGGTCGTCCGGCTATGTGGCCGGAAAGCTGGGGAAGCTATAAACATATTCCTACCCGTTTATAGGGGTGGACGACTCTGTCCGCCCAGCAGAATGCACCGAATCATCAAAAATTCTCGGCGAATTCGTATGCACTTACCCACTTGACTGTAGGGGCCGATGCCTGCATCGGCCCGCTGGGGAGTTGCGAATTCACCTGAGATTTCCGTTAAAACGCTGCATTCTGCCGGGTCGATGTGGGCAGCGACCCCTACAACCATGCGTGCAGGCATATCTGTATTCGCCGTAAGATTTCTGAAAAAGCACTGCTTCCAGCGGGCCAACAGAGTCTGTCAAGCCCAGATTGTTTACAAGAGTTGTCGGCCCCTACAGAAATTGCATTCCCGCCTGTTAAAACAGGCTCGACATACTTTGACAATAAAATAGGAGAACACATATGGATATCACACTCAGAATGAGCGACCACGCGCTGACTGCGCGCGCTGCTGCCGCTGCCGGAATCGTGCTGCTGCAGAACAAGAACCGGACGCTCCCGCTGCTGCCGCAGGAGGACGGTGCGCCGCTGCCTGTCGCGGTGTTTGGCATCAAACAGCTTCAGACGCCCGCTTTCGACAAAACGATGACGCCGTGGCGTGCAATCGGCGTCCTGGACGGACTTGCAGCAAGCGAGACGGTCAGGCCAGACGCGCTTCTGGCCCGCAAATACCGCACATGGGCGGTAGAACACCCGGAGGGCAGCGAAATGCCGCTGACAACGCTCGATTTTGGGGCCCTGCGCCATGACTGCGCGGCGGCTGTCATCGTCATCGGCAGGACGCCGGAGCGCTATAGCCTCCAGCTGACCGACGAGGAGACGGCTATGCTCACGCGCGTCACGTCTGTATTCGACCGGACGGTGCTCGTGCTGGCTGCGCCGGGCTTTATCGAGTTGAACGAGGCTGCGCTCTCGTGCGGCGCAATCGTCTTTCCTGTCTCTTATACACATCTGACGCTGCCGACGAAGGCTTAGGTG
>ENA-UAKS01000487-UAKS01000487.1-human-gut-metagenome-genome-assembly--contig:-NODE-487-length-16088-cov-9.625834_pt1 | contig 16088 bp, 12 predicted proteins | sample MGYA00243692_ERZ654452 | MGnify/ENA primary metagenome ERZ654452 (study PRJEB26926, sample SAMN06164442) | human gut metagenome | biome: ENVO:00009003; feature: ENVO:2100002; material: ENVO:00002003...
AACCAAAACTCTCAAACAAGTGAGTTAATATTGGAACATAGAACTGGACACCCTAATTATTAACGAACTATTGTTTCATAGATTCCGGAGATTTCCATTATCTTACGGAATATTGGGTGTCAAGAATTCATGAACCTTTCTCGCTCATTGTTTTCGATCATCATCCGGATATGCAGCAACCAGAATGGGAGGGTGTTGTTCTACAGTCAGGCAGAGATAGACCATCACCAGGCTTGACCGTCGAAGGCTGGTAAACTTATACATGAGCCGGTTTACATATCTATAGATAAGGATGTATTGAGAAAGCAGGATACCATCACCGACTGGAACAATGGAGATATGACACTTATGCAGCTCCAAGCCATGCTTCGCATCATCTATGCCCATGAAAAAGTGATAGGGGTAGATGTTACAGGCGAATGTTCAGCACGCTTGACTATTTCTCTGAGTTGGAGGATGCAGAGATTAACAACGAGGCAAATGAAGAATTGTTAAGGATGATTCTGGAGGAGAACCATCCTTAGCCTTCTTAAACGTAAGCTTGAAGAATATGGTCTAGCTCGTCGAGTTCTTCCTCCTTTGTTGCCCAGCTTGTAACGAATCGGCAGATGATTTCATGTTCGCTCTTTCTTTCCCATATCTCGAATGCTACTTTTGGGGAAAGGGCCTCGTAGAGGGCAGGTGAGAGTACTACAAACTGCTGATTGGTTGGAGAATCGTAGGCAATGGCGATACCATGCTTTTCGAAGATGCTGCGGATGCGGGTAGCCATAGCGATGGCATGGCGCGATATCTTGAAATAGAGCTCATCCGTAAACAGCGTGTCAAACTGGATGCCGAGCATTCTGCCCTTGGCAAGCAAGGCTCCATGACGCTTTACGTTGGTGAAGAAGTATTTCGGTGCCTTCATGCCCGAGAATACCACAGCTTCTCCCATCATGGCACCCACCTTGGTTCCGCCGATATAGAATACATCACAATGTTTTGCAAGGAATGGCAAGTCATAGTCGCATGCCGCTGAAACCAGACCGTATCCCAGTCGGGCACCATCGATGAAGAGACGGAGGTCATATTTCTGGCAGGTTGCATACAGCGCAGCCAGTTCTTCTCTGGTGTAGACCATTCCGAACTCAGTCGGCATCGAGATATAAACCATGCCTGGCTGCACCATGTGAGGATGCGATTCGTCGGCTAGGAAGGTATCCATATAAGCTGACAGGGTGCCGGTTGTCAGCTTGCTGTTTTTTCCTGGCAGGGTAATGACCTTATGCCCGAAAGCTTCTACTGCTCCTGATTCATGTACCTCGATATGACCGGTTTCCACACAGATTACTCCTTCGCATCCCATGAGGACGGAATCAATGACCGTGGTGTTGGTCTGCGTACCGCCTATCAGGAAGAACACTTCTGCATTCTCATTGTCCACAGCCTTGCGGATTTTCTCTTTTGCCGATTCTGAGTATGGATCAAAACCATAACCAGATGTTTTATCACTGTTTGTCTTGCCAAGAGCTTCTAGAATCTCTGGCAGCATACCATTGTTGTAATCACTTTCAAATGAAATCATATTCTTAATATTACGTGTTTTAATTTGAACTAATTTCTTTATTCTGTTTCTATTTTTACTTCTGTCAGTTTACCCGTCTGTGAGTCGATGATATAACCATACAGATTGCAAAGGTAATGATATCACCCTTAGAAAAATGGGAAGCATGCAAAGTTAAGAAAAAAAATGGTTAACAATGGCAAATAACCAAGAAAAATTCCATGAAATAATAATTTTTTATAAAAAGAATATTATATTGGACCTTTTCTTGCGTAAACAGGAAATTTTAGTTACCTTTGCACGAAAAGCACTACTTGGCATGAAAATTCAAGAAGTAATGAAATGATTTGTGTTCTTCAGCGACCAGATGTCATAGAAGAAACGGATGAAAACGCAAAGTAAATGAAAGACTAAAATGATAAGAGAATATTAACAAATGGAACAAGAAGAAAAGAAACAGAAATCTCAAGCTGCAGAGAATCAGGCATCATGCTCGTCTCAGCAGCCAGTTGAACCACATCCTTTTATTTCTGTCATACCGCTGGCAGTCCTTATTACTCTTATCGTCCTGGTTGTCAAAATCTTCCCTGATGATGCCTTGGCTGGTGCCTCTCAGGTGGCCCTCATGATAGCCACAGCCGTTTGTGTAGCACTCGGTATGGGCATCTATAGGATGAAATGGAATATCTTTGAAGAGATGATCAAAAAGACCGTGGGCGATGCCGGAGTATCTATCCTGATCCTGCTGCTCATCGGAATGATGTCAGCTACCTGGATGATCAGTGGTGTGGTACCCACATTGATATATTATGGTGTACAGATCATGTCGCCAACCTTTTTCCTTCCCTGCGCATGCATCATCTCCAGCATCATCTCTGTGATGACGGGAACCTCATGGACCACTATTGCCACCATCGGTATTGCTCTGATGGGAATCGGTGATGCCCTGGGAATACCAGCCCCCTACACCGCTGGAGCTATTATCTCCGGTGCCTATTTCGGGGATAAACTCTCGCCAATGAGCGATACCACCGTCCTTGCTTCGAGTATAGCCGGAGCGGATCTCTTCTCACATATCCGCTATATGCTCTATACTACCATACCAAGCATCCTGCTCTCGCTGGTACTCTATCTCATCATCGGACTCTGTTATGATTCCAAGCCAGTGGATATCAGCCAGTATCTCACCGGTCTGAGTCATGGTTTCAATATCTCCTTGCTTACGATGCTGGTTCCGGCTTTTACAGGATGGCTCATCTACCGCAAGACTCCATCTCTCATCACACTTCTTCTTTCAGCCCTTTCAGCATGCATCTGTGCCCTCATTCTCCAGCCGGAAGTACTTGTAGGGATAGCAGGTGAAGACTGCATCTCTGCCAAAAGCCTCTTTGAAGGAATCATGACCACCTGCTATACCCATACCCAGGTAGATTGCGGTATGGCTAACATCAATGATCTCGTAGCCACCCGAGGCATGGCTGGCATGCTCAATACCATCTGGCTCATCCTCTGTGCCATGTGTTTCGGTTCATGTATGGTAGCCAGCGGCATGCTCCACGCCATTACCCACATGCTCCTGAAAAGCATCCACAGCACCGTATCACTTGTCTGCAGCACCGTGACATCAGGCGTCTTGCTCAATCTCGTTATGGGTGACCAGTTCCTGAGCATTATTATGAATGCATCTATCTATAAGGATGAATATGCCGAACGAGGCTATCGTCCGGAACTCTTGAGCCGAAGTACAGAGGATAGCGCTACCGTAACGAGCGTGCTGGTTCCATGGACAGCCTGCGGTATGACGCAGAGTACGGTTCTTGGTATCCCGACACTTGTCTATCTCCCCTTCTGCTTCTTCAATATCATCAGTCCTTTGATGAGTTGTCTGGTTGCCATCCTTGGCTTCGTACTCAATCCACAACCCAAGGAAAACAAAGCATCTGCAGCGGAAGAGACTGATATCCATTAATATTAATAGGAGATTCATTGATTCCCAATGACGGCAAGCAGACGCCGATAATCATGTGCTTTATGATGTATGTACGCAAACAGATTGCATAAAGCGTGCAATCGTTTGCACAAAGAAATGTAACCTTTTTGAAACTTTTTCTTGCTTCGTATTGGATTTTCTCTTAAATTTGCAGCCGAAAATAGATGCCAACTAACAACAGAAGGCTAAGTTTAATATAAACGAAACCAAATATAAAAGTAAAGATATGATGAAGCAAACATTCATAAAATCAGCTATGTTGCTGCTGCTGATCCTTTCAATGGCAACGACGCGAGCGCAGGAGGTCGCTCTGAAGACCAACTTACTGGGATGGGCTTCCACATCTGCCAACGCCGGCATCGAAATCGGCACGGGCAAGAAAACAACCTTCCAACTCTTCGGCACCCTGAACCCCTGGAAGTTCTCGGGTGACAAGAAGATGAGATTCTGGAATGTTATGCCAGAATACAGATGGTACACCTGCCAGAAGTTTGGAGGCCATTTCTTCGGAATTCATGCCTTAGGCGGTGAATACAACATTAAAAACATTGACATGCCCTTCGGCATCCTGCCGAAAACTCTGGAGGGCAGGCATTATGAAGGCTGGTATGTAGGTGGAGGCCTTACCTACGGCTATCAGTGGTTGCTTAATAAGCACCTCAATTTCGAAGGGTCTATCGGTTTGGGATATGCCTACAGTCCTTACAAGCTTTACGGACGATGCGAAAAATGTCTCGACAAAGACCACCGCAACTATGTGGGCCCTACAAAAGCCGCACTATCTCTCATATACGTGTTCTAAGAATTTAATTTAACTGTGGTTTTAAACTGACAATAAAAACACGTAATAACTAGACAGAATACAAAAAATTTAGGGAAATCATAATATGGATAAAATGAAGCTTTATGCGGTCATTTCGCCCCTCTGCATGCTCTTTTCTCAGGGCATCATGCCTGCTCAGGCTCAACAGCTGGCAGGGGGTAAGGTTCAGGTAGAAAGCGTTTTAGCACGCAAGAACGGCAACCGGATGGACGTTGCCTTCCGTATGAATCTGAACGATTTGAAGATGAAATCAGAGCAGCAGATTGTTTTCACACCGGTAATGGTAGGAACTGATTCTATCGCTCTCAACCCTATCATCATTCAGGGTAGAAACCAGGCTGTAAGATACCGCCGACTTGCCGACAACAAGAAGAATCCGCAGGCACAGGTTTTTACGCACAAGAACAAGACCAATCAGCAGGTTTACTTCGCCCAGTCTGTTCCTTATCAGAAATGGATGAAGAAGTTCAAACTCTCGGTGAAAGAAGATCTTTGCGGATGTGGCAACCTGATAGAACAGGACAATACGCCGATTGCGGATATCGACCGTACACCGAAGATTACGAAGGATTTCTTCGTGCAGCCGAAGGCGGAAGCCAAGAAGGTGAGAGCCGAAAAGGGTGAAGCTTATCTCAGCTTTGTGGTTAACAAGAGTTATATTCTTGCCAACTTCCGTGAGAATGCTACTGAGCTGAAGAAGATTACTTCCACCATCGACCTGGTGAAGAACGACAAGAACGTTGAAATCACAGATATTGATATCCATGGTTTTGCTTCACCTGATGGTTCGTATGCCAACAACAAGCGCCTTGCCAACGAGCGTGCAGCTGCCCTCCGTAAATATGTGAGCAGCCTCTACACCTTAAACTGCAAGCTCTTTACCTATCAGGCTACACCGGAAGACTGGGAAGGATTCAAGAAGAAGATCCAGGCTAGTCATCTGGCTGATAAGGAAGCAATTCTCGAGATAGCTAACTCCTCGCTGGCTCCCGACGATAAGGACCTGAAGATCAGAAAGCTCCATCCGGCTAGTTACCGCTACATCCTGGATCATATCTATCCTCGTCTCCGTCATAGCGACTATACGGTAACCTACACGGTACGTCCGTTCAGCATCGAAGAGGCCAAAGAGATATTGAAGACCAAACCACAGCAGCTTTCTCTGCAGGAGATGTTCCTGGTGGCACAGACTTACGAGCCGGGTTCGCCAGAGTTTAACGAGGTATTCGACATTGCCGTCCGCCTCTTCCCAGATAATGAGACAGCGAATCTCAATGCCGCCTGCACCGATTTGCAGAAAGGTGATCTTACTTCTGCCGAAAAGCATCTTGCCAAGGCAGGCAACTCGAAAGAGGCAGAGCGTGTAAGAGATGTCTTCAAGCAGATAAAGGAATTGGAATAACAGAAAATTAGAGAATAACGATTATAAACAAGCTTAACTTTCAAAGATTATGAAGATTAAACATTTATTTGGCTTGGCTGTCATCGCAGCTATGACAGCAAGCTGTTCAAGCAATGAGGACCTGGGAACCGCAGGTCCAGGTACTGGTACTAATGAAACTGGTGTTGGTTATGCAACTTTCACCATCAACTTGCCTTCGGTAAGTGGAACTCGTGCTGTAGATGCTGGTGGTGCTGAAATGGCTGAAGGAACACCAGAAGAGTATAAAGTTAGTAAAGCAACTGCCCTCATCTTCCAGAAGTATGGTTCAGATGAAGGCTCTTACAAGTTTGTTGAGAGCGTAACTTTACCTATAGATGGATGGACAGACGATTCCACACCTGGTATCACAACTACTTCTAAAAAGCTGGTAGCAAAGCTTACCAATGTGGATACCAAGAATGATTATAGTGTTTTGATTTTGCTTAACAATAAAAATGTTAATTTGCCTACTGTAGGTCAAAGTTATAATGATTGGAATAGCAAAAACATTTTGACTCCTTCAGTTACTGATTGGGCTGGTTCTGATGGCTTCTATATGGCTAATGCTCCGTTGAAAGGAAGTGCTGCCTCACCTGCAACTTTGGTTCCTATTGACAAAAATAAAATATATGCCAGCGAGACAGAAGCAAATAATTCTGCTAATGATTGTGCCGCAACAGTTTATGTAGAGCGTGGAGTAGCAAAGATGACTGTTGCTAACCCTGGAACAAAAACTGTTAAGGATAAGGCAACATCGAATGACACACAGAGTAAAGTAACATTTAGCAAATGGGCTTTGGATATCACAAACAAGAAGACATACGCTGTTCATAATATTGATGGCTTGAGCAAAGATTTCCCTGCTATTTGGACTACAGAACGTTTCACTGGTACTAACAACCGAGTTTATTGGGGTACGGATCCTAACTACAATTTGGCTGGACTCAATACTGCAGATACTGGTAATGATGCCAAAAGAAAAGAAGAATTCAATTTTATCACTGCTCCAAGTGAGATTAATAAAGACTTCACCAACACCACCAACACCAATCCGGTATATTGCTTAGAGAACACCTTTAACTTGGCAAACATGTATCAGGGTCAGACAACCCGCGTTATCTTCAAGGCAACATATACTCCTAAGGATGATGCAGGCAAACCCCTTGCAGAGTCAGATGGAACTTTCTACACCATCGGTAATATGACAACTATCCTGAAAGAAGCAGACTTGAAGAAAGCTGTAGATGCAGCAGCAACTTCAGTTCTCTCAGGTTGTACAGTTGACTATACAAATCTCAAGACAGAAGGCTCTCATGTGATTACCTTGGCAGATATCAAGGATTCTACTGGTACAACTCTTGTTGCCGATAAAGATTATGGTGGTAAGACAGGTACAAAAATCGTTAAAGCGATTAATGATAAACTCGGCTTGAAAGCTGGTCGTCCAGAAGAGATGGTTGGTATCAATACCTATCTTAAGGGTGCTACATATTATATCGCTCGTGTTAAGCACTTCAGCTCATTGACTTGGCAATCAGGTGAATCTTATGGAGACAACAACCTCAAGTATCTTGGCCGTTATGGTATGCTCCGTAACAACTGGTATGACTTGACTGTTGGCAACGTCTATGGTCCTGGCTACCCTGGTGTGCCTCCAGTAGACCCAACTCAGCCAGATGATGAGAACGAGAAGTATCTTAGCGTCAGCGTGAAGATCCTTTCTTGGGCTAAGCGTTCAGACACAGTCGATTTGTAATCCATTACACATTATTATATATAGCTCAGCCGCTCTAGCGCTAAGGAGCGGCTGGCTATCTCGGAAAAATAAGAATCTATTTATACACTTTACTTTTTCATAAAACAGATAAGCATCATGGCAAACAAGAAGTTTAACAGTTGGATCAAGAATATATGCATGGGATGGGGCTTCATCATGGCCGGCAGCCTGCTAGCAAGCTGCAACGACTTGATGCACGACGACCTGCCTCCTTGTGACATGGGTGTTGACTTGCAGTTCAAGTACGACTACAACGTGCAGCGTGCCGACATGTTCAAAGATCATGTGGGCGGACTCAGCGTATTCGTATACGACGAGCAGGGCAACTTCATTGCTCGCCATGATGCTTATAACGATGCGACATCACAGCCGCTCAAGGACCCTAACTATGCCATGCGAATTAATCTGGAACCGGGCAAATACAGATTCGCAACCTTCGCCTTCCAAAAGAAATACGAAGATGCACTCGCACAGCCAGGTGCCAAATTCCAGATAGCTCTGCCACAGCAGGGTGATAACATCACCGCCCTCCATGCACGACTCGACCGCGAACAGGGCAAGGTAAACAACCAGAGCCAACCGCTTGATACACTCTGGCAAGGACTCAGCAACGAACTGGTTGAAGTAAAAGACCTGCAGGTTACACGCCATACCATCGGTCTGGTTCGTGATACCAAGCAGCTCACCATCAGCCTGCATCAGACCGACGAGCCTGCCAACATCAATGCCGATGACTTCAGTTATCAGATAACCAATGCCAACGGCGATATCAGTTACGACAACTCTCTCCTCCCCGACGAGGAGTTGACATATACCCCATATTACACCTGGACCTCTGAGTTTAAGGATACCGAGGGCAATGTAAAGGAGCGCACCGCTCATGCCGCCCTCATGTTCTCCCGACTCATCTGGCATCCGGCAGAAGAAAACGACAAGAACGCCATCCTCACCATCACGAACAAGACTACTGGCGAAGAGGTGGCACGCATCAATCTTGCAGACTTTCTGGCTCAAGGCCGTGGCGCCTTCGAAGCCCGCCATTATTCAGAGCAGGAATTCCTGGACCGAGAGTACGACTACAAGCTCGACTTCTTCCTCCAGGGCAACCAGTGGAAGTATGTGCAGCTCAGCATTTCCATCCTGGATTGGAGCAAGCGCATCCAGCGTGTCGATTTCTAACCGTTTCAGGTGTCAGAGCCCCTTCCGGGCATTTAGCTCATAAGAGTATTTGACTTTAAAAATTAGCAACAATGAAAATACGAGATTTCATTTTAAGTTTAGTTAGTTGGTTTATATTGTTGGTTACAGTAAGTTGCTCTGACGAACTTGGAGGCGAGCGCGCTCCCATTTCGTCAGAAAGCAACTTGCATGTACTCGTGCCAACCGTGCTCAGCAGCCGCGGCACCAATCCCGACGATGCTTCCGGCCTTCCTACCTATAATGCCACGGTAGATGAATGCCAGATCAACGACCTGACCCTCTATGCTTTCCCTACAGGAAATGAAGGCAAGCTCCTGAAAAAGACGCTCCCTGCCCCACTGGCTTCGATGATGCTGGAGGAGCATGTAGCTAACTATCAGCTCAATATCGAGCCGGGCACTTACCATATCTATGTGGTTGCCAATATGAACAAGGTGTTGAGTGGTCAAACTATCCAAACTGAAGATGCTCTCAAAAAAATAGTACTCGATTACAGACCTACAAGTACACCAGGTATGCCTGTATGCACCAATATCCCGATGATTTACGAACCAGAGAAGGATGCCACAGGCAAACTCGCAGAAACCGAGATTAAAGCAGCGGGTGATAAATATACCGAGGTGGCAGCTAACCTGAAGTTTACATGCGTAAAGGTTAAGCTGAATCTTATCTTCGATCCAAATGACGCAGAAGTTGCAACCAATTTCGGAGGCAAGCCCTTTAGCATCAACAGTATTTCAGCCGATAAGCTCTCTCCTTTTACCCATCTTTACTGGGGCGGTAAATTCGAGGCTCCTTCTTGGGCAGATAAAGATTACAAGGATGGTTTTTCAAGCAATACGTATCAGACATCTGAAGGTCCAGCCGTATACTATACCGAATGGACAGACAACAGATCTGCGTCAGCAACAAATAACAATGATGATATTAAAGGAACCGGAGATGCGAAGAATGCTCCAGATAATGCTGCGGAGAAATGGCTTTTCCAGCAGACGTATTATCTTCCTGAGCGATATATCTCATCAGAATCCGACCGCAGTTATCTTACCATCAATGGTAAGGTAGGAAATTCTGCAGTCAACAATTATCGTATCAATCTGGGTCATAAGAAGGATGAAAGCAGCACCACACCCGTATTCCCTCGCGGTACCTTCTATGAGATTACTGGTGCTATCAAGACCCTCGGTAATATGGAGCTGGATTGCAAGGTAAGTGTAAAGCCCTGGGAGACAGTACCAATAGATGCCGACTTCAACCATACTACATTGTGGGTAAGCAAGACGGAGGCTAATGTTACGTCAACGACAAACGATTATATCACATATAATTCGAATGCAGGCACAGTAGGGTTTGGATGCGATACTAAAATAAACTCAAAAGACATCATCATTGGCACCAAACGTGGTAAAGACGCTAATGGTAATGATAGTATAGAGTTTCGCGTGAATCCAAATATCCCAATCAAAGCTTATGCACAGCTAGTAGGCACTGCTAAGTTTTGGCTCAAGGCAAATAATCTCAAGAAATATATAGATGTACATTATGATGTTAAACCTTATCTGGATGTTACAAAAGAACTTGTCATCTACTATAATAAAGATGATAAATCTCAGAATAAAAGAACCATAAAATGGGATACTAACCTTGGTGGTATTAAGTTGGATAGAACTACAGATAAAAAAGGTAGCTCTATCATCAAAATGAGCGTAAATTCATCGGATGATGCAACAGGAACGTTCACGGTTACAGCTACGGAAAATCCTGTAACAACCACCATTCATGAATTCACGGTAACGTCAAAAGATGGATCTATGCCTCAGAAAGTTCGTGTAAAAGTAAGTCCTCCTATCGGTGACTATCGTATCTATTTCAGAGCTATCAATGACCGAAGTAAATATAATGGAGGTAACGGTTCCGATAATTTCCAGGGAATCTTAACTGAAGAAGGTACAAACAACTGGAGCGATGGATGGAATGAGGATGCAAAAGATACAAGTGATCCAATAACAAAAAGCCACTACATCTATGTTTATACCCAGATAGGTGAAACAGAAGATGCCGTTACAGGAAAAGGTTGGGTTTTTACGAAAGAATCGGACGATAGAAATGGATGGCCTGGAGTAGAAATGGTGGCCGACGAGACTAACACCGGATGGTATTACAAAAACTTCCCTGTAGATGCGAAGTCTGTATTAAATACAAATGAATCAAAAGGTCAAAGAACTATTAAGCCAGGTGAGACATTGATTATGTTCAGTAATAATACATATCAAGATCAAGGATATAGTTTACACCGTTGTCCTCATCATCTAGAGCCGGGTATTCCTCTCTTCGATTATGAAGATCGTGAAGGATGGATTGTCTATGATCCTACATCCGACCCTATATGGCGTGTACATGATGATATGCCTGAAATTGAGAACATAGAGTTCAAGGTATATACCCAGTTTGAGCTTTTTGGATGGTATAAGGTATATGGTATCGCATCAGGAGAAAACCAGTTTACCATTTGGGATACTAAAGCCAAAAAAAGCTGGAAATGCGAGAAGGTGGGAAAAGATTGGTATAAAACAACCATCAAGTTGAAAGCAGTAAAAGGGGAACACGAAAAAAACATCCTCCTGAAAAAGGAAGACAACGATAAATCTCCTACTATTACACTCTTCGATGGCAATAGCTACGAGAAGTATGGCGACACTGGTTATTACCAAGGAGACAAATGGCATCAAGGTAAGCCTAATGGCGTAACTGAATAAATAATATTGGAAAAATGAAGAAGATAAAGCATTTAATGATATGGATGGGATTGCTCCTAAGCCTTGTTTCCTGCAAGGATACGATGGAGGCTATCGGACTCGGCGGGGATGAAATCCCTGCCGAGGGGGTAGTCTTGAACATTGAGTTGCCCAACTTCTCCGAAAAGAAAATTAATACTAGAGCGGGGGCTACAGAAAGCATAGGTAAGATTACTGCTGTGTTTTATGGCAAAAGCAATACTTACAAAGGTATGGCGAATGTCAACATTGTAAGCAAGAATACAGACGGAACGTATCAGGCAAAAATCAGTAATGTCCCATCTGGAACAGTTACTGTTCATCTGGTAACAAACGTAAGCAATCTCGAAGAGACAGAAGCAGAAGATTTGCAAAACATTGCGTTAGCTACACCTAGAACAATAGATACAAGCAGCCCAGTATGTTGGGGTAGCGTATCTTTAACGGAGCTCTTGGATGGTACGGCAAATGTCAGTTTGTATAGACAATATGCCAAGGTTACCTTGAAAGTAGCTGATGCGGTAAAGACTGATTTCCATGAAGAAGATGCTGGTCTTATCATCAATCATGCAGCTGCAAAGAGTGCTATCGCCCCTGCTGGTTATACAGAACCAACCGATGCCTTAGCAGAGACAACAGAGTTTAGTAGCACAGATTTCGGCGATGGAACAAGCCGTGAAGTAATGGTAACAGAAACATCTGCAGGTAAAGCTTTCGCTATCATCAAGGCAAAATACAACAATGTAGAAGGTTACTATAAAGTGGGGCTCTACAAGGATGCAACAACTAAGAAGAATCAGTATGCCCTCTTGAGAAACCATAACTATATCATCACCGTAACCAAGGTGAATGACTATGGTTTCAAATCTTTGTCTGAAGCTATCAAGGCTGAACCGGAAAACAGATTGGTGGCAGATGTTGTAGATGACAATCCTGCCATCACCAACATGATAGCTTGCAAGGATTACGAACTGGGTGTTAGCGATAATTTGTCCCTCAAGGCAACAGCTACTGAAGCAAAAATCACTTTGGTCACTACGCTCAAATCTGCAACATATGGTGTAAATATCAATGATAGCAGGGATAGCTGGATCAAAAGCTATACTCAGGAGGGTGAAGGAATTACAACTCCTGAAAGTGGTAGCCTGTCATCTTCTGGCAAAAAATATCTTTTGAAGTTTACGCTGGTTCCAAACACTCATGAAACCCCAAGAACAGGAACGGTTACGATATCATCTGGTGATCTCAAACTTGATGTGAAGATAACCCAGGCTGGTTTCAATTTTATGAGAGACGACCCTAAGCGTAAAGTCATCATGTTTGAAAATGACAGTGAGTATAAATCAGACTATTTTGCCTGGTTGGATAAGGAGGTTAAAGGAATCAGACCAGATCAAATGCAAAACGTAAAAAGAAATGATGGTCTTCATTTTACTGTAGGAAAGAATGCCTACAGTTATAAGATTCCTAAGCTGACAGGGGATAAACTTACAGATAACGATAGCCATTTCACTGTTAGCGATGACGGACGTTACTGGAAAGTGACGTTGGCAGATAAGCACGATAATAATTATAATCTTTGGAAAGGCACCTTTACGATAAAAAACGCAGCTGGTATCAACATCACCTACACTGTTTATCATACTGGTATCTTCCATGAGATAACAGAAAATATGGCAAACAAATATGAATTAGCAGAGGGTGGTGATGACAATCTTAAGATAAAAGGTATGTTCTATTATGGTGTAGTGAAGGTGCAGGGACAAACTAAAACCTACATCATGCTTGACCGTAATCTGGGTGCTACCGACAATAGTCCTTATGCACCAGACGTCAACGAACTTAAAGACCATAAAGGTGCTATCGGTGGATACTTCAAGATTTCAGAGGATAAGAATAAATCAGATGTCAAGCAGGGGAATCTATCCTCTACTCTATCTCCTGAAGGCTTTGAAATACCAGAGAAATCGGTGTTTGAAGACTTGATTGCAAATGGTACGCTTAAAACAGAGGTACGCCATACTGTTCTTGGAGAATCGTACTATTGTACATTTATGAATACAACAAGCTCTGAGTTGAAAACCATCTATCTGCCATACGGAGGATATCTGGAAGGTGAAAGCCATAAATATCCAATGCACGTGGTCTTTTGGACCAAAACACTAGTCTCTGGAACACAAGGATTCAGTGGAGGAAGTCCGGAATATGGTTACTGGTATAACTATTTCGACGTGTACAACGATAAGAAGGGTTTTTCCAACGTACGTTTCGTGAGTGGTAGTAATGGAAATAACACCCATCGCTACAAGGCGATGCCATTACGATTGATCAGTAAGACAGTATTAAAGAATCCTACACTTTAATATAAACCAAAGAATCCACAGCAGGCACTCAAGCCAGCTGTGGATTTCTTGATTCTTAGCTTCTCTCAAATCTGCAACTTCATTTCATCAATACGAACGCCAAAATCATCCATATAGCGCTTGTATATATAAGAGGCAACTTGTAATATTCCCATCATAGTCATTATTCATTTTATAGTTTATTGCCGCAGAGTTCCGCTTTTTTATTGAAACCGCCAAAGAAAATCAAAATAAATCTGCAAGTTATCTGCAAATTACAACACCAAGAAATTCACAATAAATCAACAAAATCCCCCGAATATAAGTTGTAAACTATAAACTTCCCTCTCCCGGCGGTCCCATCCCGTACAATCTGGCGAAGACCGCTTTGGTCCGCCAACCTTAGAGCGTAGCGGTTCCGAGCGACGAGGAGGAGCGGTTTCCTCCCTCTTGCCTGAGGGTGAGAGGGTCGGGGTGAGAGGTGGAGCCTTCCTTAAGGGTAAGGAAGGACGGGTAGGTTTTCAAAAAAGCCTTCTTTAATGGGAAAAAGCGATGCCAATGAGTTCAATGAAAGCTTGCTTTCAAATTGCCGAGTGCAGCTCGCTTTATCAACAAAGAAGGACGGGATGATTTTAGAAAAAAAGCCCTGTAGGGCGGTTACATCCTTCCCTTTTCGAGAAGGGTTTCTGTCCCCTGTGAGGGGAACCGAAAGGGTCGTAAAGCCTATTGTGGCTTGGTTTGGATGTGGAGCTCTCCTTGCAGGAGAGACGGAAAGATAGAAAAGTCAGCACTGAGGGGCGGTTTTCCTCTTCTTCCCTCTTACGGCATATATAAATCTATTCATCAAAATCTTCCGGCTTAGATGAAACACAATGTATCATCAGCTAGAGCCACTTTTACCTCATAGGGCGAATTGGCATTAATCACAGCCAGAGACATTTTTCTACTACCATACTTCTACCCCTATAGGTTCTTTACTAGTACGTTCCAGACAGCTTTTGCGAACCAAGTTCCAGTTTCTCCCCCATTTTACGTTTGTTTTCCTTAGAAGCATTCCAACGGCATAGAGCCTCTTCTCTTGTTAACTTTGTTGTATCCATATATTCTTCCTCCTATTTATTCTAGTTCAACATTCAGCCGCCAAAGTTACGCTTTTTCCTCGAAACCACCAAGAAAATCATAAAAAAAAACATTTTCCCCTCACACCGCCAAACTTCTTGGATTATTTTAACGCAAACAGAGTGTAAACACTGAATTTAAAATTTATCCCATCCATAACACCACTTTCTCAATCTAGCTATGGCATTCCAATCGTTTAAAAAATCGAAATAAGAGGGCATGATCTCTACTCGTATTCTATCGCATGCCAAAATGTTTCTTAAATGATAGGTTGCAGCAAGATATGGAACATTTGGAGAAGGAATGAATACGCACACACGATATTGCATCACTTTTGACAATGTATAAACGACAAAGAATCCTCTTAATCTATTATCTCGACATAGATAGATACCATCAGCCACACTAATATTTTGAAGAGTCCACAATCTCTCAGGCAAAATATATGGTTTAGGATTGCTGATCTGCATTCTTAAGTCATCATAATACGAATCTGCTAAGAATGTATATCCAGTTCTTGCAAATAAGAGTAAATATGCATTCTTCAATAGAGCAGCAGAAATAAACCTTTCATCTCTTTTCAGAGGTACATCTTGCAAATCTATTAGAGCATTTTCTTTCAATATGTTTTCTCGATATTCATCCCAAACCTTGGGATTATTCCGCTTGGCATCTATCTCTAAAAATAGTTGGCGATCAGCATCTATATGCAAGTTCGCTCCTAATCTTTGTCCTTTATGAATCAAGTTTACTTTTCTATCAGTCGAAGGAAAAAACTTTCTTTGTTCCAAACCAACGATAGCATTTAGCAAGTTTACATCTATAGAATGCCCACATGTACTATTACAAGATCTACATGTCAAAGCAATTCTTTTACCACCAAGAGATGCTTGTGGCACATCTTCCTCTGTTAAGTTTTTCACAACTTCATCATCAGAAAAAGATTGCATACACAATGGACATTTATACATTTCATCTTGAATGACTCCCATTGCAAATAAAATATGCAGATTGTTATGCATACTTTCTATATAAAATTGCTTATTCATAAAGTTATATAATTGATAGGGTGTCCAGTTCTGTGTTCCAGTTTT
>ENA-UAKS01000489-UAKS01000489.1-human-gut-metagenome-genome-assembly--contig:-NODE-489-length-16046-cov-8.837221_pt1 | contig 16046 bp, 16 predicted proteins | sample MGYA00243692_ERZ654452 | MGnify/ENA primary metagenome ERZ654452 (study PRJEB26926, sample SAMN06164442) | human gut metagenome | biome: ENVO:00009003; feature: ENVO:2100002; material: ENVO:00002003...
GATCTACACCTAAGCCTTCGTCGGCAGCGTCAGATGTGTATAAGAGACAGTAGAAATACCTCAGACCACGGCTGTCAAAACCGCAATCCGAGGTGTATATAATTACTGTAAATCCTCAAAAATCTGTTCCGGAGTAATACGGTTCTCTTTTAAAATCTCATCTACTGAATATCTGTCAATAAACTCCTTCTTTAAGCCATAATTGTAGACTTTCATATCCGTTGCGGCATAGAAAGCTGCAATCTTTTCGCCAAATCCGCCGTCAAGTATTCCGTCCTCAAGGGTTACTACTTTTGTATGGTTCTTTTTGAGGTCCTCAAGCATTTCGGTGTCAATACCTGTGATGTATCTTGGATTGATAAGTGTTGGTGCCACTCCTGTCTTGTCGGCAATTAACTCTGCTAGCTTTTCACCAATCTGATAGAAATCACCAAGTGCAATAATTGCAATATCCTGTCCTGACTCTGTCACTTTATATCTGTTGATTACGCTGTAGTCTGCGTCTGCTTCTTTACCTGTTCTGATTACGCCGTTGCATGGGATTCTTATTGCCACAGGATGTTCATTCTGTTCAATACTCCATTCAAGCATAGCAAAATATTCCTCACAGCTTGTAGGTGCAAAGTACACAAGATTAGGAATATTGGACATCATAGGAATGTCATATATTCCAAGGTGGGTAACGTCATTCATGCCATATACGGAAGCTGTGTTTACAAGCAATGTTGCAGGATTATTATTGATACAAAGGTCCTGGGATATCTGGTCATAAGTTCTCTGGAAAAAGCTTGAGTGAGTTGCAAATACAGGTTTGCCGCCGTTTTTGGCAATTCCTGATGCCATTGCAACTGCGTGTTCCTCTGCAATTCCCACATCAATAAACTGTTTACCGGCTTCTTTTCTCTTCTCCTCTGTAAAACCTATACAGGTAGGAACTGCGGCTACAAGTACAACAACTTTTTTATCCTGCTTCATTTTTTTCAAAAGATATTCGCAGGTAAGGCAGCCATAATCCTCACCGAAATCGTCCACATTGCTTTTACCTGTTTCAACGTCAAAAGGCATGCACCAGTGCCAGTTCTCCTTATTGGTCTCAGCAGGCTTATATCCTTTACCCTTTAATGTATTGATGTGGACAACAACGGGGTGGTCTATATCTTTAACCTCTTCAAAGGCTTTGATTAATGATTCAATATTATTTCCGTCAGCGACATATCTGTAATCAAGTCCCATTGCCTTAAAAAGATTACATTCACATTTTCCGTCAGAATCACGAAGCTCTTTCAGGTTCTTATACAGTCCGCCATGATTTTCCGCAATTGACATATCATTATCATTGACAATGATAATAAAATTGCTGTTAAGCTCCGAAGCGAAATCCAGCCCTTCCAATGCTTCACCGCCACTTAATGAACCATCGCCGATTACCGCAACAATATTTTCATTATCACCCTTCAAGTCCCGTCCCTTTGCAAGGCCGCAGGCAAGGCTGATTGACGTAGAAGTATGTCCCACATTGAAAAAATCGTGTTCACTTTCTTCAGGATTGGTATAACCTGACACATCTGCAAAATGCTCATCATAAAAATATGCGTCTTTACGTCCTGTAAGCATTTTATGCACATAACTCTGATGAGATACGTCAAATACAAATTTATCCACAGGCGAATTGAAAACATAATGGAGTGCAATAGTTGCTTCCACGAATCCAAAATTAGGTCCGAAATGTCCGCCCTTCTTAGAGAGGCGGTTCATAAGACCTTTTCTTATCTCCTCTGCCAGTTTCTCCAGCTGTTCTTTACTAAACCCTTTGATATCTTCAGGGGATTTTACATTATCAATTAACATAAATATTTACTCCTTCTTTTTTTTATTATATAATGAAGTAATTGTAATACCTAAACCTAACTTTAGGTCAATACTTTTTTGAAAGGATTTAAAAATGTATACAATAGGACAGGTTTCGGAAATGTTTAGCATTCCGATTTCAACTTTAAGATATTATGATAAAGAGGGATTTTTCCCAAATCTTGAACGAAGCGGTAACATCAGGAAATTCAGCGATAACGAGCTTGCTTCACTTAAGCTCATAGAATGTCTGAAAAAATCGGGACTGGAAATCAAAGATATAAAACAGTTTTTTAAACTGGTGTCCGGCGGGAGCTCAACTTATGCCGAGAGAAAAGAAATATTTGAAGCCCGCAAGATAGCTGTTGAAGAAGAAATTTCAACTCTTGAAAAGACTCTCGCCATGCTTAAATTCAAATGCTGGTACTATGAAAAAGCAATGGCTGACGGAAACGAGGACTCAATCCACGAAATGATGCCTGACAAATTTCCTCCTGAAATTCAGGCGTTATATGATAAAGCCCACGTCTAGTATTTTTTTCATATTTTTTGTTGAACGATGCACCATTTCTGGAGGGTCGTTCAAGTTCATCGACTTCGCCAGACTCGTCAGCAGAGCTGCCATCTCAGGATTTCCAAGCACTTTCATAAGCTGGGCATTCTTTTTGCGGTCCTCGTCCAAAATATGTCCATATACCTCTGTTACCATGTCTGCCTGCGCATGACCGGAATCGCCATGGACCGCCTTTATATCACCGCCACTCAGTTTTAGCTTGTATGTCACCGATGTATGACGCAGGCTGTGAAATACCACATCCGGCAATCCTTCCTTTTTAATAATCTGCTTCATCTACATTGTTCCGATTGCAGCTTCATTCACGATTACTTCATATACATGAAATGGTGCAAACTTATTTATCAGATTCTTCTTCATTACATTTTTTATATAAATAACCAAGTTGTTTTCATTAGCATCAATAACCTTATTACAATTCTAATAGATAATGCGGAAATGAAAATTTCAGTTATAATGAAAGTTTTATGTTATAAAAAATACCGATCTTAATTCTCCACTATTTACGGATTATTAAGACCGGTATTTATTTCATTTTTTAATTAGCAATTAATCCCGACGTAGTGTAAACTTTTCTACCATATCGTTTAATGCATATGCCTGTGCGGATAATTCCTCACTGGTAGCAGACGATTCCTCTGCTGCCGCAGAGTTCGACTGCACTACTTCCGATATCTGATTCACACCAAGTTCTGCCTGTTGCATCGCCTGTGCCTGCGCAGCAGACTCTTCACTCAATCGTTTTGCATCTGTCGCAATCTCCTTGACTCCCGCAATGATCTGCTCCAGAGATTCCGCTGCTACCTCCGCTGCCTGGTTGCCATTCTTGATCTCCTGCAGCGATCCCTCGATCAGGCTTCTGGTATCTACTGCCGACTGTGCACTCTGTTCGGCCAGTTTACGGATCTGTTCTGCCACCACTGCAAATTCCTTTCCTGACTCCCCTGCTCTTGCAGCCTCAATTGCCGCATTCAGAGACAACAGGTTCGTCTGACTCGCAATATCTTCAATGTCAGCAATAATATTCTGTATCTTTTTAGATGTTTCATTGATTCGGTCCATTTCCTCCATCAATGACCTCATCTGCGTATGCCCTGCATCCGCCTGCTGTGCATAATTCTCAGCCTTTTCCGTCGTCCTCTGCAGTTCGCCGGCTGTACGTGACACGGCATCTGTGATATTCGTAATGGTTGCCGTCAGTTCTTCCACAGATCCTGCCTGCTCTGTTGCTCCTTCTGCCAACGCCTGGGCAGATTGTGCAAGATTCTCCGATCCGGCAGATACCTGATTAGCGGCCTCTTCTACCTGCTGTAAGGTGCTGTTCATCTGTCGGTTCATCTTACGCATGGCATCTTTCAGTGTCACAAACTGTCCTACATATTTCTCTTCGATCTTAGTACCGATGGCATAATTACCTTCCGCCATCTGTCCCAACAATTCTCCTGCATCCGTAATGATCAGATTCAGGTCAGCAGCCATGCCTTTTGCGACTTGTATCATATAGAATATCTCATCTTCCGTGTTTCTGTCCGGGAATGCACTATTCAGATCTCCCTGTGCAAAAGTCTGAAGTCGATCTGCCAGCGCTATCATCGGTTCTTCGATATTTCCTGCCATTTTCTTACCTAATACCACAGAACTCCAGAAAGAGGTCATTACGATAACCAGAATCGCGATCAGCATAAAACGCTCCATATTGCGCAAATCCACCTCCGCCTGATCTCCTTTTTCGACGCACAGATTCATCAAGTCTACAAACTCCGCGTATATCCGTTCGTACTGTGTGGTCAGATCTCCGATATCCAGATCCTGCGCCTTCAGATATCCGTCCTCGTCATCGGAAGTAGCCAGTTCCAATACCTGTGCATCCAATTCCCAGTACCCGTCCAGTTCCTGCAATACTTTATTATATGCATCCCTGCCTTCGGTGAATTTGATTGAGCGGTTCAATTCATCTATGTAACTCTCAAACGCTGCCTTTTTCTGATCATGTAGTTCGCTCTGCTTGTCTATCACTGCTATGTCATCATAGCCTACTACTGCACGTAATGCGCTCCGGCTCTCCGAAAATGCCGCGATCGCTTTACCGATATCTCCCTGTGTAAATCCGTATTGGCTCAATGCCTTTTCATACTGTATCGCTGCGATCAGTAGTGCTACGATTCCAATAACTGCCGCAACCGCACCGATTATTGCTACTTTCACAAATCCTTTCGTTAGTTGCTTTTTAATACCTTGTTGCTTTTGTGTGGTCATATAAAACTCCTCCTAGTTTATCCGTTAAATAAGCTGCCGTGATCAACATCTTTATATAATAGTAGCACGTCCCCTTTCATTATTCAACTGTATGAGATGGTTTTCCAGAGATTTTGCAAGACTGATTGTAAGACTTTCCTGTGGATCAGCGTCTATCAGAAGCACTTTCTTTCCTTCCTGTGCCAATCCTATTCCAAGATTCACACATGATACTGTTTTATCTCTCCAAGGATTCCTTCAGCTTCGCTTTCTGTAAGCTTTCCAGCCTCACTTAATTTCTTACTTTGAATACTGCATAATATCCTCTTTCTGCAAAATTACTTTTTCTCCTTCGCCCCCATGGCTCCTGAAATGCGTGATAATGATGTTCCAACATTTCATCTGTTATCACAAACGGTGAATTGGCATTTAAGACCTGATTCCTTTTATATAGTCTTTTTTGCAAAAGCTCCTGCTGAACGATACACCATTTCTATATCACAATGTGGCAATTTACCCCGACCGTTTTTTCCTGATAATCTGCCTCACCTGTTACCATATATTGTTTTTCAGAGGCTTTCCTGTTTTGCACTATTCTCATATATACTTCCGGTGCAATTCTTATATATCCGTCCCTTTGAAGAAATTTCCGAAACTTAGTATATTCTGCCTTTGTTTCCCATTTGTCTGTAGGACTAAGTACCACTAAAAGTCTCATTCTGTTATCCCCTCCATACTTTCTATCGGAAGAATTAACGGTAACTGCAACTGTTTTTCTTTACTCTTCCTTTGTGTTTACCATCAACACCACCGTCTCCACGTGCGATATCATTATTTCAGACCTCAACATCCCGCGAACCCGCATAAATACTTGCTTTTTACACCCTTTGTTATTTTGCTATGTTTAATCAATGCTACTGTCTAAATTTGGCATACAGACCGTTTGACTTGACTGATGTGTGATGGGTGCGCCGATATTTTCTAGCACCATTATAATGCAAAAACAGTGCAAATACTGCTGTCGGATTTGGTAATATATCGGTACGCAGATTTGTTTTGGGCAGTTTTATGAAGAGAGTTAACACCCTCAATGTCCGCTTTTGCAGTTTCAATGACCATTTTACGTTTCAATAACATTCTAAAAATTCTTCCAACAACGCTCTTTTAAGAATGCGCCAATGACCTCTAGTGGCTCACCTTCATAATATTGCACCAATAACTTCTTAAATTCCGGTACAGCCTTTTCCGGTATAACTAAAAATCCCATACCTTGTGCAATCAGATAATGATTGGCAAAAATAACCGATGCTCGCTTATTTCCATCTTTGAACACCTGCGTTTTCATACAGTACATACATAACTCAATCGCTATCTCTATTGGCTCTTTATCCTGACTTCTAATTTCATCTATTCGCTCGATAACCACTGTTTCAATAGGTAATGGTGGTACATAGCTTGTTCCGCCTATCTGCACGGGAATACCACGAATACGACCTCCATCATAAAAGAAACCTTCATTAACCAACTTTGCAATATGACAAAGCATATGATAATTACTTTCACTCTGAATCACATCTCTATCTAAGATAAATTCCCAGGCGTGTTTCAAATTAAGAATCTTCTGCACATCCGTAGCCGATACCCCATAGACTTGTCCATTCTCGATAATATCCTCCGTTTGCGGAAATGTCGTTGCGACACCTTCTAACACTGCCTGATCATAAATGTTCGCTTTCAAATTTGCTCTGGCAAAATCCAAATTTTGTAGTACTCTCGCTGAAAGTTCTTTATCTTCGTAACCAAGTGCCACTAAATCTTTATTGATTTTACGAATGGCTTTATTTAAATCTTTACGTTCCTTGGCATTACGCAAAAGCAACTGATATAGTTCATCTGAATATACGTCTACATAAGTAGAGGTCAATTTACCTGCTACTCGCTTACGCATATACAAGTATTTTGAACCATTTGATTCCTTAATTTCCGGATTTCCATCATATGGCATCAGATTAAGCCTCGTCTGTATATCCGCTTTTTGCTGTAATAATTCTTGAATTTCTGAATAATTTGCTCCCATTCATTTCACCTCTCTCTTTTTAGGGAACTTTTATGCTATATATTATATTAAAAAGTTCCCTAATTATCAAGAATTATTTAGGGAACTTTTTGGCATGCTGTTTGTTGCAAAAGTTCCCTATTATTAAATTTAGTACACCAAAAGGATTGCTATACAAATAAACATATCATTCACCTTCTTTCGTGCATTAAAAAAGCGCCCTGCATTGTGCAAGATGCTTTTAAGCAAATGAAAATGTTATCTTACCAGCTAAATCCGTTATTGATTTTCCACTGTAAAACTTATCATTCATGACATCATCAATGTTGCTATACTCTTTTACTTTTGAACCATGCCACGCCTGAAATGTAGGAACAGAATTTTTGACTTCTGATGTAATCCCTGACTTTTTACCATTATAAATGAATACCAAGTCATTGCAACATTCAGAAATTATTTGTTCTATTTCTTTTTTGCTCATAAAATACCACCATTATCCTTTCTTCCTTTGTCAACTCTCTTGTTGTCTTATTATTCAAGCTACCTTCCTCGTTCCATTCATAATCGTGTGCATGTTCACCATGAATACCATAATTATGCCATTTAGGATTTCCGTAATCGTTGGTATGAATGTCTTTGTTTTTCATACCGTTACTATCATAAAACCCTCTTGAATCTACTGACCCATTTTCGTCTAAGTTGAACGATGCACCATTTCTGGAGGGTCGTTCAAGCTAAATATCTCTTATATTATTAAAAAATAATCATCTCTTGGCACATTGATTTCTTTCTAAAAAGCATACTGCGGAGCGCTTTTAATACCACATAACTATTTTTTCTCTTGGTGGTTCTTCTTCATTCATTATTTTTTTCAATGCATTAGATGCATGATGTAAATACATTGGTAAAGGATTATCAAATTTTGATAATTTTGATTCTATTACTTTACCGCTTTTAGTATCAATAGAAATGTTTCCTAAATCACCACTGTTTTCTGGATCATATTCTGCTGAAATGATACCATTATTCCTTTTTATATTTTTCAATTTTAGCATAATATTCACCTGATTCCTTTGAATAGTTATGTTTCATTGATGCTTCTATATGTGCCTGCTCTTGTGTCATGCCATTTTTTATTAGCTCTTTTTCTAAAATTTCATGTTTCAACATTGTAATATCATGTGATTCTGGCTTACCTTCAACCAATCTCTGCCATGATTCAGCCATCATATAATCAGGTTCAAAGTATTCTAACTCCTTACCACCTAAATCATGTTTTTCAAAGAATATAAAGTCTTTAATACCCTGTATGTCCTTTTCGTCCATACCTGTTACTTTAGATATTTTAGAAACGTCTGTTTTCATACTACGAACTAAACCATAATATCTCTTTGCATGTTCTTCGGCTTTTTCACCATATGGATTCCTTGCACCACTTACTGCCCCTGATGTGCTGAACGATGCACCATTTCTGGAGGGTCGTTCAAGTATTACATCAAGTTATGCACATTTTTTTCAACCACTATATATAGTTTTACTTGTTTCATAACTTTTTTATATGTATAATTATATCACAATGTGGCAATTTACCCCGACCGTTTTTTCCTGATAATCTGCCTTACCTGTTACCATATATTGTTTTTCAGAGGCTTTCCTGTTTTGCACTATTCTCATATATACTTCCGGTGCAATTCTTATATATCCGTCCCTTTGAAGAAATTTCCGAAACTTAGTATATTCTGCCTTTGTTTCCCATTTGTCTGTAGGACTAAGTACCACTAAAAGTCTCATTCTGTTATCCCCTCCATACTTTCTATCGGAAGAATTAACGGTAACTGCAACTGTTTTTCTTTACTCTTCCTTTGTGTTTACCATCAACACCACCGTCTCCACATGTCCGCTGTGGCAGAACTGGTCCACACCCTGTACCTTCTTTACTTCGTAACCGTTTCCTACAAGGAATTTAAGATCCCTTGCGAGTGTTGCGGAATCACAGCTTACATACACGATTCTCTCAGGTGCCATCTTGACCATGGTGCCAAGCAATGCCTCATCACAACCCTTTCTTGGCGGGTCAACTACAATAACATCGGCATGTACATTTTCTTTGTCATATTTTTCAGGAAGTATTTCTTCAGCTTTTCCCACATAAAATTCGGCATTGTCTATGCCGTTTAACTTAGCGTTGGTGACTGCATCTTCGATTGCCTCCGGAACAATTTCAACGCCGTATACCTTCTTTGCTTTTTTTGCAAGGAAAAGCGAGATTGTACCGATACCGCAGTAAAGGTCCCACACCGTTTCGTTTCCCGTAAGTCCTGCGTAGTCAAGCGCAATATTGTAAAGTTTCTCAGTCTGGACAGGGTTTACCTGATAAAAAGACAATGGCTGGATACGGTATTTTACCTCGCCGATATAGTCCTCAATATATGGAGTACCGTAAAGCACCCTGCATTTTTTACCGAGAATAACATTTGTTTTTTCCCTGTTTATATTAACCATTATGCTTGCAATTTTTCTTTCATTGGAAAAAGACAATGCAAGCAACTTTTTAACAAGCTCATCTTCTTTCGGAATACTGCTGCCGTTAATGACAACGCACACCATTATCTGGCCTGTAGTGAATCCTGTCCTGATTAAAATATGGCGTACAAGCCCGCTATGAGAATTCTCATCATAGGATTTTATGTGGTTCATAATCATAAATGCTTTGATTTCTGCAAGAATTCCTGCATTGATATCCGAACCTATAAGACAGTCCTCGTTAGGAATTATGGAATGGGTACGGCCTGCATAAAAGCCCATGACAATATTTCCGTCTTTGTCCGTTCCCACAGGAAACTGGGCTTTGTTTCTATACCTGTATGGGTTGTCCATACCGATAACAGGAGGTACTTCTATGCCGCTAAGCCCACCGATCCTTATAAGATTGTTCTCTATAAGATGGCGCTTGAATTCAAGCTGTCTTTCATAGCTCATTGCCATAAGGGTACAGCCCCCACAAGCTTTCGCAACAGGACATTTCGCTTCAACACGGTCCTTTGAAGGTTCTATTACAGACATCAGCCTGCCGTAGCCATAGTTTTTATTAAGCTTTGTTGCCTTTGCAATTACCCTGTCTCCGGGAATTGTATCCTTTACAAAAAGAGCGTAGCCATCTATTCTGCCTACGCCCTCGCCGCTCATTGTCAGATCTTCAATTAATAGTTCATAATCGTTATTTTTCTTTATTTCCATATCAGATAATTGTTTTCCTTATATTACTGTCTAACATTTTGTTGAAGCCGGTCCATTCACCGTTCTGTCCTGCCGGAGTATTAAGTGCTTCCTTGAAAGTCTCTAATTTGGCATCCATATCATCGGCGAAATGAAGTGCAACTGCCTCGGCAAGAGCCGGTTTCTTAGGAGAACCGTATTCAAACTCGCCATGATGTGCAACTATACAATGCTTTAATTCACGCTCCAGCATATCAGGGAATCCGTCTATCTTATCTGCTGCCTTGCCGATAATTTCACATCCCATCACAATATGTCCAAGAAGCTGTCCGTCATCAGTGTAATCGTTTTCAGGAAATGCGGAAAGCTCATACACTTTGCCTATGTCATGGAAAAGTGCTGCCGTAAGCAGTAAGTCCTTGCTGAGATATGTATAATTGTCTGCAATATAATTACATATTTTAACGACTCCCAGAGTATGCTCAAGAAGTCCTCCGATAAATCCGTGATGAACTCTCTTTGCAGCGGAATGTTTCTTGAAATTGCCGATAAATTCTTTATCCTCCACAAAGAAGCTGTTAATAAGGGATTTAAGATGCTCATTCTGAACCTTAGACATTATTTTAAGAAGTTCATCATACATCTCCTCAATATCCCTTTCGGAACATGGCATATAATCGCTCTCATCATAAGAACCTGCTTCCGCTTTGCCCGCATTTGCCACGTTAAGCTGTAATGCTCCGTTAAAAACCGTTACATCGCCGTTAAGCAGTATATAATCCCCGGATTCAAAATCATCCCTGATTCCCGGTGAGTTGGGATTCCATATTTTACCGTCAAGATTGCCTGTTTTATCCTGTAAAGTAAGATTGATGTAATCTTTACCATTCTTGGTTGTTGCCGCTGCCTTTACCTTGCAAAAGTATATTCCGTTGACTCTTTCGCCTTCATTTAATGTGTTAATATACTTCATAAAAAATTTTCCTTTCACTATTCAATACGTCTTATTCTACACCAAGCACAAGGTTAAATTCAATCTCTTTATAATCTTCCCTGCCCCGTCTTTTAATAGTGACGTTGACATTATCTCCCGGATTATTTTTTTCAAGCTGCATCATAAAACTTTCCATATTGTTAATTTCGGTTCCGTTAATCTGTGTAATCACATCACCACTTTGTATTCCTGATTTGTATGCGGGAGAATTGGTCTCTACAGCAGAAATGTATATTCCCTTAGGGATTTTATTAGTGGCAGCTATCTCATCCGTAACTGTCTGTCCTTTTATTCCCAGATAAGGCATACTTTTCTTATTAACAAGGTTCTGCATAAGGTTTCTTACATCATTAATTGCATAAGCTGTTATAAAATTTGTATTATCACTGTTATATGCCATTGTAATTATTCCTACCACTTCACCATGCAGGTTAAGAATAACACCATTTGAAGTAGCGGTACCGCTGATGTCAGTATTGATAAGCCTGTAAATTGAATCTGTATCATTAACAGAATTATTGACACCTGTTGCAATTCCATATCCTATCGTTCCGTTAAAGCCGTATAATTTTCCTGTTGCGACTAATAAATCCCCTTTAAGGACTGCATCCGAATTACCAAACTGAACAGGTACAACCGTCGTATTCAACGAGCCTGTCTTAATAACTGCCATATCTGTTGTTGTGTCACCTGCAACAAATTCAGCTGTATCAACTGTTTTGTCATAATATGTAACCTGTATATTTTCCGAATTTTTAACAAGGGAATATTCCGTAAGTATATAATATCCCGTACTGTCTGAGGATATCACAATCCCGTATTCATCAGCTATGTTCTGATATGTTGAATTAAAAAAATCAACCCCCTGCTTTGCAGCAGTAACGGTTACAACCGACAATCCGGCTTTATCCGCAACTGATTTGAGTGCTTTATAATATCCCATATAATCATTAAGTTTCTCGTTATCTATAGGTACCGTTGAAGGAATTTCTGTTGTAATTTCTTCAATAGGCGGCACCGTAGTGTCCTCCGGGTCAGTCTCCTTGCTCTCGCTTCCATCCGTACTCGAGGTTGTCTCATTCATAGCAGCTTTATTATCATCAAGATAATTTTTACCTGTTTTGTAAACAATAATCATAACAAGGCCCGCAACGAGTCCGAAAAATACTGCCATGGCAACCAGTGACGCACCTTTCTTCAAAATACGCTTTGAATTTTTCCATGGTTCCTTAACAATATGTTCTGTATATAAATCATAATTATCATTTTTCTTGTCTGACATGGTATTGTCCTCTCGAATTAATCAGTGTAAGTGTTTGTATTATATTCCTAAAATATGAACAATTTATGACATATTATTGAAGTTTGTTGTCCGGTAGAGTAAAATATAAATAATTTAGATATTGACAGGAGTTTTTTGTAATGAATAAAAAAGCATTGTCCATTCTTGAATTTGATAAAATAACAGAACGTCTTTCAAAATATGCAACATCCGCTCCGGGCAAGGTTCTTTGCCGTAAGCTTATGCCGTCTACAGACCTTGATTATATAAGGAAGTGTGAGCAGGATACAACCGCGGCTTCATCCCGTATTTTTGCAAAGGGTTCGCTTGGTTTTTCGGGTCTGACAGATATAAGGCCTCTTATAAAAAGCCTTGAAGTCGGAAGTTCACTTGGCATAAGCGAGCTTCTTTCCGTGGCAGCCCTGCTTTCTGTTACAGGATCCGCAATCCGTTATGACAGTAACAGTATTGAAACCAATCCCGATGTTTTGTCAGAACGTTTTAACATGCTTAATCCTCTCAGTGATATTTTGAATGAAATTAACCGCTGCATTATTTCCGAAACGGAAATTGCAGACGACGCAAGCACCAATCTTAAAGATATAAGACGGCAGCAGAAAAATGTCAATGAACGCATTAAATCTGAGCTTTCCCATATGATATCAGGAAGCTATAGGACATATCTGCAGGATGCTGTTGTTACCACAAGGGACGGAAGGTATTGCATCCCGGTCAAGGCAGAATATCGTTCACAGGTTCCCGGCATGATTCATGACCAGAGTAACACAGGCTCAACTTTTTTCATTGAGCCTATGTCAATTGTAAAGCTTAACAATGACCTTCGTGAACTTGAGATAAAAGAAAGTGAGGAAATCTCCGTAATACTTTCTTCCCTGTCGGCAATGGCAGGCAACTATACTACAGAACTTCTCACCAATTACGATATACTTAAGGAACTGGATTTTATCTTTGCAAAGGCAGGTTTTTCACATAGTTACAAAGGTTCCGAGCCTATAATGGATTGCGACGGTAAAATTAACATCAAAAAAGGCCGTCACCCTTTAATTGACAGTAGTAAAGTTGTCCCTGTGGACATATATCTCGGTGACGGTTACGAGCAGCTTATTATAACAGGCCCTAACACAGGCGGTAAAACAGTTACGTTAAAAACAATCGGTCTGTTTTCTCTAATGGGTCAGTCGGGACTTCATATTCCCGCGTCAGACAACTCAAAGCTGACCGTTTTTAATGATATTTTTGCGGATATCGGTGACGAACAGAGCATTGAACAAAGTCTTTCGACTTTTTCATCCCATATGAAAAATATTGTATATATTCTTAAAAAAGCCGATTCCAACAGCCTTGTTCTTTTTGATGAATTATGTGCCGGAACAGACCCGACAGAAGGTGCCGCCCTTGCGATATCCATACTCCGGACTTTACATTCCAAAAAGATTACAACGATAGCCACCACCCACTACAGTGAATTGAAAATATATGCACTCTCAACTGACGGGGTTGAAAACGCCTGCTGTGAATTTGATGTGGCAAGCCTTGCGCCTACTTACAGGCTTCTTATAGGAATCCCTGGCAAAAGTAATGCCTTTGCAATATCCGGCAAGCTTGGGCTTCCTTCTGAAATCATAGAAAATGCCAAGGCTAATATAGGAACCTCGGACAAAGCTTTTGAAGATGTAATTTCCGACCTTGAAAAAAGCCGTGTTACAATAGAAAAAGAGCAGGCTGAAATTGAACTTTATAAGAAAGAAATAGAGGAACTTAAGAACCGCCTTAAAATTAAAACTGAACGTCTTGATGAAAAATCTGACAGCATTATTGAGAAGGCAAGGGAAGAGGCGGACGCAATTTTAAGGGAAGCCAAAGAGACGGCAGACGAGACTATCAGGGACTTCAATAAGGCTGCCAAAAACGGAATGACCATACAGGATCTGGAAGCCGGAAGAGAACGTATAAGAAAACAACTTGAGAAAACCAATGCTAAAAAGGCTGCAAATAAACCTGTGCAGACCTCGAACCACACCGCCGCCGATTTCCATATAGGCGACAAAGTCCATGTAATCAGCATGGACCTTGACGGAACGGTTCACACCCTTCCTGATTCCAAAGGTTTTCTCACGGTTTCAATGGGTATTCTTAATTCAAAAGTGAATATAAAGGATCTTATAATCCTTAAAGAGGCTTCCGAAACCGAGAAACTCAACAATAAAAAATCAGGAATCGGCAAGCTGAAAATGAATAAAACGGCTTCAATTTCCCCTGAAATCAATCTTATCGGAATGACCAGTGACGAAGCCATTATTGCACTTGATAAATACCTGGATGACGCATTTCTGGCACATATCTCCCCTGTCCGTATTGTCCACGGCAAAGGTTCGGGAGTATTACGAAATGCGGTTCATAACTATCTGAAACGTCAGAAACATGTTAAAAGTTTCCGTTTAGGAACCTTCGGCGAAGGTGACTACGGAGTAACCATAGCTGAATTTAAAGATTAGGAGGAAATAATATGGCGGACAAACAGAAAATTTTAATCGTAGATGATGATAACAACATTGCTGAGCTTATCTCTCTTTACCTTACAAAAGAATGTTTTGAGACTTTAATCGTGAATGACGGTGAAAACGCACTTACAGCATTCTTCCGTTTTAAACCTGATTTGATTCTTTTAGACCTTATGCTTCCGGGAATTGACGGATACCAGGTCTGCAGGGAAATACGCCGTGAAAACAATACCCCTATAATAATGCTTTCGGCAAAGGGTGAGATATTTGATAAGGTACTGGGGCTTGAACTTGGCGCCGACGACTACATGATTAAGCCTTTTGATTCCAAGGAACTTGTTGCCAGAGTTAAAGCTGTTTTAAGAAGATATACAGCCACGCAGTCAAACGATACCCCTGAAAAGCCTTCCGGAGAGTACATTGAGTACCCTGATTTAATCATTAATTTGAGTAATTATTCCGTAATATATATGGGCAAACCGGTTGATATGCCTCCTAAAGAACTGGAACTTTTATATTTTCTTGCGACCTCACCAAACCAGGTATTCACAAGGGAACAGCTTTTAGACCATATATGGGGTTATGAATATGTGGGGGACACCCGTACCGTGGATGTCCATATAAAAAGGCTCCGCGAAAAAATACATGACCACGAAAAATGGAGTATCGGCACCGTATGGGGTGTAGGCTATAAATTTGAATCGAGAAAATAGTTAATGAGAATACGATTAATTAACAAAATGATAACTACATATCTGATAGGTATTATTATAAGCTTCGGAATAATATCTACACTCTGTTCAAAATTCAATTACAGAAGTGAATTAAGTTCACAGGCTGATTATATGTACAAAACAGCAATGAGCATTGCTTCCGAATATGGCAATGCTTATTCCGGAGGAGATGTTGATGACGCTCCTTCCCTGCCTTTTCTTAAAGCAGTTTCACGGTATACAGGCTGCAATATCATGCTGCTTGCAACGGATGGAACTGTATTAATGGATACTTCCGACTCAGGGTTGGACTCTGTAAAAGGCTTTGACCCTGCCAAATATAAGAAAAGCAATTATATCGTCAACGATTTCTTTGGAATATATGACAGAAACTACCTTACGGTATATTATCCAATAACTTATCTATACAATACCAGAGGATACGTAATCTTTAGCAAATCTGTAAAAGATGTCCGTTCTGATGCTGATAACAGTTTTAATTTCAATTACATCACCTTGGTTATATGTTTTATCACATCGGGACTTATATTTGTATTGCTGTCTCTTATACACATCTCCGAGCCCACGAGACACTGAGCGATCTCG
>ENA-UAKS01000503-UAKS01000503.1-human-gut-metagenome-genome-assembly--contig:-NODE-503-length-15827-cov-9.747591_pt1 | contig 15827 bp, 15 predicted proteins | sample MGYA00243692_ERZ654452 | MGnify/ENA primary metagenome ERZ654452 (study PRJEB26926, sample SAMN06164442) | human gut metagenome | biome: ENVO:00009003; feature: ENVO:2100002; material: ENVO:00002003...
GATATTCCGCTGAGAACCGCAGATCAAATTCTGCATCGCAATAAGCAAAGAATACTCACTTCCCACAGTATACAGCAATCGCCTTGGATACGAATGCCGCTGTGCCTTCACCGCCAGCCTTGTCGATGTTTTCGCGGAAACGCTCGTCGATGATATACATCTCACCCAGCCCAGCCAGAATTTCCGGTGTGCAGGTGTAGAAATGGTCGGTGATAAACTGCTGTAGTTTGCAAATTGCGTTCTGCGCCTCCGGGGCGGCGGGTGCAAGATTTTTCAGCTTGCCCAACGCTGCAAACTGCGACATCAATTCGGCAAAATCACCGGCAGAGCTATTTTCCTCGCGCTGCTGGTATTCCTGATACGCGGCCGTGCCGCCCCACTTTTCCTTGACCTCAGCGGCAAAGCGCGCCTGCTCGGTCTTGTCAAATGCGTCAAATTTCATAGGTGTCACTCCTGTTTTCAAAGTCTCACGGGCGAGGGCGATGAGTTTTCTAAGCTGCTTCCGCCGCAGTTCCAGCAGTTTGATCTGGTCCTCCAGCGCGGCAGCCTGGTCAAAGTCCGGATCATCTAAGATCCGTTTGATATCCTTGAGCGGAAATTCCAACTCCCGAAACAGCAGAATCGATTGCAGCCGTGCCAGTGCTGTATCGTCATACAGCCGATAACCCGCTTCAGTAAGCGCAGTGGGCGGCAGCAAGTCAATAGCGTCGTAATGGTGCAGCGTCCGGACAGTGACACCGGCAAGCTTGCTGACTTCGTGAATGGTCATCATGGCAATCCCTCCTCCGTGTGAGTTTAGCATACACTATGACGTAACGGGAGAGTCAAGAGGGAAAACGAATTTTATGAGTTTTCATTGCAGCTAAAATTGCACACACGCTTTGTTTCCTTGCTTTTCGCACCAAAATATGCTATCATACAAAATAACGATAAATAACGCCGTCAAGTGTTGAAATTAGCCTTGGCAGTATAGCTGTGATGAATTGAATGCTCTGCCAAGCGGCAGGGCATTTTTGCATATCGGTTCACAGAGAACCGTGTTAGAGAGGAAATGGGTATGGCAAGAATTATCAGGAATGCAATCAGATGCAGAAAGTGCGGAGATATTATTGAGAGCAAAACCGTCCACGATTTCAAATTTTGCAGCTGCGGGGCATGCGCCGTGGATGGTGGTCACGACTATCTTCGCAGGTGTGGCAATCTTGAAGATTGGGAGGAACTGTCCAAAGCTGAAAAAGTGGAGGACGATAACAGATTGGCTTGATTCTGGATTTAGGGGCTGGCGCTGCCCGCTTTTAATTAGAGTTTGCTGGAGCGTAATATAAAATGGAGAGGAGCGGCTTTTCGTGTATTATTCTGAACTTGTGAAAAAGGCGTGCGTGATCATGTATGATGCCCACAAAGAGGATAAGGATAAAGGCGGATATCCGTATGTGTTCCATCCGTTTTACCTGGCGACTCAGATGGATGACGAAGACTCCACCTGCGCAGCGCTGCTGCATGATGTAGTTGAAGATCATGGTTCCAGATATTCGTTTGCATATCTGGAACAAGCTGGGTTCCCGGAAGCTGTCATACATGCGCTTCATCTGTTGACGCATACGACCGGTGTGCCCTATATGGACTATGTCAAGGAACTGGCAAAAGACCCGATTGCCAGAAAAGTCAAGTTGGCAGACCTCAAGCACAATCTGGATGCCAGAAGACTGAACGCAGCGCGACCGAGAAAATATGACCTGTATTTGCTGGCAATTCGTTATCTGGAAGAAATAGAACAGAAACCCGACGTGAAATAAGACAGAAACGTAAAAACATGACCTTTATCTGTTACCCAAAATGCACCACTTGCCAGAAAGCAAAAAAGTGGCTGGATGAAAACCAAATTGCCTATAATTTTCGTGACATAAAGCTGGAGAATCCGACTTATGACGAACTGTCCGCATGATATCAGCGCAGCGGGTTACCGCTGAAAAAGTTTTTCAACACCAGCGGTTTACTCTATAAATCAATGAAATTAAGAGACAAACTGCCAAAAATGAGCGAAGATGAAATGTTGAGTTTCCTTGCCACAGACGGCATGCTGGTCAAGCGCCCGCTTCTAGTGGGCGATGACTTTGTCCTTGTTGGTTTCAAGGAAACAGAGTGGGCGGAGCACCTGAAAAACAAATAAAAGAAGCGTTGAAACAGAGGACATCTGACCGTCCCTGTCAATTTTTTATCAAAGTTTGTGGCGCAATAGACAAAGAATATTCAAGCCTGTATCTGCTGCGTCCAAAGCATCTGGATCGCCAAATCCTGAGTTTCAAATTTTCGTATCATCTGCTTCCTTCCTGTTTGCTGTTTTCCTGCGAATTTTGGGCTTGGTCAGCTCATAACTCACGTCCAACAGCAGCTCGATCGTTTCTGCGGGCACGCTGCCGTCCAGCGAGGCGGTGATCCAACTGGCTTTGTTCATGTGGTACGCCGGAAAAATGCCAGTCTCGCCGCGAAGGGACGAAATCAAAATCGGGTCGCACTTAAAATTGACGATATCGAGCTTCTCCGTTCCCGCAAGCCCCAGCTTGTCCCGCGGCACTTCCATCATCAGCGCGAACCACTTGCGATTGTTTGCGTGGCGGAACACGGCGGCGCGCGGTGTGTCCGCCCAAGGATAATCCGGTTCTGTGCTGTAGTGGTTCAGAATGTAGGCTTCTAATTCTTCGCGATTCATTGCAGACCTCACAGCGCCTCAAAGTGGTATCTCGGCTGACCGACGCTCTTTTTGCCGTACTCGATCGCGCTGACCGGACAGTAGCAGATGCACGCCATGCAGTGCGTGCAGACTTTGCCCCAGACTGGCTTACCGTCTTTGAGCGTGACGTTATTCATTGGACAGAGCTTCACGCACTGACCGCAGCCGATGCAGGCACTTGATGCGGTAAAGGCGTTCGCTTTGACGAAAAATCTGTAGAAAATCGGGTTGACCGGGCCGCTCATGAAGCGGTCGTAGAGATTGTTCCGCGTCGGCGCAAACGGTTGATTGCTCTGAATTGACGCGATGACGCAGTCGATATTTGGTTCGGCCTTGGCGACGATTTCCCGCGCTTTGTCCGCCTGCGGCGCGGAGAACATCGCAATGTAGTTCTCTGGCATGACGATCTGCGCCGTACCCATGCAGACAAGCCCCTTTTCCACGCAGAGGTCACGGTTATATTTGTCAGCATTGCCGATCTCACTGCCGCAGGTCATGACAAACCAAGCCTGCTTCGCGCCGCGCAGCTCCGTTTTCAGAAGCCAATCGCGCACGACGCGTGGAATGCGCCACGCATACGTCGGCGTAACGATAATCAGCCGCTCGCCGGTTTCGACGGGTGAAGTGTCAGAAGCCTTGATTCGGTCGTTCAGATTCACAAGCGCATCGCCCAGCGCGTCCGCAATGCGTTTCGCCACATAGTTACTGTTTCCGGTGCCGGAAAAATACAAAATCATATCAAAATTCCCTCGCAATGGTCGATTTCGTGCTGAATGATCTGCGCTGCCCAGCCGGTGAACGTTTTAATGCGCGTCTGGAACTGCTCATTCTGCCACTGCACCTTGATGGTCTGATAACGCTTTGTTTTCCGCGTGCCGGTCAGCGACAGGCAGCCCTCCTCCGCGTCATAGGGCGCGGATTTTTTGACGATCACGGGGTTGAACATGACCATATATTCACCGCCGTTGTCGAAAGCGATAATGCGCTTATTGACGCCGATCATATTCGCCGCCATGCCCACGCAGCCATCCTTGTGCGCGGCCAGCGTGTCCAATAAGTCCTGCGCGATTTCCAGATCGTCTGCCGTTGCAGGCTCCGCCTTCTGGGACAGAAAAAATACGTCTTTGCAGATATCACGGATCATAGCTAAGCCTCCGCTGCGTTTTTTCTTATTGTAGCAGAGAAACAGGAAAGGCTCAACTGCATTTGTGGGCGTTTGGTAAAGACGCTTATAAATGTTTGCTTATTCGGTACGAATAGCATATGATTTTCGCGCAGTAAACAGCATGATTCATGCGTCTTGTGAGATGCAGAATTTGCGCGGCAATAAACAAAGATAAGGGTGAACTTGAAAAGCAATCTGCGAAATAAAAATCGTTCGTTTTTATCATTTCCTTGCATTTTCCATTCTGTTTTGATACAATAAAATACAACGCTGCAAAGCGCTGTTGTTAGACTTGGCAGCTTTGCGCAAAAGTGTTCTGCCAAGCAGCAGAGCACTTTTTTCATCTGGAGGAATCGACATATGGCTGTGAGTTATAAGAAGCTTTGGAAACTGCTGATTGACAAGGACATGAAAAAGAAAGATCTGTGCGCGAAAGCAGGCATTAGCCCGGCGTCCGTCACGAAAATGGGTCGAAACGGTCATGTCACGACGGAGATCCTTTTGAAAATTTGCACGGCGCTGGACTGCGGCGTGGAAGATATTATGGAAATTGTGCCGGATTCGAGTGAAAACGCATGATAAAGTCCGCTTTATGGGACAGCCAATATGATATGATTACAATGAGCTTGGGAGACCGGCTCGAATGGAGAAGCGAATGGAACGATCTCTGATTTATAACGGAACGATCACGGCGGAACAATTTCTCTTCTATGAAATCCGCATTGCATCGAAGTATTACCTCGACGGGACATCCGTGGAGGATGCTATCGAAGAAATCAAAAAGAACAATCTGTTTCAATACCCGACCGAGCGGCTTGTTGCCCGCATGGTGCGAAGCTGCTATAAGCGCCTGGATGCCTTGGATGATGAGCAACTCCGGCAGGAATTATCATCGGCTCCGGCTGAGATTGCAAAGCAGATCAACCTCTATGCCATGATGCGATACAACCGCATTGTCTGGGACTTCATGGTCGGCGTGATCGGAGAAAAGTTCCGGAGTCAGGACTTCGAGTTTTCACGGAAAGACCTGAATGTCTTCTTCTCCCACTTGCAGGAGCAGAACGACGATATTGCCGGATGGAGCGAGTCAACGGTCAATAAAATCAAGCAAGTGCTGACAAAAGTTCTGGTCGAGGTTGAGATTCTTGACACTTTCAAATCGACGCGGCTCAATCCGCTGTTTCTCTGCGATGAGCTGGAAGAAGGCATTCGCAGAAATAACGATCTCGAAGCACTTGCAGCTTTTAACTGCTTTAGATAGGAGGCTCTAGCATGAGCGACATCAAGCAAGAGTTGGATAGAATCCGGGACAGAATATCCGACCCCAGTTTTCTTGCCAACAAAGGATTAAGCAACGAAGTCGGCATTCATGTGTTCTGCTATGATCCGGCAGACGAATTGATCGTCAGAGACTTCGTTTCCCGGCTGAAAGCGGAGAGCGGAACGCCGTACCACATTAAGGAATGTGACCTTTACGAGATTTTTCTGAGACTCTTGGAGGACAAGCGCGTCCTGAAATCCGTGGACGGGCTGGAAGAAAAGCGCGGGAAGGAATACCTTCTCAAGCAGCTTCAAAAGATCGCAACGCCGGAGGCACTTCTGGAATACATGAAGTACGAGCCGCATGAATACGGCGATGTTCTTTTCCTGACCGGCGTGGGAAAAATCTTCCCGTTTATGCGCTCTCATAAAATGCTGGACAGTATGCAGCATCTCTTTGAGGATATCCCCATCGTTATGTTTTATCCGGGATCGTTCAACGGACAAGACCTCGGATTGTTTGGAAAGTTTCTGGACGGACACTACTACCGGGCATTCAACCTTTTGTAATTGGAGGAAGACGCTATGAAAATACAAAGTATGTTCCAAAAGGACATCGATCGTGACATCAACGGCGTTATCAAGGTGTCGCAGGATGACCAGCAGAGCTTGAAGCAGGAACTCAGCGAGTACATAATCACGAAAGAGCTGCGGCGTCATTTCGCCACATTCTTTGATAACTATGTCAAAGCCATCGACAATCCGACCGACAAGATCGGCGTCTGGATTTCCGGTTTCTTTGGAAGCGGTAAATCTCACTTCCTAAAAATGCTCTCCTACCTTCTCTCCAACAAAGAAGTGGACGGCAAACACGCCTTTGATTACTTTGCGGACAAGTTTGACGATCCGATGATGTATGCGACGGTGCAGAAATGCGTCCGCATCCCTACGGAGTCCATCCTGTTCAACATTGACATCGAAGGACCGATCAACAAGGACAAGACCGCCGTGCTGCGCGTCTTTGCGAAGGTATTCTATAATCACTGCGGCTTCTATGGCGAAGACCTCAAGGTGGCGAAGCTGGAACGCTTCATTGATAAGCAGGGCAAGACGGACGCCTTCCGCGCTGCCTTCAAGGAAGTCAACGGGGATGAGTGGATCAACGCCCGCGATTCCGCTGCCTTCTTCGAGGACGATGTAGTTGAGGTTTTGCAGTCCGTTCTCGGCATGAGCGAGACAGCCGCCCGCAACTGGTTTAACGGCGAAGAAAACGCCGATATGAGCATCAAGCAGCTCGTCTCCGAGATCAAGGAGTATGTGGACAGCAAGAAAGGAAACTTCCGCCTTCTGTTCTGCGTGGATGAAGTCGGTCAGTACATCGGTGACGATGGCGATCTGATGATGAATCTGCAATCTTTGGTAGAAGAGATCGGTGACAAATGCCGGGGCAAAGTCTGGGTCATGGTCACAAGTCAGGAAGCGATTGATTCCGTCGTGAAAATCACCGGCAACGACTTCTCCAAGATTCAGGGACGCTTCAATACCCGTCTGAGCCTGTCTTCCTCTTCCGTCGATGAGGTTATCAAAAAGCGTGTTCTGGCGAAGACAGAGGACGCAGATCACCTTCTGCAAATGGAGTATGAGAAAGAGGCTTCCGGCTTAAAGAGCCTGTTTGCCTTTGATAATCCGATCCTCGACATCAAGGGCTTTACCAGCGCAGCGGAGTTCAGCGCGACTTTCCCCTTTGTGCCGTATCAGTTCATCGTCATCCAGAAGGTTCTCGCGGAAATCCGCAAGCACGGCAACTCCGGAAAGCACCTTTCGGGCGGCGAACGCTCCATGCTGTCCGGCTTCCAAGAGGCGGCGCAGAAGGTAGAGAACAAGGACGAGAACGCCCTTGTGCCGTTCTATCAGTTCTATGACACGGTACATACCTTCTTAGAGAGTGCCATCCGCCGGGTCATCGACCGCTGCCAGAATGCGGCGGATGCCAACGACGGCTTGGAGCAGCAGGATGTGAATGTCCTCAAGCTGCTCTACCTCGTCCGCTACATTGAAGATGTCAAGGCGAACATTGAGAACATCGCCATCCTGATGATCGACGATATTCACACGGACAAGATTGCCCTCCGCGCATCCATCACGGCTTCTCTGGAACGCCTTCTGTCTCAGAACTACATCTCCCGCAATGGCGATACCTACGCCTTCCTGACGGATGAGGAACAGGATATTGCCATCGACATCAAGAATACGCCGGTTGACAGCGCACAGATCGTCCAGAGTATTTCTCAGACGGTCTACGGCGAAATCTATCCGGCAAAGAAATATAAATACGGCAAGTATGACTTTGCCTACGATCAGTACGTTGACGAGACGCTGAACGGCGCGTCCACTGGCGGAATGCGGCTTCGCATTGTCACCGTGGCAAGCGACCTCTACGGCGTTGGAGACCAGCGGCTTATCATGGACTCGCAGGTCAACAACGAGGCAATCGTTGTTCTCTCGGCGGACACGCCCTACTTTGATGAGCTGGAACAGGCGATGAAGATCCGCAAGTATGTCAAGCAGCGGAATGTGTCGCAGATGCCAGAGAGCATCCAGCGGATCATCCGCGACCGTAACGACGAGGCGCGGAAGCTGGAAAGTCATGCCCGCAGCCTGATTGAAAAAGCCATCGTCGAGGGCAAGTTCTATGTCCACGGTGAAATCCTCGACCTGAAATACGGCTCTGCGAAGGACAAACTGGATGAGGCAATGAAGAGCCTTGTTGAGAGCGTCTATTCCAAGCTCAACATGGTCAATCAGTTTGTGGACAGCGACGCTGATATTCTCGCCATCCTCAACGGCGCGTATGAAGAAGTCGGCTTCACCGGACTGGGCGCGAACAACGAAGACGCCCTCAATGAGATCAGTCAGTGGTTGGAGCTGCAAAACCAGAAGATGCTCAAGACCTCGATGGGCGATGTGCAGCGCCGATATCAGGCGATCCCCTACGGCTGGAAGGAGATCGACATCGCAGCCCTAATCGCCCGCCTGATTGTCCAGCAGAAGATCCAGATCAACTATGGCGGCGCGGTGGTTGGCAAGGAAGAGCGCCGTTTGGTGGACTTCCTGCGAAAGAAGACCGAGATTGACAAAGCCATCGTCGCGCGGCGTATTGCCCCCTCCGAAGAGCTGATCCGCAAGAGCGTCAACTTCCTGCGGGACTATCTGGGCGCGATGGACATTCCCTCCGATGAGGACGGGCTGATCCACTTCGTTCTGAACACTTTTGAAACCAAGCAGAGCCACTATCAGAAGCTCCTTGACGAGTTCTACTCCAAAGAGCATTACCCCGAAAAGGAAACCGTCACTGCTGCCCGCGACCTGATGAACGACGTTCTGAGCCAGCGCAAGGACAATGTTGCATTGCTCAAACGGATGGTGCAGCGGCAGGATGATCTTCTCGATTCCGCCGAGGATATGGAAGGCGTGGAGATGTTCTTCAAGGCGCAGCGGACGGTGTTCGACGATGCCAAGAAGCGGCTTGCCAGCATTCTCAAGGAAAGAGACTACTTTGCGGCGGACGCAGACACGTTGAACGTCATCAGCACGATGTCCACGATTCTTGCCATGCCAAAGCCCTATTCCCGTATTGGGGAGCTGCCGGAGCTTGTTCAGAAGGTCAAGACCGCCTACGACGGCTTGCTGGATATGAAGCGCGAGGAAGTTGCTGAAAACATCCGCCAGTGTATGCAGGATGTTCACCAGCTTGCCAGCGAAGCGCGGGACGCCGGGGCGCTGCTCCGTCAGGCGGACGATCATTTTGTGAACAAGCGCGAGGCGGCGAAAACTGCGATCTCTCTCACCGAGCTGGATGCCATGATTACCCAGCTTCTTAACTACAAGGACACGATCTGCCGCCGCATGGAGGTCATGTCTGCCTCCCGTCAGCAGGAAGCGCAGAAGCCCACACCCGCAGCGACCGCAAAGCCCGGAACACCCTCGCCGAAGCCCCCGAAGATCATGACCGTGCGCCGGTATGACCTCTGCTCGGTCAAGCGTCTGCAAAGCAAGGAAGACATTGATAAGTACGTCGAGGCGATCCGCGAAAAGCTCATGAAGACGCTCGAAAGCTGCGACGGCGTGCAGATCAACTAAAGGAGTATCAGAAGATGAACAAGAACGCAATTCAGAAGTTTGCGATCTGGGCGCGGAATGAGCTGATCGCTCAGGTTTCCCAGCGTGCCTATCAATATGGAATTGACGAGTCTGGTTTTGGTGACGCTTCTGCGGACGCCCTCAATGGGCGGCTGCTGACGGCGGAGGAAAAATCCCAGCGGCAGGAACTCATCAAGCAGATCAAGGAAAAGGGCTATCAGCAGGTCATGGAAGAGGTTGCCTACACTTGGTTCAACCGCTTCATCGCCCTGCGCTTTATGGAGGTCAATAACTATCTGCCCTCCCATATCCGCGTGTTCTCGGATGCTTCCGGCGCGTTCAAGCCGGAGATCCTGAACGATGTGCTGCACCTTGATCTGCCGGGACTGGATAGCGGCAAGGTGGCGGAGTACATCGAGAGCAACGACACCGAAGCCCTCTACCGCTACCTGCTGTTGACGCAGTGCAACGCCCTGAACAGTGCGCTGCCCGTCATGTTCGAGCGGATGGGCGGCTACACGGAAATGCTGCTGCCCAACAACATTCTCCGTCAGGACAGCGTTCTTGGTCACATGGTTTCCGACATCCCCGAAGAGGACTGGCAGGATGCCGTCCAGATCATCGGCTGGCTGTATCAGTATTACAACACCGAGCTGAAAGACGATACTTTTGCCCAGCTCAAGAAGAACGTCAAGATCACGAAGGAGCGCATCCCTGCCGCAACGCAGCTTTTCACGCCGGACTGGATCGTCCGCTACATGGTGGAAAACTCCCTCGGCAGACTTTGGCTGGAAGGTCACCCCAATGCCGAGCTGCATGACGGCTGGAAATACTATCTAGACGAAGCCGAGCAGGAGCGGTCGGTGGAAGACAAGCTTGCCAAGCTCCGCGAGGAATACAAGACCATCAAGCCGGAAGAGATCAAGGTCATCGACCCCTGCATGGGCAGCGGTCATATCCTTGTCTATGCCTTCGATGTGCTGATGCAGATTTATACCTCCGCCGGTTGGGATCAGCGCGAGGCGGCGCAGAGCATCCTCAAGAATAACCTCTTTGGGTTAGACATTGATGACCGCGCGGCGCAGCTTGCCTATTTTGCGGTGATGATGAAGGCGCGGCAGTATGACCGGCGCTTGCTCACACGCGGGATTCAACCCCATATATACGCTTTTGCGGAGAGCAACACCATTACAACCGCGCCGCTTCACGATATGGGTATTACACTTTCGCAGGATGAGTATGATACTGCCGTAAAACAGGTGTTACGTCTGTTGGATGAATTGCGGGATGCAAAGGAGTACGGCAGTATTTTGACGGTAACGCCTTGCGACTGGGATTTGCTGAGGCGTTTCGCAGTCCCGAGGACAGAAGATGAGGGCGGGCAGCAGTTGTTGGGAATCCACGGCGAGCAGATTGCTGCACCGCTTCTGCAAAGACTTATCAATATTGGCGAAGCACTATCTCAGCAGTACGATGTGGTGGTGACAAATCCGCCGTATATGGCGGTCAGCAACGCCGGGGCAAAGGTCAACGACTATGTAAAGAAGAACTTCCCGGACAGCAAGGCGGATCTGTTCGCCGTGTTTATCGAACGCTGCGGGCAGATGGCGAAAAAGAACGGCTATCAGGCGATGATCACGCAGCACGCTTGGATGTTCCTGTCCAGCTTTGAAAAGCTGCGTACAAAGCTGCTGGCGGTCGATATTGTCAATATGGCGCATTTGGGCGCAAGAGCCTTTGAAGAGATCGGCGGTGAAGTGGTGCAGACCACATCGTTTGTCATCCGCAAGAGCCATATTGCGGACTATAAGGGTGAGTATTGCCGCCTGATCGAGCCGACTTCTCAGCAAGGGAAAGAGGATATGTTCCTTGCTGGTGAGAACCGTTATGCAGCTGATCAGTCCAACTTCTCCAAAATTCCGGGGTCTCCGGTGGCGTATTGGGTGAGCAAAGGATTACTTAGTGCGTTTGCAACAGGAAAATCGCTGGGCGATATTGCACTTGCCCGTAACGGAATGAAAACTGGCGAAAATGGGCGTTTTGTTCGCCTTTGGTGGGAGGTAATCCTTCAAGGATTCAATCCGACTGCGTGTGATTGGAAGGAAGCCTCATCGTCAGGTGCAAAATGGTTCCCCTATAACAAGGGTGGCGAGTTTAGAAAATGGTACGGAAATAATGATTGTATCGTAAACTGGCAAAATGAAGGCGATGAAATCTTCAATCACGCCAAGGCAGATAAACGCAATGTTCAGGACTATCCTCTTGAGCTGAAATTCCAGCCATCAGCTTCGTGGTCACTTGTTACTTCTGGACAGCCTGCATTTAGGTACAAAGAGAATAATCTTTCCGATATAGCCGGTATGTCCTTTTTTACAGAAAAGCAAGAATTGCTTATTCTTCTCGGTTTCTGTAATTCCAAGATAGCCCTTGAAATCCTCAAGATTTTAGCACCTACAATCAACTTTCAAGCTGGTGATATTGGACGCCTCCCGATTGTTGACTATGGTGTTGAGACTGATACTATTCGAGGGTTGGTTACTTCAAATATTGACAAGTCCACAATGGATTGGGATTCCTATGAAACCTCATGGGATTTCAAGCGGAATCCGCTGGTGTAACTATTTGGAGGTATTGAATTATGGATTTTGAAAAAAGATTGGAAGCTCTTGAAAAGAGCAACTCAGAGTTAAAAGAAGAGGTTAAATTCCTAAAGTTTCGTATTGGTTTGGTTGCCTCGAAGTCGCATATCAATCAAATTCTCTATGAATATGAAGTCAATCAGACCCAATACAACGCTATTATGGATTTAATGGATGCGGTGCGTAAAGAGCTGGATGATCATAGGGATTATAACCATGTGACCTTTGAACAACGCATGAAAGAGATATTCCCGGACCGGGATGACCCTCGAAATGACTACCATTTTGCAGAAGACATTGCCCAAGCGTTTATGGAGGACGGGAGATGGGAAGAAGTATTTCCAGCACTCTACGGCGATATGCCCAAGTTCAAATGCTATTTGGAAAACATGAAAAATGAGGGTAAATAAATGTGGCAGGTCATCTCTAACATAGCATCTGTATTATCCATAATCAGTGCTATTGTTACTCTGTGTTCAGCTTTAGCTATAAAGTCGTATTATAACAAAATAACGACTCTATATTCTGTTGAGAAACTGACTGTTGCAGAGCAGAAGTCAATCGAAGCTAAGAAGACATTTCAGGGACTCAAGGAAATGTATATGACGCCGCGTGGTCGAAAAAGCACAGCATATTCCGAAAAGTATATGCAAATTGACAACGCTTTAGATGATATTGTACATTTACTTCCAGTTGATTGCTCTGATGCCTCAAAGCAGGTAAAGCAAGCGAAAGATGTACTCAACAAGGCAGCCAGTAAAGAGTGTATAGAAAATACGAGTGAATACTTCACCGAGCTTGGAAGATGCCTCGATGCACTTTGCGAAAGCCTTAAATCTCAAAAGGCGAAGGCTCAAGAGAAAAATGTGAAAAACATCAAGAGTACATAAAAGGACGAAGGAGAAACGCTATGCCATATTTAGAAACTGTCCAAGAGCTTCTGGAAGCCAAAGAGGGCGAACACGTCCAATTCAAGGAAGCAAAAAAGCAATTTGATTCCAGAGAGGCGGCGAAGTGCTGCTGCGCTTTGGCGAACAATGGCGGCGGCAAGCTGGTATTTGGCATCACGGACAAGAGACCCCGCAGCGTGGTCGGGAGCGCAGCTTTCGACCAGCCGGAGCGTACCCGCATGGGTCTGATTGAGAAATTGAAGGTCAATGTTGATTTTCAGCTCTTCAACTATGAAAGAAAGCGGGTTTTGGTCTTCGATGTGAAGAGCCGCCCAATCGGTTTGCCGGTACAGTACGAAGGTGTAGCGTGGATTTACGAGGGCGATACGCTCAAGCCCATGCCGGAGGATATGCGCCGCAGCATCTATGAAGAGACCGGCGGTGATTTCTCCGGGACGATCTGCGCTGGGGCAACGGTCGATGATTTGGACGAGACCGCCATTGAAAACTTCCGTGCCAAGTGGATCGAAAAGAGCGGAAAAAAGCAGCTTGCTACGCTGTCAAAGCAGCAGCTTCTCCATGACTGCGGCGCAATCACGGATGAAGGCGTGACATATGCAGCCCTGATCCTGTTCGGCAAGAACGCGGCGATCATCAAGTATCTGCCGCAGGCTGAGATCATTTTCGAGTATCGTTCCACCGAAGCGTCGGGTCCTGCCAATCAGAGAGAAGAGTTTAAGGTCGGCTTTTTCGCTTGCTATGACCGCGTGTGGGAGCTTGTCAATCTGCGGAATGACAAGCAGCACTATCAGGAAGGCTTTTTCGTATTTGACATTGCGACCTTCAATGAGCGCGTTGTCCGAGAAGCGATTCTGAACGCAGTGAGCCACAGAAACTATCAGTTTGGCGGCAGCATCTTTGTCCGCCAGTTCCGCGACAGATTGGTTGTTGAAAGTCCCGGTGGACTTCCCTTCGGCATTACGCTCGACAACATACTGGATCGCCAGCTCCCACGCAACCGCCGTATCGCGGAGATTCTTTCCCTCTGCGGCATGGTGGAGCGTTCCGGTCAGGGCATGAACCTGATGTTTGAGCTGAGTGTGCAGGAGGCAAAACCGCTTCCCGACTTCACAGGCACAGATGACTTCTTCGTCAGCGTTACACTGAATGGACTGATTCTCGACAAGGCGATGCTTTCCGTTCTCAATCGGATCAGCGAAAGAGGCGCGGAGCTGCTGTCCACCGAGGATTTCCTTGTGATTGATGCTCTGTACCACGAAAGACCGCTGAATGATAAGATGCAGTCTCGCTTGAACCGGCTGATCGAAATGGGCATTGTCGAGCATATCGGTCGCAAGAAGTATGTTCTTGCCAGAAGTCTCTATGCGGCAACAGGCAAAACCGGTGTGCATACAAGGCACGTCGGCTTGGATCGAGATACCAACAAGGAGCTGCTGCTAAAGCACATCCGACAGAACAACGAAGTTGGTACTCCGTTCAGGGAATTGCAGCAAGTTTTGCCAAGCCAGAGTCGCAGTCAAATACAAAAACTGTTGCGGGAATTGCGCACAGCCGGAAAAGTAATAAGTGTTGGAAATACAAGCGCTGCTCGATGGTATATTACAAAATAGTCCCGTGGAAATCTTGCTTATAACTTGCTTACGACTTGCTTACAACTTGCTTACAGCTTGCATCTCACTTGCGGGTAATTTTAAGTGTTGAACTGTTGGAGGGATAATTGATATGGGAAGACTGATTTCCGAGAAATATGCTGCTTGGCAAGCCGAGTGCGAAGAACGCTTCCAGCAGCTCAAAAAGAACGAAGAAGAACTCAACCGCATTTTCATTGACATTTACGGTTTGCAGGACGAATTGACGCCGGATGTGGCGGAGAAGGATATTACTGTACATCGCGTGTTTGACAGTAAGGACGATGTGCCGGAGTCTATGAAGGGCAGCAACTACGTCCGCACCATGCGCGACGAGATCGTCTCCCTCATTTCCTATGCCGTGGGATGTATGTTTGGACGCTACTCTCTGGACGTGGACGGGCTTGCCTATGCGGGCGGAGACTGGGATGCCAGCAAGTACAAGACCATCATCCCGGACAGCGACAACATCATCCCCATCTGCGATGACGAGTATTTTGACGATGACATTACCGGACGCTTCGTGGAGTTTGTCCGCAAGGTCTACGGCGATGATACGCTGGAAGAAAACCTCAAGTTTGTTGCCGACGCGCTCGGCGGCAAGGGTACGCCCCGCGAGGTGATCCGCACCTACTTCCTGAATGACTTCTATGCCGACCATCTGAAATCCTATCAGAAGCGTCCGATCTACTGGCTCTTTGACAGCGGCAAAAAGAACGGTTTCAAGGCGCTGTGCTATATGCACCGCTATCAGCGCGATCTTCTCGCCCGTCTGCGCACCGACTATGTGCATGAGCAGCAGGAGCGTTACCGCACCCAGCTTGCCCAGCTTGGTGATGCCATCGACCATGCCAGCGCATCCGAGCGCGTGAAGCTGACCAAACAGCAGAAAAAGTTCCAAGATCAAGCGACAGAGCTGCAAAAATACGAGGAAAAGGTTCACCACCTTGCCGACCAGAACATCGAGATCGACCTTGATGACGGCGTGAAACATAACTACGAACTGTTTGCTGATGTGTTGGCGAAGATAAAGTAAGACGGTTGAGCATGGTCAAGAGCGAATTAGAAATGCTGCAATCCTTCATTGATGAATTTTCCAGCGCACTTTCTACGTCTCCGCATGACGAGGAAAGCTTGTATGATTTGCTCAATCGAGCGAACGCATTATCAAAGTCAAGTAAAGGAGTAGTGGGAAAATGTTTGGGAGTGGAACACAGAAAAACGGTCTCCCTCTGATTATCGTCTGCGACGATAAGAATATGGTCTATGCCAACTATCTGATTCAGCTTATCGGTCAAAAGGATGATGCCGGAGACAGCATTGTCGGCGTTGAGGATGACAGTGTTTCTGCTG
>ENA-UAKS01000519-UAKS01000519.1-human-gut-metagenome-genome-assembly--contig:-NODE-519-length-15332-cov-7.719317_pt1 | contig 15332 bp, 6 predicted proteins | sample MGYA00243692_ERZ654452 | MGnify/ENA primary metagenome ERZ654452 (study PRJEB26926, sample SAMN06164442) | human gut metagenome | biome: ENVO:00009003; feature: ENVO:2100002; material: ENVO:00002003...
CACCTAAGCCTTCGTCGGCAGCGTCAGATGTGTATAAGAGACAGCCCATCTCATAGCGACGAAGTTTTGAACGATTTCCACCACAGCCAAACATACATACTAGACGTTTTGGATTGTATGCCTTTAAGGTAGTAAGAAGACTCTCTAAACTCATAGCATTATGCGCATAATCAATCATAAGTGTAAAACGCTTTGATACTGGAAGTAATTCTACTCTTCCCTTTACACGTATTCCTTCTAATGCAGTCTGTATCGCATCTTCTTTTACTCCAAAATGACGACAGATTGCAATCGCTGCCAGCGAATTATATACACTAAATTTACCAGGAACATCAATTTCCACGGGCATATTCAAATTGCCTGTTACATGATAGGAAACTCCTAAAAATCCTGGTCTGTGAATTAGCTTTACATCTTCTGCACGAAGGTCTGCCTTTTCAGAGAAGCCAAAGCTTTCCACCTGGCAAGTATGCCCTTCCAGCACTCTTTCGGTATGTGCATCGTCTATATTAACAATTCCAACCTTGCACTGTTTGAACAACATGCCCTTACAATGTAAATATTCATCAAAGTCTTTATGCTCATTTGGTCCGATATGATCTGGCTCTAAGTTTGTAAAAATACCATAGTCGAACTGAAATCCTCCAACTCTATGTAACATTAACCCTTGAGAGGAAACTTCCATCACTACACACTCAATCCCTGCATCCACCATCTCACGAAATGTTTTCTGTACAATATATGATTCTGGTGTGGTATTTACTGCTGGAATGTGCTTATCACCAATAATGGTTTCAATGGTTCCAATCAATCCAGTCTTAAACCCAGTTTTTTCCAAAATTGATTTTACCATATAAGAGGTAGTTGTTTTTCCTTTTGTACCTGTAATACCAATTGTTTTTAATTGCTCGGCTGGATTTCCAAAATAAGCAGCCGACATACATGCTAATGCAAGGCGGGTACTCTCTACCTTTACCACTGTAACTCCTTCGGGTGCAGTTACCTCTTTTTCTACAATTACCGTAGTAACCCCTTTTTGCACTACTTCTTCTACAAAAGTATGTCCATCTACTACGGCACCGCTAATGCAAACAAAAACTGCATCTTTACATGCCTTTCTGGAATCAAAAACCAATTCGCTTACCGTTCTGTCAATGGTACCCTGTACAACTTCATATGTCATTTTCTTTAATAAATCTGCTACTACCATCTTTTCCCTCCTACTCTCATCAGGTTTCTGTCACTTTTTTGTTATACTACAGCAATCTCTCCGTCAAACACGGTGGTTGCTGGCCCTGTCATAAATACATGATTCGTCTTTTTATCATATTGAATCTTTAAATCTCCACCAAGCAAATGGATTACAACTTCTTCCTCTGTCTTTCCATTTAGGATACAAGCCACTGCGGTAGCACATGCTCCAGTACCACAGGCAAGGGTCTCCCCTGATCCTCTCTCCCAAACTCGCATATTTACTTCTTTTTTATTTAAGATTTGAACAAATTCTGTATTTACACGTTCTGGAAACATCGGATGTGTTTCAAACACAGGTCCAATCTTTTCCAAAGGTAGTGACGCTGTATCCTCCACCCAAACAACTGCATGTGGATTTCCCATAGATACACAAGTCATTTCATATTCTTGTCCATCTATCGTCACTTTTTCCCCAATCATTTTTTCTGCTTTCCAATCCACAGGAATCTCTTTTGCATTTAAAATTGGTTCTCCCATATCTACTTTTACAGTCTGCACTTTTCCATCTTCTACATGAAGTTCCAAATACTTGATACCGCCTTTTGTCTCAATGGAAATTCTAGTCTTATCTGTCAAGCCATAATCATATACATACTTGGCAATACAACGTACACCATTTCCGCACATTTTACCTTCCGAACCATCTGCATTAAACATACGCATACGAAAATCTGCCTGCTCGGATGGACAGATTAAAATTAATCCATCCGATCCAATACCAAAATGACGGTCACTAACCTGAATTGCTAACTGTGAAGGATCTGCGACCTGCTCTTTAAAACAGTTGACATATACATAATCATTTCCGCAACCATGCATTTTTGTAAACTTCATAAACTCCCTCTCTTTCTTTACATACGGTCTGGTGCTTCCATACCTAATAAATCAACACAAACTTCCAATACACCCTTTGTAAGACAAATAAGTGATATCCATGATTTCTGACGTTCCTTATCTTCTTCCGCAATAATTTTATTCTCATGATAAAATCTTGCAAATGCATTGGATAACTCATAAATATATTGACACATTTTATGTGGTGCATTTTCTTCAAATGCGTTCTCCATCATATCATTAAACTTAGCAAGTTCAAGCATTAGTCCTGTTTCACTGTCACTGGCTGCCGCTAATAAGGTAGTCTCCTCAGGCAATGTTCCGACTTTTTCTTCATACTTTGCCAAAATAGATTTGATACGAACAATTGTATATAAAATATATGGACCTGTATTTCCTTCAAACGAAGAGAAACGCTCAATATCAAATACATAATCTTTTGATGCCTGGTTAGATAAGTCACCATACTTTAATGCTGCCACTCCAACTTTTCTCGCAATTTCCTTTGCTTCTTCCTCAGAGACATTTCGATCAGCTACTTTGTCATAAACAGCGTCTGTAATGAGCTGAAGCAATGTCTCCAGTCTCATAACACCGCCTTCTCTTGTCTTAAATGGTTTTCCATCTTTTCCATTCATCGTACCAAATCCAAGGAATGTAAGTTTTGTGTCATCACCTACCAACTTTGTTTTCTTTGCACAACGAAATACCTGTTCAAAATATAGTTCCTGTCTCTTGTCTACCACATAAGTAATTGCATCTGGTTGAAAGAGTTTCATACGCTCTACGATAGTTGCTAAATCTGTTGTATTATAAAGAGTCGCTCCATCTGATTTTAAAATCATACATGGTGGAATTTCCTTTTTGTCCGTTTCTTCTTTTACATCTACTACTAATGCGCCATCGCTCACATAAGCATATCCGTTCTTCTTCATATCTTCTACCATGTCCGCAATATATGGCTGTGCATCACTTTCCTTTTTCCACAGATCAAACTCCACATTAAGCTTTTCGTAGTTCTTTTTCAAATCATTTACAGATACATTTAATATATGCTCCCACAAAGCATGGTATCCACGTTTTCCGTTCTGTAAAAGGAAGGTTGCATTTTGTGCTTCCTCACGATATTCTGGATGCTCTTTGGAATATGCATTAGCATATGGATAAATCTCCTCTAACTCTGCCATTGTAAAAGGAGCTTCTTTTGGATATTCTCCCTCAAAGTTATCATCAAAATATACCCAGTCAGGATTTCTCTTTTTACATTCTGTAATAATCAATCCCATCTGAAGTCCCCAGTCTCCTAAATGAGCATCTCCGATTACTTTATGTCCCATAAATTTGCCGAAACGTTTGATACTTTCTCCAATGATAGCAGAACGTAAATGTCCTACATGTAATGGTTTTGCAATATTTGGTCCACCATAATCTATAATAATTGTCTTTGGATTTTTCGCTTCTTCTACACCGTATTTTTTACTGGCTGCCATAGCTGACACATATTTTGCCAAATAGGCTCCACTAAGCGTAATATTTATGAAACCTGGTGCTACTGCCTCAATTGTCTGGAAACTTTCACTTTCTTCTAAGAAAGCTACTACCTCCTGTGCAATCATAATTGGTGCCTTTTTATATTGTTTTGCAGCCGCTAATGCTCCATTACACTGATATTGACATAAGTCAGGGCGATTCGAAACGGTAACATTTCCATACTTCTCCTCATACCCTGCTTTTACAAAAGCCTGAGTCACTTCCTGTTTTATCTCGTTGATTAGCTTTTCCATTACTCTTTGTCCTATCCTTTCTCTATTTTCTAGCCAGATTTAGAAAAAATGAACACGTTCTATCCTCTAAACCTATTACAAAAGTTCATAGTTATTACAACTATACCACATTTCTTCTATAAAGTAAAACAACCCGAAAAAAACAATCCTGTTTTTTCCGAGTTGTCTCTATCGACGCATCTGTTACTTATCGAAACCAAAATCCCTTAAAATCCTGTTTTTCCACATTCGAAACATTCGGTATAGAATGACTGAATTTTCGAATCAGTTTTCCTTTTTTATCATATTCTGCATATTCCTTGGCACTACCAAAATTATATATGCTTTGTGTTCCATAAAATTGCATACTTCCATTCTTCGGTGTGTAAGCCACTTGTTTATTTTCCTCCTGATTGTACTGTGCAGCCGTTTCGTCTATCAAATATTTTTCAACATAGGAGCATTTTGCTTCCCGTTGTTTTGTGCCAACTCCTTTAAATCCTGTCCATTTTATTTTGGGTCTGGTAGCACTGTAACCATAATTACTGTTCCAGACATATAAATAATACTGGCCATCTGATAATTTATCTGAACTCTCTTGTTGTATACAAGTTTGTCCAAATGGTGCATAGAATACTTCTGCTGCACTACCTAAATCCACAAGACTGTTTGCCTGCGCATCCGCCTGTGCCTGATTTGCTTCTGCCTGTCCTGCTTTTGCCAGAAGCTTCTTCTCATAGCCACTACCTTTCCAAACTTTTGATTCCCCTATAATAAATGTAATCCTTGGCGAACGGCTATTGATATTTATAACTTTAAAAATAGAGGATAATTCACGGGAACTTACCAGTATTTCATCACTATTCACCTGTGTCAAACTGTTTAAATCAATCCAGTTAAGTTCCTTTTGTTTTTTTGTCTTTTTTGCGGTTTTCATCATTTTAGGCAATAGTGTTTCCATTGAAAACAATTCCTTAATATCTCCATTTTGTAAATTCAACGAAATTACTGTATCTTTTACAGATTTGCTCTTTTTGCCTTTCTCGGTTGCTAATATCCACAAATCTCCGTATCCATTGTATATAAAGTCCTCATACTGACTATATTTACCCAATGTATATACTTTTTCTACCTGACCCAATGGACCAATTGCCACAACATGATTCGCATCAATTCCATAGTACATTTTATTTTCCTCTATAAGAAGTTTCTGAGAGGACACATGATTGTAAGGAATTTCCCCTCGAAGCACACCGCTATTATCATACAATAAAATAGATTGTTGTCCAAAAACCGTATATAGTCCGTTGCTAACCTGTTCTTCACTTCGTCCAGAGGATACCGATAACTTTGTCTCTGCTCCCGACTGTAATGCAGGCACATTGATTTCAAATACTTTTTGATTACGCAACTTGTCATCTTTTCCATACATGTCCAAAATCAACAGGTTTTTCATACCTGGTACAAAACCAGTTATTTGATATTCATGTTCTCTGGTTAGATTATTAGCTTCTCCATTGTATAAGGTTCTCGTAAAATTAGGTATCCTGTCATCCTCAACCTGTATCGTATAACGAATGTATGTATCTTCTGATGCCTTAAAATACAAATACATGGAGAGATTGTTTGTACCATACAAATTCCACTCCATCAAAGGACTATCGAAATCGTACAAATTCTTCTTTTTGCACTTTTTAATATAGGCATTCTTAGCCTCTGTATAACTTCTGGAATATATCGTCTTTGCCTTTTTTGGCTTTGTGTCCAACGAGGTAACTGTAATCTGCCTTTCGTCAAACACTTGTTTTTCAGAATTATCCAGAAAAATATCCAATTCCTGCTGCTTTAATTCTTTCTGTGCATTCTGCAATTTCTTATTTTGCCTATACACAAAAAAACAAACTCCCCCTAATGCCAACACCATAATAAGACTTGTTATTAAAATTGTAGTCAGCCTTTTCCTCATCTTGATCCCTCTCTCTCTAATCACCTTGCTGAAAACCAATGCGAAGTAAGTTTAGTATTGTTCGATTTGCGTTCTCCTCATATAATGCATTCCGAATATATGCCGGACGATCTGTAATAATATTATCTACCCCCAACTGGCTCATATACAATGCATCTTGCTTTGAATTGACCGTCCATACATAAACTTCCTTACCATATTTGTGTGCCAACAACACGATTCGTTCCGTAACCATGGTAACACGCATGCTCAAAAAATCAATATCCTTGTCTAAATAATATCGGCCATATGCGGAAGATAATATATACCCTGTCACAATTTCTTTATTGTATTTTTTTACTTCACATAATGCTTTTTTATATACAGACGTTACCACACATTGTCTGGTAAAGTCATATTCCTCGATTAAGTCAACCACTTTTTCTATCAATCCAGGTGTTTTATCACTTGCCTTAACCTCGATATTCAGTTTGCATTTTCCCTTGCAAAATCGCAACACTTCCCGCAATGTTGGAATGGTTGTTCCTGCATATTCTGGAGAATACCACTTTCCTGCATCTAACTGTTTGATTTCCTCATACGTCATTTCATATACATGTTTACTTACTCCCGCGGTCCTTTTCATCAATGAATCATGCATTAAAACAACTTCTCCATCTTTTGTTTGTTGCACATCAATCTCAATATAATCGGTTGCCTGTGAAATTGCATTTTCCATCGCTGGAATTGTATTCTCTGGTGCATAAAAGGAAGCTCCCCTGTGAGAAGTAATTTCCGCATTTCCATTCTTTCCCCAATTGCTGCTTTTACCATTCTGTATTGTATCATAAATTGCAACGCTATCTAAAATAAGAACCAAAATAATGCCACTTATAAAAAGTTTTTTATTCAGTAACTTTGTTCCTGCATATTTTTCCTTTGTACTAATCTTTTCACTTTCTTCGTATTTCTCAGACTTTTCCTTAACCCAATCAAAAAACTGTAGATTTCCCGTTATCTGTAATGTAATAGAAAACAGAAGCGATAAAGAAAAACCCATAAAATAAAGTTTTTCCTGCACTGTACAAAAAACTGCCACATGCAGATTATTCGAAACAAATAACAAGATTAGTAAAATTGTAATCCCTATTATAATCGTATAACAAATGCCACAAAAGCCAACGGACACCAAATTCCAAAACAAGGTCCCCACTACTGTTCGTATAGGTCTTCTTAAAAATATTTTTTTACTCGTTTCTTTTGCTTTTTTGAATGAACTCTCTCCTTCAAAAAAAGAAGATAATGTATAAGTATGTCGCAGCATAACCCCCAAAAAGAGCACCATGCCTATATATAACATTCTTTTCAACTCTTTTATCTTCAGAAATGATTTTACAACATAATGAACGGATGGAATGTTTTTCATGGCAAAGAAAATAATCGGCATTGCATATAACAAGCCCGTTCCAATCACTAAAAAAACAGCACTATATTGCCGTTCCAGTAACAATCTTTTTACATCTTTATATGTGGACAATACATTAGAAAAACAATTGACATTTTTTCTATGACAAACATCACTAATATAGCGATATATATACATTAATGCCAAAAAAGAAAACAGCGCAAAGAGCAATAGCAGCAATAAAAGTGCGCCTATCACTGGTAGTTTACCAAAAAAGAGCAACATATTTTCCGAAGTAATATAACTATACCCATATAGACGTAATAATTTTCTTATCACAAAATTACATAAAGGGCGAAACAATAAAATCGAAGTAATCGCATATATCACCTGAAATACATATAACCACTTCAATCCTTCTACCTGCATTGCCCATGTGTGCTTTATTCTTCTTCCACATTCCCTTTTTTTCTTCATATAAAATACCTTTTTTCTCTACCATAATCTTCTTTTTTCATTATAGCACGCTGTCAATCTTTTCTCAATTTTGTAGAAAAAAAGGGATTTCAGAACAACAATCAAGCGTTGTTCTAAAATCCCTTTTACATTATCTTACAACTTTAACTTTCTTTACAGTCTTTGTTACAACAGTTCCTGTTGCATCTTTTACTGTAAATTTAATTCTAAATGTTCCAGTTGTTGTTGCCTTCCAATTCCATGAGGTCTTTGTTGTGTATCCTGATTTTTTAACGGTCTTTCCTTTTGCATTGATAATGGCAAAATTATACTTATATGCTTTTTTACCACCAACTGCTTTTACCGTGAATTTCACTTTACTGTTCTTTTTCACAGTAGCTTTTCCAATCTTTACAGAGGAAATTGCCAATTTCTTTGATACAACCACATAGGATTTTGTTACAGTGCGTACTACGCCATCCTCATCCATTGCAGAAACTTTAAATCGATAAGTACCTGCTTTCGTAGGCTTATACTTTAAGGTACGACTGCTACCATAATTCTTTGCTAATACCTGTTTACTTCCTAAATAAACTTCGTATTTATACTTGTATGTTCCAACACCACCTTTTGCAGCTACAGATAATATAATATTTTTATTTACCACCTGGCACAATCTTGGACTAAACTTAACGGATGAAATCTTAAAATCACTTTCCACTACTGGTAAAGCGGTTGGAGCAACTGTTGCAGTAACTGATGGAGCCGCAGTTGCATCATCAATACCTGGCTGTACAGTTTCTACTGGGTTTGTAGGATTGGTTGTTGCCTCTGGTGTATTCTGTACATCTGTTGGACTTGGTGTACTAGACTGTTCTGGTGCAGATGAGCTATCTGGCGCACTACTCTGATTTGGCTGTGGTGTACTTGTTGCTTCTGCTGTTGGTTCTGTCGATGCAGTAGCAGCAGGCGTTGGCTCTACAACGTTTCCTTGCTTCTTTACAATGTTAAGCATAGCTGCTCGAAGCACTCTGGTTGTCTGGTTAATCTCTAGCTGTGTAGCACTTTCCTTATCATTGACTTTGGATGCTGTCTCTATAGCCTCTTTTAATACAGCATAACTTTCTTCTGTATAGTCCTCTTCTTTATAAGTTTCAGCATCTTTTATTACTGCCTGTAAACTTTTCTTTGTAATTTCTGGTGTTGTTGCAGAAACAGGCTCGCTAGTTGCCTTTGCATTGTAAACCTTATTTCCATTTTGCGTACCAGAACTTGTAGCATCTACTGTTACCGTTACTTTTCCACTTACATCTTCAATATCTTTTGTCTGTGAAGTAGAACCATCATTGATAATTAAATTAAACTTAGAATCTGCCGCAACATCATCTAATTCAATCACATAGTTTCCATCTGAATCTTTTTCTGTCAACTGTTTTCCAGGCCATGCTCCTAACAATTTCTCAGCGGAAGTACCTGTGCCAGTCCATGCATATGCATACACTTTACTAAACGCAGATGCAGATACATGCAAGCTGGTTTTTCCTGAACCTACAACTAATGCATTCACACTATCCTCTAAATTGCTTTTAGCAACATTGTATGCCTCTTTCGTTGCAACACCATCCAACAATGTCTTTGCTTCTTCTAATACGGTCTTTGCATCTGAAATGATTGAAGCATCATTGCTTTCATTTGCTGCGGCAATTGTCGTTTCTGCCTCTTTTACATATGTCTGTAATCCTTCTCTTGCTTCTTTTTCAGCTAATACTGCATCGTATGCATTCTGTAACGTTGTTACTGCATTCGTAATTTCCTCCTGCGATGCATCTTCCTTTGCTGTAACCTGCTTTGCCTGCTCTAAAGCATTCTGTAAAGCATTCCAAACATTTTCTGTATAGTCATCCTTTGAAAGTCCGGCTGCTTCTACCTCTGCAATTAACTGATCTAATGCTTCACTGGCAGAAGTTACTTTGATTGTAACTGTCTTTGTTGTTTTGTCTTTTCCATCGCTAGCAGTAAAGGTTACTGTATATTCACCTTTCTTTGCACTTTCCCATGTAAAGGTTCCATTTTCAAAGGTTGCACCTTCTGGTAAACCAGAGGCTGTCAATGTAACAGTATCTCCGTCCTTGTCAGATGCCTTTACTTCAAATTCAACTTTCTGGCCAGGTGTTGTTTCAATAGATGTCTGTGCAATTGAAATTGTAGGGGCTGTATTTCTGTTTCCTACATCTGGGTTTGCATCAAATGTATCCTTTGGTACTGCCACAACAACTGATTTTCCTGCTGCTTTTACCGAACCATCACATTCTGAAATCTTAGTAAGACCTGCTGTATTTCCATCTGCAATCACTACCCATTTTGAACTATATTTAGATAAATCTACTGTTGCATCTGTTGTTTTATTGTTGATAATAACTGCAACACGATCCCATTCTCCCTTTACATTATTTGTCTCTGTAAAAGCAGATACTCCGTAAACATCCTGTGCAATCCACTCAAGATTGTTATTGTTTGGATGCCAGTTATCTCCACTTCTTGTAGTAATCTGTGTAAATCCAGAGAATGCCTGACGAATACTTAACATACCTTCATAATACTTCCAAATATTTTCATGTGTATTCAAACGATTCCAATCAATCTTGTTTACGGAATCTGCACTCTTATAACTGTTATCGTCTCCATGCTTTGTACGGGCAAACTCTTCACCAGCCTGCATAAAGGCTCCTCCTTTTGATACAAGCACAGTAGCTCCTGCCATCTTATTCATACGAAGCAGTTTGTCATCTGTAGAATCGTACTGTTTGCCAAATTTCTCTGTTAATTTATCCCATAAAGTCAAGTTATCATGAGCCGATGTATAGCTAAGAGAACAATTGGAAGATTTTGACCAAAATGGTCTCCACATTCCCCATGTTCCACTGGTTTTTCCTACAGAACCCATAATTCCACCAAACACATTGTTTGGCCATTTTTCTCCTGGCTCTAAGTAGTCACCTGTTGTATAGTTTGTCTGAACCAGACCAATTGTTCCATCAAATTTGTGCTCACCTTTAATCGCATCGCGGATTTGGTCATTAAAGTATCCAATTCCATCATCTAATTGCGACTCATTTGCTTTATGTGCACTGTTAGAATCATAGTTTCCATCACCAGTCCAACCTTCTCCATAAAGAACAATCGTATCTTCACCAAATTTTTCATCTAATGTTTTACGAATCTGGTTCATCGTAGTTACATCATGAATTCCCATCAAGTCAAAGCGGAAACCGTCTAAGTTATACTCATCTGCCCAATAAGAAATAGAATCAATCATAAATTTACGATACATTGCGCTATCACTTCTTGTAGCATTTCCACATCCTGATTGATTGTTGTAAGTCAAATCAGAATTTAACTTATAGTAATAATCTGGCATAATCTTATTGAAGTTTGAATCTGCTGTATCATATGTATGGTTGTAAACCACATCCATAATTACCTTAATTCCAGCATCATGTAATGCTTGAATCATTTCTTTCATCTCAGTAATACGAACATTTCCATCATATGGGTTACTAGAGTAAGAACCTTCTGGTACGTTGTAATTTAGAGGGTCATATCCCCAGTTATAATTACTTCCTAAATCACTTGTTACCTTTGTCTCATCTACAGATGCATAATCATACATTGGCATAATCTGTACATGTGTCACACCCAATTCTTTCAGATAGTCCACACAAGAGGCTACCTTTCCCTCTCCGTTTACTGTTGTACTCTCTGTAAATGCCTTATATTTACCACGATTTTCTTTTGATACACCAGAACTTACATCAATGGAGAAATCGCGAACATGTACTTCCCATACATCAATATCACTCAACAATGTCTTTTCTCTCTTGTAATTCTTATCCCAATTTGCAGGATCTGTACTGTCCAGATCAACAACCATGGCACGCTGTCCATTTACACCTGCTGCTTTTGCATAAATGTCAACCGCCTCTTTTGTCTCTCCATTGGCAGTTACCTTATAGGTATAGTATGTATTTACAATATCTCCATCAATGGTAATACTCCAGACACCCTTATCGCCCTTTGTCATATCTTTTTCTTCGATAACTGAACCGCCATTTCCTTTTTCATAGCGACATAGCACAACTTTAGTAGCTAATGGGCTCCATACCTTAAATGTAGTCTTTTCCTTGGTATAGGTACAGCCAAGATCATCACCACTATACGCATTTTGCGCATCATAGTTACTGTCAAAACTTCGTTTGGCCTTGACCGTTCCTTCTCCTTTTTCTGCCTTTACTGTTACTGACGGCATTACATAAATTGTAGAAGTTGTTAGCACCGCTGCCATAGCTACACTAAACAAACGTTTCTTTAATGAATATCTTGCCATAGTATTCTCCTTTCTTTTCAAACCTGCCCTTTTTCATGCTTTCACATAGCTTTTTCACTGTTATTATTTTACCTAATTTCCCAACTATTGTAAAGACGTTTTGTAATTATTTTGTAAAAACTCAATAATATTCCTCCGCATTTTGTTCACATTTAACAAATAAAGCGACCACTATTCACATTTTGCAAATAACAGTCGCTTTCCTGTTTCTTATTATTTTACTACTATTTTTATAGTCTTGGTTACGGTTGCTCCAAATTTATCTTTTACCGTAACTTTTACGTTATAAGTTCCCTTTTGTGTTGCTTTCCAAATCCATTTTCCTGAACTGATTGTATTTGATTTCTTTACAATCTTTCCAGATGTTTTCACTACCTTAAAGCTATATTTATAAGCAGTTTTACCACCTGTTGCCTTTACGGTAAATGTAATGTTTTTACCTTTCTTAACTACCTTCTTATCTGCCTTCACACTTTTTACTGTCAATTTATCAAATACAGAAACTGTTTTCTCTGCACTGACCATATTTCCAGCAGTGTCTCGTACTCTTACCACAATTGTATAAGTGCCAGCCTTCGTAGCCTTCCATTCAAAATTATCTTTTTCGCTCCATGCAGATGATTTCACAAGTACATCACCCTTATAAACATAAAAACGATACTCACAAGCGTCCGTAGTAGATGCTGCCATCTTCACTGACATTTTCACTGTACCACTTCCATTTTTTACGGTAGTAGGTGTTACTGTGAATTTTGAAATTTTTATTGCTGAAGGAGTTACAGGCGCTGGTGTGACCTCTGGTTCTTTCGTTGGTTCAGGAGAAACTATAGGCTCGTCTTTGTCCTCTTCTGTAATTGGTATAATTTTATCTTCACCTGTAAATTTCACACTATCAAATGCTTTCTTAGGTACTGCTACAACTACAGATTTTCCAGGAACTGTAATAGCACTTCCTGAACTTGTTGCAATACCTGTTACAGATGCCTGTTTACCATCAGAAACCAATACCCACTCTTGTGAACCGTCTGTAGCTGTAAGCTGTGCGGTCTTCGCTGTAGTAGTATTATTCATAAGTACAGCAACCTGATTCCATTCATTTGCTACATCATTTGATAAATAGTAACCAATCGAATTAACTGTAGACTGAATCTGATTACTTTCATTCTTTCCTTCTACTACTTCTGTGAACTCTGGAATATTTGTAATATTATTTCCATTTACCTTGTTAAAGAAACCAGAAGCTGTATTTTCCTCAACCACATCGCCAGTTTCTGTTAAAATATTTCTAAATCCGCTAAATGCTTTTCGAATTGCAATCATTCCCTGATAGTAATCTGTCAAATTACCATAAGAGAAAATACGATTCCAATCTAATTTATTATCGTTATCTCCTGCATTATAACTATTCTCATTACCGTTTTTTGTTCTCGCAAACTCTTCACCAGCATGAAGGAAGGTTCCTCCATGTGAAGTCAATAAATAACCAGCTGTCATACGACTCATATTTACTAATCTGCGGTCTGTTGTATTGAAGTCATCCACTCCCATACTTTGTACAAATTTATCCCATACTGTCATGTTATCGTGACAAGAATCATAGGATAAAACACGATTAGAAGTATCAGACCAATACGCTCTCCACATCCACCAATTACTATTGTTCTTACCTACAGAACCCATAATTCCACCAAACACACTGGTAGGAAATTTTTCATGATCTGTATATGTTCCATCTAATCCATAGTTTTGCTGTGCAAAACCAATCTGACTTACTTTTTCGTCACCTGTTTCCCCTTTAATCGCATCTCGAATCTGATCATTAAAATATCCAATTCCATCGTCCAGATTTCTACAATATTCTTTGTATGCGCTGTCCTTACTGTAACCACCACCAGTCCAGCCCTCACCATATAGAACAATTGTATCATCTCCGAAGTTTTCATCCATATCCTTTCGGATGTTATTCATTGTCTTTGCATCATGAATACCCATAAGGTCAAAACGGAAGCCATCAATATTATATTCGCTTACCCAATATTTTAATGAGTCACGCATATATTTATCATACATAGCGGCTCCGGAACGTGTGGCATTTCCACAACCAGATTCATCATTATAAATTACATTTCCTGCAGAATCGGTAGTCAATTTGTAATAATAATCCGGCATCAATTTACTAAAGCAAGATGTCCCTGTTTCATAAGTATGATTATATACCACATCCATGATAACCTTAATTCCAGCATCATGTAATGCCTGAATCATCTGCTTCATTTCTTTAATACGAGTATTACCATCATATGGGTTGCTAGAGTAAGAACCCTCTGGTACATTATAGTTGACTGGATTATATCCCCAGTTATAATTGCTATCACTTAATTCATTTGTTGTCTTTGTCTCATCTATTCCGCCATAATCAAACATTGGAAGCAACTGTACATGTGTAACTCCCATCTTCTTTAAGTAATCAACACAACTAGAAACTTTTCCTTCTCCATTTACAGTTGTACTCTCCGTAAATGCTTTATATTTACCTCTGTTTTCTGCTGATACACCAGAACTTACATCAATGGAAAAATCACGAATATGTACTTCCCAGACAACAATATCAGACAAATTAGTAGCAGTTCTCTTATAATTGGTATCCCAACCACTTGGATCTGTGCTGTCTAAGTCAACAACCATGCCTCTCTCTCCATTTACGCCGGCTGCCTTTGCATATGGGTCTACTGTTTCGCCATAAGACATGCCATCGATCATTGCACGATAGGTATAATAGGTATTTTTCAAATCACCTTCATAGGTATATTCCCAAACACCCTTATCTGTTTTCTTCATAGAAAAGTTTCCTAAATCTTTTGCACCTTCTTCTTTATCGCTTCCAGTTGCATAAAGATTTAATGTCATAGAATCTGCCTCTGGTGACCAAACTTTAAATACAGTCTTTTCCTTTGTATATGTGCATCCTAAATCATCACCTGTATACGCATTCTCCTTATCATATGCAGCGTTATAATAATCTGTACTATCTACATACATTGCACTTTGTCCTGCTGCTAAAACAGTATCTACTGCAGACTTGTTCCAATTCCCCAACGGAACAGTTCCTACTGTACCCGCAACCATAGCAGAAGTCATTACAACACCCAATGCACGCTTTGCTACTCCATGTTTCATTTACTCCATTCTCCTTTCCTTTTCGTGAAGTTTTTTCATATTTTTTTGCAAAAAGCAGTATTTCTATCTGTCTCTTATACACATCTCCGAGCCCACGAGACACTGAGCGATCTC
>ENA-UAKS01000529-UAKS01000529.1-human-gut-metagenome-genome-assembly--contig:-NODE-529-length-15066-cov-10.250949_pt1 | contig 15066 bp, 17 predicted proteins | sample MGYA00243692_ERZ654452 | MGnify/ENA primary metagenome ERZ654452 (study PRJEB26926, sample SAMN06164442) | human gut metagenome | biome: ENVO:00009003; feature: ENVO:2100002; material: ENVO:00002003...
TATGCAATATCTTTTTGGGTTGCACAGTGACCATTAAACAGTACGCTGCGCCAACGCGGAAAAAGATTGCCGAAAGTAGCTGAAACCCTTGAAAACACTGGAGAAATCATTGTTATCTTAAAGGGTGCAGCTTGCCATGATTGCCGAACACTATAGATGAAATGGCAAAAAAGCCAGTCATCTCAATGGGCTCGGCAATTTTTTATTCTCAAAATTCTTTGGTAACTCCATAGGTGAAATCACAGATGGCAGGGGTTTTGAACCTCTGCTTTTCCATATTCAAGGGATTTTTGCTATCAGCGCCCTTTTTCAGAAGGTTATGGCGGCTGGATTTCAGAAAAATCGAAGAAAAATCTTTCACAAAGTTATGGACGCTGGATTGTTGGTTTTCACAAACCAATGACCAGCGCCCTTTTTGCGTTCAAAAAGGGCGCTAAGAATGGAGGTGTATTGTAGTGATTGAGCTTTCGTGCTTGCACGGAAGCGAAAGATACGCAGCTTGCTTCGACGAGGTCGTCGCGCGCGCCGTGCGCGTTTCCCAACCTGCGGTGTTATCCGCGTTGCTGGTTATTCAGTTGTTTGAGATTTGAGTTTCCCACCCCCCTTATTTCCCCTAAAGAGTACCAAAAGGAGCGCTGCGGCCATTTCTCGGTCGCAGCGCTCCTTTATTACTGGTGCGCTTCGGAATATTCTGTTGTCGGCAGGATTTCCTGTCACGATTCACATGATAGCACTAGAACAAACGTTCGTCAATGGCCATTTGCAAAAAATTTCTCTTGCTGCTGCTTCTGAATCGAATCGATTCTATCCGTAATTTGTTTATCATTTTTGCGTTGGATTTTCCAGCGTTGGAAAATCCAATTTTGGAAAAAACGAACTGCCGTATTCAGCCATCCTCCCATTCGTCCCATGCCTCATCCTCATCTTCAAACCAATCCGGATTATCCTCGTAGAGATCTTCCGGGTTGTCATATTCGTCACGCAGACCGTTCGAGCCGTGATTCATGCCGCCGGTTTGGTTTTGAGATGGGGTGCTTGGTTTGTACTCCGGCTGATGATAAATTGCCCCTTTCAACGCCATATCGTTCCAGTATTCCAGATTTCGCTGCTCTGCGGTCAGAACCTCCTTGTTTTCGGCAGTTACCACAAATACCGGATAGAGATAGTCACCATCGCGGATCTGCCATACAAACGTATAGCAAACCTGTCCGGAACGCATTTCATGCGTCACTTTGCTGGCTCTGCCGAGTTTTGTAGAGGAAATCTCATCGTATGGCATTCCCGGATAGGGCAGATCGGCATTTTGAAGTGCTTCGATCCTGGCCTGTTTTTCTTCGCGCCGACGCTGCGCGGCGGCTTCTTCCTCCAGACGTGCCTGCTCTGCCCGCTGTTCTTCCTGCTCGCGTTTCTCCTGCTCTGCAGCCTGCTGTGCAATGACCATCTGACGGTTCGCCTCGGCAGTTCTCTTGAGCGGCGGCAATGCAAACACGAAAAATGCAACGGCAGCAACTCCCACGGCCAGCGACCCCCAAGGGATCCGGCGTTTCGCCTTCTTCGGTCCGTCCTGCTCCGGCAGCGGCGGAAGCGTAAACGTCGGGTCTTCCGGAACTGGTTCGACTTCAAACGAAGCTGGCTTCTCCGGCATCGGCTGCACCGCAGGCGGTTCTACTGGTACGGGCGGCATCGGAGCCGCAGCTTTTTCGTTCTTTGCTGGCTCGACGGGCGGGACTTTCTTCTCAGTAAATGTAAATGCCGTTTGCTCAGATTTCCGAAGCACAAATTTCGCTTTCTCCGGCGGATATGGCGCATCCTGCGCGCTGCAAACAAAAACATCCGTCACACAGCCGGTTTTCTCCGCGTTCTGCTTGCCAACCGGAACGACCACAAAATCACCGACTGCAAGCGGCACTCCGCCTGTCAGATAGGCGTATGGACTTCCGCCGTCCTGGAACTGCACCTTACAGAACTGGTAATATCCGCCGCCATTACCCGCAGGCACAGTCTTTTCATAATAATCTGTCCAAGGCTCGGATTCTTCCTCCGGTTCTTCGTCCTCGTCGTATTCTTCGGCTTCTTCCGGTTCTTCCGGCAGACGAACTGACGCCCAGTACGGTTCTATTTCTTCGGCAAAATCAATTTTCGGCGTACTATCGCTGCTGAAATAATTGTAGAGTCGGCTCGTATCGTCCAGAAGCTCCTGCAAATCATCGTCTTTCCCGACGCGGCGTTCCGGCGGTAGATTGTCGAGTAGATTTCTCCAGAACGAACCGAGACGCTTCTCAGAAATCTCACCGATTTCTGCAAACATAATCTGCTTCGCGCACAATGCCTGATAAACGCTCTCATCAAATGTGGGCTGAAACTCGTTCCAGAACGCGCGCAAAAGATAACGCATACTCTCATCGACCTTCTGCGTTTGAAGCGCGGTGGAGATCACATACAGAGCAAGGTGCATTGTGCGTATGGCCTGATCCTCACGCTCGCCCTCCAGATGTGCAAGATCGCGATACATCCAGTTGATAAGATCAGAGACATGATCTGCAAAATCCGCTGCAATTTGTGCACGCTTCTGCTCGGCAGCAGCATTGGCACGTCTGCGCGTTTCCTTCGCTTCAATCTCATTGCCGTAAGCATATGATTCTGCCGGGATCGCCTGCACGCAGGACACCAGCAGACAATCCGGACTCTACTTTGTAGATCTGACAAAGGGCGATCCGAAGATCACGGCGAACGCCAGATGTTTGCATACCCGGCAGGACGGCTCCCTTACCAACTTCAAAGGGCAAAATTCCGGCGTTCTCTACATTAAGGAAGCAACGAAGAAAGGCTACAAGGAAGCGCATGAAGGCGATTCCATTGACCTCGGCTTCGCGGGCAGCAATACGCGCCGCGGCCGTGTGTTTGCGGGCGTTGCCCATACGGTGGACACGGCGAACACACACGGCATTGTCCTGCGCGGCGGCAGAGTCCGCAGGCTGATGCCGCGGGAGTGTTTTCGCCTGCAAGGGTTCAGCGAGGATCAGATTGATAAGATCCTCGCCATCAACTCCGATGCGCAGGCATACAAGCAAGCAGGCAACAGCGTAACTGTGCCGGTCATAGAAGCCATTGGGCGCCGCATCCGCGTAGCAGATACAGAACTCTACACACAAGAAAGCAGGTGACCTATTTGCAGCTCGCGCCCCCGGCGATGGGGAACAGCGCGGACAGAGCTTGGCAGTTCTCACAGCTCGTGGAAGGGGTCTCGACTGCTTGCAACCCCAGCCACGGCAGCCTGTCTTGCGTCGAAACAAACTGCGTATCTTTCGCTTCCGCGCAAGCGCGAAAGCTCAATCGCTCCGTTTGTTTCTCCTTTCCCCACAAAGTAGGCCACTTTGTGGGGCCCCCATTTATGCGGAATACTGGGCAAAGACCGGTCTTACGCTGACGTATTCGCTGACCAACTCAAACAAGTACAGCGACAGCAAGACCTTTACGGTAACGGCAGAAAACGGCACGACACGCACGTTCACCGTCACGGTTAAGAAGATCACGGACGCGGATCGCACCTACAAGATCGCTGTCTCGAACATCAGCGGCGGCACGGTCACGGCGACCCCGAACCCGGCTGCTGCCGGCGAAGAGGTCAAGCTGACCATCGAGCCGAACGACGGCAAGAAGCTGGTCGCAGGTTCGCTCAAGTACAGCCTCCAGTCTGCAGGTGCGGCACCGGTTGCGATCGACGAAAGCACACTGACGTTCATCATGCCTGCGGGCGATATCAACATCAACGCGCAGTTTGAAGACGATGCCAGCGCACCGATCAAGAACCCGCCGCAGATTACCGCGTTTATGATCAACGGCGTTTCCGCTGTCATCAACAGCGACACGAAGGCAATCACGATCATTCTGCCCTACGGCGCGGATCTGAAGCATGTTGCGCCGACCATCGTGACGGCGAACGCGTCCAAGGTAGAGCCCTCTTCTACCCAGCGTGTAGACCTGTCCACGCCGAAGGCTTACAGAGTCTATGCCTCCAACGGCGCGTATGCGGCCTACACCGTCACCGCATACACCGAGGAGCCGTCGCCCACGCAGTCGCTCTGGGAGAAGCTGCAGAACCAGATCAACAGCAACCCCAACTGGTGGGAGCTGGCGGAATACCAGAAAAAGACCGGCTATTATAAATAACCGGCACACACAAACGCTCCCGGCTGAGAGAACTCAGCCGGGAGCCATACAGACGCAATAGGAACAGCCGGACACGCACGGCTGGCTGCCCCGCAACGGTATGAGAAAGTGATAATTTCCCACCCGCGATCATTGTGCCTGATATTCTGCCCCGCAGAGGCTCAAGCCTCTGCGGGTTTTTTCGTAGTCGAAAGAGCGCAGATTTTACAGAATTCCACGGAAAACTGTAAAATCTGCGCATTTTCCATTTTAAGCGAGTCCACCAGTCAAAAGGCGTCAATTTCCCACAAACAGGAAAATACAAGGGCGCCAAAATACAGACAGAACCTGCGCTGGGCAGTCATTCTGCCACCTGCCCGCGCCCCTCCGTTTCTGACATTTGCTTATCCCCGCAAATGAAATTCAGAAATGGAGGAATGTATCTTGAAAACGAGGTACTTCAGAAGAAAGCAAAACAGCGACGCCGTAGAATGGATCGAGATGAGCGGCGCGGAATATCTGGACTTCGTCCGTGATCCCGAGAACAAAGACAGGCTCTTTTTGAATATGAAAAACGTCGTTCTGGAATGCTCAAAGGAGGAATATCTGCAAAGCCGAACCGAGAAGCGGCGCAGCGACTATCTTGCAGAAAGCAAAAAGGGGTGGACGATCATCTCCCTTTTTGCGCAGGCAGACAAAGAGTCTACCGGCGAGGAAGTCATTCCGGACCCGGATGCCGATGTGGAAGAAAACATCCTACATACCCTTGCCGTGCAGCGCGTTCGTGAAGTAGTAGATGCACTTCCGGAGGAAGACGCGGCGCTGCTGCGTGCGTTATATCTGCAAACGCCGCCGCTGACCCTGCGTGCCTACAGCGAGAAAACAGGAATCCCGGTGATGACGCTGCATTACAGAAAAGAAAAGCTGCTTCGGCTTTTGAAGCAGCAAATCTGAGTCAGGTGCTCTGAGCCCCAGCCGCCAGCAGCATCCGCTCCAGCTCCCTCGCGGCGACGCTCAGGGGCTGCCCCTTCCGTTTCACGATGCACACGGCACGCAGCGGGAGGGGCTCTTGCAGTTCGATGCGGCGCACATTATCAGACGGACGAATGAACGCCTCCGGCACGATGCCGACGCCAAGACCCGCTTCTGCCATTGGGATGATCTGGTCAGCCGTGGCGGCTTCGATGGCGGGTTGAAAAGCAACGCCCTGCGCGGTGAAAACAGAGACGTAGAACGCATGGGAGGTCGTGCCCGCGCCGAGCGTGATGAGTGGATACGCTTCCAGCTCGGAAAGCGCGACGCTTCGTCCAAGCAAACCGGAAAAAGCCGGCGCGCAGATCGGGACCTCCCGAATTTCTTTGACGATCGTCTGCGTGAGAGACGGCGAGAGCGTAACCGGCGTTGTGATGACCGCAAAATCTGCCGTCGTCTCGTGCAGCGCCGCGACGGCCTGCGGCGTGGAGTGGTTGCTGATGCGAAGATGCACGCCGGGGTACTTTTCCTGATACCTTTTAAGTACCGGCAGGAGTAAACACCGAAGCGCACCCTCGCTTGCTGCCAGAAACACGTTTCCGCGCTCGAGCGTCCGACTCTGCGTCACGGCGGCTTCGCCCGCTTCAATTTCCGTACAGGCGATCTTTATGTGCCGGTACAGCCCCTCGCCCTCCGGGGTCAAAATCATGCCCCGATTCGTGCGCGAAAAGAGTGGACAGCCGATCTCCGCCTCTAAGTTCCGAATCGCGCGTGTTAAGTTTGGCTGGCTGTTCTGCAGCGCCTCCGCCGCCTTCGTCAGATTGCCGCACCTGGCGACGTGATAGAAAATCCGGTAATACTCGTAGCTGATATACATGGCACCCTCCGTGCATTCGTTTCTCTTCTGCCATTCTATTTTGATATATCGGAAATGTCAAATATAGATTTTACATATTTCATTTTTCTGCTACGATAGGGGCGGTCAAGAGAAAAAATGTAAGACAGGAGCGAAAAAAGATGGAACGGACGATCATCTGCATCAGCCGCCAGTATGGCAGCGGCGGCCGGGAAATTGGCGAAGCAGTCGCAAAAAAGCTGGGGATTCCCTGCTACGATAAATGCCTCATTCAAAAAGCCGCGCAGGAAGCGGGGCTTTCCGAAACCGCCGTCGCGGAATACGACGAAAAGGGCGAGGATTTTGGCATTGCCGTCTCGGGCAATCCCTTTGCGGACACCGCCGCGCTGGGCGAGGCGTTTTACTCGGAAGAAGCGCGGGTCTTTGAAGCCGAGCGCCGCGCGATTTTAGAGCTTGCAGAAAAGGGTGACTGCGTCATCATTGGCCGGTGTGCCTCCGCCATTCTGCGGGCCGCAGGCTACCGTCCGCTTTCCGTTTTCATCTATGCGGATAGCGCCGACCGGGCAAAGCGCATTGCAGCGCGTAATAATTTGGATGAAAAACGCGCTCTTCATAAGGCGCAGAAGGTCGACCGGATGCGCAAGCACCACTTTGATTTTTACGCGGACACACTCTGGGGCGAACCGGAAAGCTACGATCTGATGCTCTCGTCGAGCGAATACGGCGTAAGCGGCGCGGCAAGCGTTATTGCATCCGCGAAGGAGGCGATGCAACATGAATAAGGATCTGACGACAGGCAAGCCCGAAAAGGTCCTCTGGCAGTTCTGCCTGCCGCTCTTTGGCAGCATCATTTTCCAGCAGCTTTATAATATCGCCGACAGCTTCGTCGCGGGGAAATTCATCAGCGACAACGCCCTTGCCGCCGTCGGCAACAGCTACGAAATTACGCTCATTTTCATCGCCTTTGCCTTCGGCTGCAACATCGCGTGTTCGGTTCTGGCGGCGCTGTTTTTCGGCGCGAAGCAGTATAATGACCTCAAGACGACGGTCTACACGGCGCTCATTTCCAGCTGCGTGATCTGCGCGGTGTTGATGCTCGTGGGCACGCTCTGCTGCGACAGTTTGCTCCGGCTCATCAAAACGCCGGAAGAGGTCTTCGCGGACTCGAAATTATACCTCGACATTTACATTTACGGTCTGCCGTTCGTGTTCCTCTACAATGTCGCAACCGGCATTTTCTCAGCGCTGGGCGACTCCAAAACGCCGTTTATCTTTCTTGCCTGCTCGTCCACGTCTAATATCGCGGTCGATATTCTGTTTGTTACGGCGTTCAACATGGGCGTTGCCGGTGTTGCCTGGGCGACGTTTTTGTGCCAGGGAATCAGCTGCGTGCTGGCGCTTGTGGTCGTCTTCCGCCGCTTTGCGAAAATCCCGACGGAAGGAAAAGTAAAGATCTTCTCGTGGAACCATTTTGGGCGGTTCGCGGTCATCGCCATTCCGAGCATCTTGCAGCAGAGCTTTATTTCCGTCGGCAACATCATCATCCAGAGCGTCATCAACAGCTTCGGCGCGGCCGTCATGGCAGGCTACTCTGCGGCGGTGAAGCTCAACAACATGGTTATCACGTCCCTTACCACGCTCGGCAACGGCATTTCCAACTATACGGCGCAGAACCTCGGGGCCAGCAAATATGATCGCATCAAGTCCGGCTTTCGGGCTGGTATCAAACTCGTCTGGGCGCTGTGCGTGCCGCTGGTGGCACTTTATGTGTTCGCCGGGCAGCCACTTGTACACATCTTCCTTGAGAGCCCCACGGGGCAGGCAATGGATACAGGCGTTGCGTTCCTGCGCATCATCGCGCCGTTCTACTTCATCGTGTCTGCCAAGCTCGTCTCCGACGGTGTGCTGCGCGGCGCGGGCCTTATGAAGAAGTTCATGATTGCGACGTTCACCGATCTGGTGCTCCGCGTGGCGCTGGCGGAGGTGCTTTCCCGCACCGCGCTCGGCACGACCGGCATCTGGATTTCCTGGCCCATCGGCTGGACGATCGCAGCGGCGCTCTCAATCGTGTTCTACGCGACTGTCCGCTGGGAAAAGGTCTATACAGCGGCATAAACCAACAAAACTGCCTGTGAGAGAAGCGCCTCACGGGCAGTTTTTTAAGGAAGCTCTGATTAAATCAGCGGCTGTGGACGGCGAGAGATTTTTCGTCAAGACAAGGTTTGAAAAACGTGGGAATACTGTATGTATTTCTCGTTTTTCAAACCGCAGGATTGGCGGAAAAGATCCGTCGTCCGCGGTCGGGGATTTATTCAGAGGTTCCTTAAGTTCACTGCGCAGGAGATCAAGATCTCTGACGTAAAATTCGTGCTGTAGGAGATGTTGCAGCGGACTGTTTCATTTTTTAGATGAAGTTATGCAAAATCCAATATATCGCGCAGAAAATGATATTAGTAATTGCGTATTTCTATGTTATAATGATAAAAAATGAATATCGGGTAGTTCGCGTAAGCCATGTGCTTGCAGGTGGAATGGGGTGAGAAGCCCCGCGAGTCGGTCACTGTGATGTCTGCTTGGTCAGAATAAGTCAGGTCTTCTGAGAGCTGCCCTGTGCCTTGCCATGACCGGAGCCGAAATATTCAGCACTTATCTAAGTAGATAGGGGCTTTATTTCCGTGCGGCCATATCAGACAGCACGGTTTTTTGTTTGTAACCGCAGTCGTGTGGGAGCGGCCGCGCTTACATAATTCTGAACTGGAAGCCAAGCGTGATGCCCTGCAGGAAGAAATCGCTGTGACGGTAGAACTTACGCAGAATGCGGTAGCAGAGAACGCACGAGTGGCACAAGACCAGGATGATTACAATAAACGCTACAATGCCTTGGTGGAACGCTATGACAGACTGAAAGCGCAATACGATGAAGTCAGCACCGCAATTTCTGACAATGAAGCAAGGTATGAACAGATGGGCAGATTCATCACAGTCCTGAAAGACCAGGAAGGCGTTATCACAGAATTTGACGATGCCCTTTGGAGCAGTCTAGTGGAGAAAATTGTAGGAAAAAGCAAGGAAGATGTGACGGTGGTATTCAAAGACGGCACCGAAATGAAAGCAGAATAAAGTATGAAGCAGATACGTCACTCAGGATTTATGTCCTGGGTGTTTTTGCTATGTGTACAAAGTGCAGATTTCGAGATGAGTAGATTGAAGTGAAAGCAAAGATGTGTTATAATATTATCCGATTAGTGTTATTTTACAAATTTCAGATGAGGTGATACGAATGCTGAAAAATAATATAGAAGTAGATGTAAAAATCAAGTGCATAGAAGCTGGAAAAACACAGGCACAGTTGGGAGAAATGATTGGTTCGACAGGACAGTATGTAAATCGTATCATCAAGAAGGGTGATGGCGTACTCAATAAAACTTTTGTAGAGATGCTGGATGCCCTTGGCTATGATATCCAGTTCACTTATGTAAAAAAAGAAAGCTAAGAAGAGGAGGATATGGCAATGCGAGGCAAAAGTATAAATCTGTTTCTGATGGATGGTGAGGCCGGTGGCAGAATAAAATGTACACTGGCGAATTGGACAGGTATTGCATATAAAATTCCTCGGACAGAGCTTGACCGTTGCAAGGAACGAGAGGATTTAAAGCAGAGTGGTGTTTATTTCCTATTTGGCACTTCGGACACCACAGGAAAAAGTGTTGTTTATATTGGACAGGCTGGAGCAAGAAAAAATGGTGAAGGTATTTTAAATCGCTTACAGGAGCATAAGAGAAACCCAGAAAAAGACTACTGGACAGAAGCGATTGTATTTACCACATCTAATAATTCATTTGGTCCCACCGAGATAAGTTATCTTGAAAATCGTTTCTGTAATCTGGCGCTGCAAGCCAATCGTTATGAGGTTAAAAATGGAAATGATCCTACTCCCGGTAATATCACAGAAGAAAAAGAATGCGAATTAGAAGAGTTCATCGATTATGCAAAAGTAATCATGGGAACCTTGGGGCATAAGCTGTTTGAATCTATTACCAAGCCGGCTGAAGCAAAAGCAGAAATTGAAGAAAAACAGGCAGATGATATCGGGCGGCTGTATCTGAAAAGAACTATCAAAGCAACCGGTACGGTAGAAGCAGTGGGAATGCAGACCGCAGAAGGCTTTGTGGTTTTGGCAGGAAGCCACATATCTCCATCAGATGATGATACGATTCCGGAAGTTATCAAAGAAAAAAGAAAGAAAACTACTCTGGATATTGATGGGAAATTGACGGAAAATCTATTGTTTACCAGTCCTTCCTATGCAGCAATGTTTGTGATTGGTAAGAGTGCAAATGGGTTGACAAGTTGGAAGGATGTCGAGGGACATACACTTAAGAGTTTGGAAGCCGAAATTGATGAATAAATGTTTCGGATGAGGCATTGTTAAACTTTATAATCCTAAGGCTTGTAACAGGAGGTGGTAAGGTGGTTGGTGCGAAAAGAAGTTATGCTTGTATTAACTACATAATCCTTTGGATGCAAGAGTGTTTGCACCAAAGACCCGACTTTTGCACCAGAGCAATTTACTATGCACCCAAAAGCAAAAGTACGTTAAATTGTATCATTTTTAGTTCGGTTATAGATACTTGTTGTGGTTCTGGTGGTATGTTTGTGCAATCAACAGAATTTATTGAAGCATACAGAGGAAACAGAGATTCGATTTCTGTGTATGGTCAGGAGTCAAATGCAGATACTTGGAAAATGGCTAAAATGAATATGGCTATCCGAGGAATTGATGCTAACTTTGGCCCTTATCAGGCTGATACTTTTTTTAATGATTTGCATCCTACATTAAAAGCAGATTTCATTATGGCAAATCCGCCTTTTAACCTTTCTAACTAGGGTCAGGATAAATTAAAAGATGATAAGCGTTGGAAATATGGAACACCACCAGCAGGAAATGCCAACTATGCATGGATTCAGCATATGATTTATCATCTTGCACCAAATGGAAAAATTGGCTTGGTACTTGCTAATGGTGCGTTATCTTCTCAGTCGTCAGGTGAAGGTGAAATTAGAAAAAATATTATAGAGGATGATCTTGTAGAAGGTATTGTAGCTTTACCTACTCAGTTGTTTTACAGTGTGACAATTCCTGTTACGCTTTGGTTTATCAGCAAAAATAAAAAGCAAAAAGGAAAAATCCTCTTTATAGATGCCCGTAAGATGGGACATATGGTTGATCATAAGCACAGAGATTTCACGGAAGGTATTCAGGAAGGTGGTAGTCTTGGAGATATTGATAAATTAGCAAAAACATTTGAAGATTTTCAAAATGGAACACTTGAAGAAGTAAAAGATGATGGTGAACCTTTTGAAGAAAAAATGGGGCGTTTGACCTCTGAACTTTCTGATATGTTTGCTAAGTTTCACGAACTTGAGGAAGAGATTCGTAAGAAACTGGGGGTGATAGGGTATGAAGTATAATTGGTCTAAAAAAAGCTATCGGAAATTGCTTATATCAATCCAAGAGAAAGTATTGGCAAAGGGATTGTAGCAAAGAAAGAGCCAATGGACAGGTTGCAACCATTTTGTAGAGATATTCCTGAATTTATTTTTGAAGAATATAAAGGTGGCACTAAGTTTAAAAATGGTGATACAATTATGGCAAGAATAACCCCTTGTCTGGAGAATGGGAAAATTGCAAAGGTATCTATTTTAAATGATGATGAAGTTGGTTTTGGCTCAACAGAGTATATAGTCTTTAGAGCCATTGCTGGAATAAGTGATGCAGATTTTTGTACTATTTGGTTTGTAGCCCTTTGGTTCGCAATTCGGCAATTAAATCTATGGTAGGTTCATCAGGGCGTCAACGAGTACAAATTGATGTGGTTGCCAATTTATATATAAAGTTACCTACTATTGAAGAACAAAGAAAAATTGGTGACATACTAAAGTTTTTTGATGACAAAATAGAATTTAACAATAAGATAAACAATAATTTAGCGGCTTAAACCTTGAGCCTGGTATATTGCTTTTTCCAAGCTCTTGACGGCTTTTTGCATATACAATCCGTAGAAGAAAAAGTACAGATGTTAGACAAGCCGTTATTTCCGCATATGTCTGGATTATTGGCTCTGCAACCATAGGTCTGTTGTTCGGTATCTTGTGGGTTAAATGGTATTGAGAGGTCTTTCTTATTCATAATGCATCTGCAACATATCAATTTCACCGCTCATCAGCTTTGGAAGTAAAGTATCTCTTGTTGCGGCAAGTTTTTTATTCTCTATTCGATTTGATATAATCATTTCATAGATAGGCTGAAGTAAAGCACTTATGCGGTTATAGTCTTTTTCATTAGGAATAAGAACTTCTGCTTTTGCAAGCTCATCTCGTTTAATATGACCCATTGTTGTGGCTTTATCGGCAGCAACGGCTATAAATCGGTCGAGGTGATGCTTTGTCCAAGCATAATAGAACCATTTATCATATTTGCTTGATGTAACCTTGAATAAATGTTGATTCAAACCGCAGATACCGCCATACCAAAAGTCAACTAATAAGCTGCCCGACCAAGAAAAATAACATCACCATCGTGAATGATATAATCGGATTTGATACTTGGAGAGCATAGCTCGCTGTTATCATCACAACAGCCTTGGCGGGGTTCCTTAATTTTAAGAACTGGAATGCCGCTTTCGTCAGTAGTTGGACGATATTTTTGCATAGAAAGCCCGTTTAGACAATCTGCAATATCTATCAAACTAGCTTGTTTCCAACCTTCAGGAAGCGTATCAAGAGATAGAAACTCGTTTGTAAATATTGCCTGAGCTTGCTGCTCTAAATTATTGTTTATTTGCATAAGGCACATCAAGATATAAATGAAAATAAAATGCGTTAATTCGCATTTGGAAAGGAAAAATATGGAATTAGAAAATAAGTTTAATATCACAAACTCCGCAGAACTTGCAAGAATGGAAGAAAAGATAAGCAAGAAAAAAGCGGTGGAGTTATTTGAAAATGAATATTTGGATGACTATAAAGCTGGAACTTTTGAGATGCTTGCGGAAATTCATAAATATTTATTTGGTGAGATATATGATTTTGCAGGAAAAGTGAGAAATGTTAATATTGTGAAAGGAAACTTTCGCTTTGCTCCAGTGATGTATTTACAAGCTGCAATCGAGAATGTAGAGAGGATGCCACAATCATCATTTGATGAAATTGTTGAAAAATATGTTGAGATGAATATAGCGCATCCTTTTCGTGAAGGTAATGGTCGAAGCACCAGGATATGGCTTGATTTGATTCTGAAGAAAGAGTTGAACAAAGTTGTTGATTGGAGTCTTGTAGATAAGGAAGATTATTTGTTGGCAATGGAAAGAAGCCCAATCAGAGATATTGAAATAAAATATATTTTGAAACAGGCTTTAACAGATAAGGTTGACGATAGAGAAGTTTATATGAAAGGAATAGATCATAGCTATTATTATGAAGGCTATGTAATATATAAAGCTGAGGATTTGTAGATATATACTCCTACCAACGGCAACGGCAGGAGCAATAAAAGGACTGCCGTTGCTTAGTCGTTCTCTAAAATAAATTCAAAGGAGATTCTTAATCAGTAATTTTTGAAAGTAGGAACCCTTCTTTTTCGGAATAGAAAAGGTACGCCCTTTCTTATTTGAGAAAAATGCTTTTGCTCCGATTTTTTTGATTTTAGCACTTTTAAAGTAGACTAATTTCAATTTTTTACAGTTTTGAAAAGTACCTTTTCCTATGGTAGTTACATTTGCAGGAATGGTTACTTTGGTTATGTTTTTGCAGTTATAAAAGGCAGAATCACCAATATATGTTACCGTATCAGGGATAGAAATGGTACCTTTAAGCGTTTGGCAATTTTTAAAAGCATTTTTACTGATAGAAGTTACTTGAAAACAAGAGTCGTTTATAGTAATCTTCTTTTTCAGGTTAGAAGCCTTCACATTGCTTTTATGTCCCACGATAGCTACGGTACCTGATTTTTCCCTTTACGGATAAGATTTTGTAGTCAATATTATCCGCTGTATAAGTTTGTCCCTTTTTTAGAGGGGCTGGTGTTTCGGGAGTTGGTGTTTCACTCGGAGTAACAGTTGGTGTTGGTGAGGGTGTTGCTGTTGCATCGGTAAAGGCAACGACCTGATTCTGGTTGTCTAATTCGATAATAAGTTCTTCCTTTTGCGCATTATAGTTAGTGTAGGATAGGGAAAGAAGTTTTCGTGTCGCTGTTACGCTGTTTGTAGCAAGTAAAAAATCTTTTGCAATATCCGGTTCATCTATGGTATTTCTTACTCTTCCAGACGTATAGGATGCGGTAATACAAAAATCACTTATAAGATAATTTAGGGCCGTTTTAGAACCGATGTAGTCAATATTTGTGATCTGCTTTATCGTATCCTTTTGTCCATAAATCGTCATAGGACCACAAGGAATACCTTGGTAATACACTTCTATTTCATTTTTTTCATTGGCTTTGATGCGGTAACTACTGTCGAAAAGAATATCAAATTGTGTGGTAAAGATAGAAATTGTTTTATCTGTATGAACGACAGTTAGACAGATAACCGCGGAATCGGTTGCAACGGTCATACCATCATATAGAGTCGGACCCGCATAGTTTGCAGTTATTTGTTCAATATCATTTACAATTCCATTTATGATAATTGCATTGTCAATCGTACATCCTTTATAAGTGACTCCAATTACATTGGTATTTTTTGTGATTTCTACTCGATCAACAGTTTTACCATCGACGATAAAGTGAAATCCCTCTTTTACATAGTCCTCTTTTGTTTTCTGATTATCGCTATATACTACGTTTTCCAGATGCACATTTTCTACAGAGAGATAAGTACCGATATACATATTTCGATAGTCAGAAACAGCGGTATAACTTTCAGGAATGGAATCCGTAGTTTCGATCGCATTTTTTACAATATTCCCATCATAATCAGTTGCTGTGTTAAGGGCTGCAGTTGATGTTTATGATCTCTCGGAATCTTGAGAGAGCATGCCAGCAAAACTCTGGCATTGAACTTTGACAAGTAAATATTATTCTTGAACGT
>ENA-UAKS01000531-UAKS01000531.1-human-gut-metagenome-genome-assembly--contig:-NODE-531-length-14865-cov-6.169007_pt1 | contig 14865 bp, 10 predicted proteins | sample MGYA00243692_ERZ654452 | MGnify/ENA primary metagenome ERZ654452 (study PRJEB26926, sample SAMN06164442) | human gut metagenome | biome: ENVO:00009003; feature: ENVO:2100002; material: ENVO:00002003...
CGTCAGATGTGTATAAGAGACAGCACCTACACCGCCCAGTTCACCAAGACCGCCAAATCCGACCACGGCAGCGGCGATCCCACGGAGCCCTCCGGCGCGTTCCTCACCGGTATCGCGCCCCAGACCTCCGTCAAGACGCTGAACGACTCCGGCTACACCGTGTATGACGGTAAGAAGGAGATCACCTCCGGCTACGTGGGCACGGGCATGACCGCCGTCGGCGGCAGCTCCAGCCTGACCATCGTCGTCACCGGCGATGTCACCGGCGACGGCCGCATCACCATCACCGATGTGGTCAAGCTCCAGAACTACGCCGCCGGCGCAGGCGACCTGAACGAGGCCGCTCTGAAGGCCGCCGACATCAACGGCGACGGCCGTGTCACCATCACCGATGTGGTCCAGGCGGCCCAGGTCACCGTGGGCCAGCGCACCATCTGAGCAGGAGGTACTCCATGAAAAACATGAAAAACAAACTGCTTCGCACCGCCCTTTCCCTGGTCACAGCGTGCCTGCTGGTGCTGGCCATCCTGCCCCAGCGGGCGGAGGCCGCCGGCGCGTCCCTCTCCGGCAGCAGCAGCGTCCAGGCCGGCAATTCCGTGACGCTGACCCTGTCCGTGGACAGTAAGATCCTCGGCCTGACGGCGGATCTGAACTGCGGCGACGGCCTGACCTTCACCAACTACTCCTGCTCCGTCAGCGGCTGGAGCATCCTGGTGAACCAGAACCATTTCAGCGTCTATGGCACCAACAGCGCCAGCGGCGGCATCATCACCGTGACGCTGAAGGTGTCCTCCAGCGTTCAGGGCGGCGCGGCCCTCAGCGCCAGCTTCAGCAATATCGTGGCCTCCGACGGCGAGACCGACATCGACGTGGGCACCGCCAGCTGGACCGGCAGCGTGGCCGCCGCGCCCAGCGGTGACTGCACCCTGTCCGCCATCATGTGCGGCAACGCCACCCTGTCCCCCGCCTTCTCCTCCGGCACCACGTACTACACCGCCAAGGTCCCTTACAGCGTGTCCAAGCTGAGTCTGGATTATAACCGCAACGACAAGGGCCAGACCGTCAACATCAGCGGCAACGACCTGGCCGTAGGCGTCAACACCGTCACCCTGAAGGTCACGGCGGCCAACGGCACCACCAAGTCCTACGTCATTGAGGTCACCCGCGAGCAGGACCCCAACTACAAGGCCTCCACCGATGCCGCTTTGTCGGCGCTGGGCATTGAGGGTGCGACCCTCAGTCCCGCCTTCAGCAGCACCGTCCACGACTATGTGGCCTATGTGCCCTTTGAGACAAAAACGGTGAAGGTCAACGCCTCCGCCAACGACAGCAAGTCCAGCGGCATCACCGGCACCGGCGACATCACGCTGGACAAGGAGGGCGACAACCCCATCTCCGTGGTATGCACCGCCGAGGACAAGACCACCAAACTGGAGTACACCGTCCATGTGGTCCGTATGCCGGAGTACACCGGCACCCTGCCCGTGATCTCCGCGGCGGAGCCGGAACCGGAGCCGGAACCGGAGCCCGAGCCCGAGCCGGAGACTCCCATGCTCCAGATCCCCGTGAGCATCAAGCTGCCCCTGCTGGGTGAGGTCCGCACCGTGGTCGCCCTGATCGGCGGCGTGGTGCTGGTGGCCGCCCTGCTGTTCCTGCTTGGCCTGTTCATCGGCCGCGGCACCGGCGGCGGTCCCGATGATGACGGCAACGGCCCCGATGACCGCGATGACCGCCCCGACCGCGGCGGCAGAGACCACCGCGAGGAGCGCGAGGAGCGCCGCGAGCGCCGTCACCCTGCGCCGGAGCGTTCCCGCCCCGCGCCCCGCATCGTGCCCCGTCAGGCGGAGCCGGTACAGCAGCCCGCTCCCAAGGCCCGTGACTGGAAGGACTTCGACATCCCGCTGGACGATGAGCCCACCGTCAGGCCCGCGCCTCAGCCCGCCGCTCCCGACAAGGACCTGCTGGCGGACACGGTGGATCAGGTACTGGCGGACGAGCCCACTCCCAAGGATGAGGAGGATGTGCGCACCATGTCCCTGGAGGACCTGCTGAAGGACATTCGCAGCATGTAACAAAAAAGAGTACGGACACACGAGACGTCCGTACTCTTTTTTTCTCACAGCGCCCCCTTGGGGCAGTTCTTCACGCATTCCATGCACAGGATGCACTCCGTGCCGTTGGCCCGCCGGCGGGAGTTGTCCGTCATGTCCACCTCCATGGGGCACACCCTTCTGCACCGCCCGCAGGACACGCATTTGCTCTTGTCGCAGGTGATACGGACCAGGGAAAAATAGCTCATGGGCTTTAAGAACACCGTCACAGGGCACAGGTACTTGCAGAAGGCGCGGTTGTCCCGAAACGCAAAGGCCAGCAGGATACCTGCCCCGTAGTACAGTGCGTTGCCGATGACAAAGGCCCAGAACATGATGCGCTCCAGGTGCCCCACATTGGCCAGAAACAGCGACGCCACAAAGACCAGCGACAGCGTGAACGTCACGTACCGCAGCCAGCCGATGGGCTTCCGCGGTGTCTGCGGCGCCTTGTAGGGCAGGAAGTCCAGCACCATGGCCGTCCAGCAGGCGTACCCGCACCAGCCTCGCCCGAACAGCAGCGGCCCGAAGATCTTGGCCACGGCGTAGTGGATGGTGGCCGCCTCGAACACGCCGGTGAACAGGTAGTACCAGAACCCCTCGATCTGCATATTCTCCCCGCAGATCAGGCCCAGATACACCAGCATGTACGATCCCACCAGCAGCTGCGTCACCCGTCGGGCGTGCTTGTATTTTCCCACGAACAGCGCCGTCCCCAGGGCAATGGAGCCGCCGATATAGCTGAAATTAAAGAGGTAGAACAGGTTGTCCTTGGTGAGCCACAGCACCACGGCCACCGTCTCGAACACCGCCAGCAGCGCCAGCGAGGGCAGATACTTCTTCATACCCTTACTGCCCTCTGCGGAGCAGGGACGCCGCCTCGCGGGCCGCCGAAGCCGCGTCCTCGGTGTAGGCATCTGCGCCGATCTCGTCGCAGAAGCTCTGGCTGATAGGCGCACCGCCCACCAGGATCTTCACCCTGCCGCGGATGCCCATCTCCTCCGCCAGACGCACCACGTCCCGCATCTCCTGCATGGTAGTGGTCAGCAGGGAGGAACAGGCGATGATGCCGCAGTTCTGGTGCAGCGCGGCCTCCACGAATTTCTCCGGCGCCACGTCCACGCCCAGGTCCACCACCTCAATGCCGCTGCCCTCCATCATGATCTTCACCAGATTCTTGCCGATGTCGTGCATATCGCCCCGCACCGTACCGATGCAGGCGCGGCCCAGCTTCTCCGTGCCGCTGTCGGCCATGCAGGGCCGCAGCAGCTCCAGAGCTGCCTGCATACACCGCGCCGCCATCAGCATCTCCGGCACGAAGGCGATACCGGCGGAAAAGTCCACGCCCAGCCGGTCCATGCCCCGCATCAGCCCGCCGGACAGGATGTCCGCCGCCGCAATGCCCTGATCCAGCGCCTCCCGGCACAGGGCCAGCACCTTTTTCTGCTGTCCCCGCTGCAAGGCCGCCGCCACGCGGTCCAGTGCGTTGTCGCCGCTCTCCGCAGTCCGGACGGCATCGCCGCTCTCCTTCTGCGCCAGCACCCGCCGCGGCACCGGCGGCAGATCGAACTTCGGCAGGTGTACCTGCCGGTTATACCCGTCGATGGCCTCGTCGATATACCGGTCCACGTGGGGATACACCGTCCCCGCCAGTCCGTAGGTGATGGATGGGATGAAGTGCCCCAGCGGCCCGCAGGACGCCAGCACGTTCTTTGCGTAGTCCCGTATCTCCTCCGGCGACGCGTCGGCGCGGTCGATGGCGGCGCCCATGCCGCCCATCAGCACCAGTCTCCCCCTCAGCTGCCGCTGTAAGGCGGGGATATCGTTCTCCGGCAGCACGCCCTGCCACACCTGGATGCCGAGCTCCGCCATGTCCTCCACAATAGGCGCCAGATAGGAATCGGCGTGGTGGACGGCGATGCAGCCCCGGGACCGGATGTACCCATAGAACCGGCGGTACGGCTCCTTGAAAAACTCCCGCCACATCTCCGGCTGCATGAACAGGGCGTTCTTGGTGCCCCAGTCGTCGTGGGAGAAGATGACGTCCGGCTGCAGGTTGTCGATGAGCAGCTTCACATATCCCAGCCGGTACTCCGTGATGTACTCAATGAGCTCGTGCATCTCCTGCGGGTGCTCGTACAGCGCCGTCAGCGTGTCCTCAAAGCCCATCAGGAAATGGCACTGTTCAAAAATACCAGTGCCCATGAACCCTGCCAGCAGCTTCTCCTGCCCGCATGCCTCCCGCGCCTGCTGCCGGACGGCCTCCCAGCCCTCCGTGCAGTTGGCCGCCAGATCCGGCGCATGCACCGTCTCCCGCCACCGCGTCACGTCGGGACACACCGCAAGGCCATCGTGGGTGACGGGCATTGGCCCCGGCGCGTCCTCCGGAAAGCTGATGGTGGTGCCCCACCGGTCCACACTGACGGTCCCCCGCTTCCGGTTGCCCCGCAGGTAGGTGTTGATGGGATCGCCCAGGCACATGTGCAGCGCCTCGTACTGCCGCAGCAGCTGGTCCGGCTGTCCGTCCGGCTTCAGAAGCTCCAGAAAGATCTCTTTCGCTGTCATCATCGCGCTCACCTCACAAAGACTCTTGACAAAGCAGCCCCGCACTGCTTAAAGTAGTGGTATCATTATAGAAATCTGGTTCCCCCCTGTCAAGTACGGCGCGGCCCTTTCATCCCATCACGGAGGTATTCACATATGGAACTGCATTTTCCCCTTATTCTGGACGGTGCCACCGGTACGGAGCTGCAAAAGCGCGGCTACACCGGCGATGTCAGCGCGGAGCAGTGGGTGCTGGCCCATCCGGACAGCATCCTGTCCATCCAGCGCGATTACGTGGCCGCCGGCAGCCAGGTGCTCTACACCCCCACCTTCGGCGGCAATGCCGTGAAGCTGGCGGAGCACGGCGTAACGGAGGACACCGCCGCCTATAACCGCCGTCTGGCGGACCTGTCCCGTCAGGCCGCGAACGGCAAGGCCCTGCTGGCCGGCGACCTGTCTCCCACCGGCCTGTTTCTGGCCCCTCTGGGCAGCGCCTCCTTCGACCAGCTGGTGGACGCCTACGCCCAACAGGCAGCCGGACTGGAAGCCGCCGGTGTGGACCTGTACGTCATTGAGACCATGATGACCCTGTCCGACGCCCGTGCCGCCGTGCTGGCCGTGCGCAGCGTCTCCGCCAAGCCCATCTTCGTCACCTTTACCTGCGACCAGAATGGCCGCAGCATCTCCGGCACCGACATCACCGCCGCCCTGCTGGTATTGCAGGGCATGGGCATCGATGCCTTCGGTCTCAACTGCTCGGCGGGGCCGGACCAGATGCTGCCCCAGCTCCGCCGTCTGCGGGAGTACGCCCGCATCCCCCTGATCGCCAAGCCCAACGCCGGCATGCCCACCATCGTGAACGGCAAGGCGGTGTACGACTGCACGCCGGAGCAGTTCACCGCGCTGGTGCCGGACATGCTGGCCTCCGGCGTCATGATCTTCGGCGGCTGCTGCGGCACCACGCCGGAGCATATCGCAGCCCTGCGCGGTGCGCTGGACGGCGCGGCCATCACGCCTCCCGCCCCGCTGCACACAGATCTGCTGCCCGCCGCCACGGAGAAGCTCCCCGCCCTGCTGCCCGCCGACGCTGCCCACGGGCCAGTACTGGACGTGACCCCCGGTCTGGAGGATGCCCTGTCCGACGCGCTGGAGCGGGACGACCCCATGGTGGCCCTCCGCGTTGCCTCCATGGCGGACGTAAACGCGCTGGCGGCCTGCCAGTACCTGCTGACAAAGCCCCTGTGCCTGGTCTGCGGCGATGCCGCCGTGCTGGAGCAGGCCCTGCGGGTCTATCAGGGCCGCGCCCTGTACGAGGGCAGCCTGCCGGAGTCCGTTCTCCGGCCCCTGTCCGACAAATACGGCCTGCTGTTCTGAACCGCATAAAAAGAGGGGCGCTTCCCTTGGGGAAGCGCCCCTCTTTTTCTCATTTTTCGGCCTTCATGCGGAAGGTGTAGATGCCATCGGCGCACACGGTGCCGCCGTCGTCCTCCACCCACGCCCGCATCACCACGATGCTGTGACCCATCCGCACCGCCTCCGCGTGGGAGGTCAGCGTACCGCCTACCGCGCCCGCCGCCAGAAACCGCACGTCGCAGGTGACGGTACGGCACAGCGCGCCGCGGCTGCACGCCGCCGTCCCCGCCACCTGATCCATCATGGTGCAGTACACGCCGCCGTGTACGATGCCCATGGGGTTGCCGTGCCGCACCTCGGTGTGCAGCTCCCCGCGGGCCCAGCCCTCGCCCATGGCCACGATGCGCATGCCGTTCTCCACGCCGAAGGTGTCCTTCTGGTTGGCCCGCTCCATCACGGCCGCATACAAGCTTTCCTTTTCCTGCTCTGTCATTTGCTCCTTATCCTTCCGCTATCAGCGTCATCTCGCCCAGCACCACATACCGGTAGTTGTCCGCCTCGTAGGAGCAGGTACACAGCCCCACGATGCGTCCCGTGGGGATGCCCCGTCCCGCGTAGAACGTGGACTGGCTGATGAACCGCTCCAGATCCACAGTCTGGAACGATGTGTTGAATACCTCGTGCTCTCCGGGCACGATGAGGCCCGCGAACAGATCCACCCGATACGTCCCCGCGTTGGTGTAGACGTAGAGACACGGGTGCGCGTCGTAATACCACTGCTCCTTGTAGCCGTCGATGGACGCGAACATGGTGCGGTCCTTCATGTGGTGGCCGTACAGCATATTGCACTGTGCGCTGAAATCCCGCGGCGCCCGGGCGTCCAGAAAGATGGTGCCGTACTCGCTGTAATTGCCGTCCAGATCGTGATGCAGGTAGTATTCGTTGTTGCCATCGTAGGCGATAGGATAGCTGATGGGCGTCCCCGGACAGTACACATAGCCGATGATGTCGGGATAGCGGGCCTGCCACCGGCTCAGGTCGATGTCCGCCGGCGGGCCGCTGTGCAGCGCCTTTTCCACCGTCTCGTCCACACTGTCCCGCAGCTGCTGCACCGCCGCATCCAGCGGCTCTGCGGCAGACAGTGCCGCCTCCATCGCCGTACCGGCCCGCACCGCAGCTGACGCCAGCACCGGCACGGCATCCTCCCCGGCTGCGGGCGCCGCCGCCCCCGCCAACTGCACCGCCAGCCATGACGGCACGCCTACCACGGCCAGCGCCAGCAAAAATGCCGCCCAACGTCTCCTCATACTCCACGCGCCCCCACACAAAAATATGCTCCATTATACGCGGCACGGCGGCGCACCGTCAAGCACCGCGCGGAAAAAATCTCCATTTTCCCGCCCTATGCCGCCGCGTCCTCCGCGCCCTCGCCGCAGAAAGCCGGCGCATCCCCGCACGGCCACCGCCGCCCGCCCTCAACAGCCGCTCGCCGCGCTCCCAACACAACGCTCCCGTTTCCCCGTAAAAGCTCCCCTCGTCTCCGCAGCAAAAAAGGACCGCCGCGCTTACGCGCGGCGGTCCTTTTTTATCGCATGTCCGTGAAGGGGTACGACTTATTTGTCGTACATCTCCACCAGCTTCTGCAGGTGCTCGAAGCGGGCCTTGGCCTCGTCCTCGTTGCGCTGGAACAGCACGTCCGCGCGCTCGGGGAACTCGCGGGTCAGACGGGAGTAGCGGGCCTCGTTCATCAGGAACTCCTGATAGCCGCCGGCGGGAGCCTTGGAATCCAGCGTGAACTTCTTCTCGCCCTCGGGGTTGTAGCGGAACAGGTTCCAATAGCCGCACTCCACAGCCTTCTTCATTTCCTTCTGGCAGTTCATCATGCCGCCCTTGATGCTGTGCATCTCGCAGGGGCTGTAGCCGATGATCAGGGACGGGCCGTGATAGGCCTCGGCCTCGGTGATGGCCTTGATGGTCTGCGCGGGGTTGGCGCCCATAGCCACCTGGGCCACGTACACATAGCCGTACTGCATGGCGATCTCAGCCAGGCTCTTCTTCTTGATCTCCTTACCGGCTGCGGCGAACTGTGCCACCTGACCGATGTTGGATGCCTTGGATGCCTGTCCGCCGGTGTTGGAGTACACCTCGGTGTCGAACACGAAGATGTTCACGTCCTGCTTGGAGGCGATGACGTGGTCCAGACCGCCGTAGCCGATGTCGTAGGCCCATCCGTCGCCGCCGAAGATCCACATGGACTTCTTGGCCAGATATTCCTTCTTGCTGAGGATGTCAGCTGCCAGCGTGCAGGCAGCGCAGTCGCACAGCAGAGCGCCCTTGTCCTTCAGCTCAGCGGCGTGCGCAGCGAACTGAGGCACGGCAGCCAGCTCTTCCACGGTGCAGATGCTCTCCTCCAGGGCCTTGACATAGGCCTTGGCGGGCTCAGCGTTGGCGGTACCGTCGTCCATGGTGTCCAGCCACGCCTGAGCGGCGGCCTTCAGCTCCGGACGGGCCCACTCCACAGCGATGAGCTCGCGGGTCTTGTCGGCCAGATCCTGACGGATCTTGTTCTGGCCCACGAATATACCCAGACCGTGCTCCGCGTTATCCTCGAACAGGGAGTTGCACCATGCGGGGCCATGGCCCTCCTTGTTGGTGCAGTAGGGAGAGGTAGCCGCAGGACCGCCCCAGATGGAGGAGCAGCCGGTGGCGTTGGAAACGTACATATGGTCGCCGAACAGCTGGGTGACGAGACGGGCATAGCTGGTCTCGGCGCAGCCGGCGCAGGAGCCGGAGAACTCCAGCATGGGCTGCTTGAACTGGCTGCCCTTGACGGTGTTGTCCTGCATATCCTTCTTCTCGGACACCTCGGCCACGCAGTAGTCGAACACATCCTGCTGCGCAAGCTCGCCCTCCTGAGCCACCATGGTCAGCGCGTTGACGGGGCATGCGCCCACGCAGACGCCGCAGCCCATGCAGTCCAGCGGGCTGATGGCCATGGTGAACTGATAGGTGCCCTTGCCCTTGCCGGCCTTCACGTCCACGATCTTGGCGGCCTCGGGAGCCTTGGCGGCCTCATCGGCGGTCAGTGCGAAGGGACGGATGGTGGCGTGGGGGCAGACATAGGCGCACTGGTTGCACTGGATGCACTTGGTGCTGTCCCAGGCGGGGACGGACACGGCCACGCCGCGCTTCTCATAGGCGGCAGCGCCCAGCTCGAACTGGCCGTCCACGTGATCGACGAAGGCGGAAACAGGCAGGCTGTCGCCGTCCATCTTGCCCACGGGGTTCAGGATGTCCTTGACCATCTTCACCAGCTCGGGCTTGCCCTTGAGCTGCTTGGGCTCCTTGGTATCCACGGCGTTGGCCCAGTCGGCGGGCACATCGATCTTCTTGTAGGCGGTGGCGCCCAGGTCGATGGCCTTGTAGTTCATATCCACCACGTCCTGGCCCTTCTTCAGGTAGGATGCCTTGGCCTTCTCCTTCATGTAGGTGATGGCCTCTTCCTCGGGCATGACCTTGGCCAGGGAGAAGAACGCGGACTGGAGGATGGTGTTGTTGCGCTTGCCCATACCGATCTCGATAGCCAGGTCGATGGCGTCGATGGTATAGAGCTGGATGTTGTTCTGCGCGATATAGCGCTTGGAAGCGGCGTCCATGTGGTGGTTCAGCTCATCGAAGTCCCACTGGCAGTTGATCATATACACGCCGCCGGGCTTGACATCCTGCACCATCTTGAAGCCCTTGGTCACATAGCTGGGGTTGTGGCAGGCCACGAAGTCAGCCTTGTTGATATAGTACGGAGAACGGATGGGCTTGTCGCCAAAGCGCAGATGGCTGATGGTGACGCCGCCGGTCTTCTTGGAGTCGTACTGGAAGTAGGCCTGCACGTACTTGTCGGTATGGTCGCCGATGATCTTGATGGAGTTCTTGTTGGCGCCCACGGTGCCGTCGCCGCCCAGGCCCCAGAACTTGCACTCGATGGTGCCGGCCGCAGCGGTGTTGGGACAGTTCTCATCCTCGGGCAGGGACATGTTGGTCACATCGTCCACGATGCCGATGGTGAACTGGCGCTTCATCTCGTCCTTCTTCAGCTCGCTGTAAACAGCAAACACGGAGGCAGGAGGCGTATCCTTGCTGCCCAGACCGTAACGGCCGCCGATGACCTGCACGTCGTTCATGCCGGCGTTGGCCAGTGCGGTGACAACATCCTGATACAGGGGCTCGCCCTGGGAGCCGGGCTCCTTGGTGCGGTCCAGAACGGCGATCTTCTTGGCGGTGGCGGGGATGGCCTCGATCAGCTTCTCGGGCGCGAAGGGGCGGAACAGACGGACCTTCACCAGGCCGACCTTCTCGCCGTGGGCGTTCAGATAGTCGATGACCTCCTCGGCCACATCGCAGATGGAGCCCATGGCCACGATGACGCGGTCAGCATCGGCAGCGCCGTAGTAGTTGAACAGCTTATAGTCGGTGCCCAGCTTGGCGTTGACCTTGTCCATGTACTTCTCCACCACGGCGGGCAGGGCCTCGTAGTACTTGTTGCAGGCCTCGCGGTGCTGGAAGAAGATGTCGCCGTTCTCATGGCTGCCGCGCATATGGGGATGCTCGGGGTTCAGGGCGTGGCGGCGGAACTCGGCCACGGCGTCCATGTCGCACATGTCCTTCAGATCCTCGTAGTCCCACACGGCGATCTTCTGGATCTCATGGCTGGTACGGAAGCCGTCGAAGAAGTTGATGAAGGGCACCTTGCCGGTCAGGGCGGCCAGATGTGCCACAGGGCTCAGGTCCATGACCTCCTGCACGTTGCCCTCGCACAGCATGGCAAAGCCGGTCTGGCGGCAGGCCATAACATCGGAGTGATCGCCGAAGATGTTCAGGGCGTGGGTGGACACGGTACGGGCGGAAACGTGGAACACGCAGGGCAGCTGCTCCGCCGCGATCTTGTACATGTTGGGGATCATCAGCAGCAGGCCCTGGGACGCGGTGTAGGTGGTGGTCAGCGCACCGGCGCCCAGAGAGCCGTGAACGGCGCCGGCAGCGCCGGCCTCAGACTGCATCTCCACCACCTTGACCTTGGTGCCGAAGATGTTCTTCAGGCCGTTTGCGCTCCACTGGTCGACAAAGTCGGCCATGGGGCTGGACGGCGTGATGGGGTAGATGGCAGCAACCTCAGAAAACGCATAGGAAACATGCGCTGCGGCGTTATTGCCATCCATGGATTTCATTTTTCTTACCATAACGTGCCTCCTTAAATAAATGTCGGTGTGACCGCTCCCGCCTGCGCTGCATGCAGGCAAAAGCGCTCCCTCCCCGTCCTCCTCATCTGTCCGGAGAGAAAGCTGATACGATCGAAGCCCCCTAAAAGGCCCCTATCCGTTGGTATTGTTGATAGTATCACAAACTTTTCGCCATGTAAACCTGCTTTTTGTTATTTTTACTATTTTGAAACTTTTTTAGCACCATGCACAAATTTTCTCACTCCCATCCCGCCGGAAAGCGTCGTTCCGCGCAAAAGCCGGAAGGCTTTTTTGAAAAAATCGCTGTTCACCGTCCCGATTTTATGATAAGATACATGCTGAACGACCATTTGGAAGGGGGAAACGACCCATGGTGGTCACTGTGCGTTCTCTGGGTCTCACCGGCATCCGCGGCTACGAGGTGACGGTGGAGTGCTTTCTCTCCGGCGGTCTGCCCGCCTTTGACATGGTGGGCCTGCCGGACGCGGCGGTCAAGGAGTCCCGCGAACGGGTGCGGGCCGCCGTGAAAAACTGCGGGGCAAAATTCCCCGTCAGCCGCATCACCGTGAATCTGGCCCCTGCCCGGGTCCGGAAGGAGGGCACACTGTACGATCTGCCCATCCTGCTGGGTATTCTGGCCGCAGCGGAGGAGCTGAAGCCCCTGCCGGAGGACGCCGCCTTTCTGGGCGAGCTGAGCCTTACCGGCGCGCTGCGCCCCGTCACCGGTGTGCTGCCCATGGCGCTGTGCGCCGCCCGTATGGGCGTCAGGACTCTGTATGTCCCCGCCCAGAACGCCGCGGAAGCCACGCTGGCCGACGGCCTGACGGTCTACGGGGTAGAGAGCGTCTCCCAGCTCATCGCCCACCTCAACGGCGACGCGCCTATGACCCCCGCGCCGCGCTGGCAGCCGGAGCCGTCTGATCGCCCCCTGCCGGACTTTGCCGATGTCATGGGGCAGGAGAATGTGAAGCGTGCGCTGGAGATCGCCGCCGCAGGCGGCCACAACATACTGCTCATCGGCTCTCCCGGCGCGGGCAAGTCCATGCTGGCCCGCCGCCTGCCCTCTATTCTGCCGGATATGACCCGCGCCGAGTCCCTCCAGACCACGGAGATCTACTCCGTGGCGGGCATGACGGATCCCGCCCACCCGCTGGTGGATGTGCGTCCCTTCCGCAGTCCACACCACACGGCGTCCACCGTGTCTCTGGCCGGCGGCGGCGGCACGCCCCGCCCGGGTGAAATATCCCTGGCCCACAACGGCGTCCTGTTTCTGGACGAGCTGCCGGAGTTCGATAAGTCGGCGCTGGAGACGCTGCGCCAGCCGCTGGAGGATGGCTTTGTCACCATCACCCGCGCCGCGGGAACGCTGACGCTGCCCAGCCGCTTCATGCTGGTGTGCGCCATGAACCCCTGCAAGTGCGGCTGGTACGGCCACCCCTCCGGCCGCTGCACCTGCTCGGAAAATCAGGTGGACCAGTACATGCGCCGCATCTCCGGTCCCCTGCTGGACCGCATCGACATGTATATCGAGGTCCCCTCCGTGGAGTACGAGGCCATGCGCCGCAAGGAGAAGCCGGAGTCCTCCGCCGTCATCCGTGAACGTGTCAACGCCGCCCGGGAGGTGCAGAAGCAGCGCTTCTCCGGCACGGAGGTATCCTGCAATGCCTATATGCCCCCCGCCATGATCGGGCAGTTCTGCGCGCTGGACGCTGCCGGCGAAAGGCTGATGCAGAGTGCCTTTGACCGTCTGGGCCTCACCGGCCGCAGCCATGACCGCATCCTGCGCATGGCCCGCACCATTGCCGATCTGGAGGGCGCCGCCCGCATCGAAGCACCGCACCTGGCCGAAGCCATCCAATACCGCAGCAATATACTAAAGTAAGGAGAAACCGCACCATGCACGAGATCATCCTCTGCAAGCTGGGCGAGGTGGTCCTGAAGGGCCTGAACCGCCGCAGCTTTGAAATGAAGCTCATGAGCAACATCCGCCGCCGCACCCAGCGGTTCGGCAAGTTCAAAATTTACTCCCGCCAGTCCACCATCTACGTGGAGCCGGCGGAGGAGACCTGCGACATCGCCGGGGCCTACGCCGCCTGCAAGCAGGTGTTCGGCATCATCGCCATCACCCGCGCCCTCCCCTGTGAAAAGTCCAAGGAGGCCATTTTCGACACCGCCAAGACGTATCTCGCCGACGCCCTCACCGCCGCCGGGAGCTTCAAGGTGGAGAGCAAGCGGGCCGACAAGACCTTCCCCATGGGCAGCATCCAGCTGAGCCAGTGGGTGGGCGGCGCGCTGCACGACGCTTTCCCCCACCTGACGGTGGATGTCCACCATCCGGAGCTGACGGTGTACGTGGAGGTCCGCGAGGACGCGGCCTACGTCCACGGTCCGGCGGAGTCCGCCGCCGGCGGCCTGCCCCTAGGCATGGGCGGCCACGCGGTGAGCCTGCTGTCCGGCGGCATCGACAGCCCCGTGTCCAGCTACATGATCGCCAAGCGCGGTGTCCAGCTGGAGATGATCCACTTCGCCTCCCCTCCCTACACCAGCGAGCTGGCCCGGGAAAAGGTGCTGAAGCTGGCCCAGGAGCTGACGCCCTGGTGCGGCCGTCTGGCGGTGTTCATCATCCCCTTCACCGAGATTCAGGAGGAGATCCGCCGCAAGTGCCCCGAGGATCACTTCACCCTCATCATGCGCCGGTTCATGATGCGCCTTGCCGATATGCTGGCCCGCGAGCTGCGCTGCCGCGCCCTCGTCACCGGCGAAAATCTGGGTCAGGTGGCCAGCCAGACCATGCAGGCGCTGGCCGTCAGCGAGGACGTCGCCACCATGCCGGTGCTGCGCCCCCTCATCGGCCTTGACAAGGAGGAGATCGTGAAGATCGCCCGTAAGATCGGCACCTTCGACACCTCCATCCTGCCCTATGAGGACTGCTGCACCGTGTTCACCCCCCGCCACCCCAAGACAAAGCCCAGCGTGGAGGAGACGCGGGAGTACGAGGCCGCGCTGGACGTGGAGGGCCTGTGCCAGCGGGCCATGGCCAACCGGGAGATGATCCGCGTCAAGCCCCAGTATTAAGGAGGCGCATCCCATGCCCCGTACCGCGGAGATCATCGCTGTCGGCAGCGAGCTGCTGACCGGCGGCGTCACCAATACCAACGCCCGGTTCCTGTCGGAGCTGCTGACCGCCGCTGGTGTGGACGTGCTGTACCACACCGCCGTGGGCGACGACGAGGGCCGTCTGGAGGCCGCCGTCACCGCCGCGCGGCAGCGGGCGGAGCTGCTGGTATTCACCGGCGGCCTGGGAGATGAAGGCGCAGGGGATCTTCCAGTCGGTGATGGACATGTACAGCATGCCGGGGACGTTGTTGTACACCAGCATGCCAATGGCGCCGGCGTTGGCGGCGTTGCGCGGGTACTTGTTGCCAAACCAGCCGTCATCCACCACAAACAATTCGATTCCGGCATCTTTTCCCGCCTTTGCCAGCTTTAAGAGCCTGCTCTCACTGATATCAAAATAGCAGGCCTCCCAGCTGTTTAAAAGTACCGGGCGCGGCCTGTTTTTCCAATATCCGCGCACGATATGCTCCCGGATAACTGTCTCTTATACACATCTCCGAGCCCACGAGACACTGAGCGATCTCGTA